>Ga0318546_10001382_pt1 | contig 10370 bp, 9 predicted proteins | sample GRESIP169b2f19_FD_203514 | JGI IMG/M metagenome (GOLD analysis project Ga0318546, IMG submission 203514) | Tropical soil microbial communities from Luquillo Experimental Forest, Puerto Rico - GRE.SIPMG.169b2f19 | ecosystem: Environmental > Terrestrial > Soil > Tropical forest > Bulk soil...
CGATCTCGGGCCGCACGAGGTCAGCGGACGCGGCCACGTCGAGACCTACACGGTCAACCACCAGCAGTGGATCCCCGGCAGCGAGCCCTACATCATCGCCTGGGTCTCCATCGACGAGCAGCCCGACGTGCGCCTCACCGCGAACCTGGTCGGCGTCGAGCCCGACGACGTGCACATCGGGATGCCGGTCCGCGTCGTCTTCGAACACGTCGAGGACGTGTGGTTGCCCCTCTTCGCCCCGGCCGACGAGGCGGCATCGGGCTCGGGGAGCGGGTCGTGAGCCCGCCGCACCCCGGTCAGGAGCCGCTCGAGCGGCGGGCCATCATCTCGGGCATCGGGCAGTCGGACGTGGGCCGGCGCCTCGGGCGCAGCGACCTCGACCTGACGGTGGAGGCTGCGTTGGCGGCGATCGCCGACGCCGGCCTCCGTCGCGACGACATCGACGGCCTCTCCACCTACCCGGGCATGGGCGCGGGGACCGGGGGCTTCGCCGGGCCGTCGTCGCCCGAGGTGCAGGACGCCCTCGGGCTGTCCCTCAATTGGCACGACGGTGGCGGCGAGGGCGCCGGCCAGATGCGCGCCGTGATCTCCGCCGTGCTGGCCGTGGCGGCCGGGCTGGCGCGCCACGTCCTGGTGTACCGCACGGTGACCGAGGGCTCGGCGCAGGGCACCGGCGGCCGCCAGGGCATCGGCGGCACGGGCGGTGGCGACGGGGGCGGCGTGCCGCGCTTCGGCGGCTTCATGCAGTGGTCGCTCCCCTTCGGCGCCGTGTCGGCGGCCAATTGGCTGGCCATGGTGGCGCAGCGGCGGATGCACGACTTCGGGCTGACCCGCGAGCAGATGGGCCAGATCGCGATCAACAACCGCCGCAACGCCGGGCTGAACCCGAGGGCGATCTACCGCGATCCGATGACGATGGAGGACTATCTCGCCGCGCGCATGATCACGACGCCGCTGTGCCTGTTCGACTGCGACGCGCCGTGCGACGGCTCGACGACGGTGATCGTCTCGCACCGCGACGTGGCCAACGACCTCGACCACCCCGCCGTCGGCGTCAACGCGGTGGGGACGGCGCTGCGGGGACGGCCCAGCTGGGACCAATTCGACGACATCACGTCCATGGCCGCGCGCGACGCCGGCGCGTCCATGTGGGAGCGCACCGAGCTGACTCCCGCGGACGTCGACACCGCGCAGCTCTACGACGGCTTCTCCATCCTCAGCATCGTCTGGCTCGAGGCGCTGGGCTTCTGCGGCCGCGGCGAGAGCGGCGCCTTCATTGAGGGCGGCGCCAACATCGCCCGTGACGGGCTGCTCCCGCTCAACACCGCGGGCGGCCAGCTCTCCGGCGGGCGGCTGCACGGGTTCGGACTCATCCACGAGGCGTGCGTGCAACTGCGAGGCGAGGGTGGCGAGCGCCAGGTCGAGCGGGCCGGGGGGCGTCCGCCCGAGGTGGCGGCGGTGGCCAACGGCGGGGGGCCGATCGCCGGGACGATGCTGCTGACCCGTGGGGTCCGCTAGGGCCTTCCCCTCAGCCCGGTTTGGTGCCGGCCAGGTGATGGGCCGCCCGTGACGCCAGGGCGACGAGGGTGAGCGTCGGGCCGTAGCCGCTGGCGGTCACGAAGACCGACGAGTCGGCGACGACCACGTTGTCGAGGGAGTGCACCCGTCCCCAGCGGTCGACCACCGAGGTGGCCGGGTCGTCGCCCATGCGGGCCGTGCCGATGACGTGACGGCTCTCGGGCACCGGCGTCGCGCCCACCCCGTGGTACGAGACGCCCGGAGACGACGTGTGCATCACCCATTCGGCCCCCATCTCCTCGAGGACCTGCTGGAGGATCTTGCCGTGGTACTTCGACGCGGCCAGCTCGTGTCGCCCCGGCTGATAGGTCACTCGCGCCACCGGGAACCCGCGGGCGTCGCGGATGGAAGGGCTGAGGTCGACGGTGTTCGTCTCGTAGGGAAGGTCCTCGCCCTGCATGATGAAGGCCCACATCCGCTCGCGGAAGTTGGAGTCACGCATCGCCTGCACGTGGCCGCGCCCCCACGGCGAATGCCGGGCCTCCATGATCGGCAGGCCGCCTCCGCTGTGCTCGACCATCCCGCCCCGCATCCAGGGCAGCCCGGCATCGTGGGCGGCGGCCAGGGAGCGCTCGTCTTGGATCATGGCGTCGTCGTGCACGTGCGTCACCGCCCGCCCCCGTTGCGGGTGGAGCTGGTGGTGCGGGAAGTGACCGACCACGATGGTCTGGAAGTGCACCATCAGGTGGCGGCCGAGGGCCGGGTGCTCGAGTCCCGAGAGCAGCAAGAGGCGCGGCGTCTCGATCGCCCCGCCCGCCACGATGACCAGCTCGGCCTCCATGGTGTGGGCCTCGCCCGCCGCGTCGACGTACTCGACGCCTGTCGCGCGCCGGCCCTCGACCACGATCCGGTGCACGAAGGTCTCGGGCATGAGCTCGGCGCGCCCGGTCGCCATGGCCTTGGTCAAGAGCGCGATCGGGTCTCCCTTGGCGTGGATCGGACAGCCGAAGAAGGCGCAGAACCCGCAGTTGTTGCAGGCGGGACGCCCGTCGTAGGCGACGCTGTTGGCGGCCGTCGGCGCCTCGTAGGGGTGGAGTCCCACCCGCTCGGCGGCGGCCGAGGAGAGCACCGCGCCGTACATCGGCGCCCCCGGCGGCATGGGATAGGGCCCGGAGCGCCACGCGGCGAAGGGGTTGGCACCTTCGCGACCGGCTACGCCGATCGCCCGCTCCACCTCGGCGTAGTACGGCTCGAGCTCGTCGTAACCGACGGGCCAGTCGTCGACGTGCGCGTCCTCCTGCGGGCCGTAGGCCGAATGGAGCCAGAAGTCCTCCTCGCGAAAACGCGGCACCTTCCCGTCGGCGTGGGTGCCGCCACCACCGACCGTGGTCGGGATGGAATTGACCTCGCCCACGTGCGTGTGTTCGCCCTCGTCGGCCGAGCGGCGGAAGGCACGCGGCTCGACGAGGGGATCCGGACCGAGGAAGTAGCGCGAGATGAACTTGATCTCGTCGTTCGAGTAGTCCCCCGCCGGCCGGGTGAGGTCGTCGGGGTCGAGCAGGTGGTTCCGCCCCTTCTCCATGATCACCACCGACCAGCCCGCCCGCGTCAGCACCTCGGCCGCGGTGGCGCCGCCGGGGCCCGAGCCGATGATCAGCGCGTTGGCGGCGGCCGTCACGCCTCGGACACCTCGGCGTCGGAGTAGCCGCGAGGCTGGACGTCGCCCTCGTAGCCGATGGCGGCCCAACCGACGCCGTCACGGTTGCCGCCGTACTCGGGCGCGCCGTACATGCCCTCGCAGCAGTGCTCCCAGAGCAGCTCGCAGAAGCTCTCGTCCGCGCGCAGACGGCGGCGCTGCTCCTTCCCGTCGACGTCCGTGAAGTCCTCGCCGAGGCCGGCGAGGCCGTCGCGGTAGCGCTGCTGCAGGCCGACCACGGGGCCGTTGAACTCGCGCTCGGCCAGGCCCTGCGACCCCTCCAGGCGGGTTCGCCAGGCCAGCTCGTCGAGGCGCGAGAGGAGGTGGAACCGCGCGAAGCCGGCGTCACCCCCCTTGCGGCCCGACGTCGGTCCCCCGGCCCAGATGCGCGGCGGGTCGAAGCTGAAGGCGCCGAGGAAGCCGTCGATGTAGTCGGCCACTCCCGCCTCGTCGGCGCCGGCAACGCCCTGGTCGGACGGCAGCATCTGGCGGCAGGCGGCCCGCAGGGCGGCGTACTGCTGCTCGTTCAGCCAGACGGGCACCGGGAAAACGTACCCGAGTGCGCCCCCGATTGCTGACGCCGCTGTCAGGTACGGGCGAGCCGCCGAAACCGCTACTTGTTCGGCCCCGAGCCCGGGCGGGGCACGGCTCCGACGCGGCGTCCGAGGCAGACGAGTGCCCGCTCGGAGTGGTCGACGACCTCGACGACGAGGTTGCCGGTCTGTGTCGCGCCGAAGTCGACGAGCCGGCAGGCATTGAGGACGATGCGGAACCCCGGGCCGCGGTAGTGCCGGCTGGCCACACGGACGGGCGCCGCGGGCAGTTGCAGGGCCCACGCCACGAAGCCACCGACGACCTCGGCGAGCGAGGTGTGGTGGCGGCTCACGTCGTCGTAGTGCCCGGTGACGACGTCGGCGATGTTCTCGAGTGCCTCCGACCCCTTGTCGAGGTAGTGCGAGTGCGCCGCCACCTCCGGATGGTTGGGCGCGTTGACCTCCATCCTGGTTCCCCCGAAGTGCGGCGAGGCCGGGGCGGCACCGAAGACGCCCAGTTCCGCGATGGCGTCGCCCGGCGCCTGCTCCGAGAAGAAATGCGTGTCGGTGACGTGCAGCTGGCGCAACTCGTCGACCGTCATGCCCGGGCTGCCGGCCACCACGACGTCGGTCACGTTCAGGTCGAAGTCGGCGAGTGCGGTGCCAGCGACGATGGATCCGAAGCTGTGGGCGACGATGGTGAGCGTCTGTGCGGGTTCGAGCTCGAGTGACTCGACGAAGCTCACGAGGTCGGACCCGGCCGTTAGCAGGTGCTCGTCGCACTCGATGGCGCCCTCGGCGGCGGCGAGCATATCGACGGGGTTGTCGTAGCCCTTCCACATCACCACCGCCGTCGCTTCTGCCTCCTCGAAGAGGTTGATGGCACCGGGGATCCAGTCCTCGGACAGATTCGTTCCGTCCCCGATCCCGGGCACATAGACGGCGACGTGGTCTGCGGTCTCGAGGTCGCCGAAGAGCACGGCGTAGTGCTGCAGCTGCGGGCGGTAGAGGAGAATGTCGCCGCCCGACGACATCAGTGCGTCGAGCAACCTGGTCCGGTCGAGGTCCGATTCGGCGTATGCCGCATCGAGGTCCATCCGTGCCGCCGCGAGATTGCTCGCGGCACGTCGGCGCAGATCTTCCCTTCCAGGCATGCGCAACGATACGCCGTCGGTTGCGCACCACTGCGTAACCTGTCCGCTATGGGCCCGGCGCTGGCAGTCCTGGCGGCATTCCTGTTCGCGATCGGGACCGTCCTCCAGCAGAAGGGCACGCTGAGTACCGAGGCCGGCGAGAACGACCCCCGCTTCTTGGTCCAGATCCTGCGCCGTCCCGTCTGGCTGGTCGGGGCCGCGATGATGGCGTCGGGTTGGGTCGTGCAGGCGATGGCACTCGACCGCGGGTCCCTGGTCGTCGTGCAGTCGCTCGTCGCGCTGAGTCTCGTCATCGCGCTCCCGCTGGGTGCCATCCTGACGGACCAGCACATCGGGCGGCGCGAGCTGCTGGGTGCCGGGCTGACGCTCGTCGGGATCATCTTCTTCGTCTCGGCGGGCCAGCCGCAGGGCGGCAACCCACACCCCGGCGCCGCGGCCTGGTGGACCGCCGTGCTGGTGATCTACGCGTTGGTGATCGTGCTGTTCTTTGTGGGCGCTCGGTTCAGCGGAGCGGCCAAGGCGCTGACGTACGGTGCGGCGGCTGGACTCGGCTACGGGCTCCAGGCCGCAGTCACCAAGACCTTCGTCACCGAGGTCGGGTCGGGCATCCTGGCGCTGCTCAGCTCGTGGTCCATCTACGTCCTGATCCTTTCGGCGCTCACCGGGTTCGCGTTGCAACAGTCGTCGCTCAAGACGGGCGTGCTCGCCCCCGCCATGGCGTCGGCCAACTCGGTCTCGCTCTTCACCAGCGTGATCCTCGGCATCGCGGTGTACGACGAGATGATTTCGAAGAGCGGCGCCGGACACACCAGCTCGGCGTTCATCGGCCTCGCCATCGCCCTCGTGGGGATCGCGCTGCTCGCCGGCTCGGCCGAGCCCGAGACGAGCGAACAACCGACGACGAACCCGTCGCCGGCGACGTGACGCTGCGACGGTAGCGGGGAGCCGGGATCGTGCATGTCGTGGCAACCGTGAACGTCTCGGACTGGTGGGAGTACCTCGTGTTGTTCCTCGCCGTGGCTGCGTCCTGGGCCGGGGTGCCCTTCATCGGGGCCACGGCGCTCGGCGCGGCGGGCATCGCCGCGAGCCAGGGGACGCTCAACCTCCCCGCGGTGGTCTTGGTGGCGACCGCGGCGGGAGAGGTCGGCGGCCTGATCGGCTACGCCATCGGCGATCGCTGGGGAAGGCAACTGCTCGAACGGCCCGGCAAGCACCAGGCGGGGCGCCAGCGCATGGTGGAACGGGGCGAACGCGCCTACGCGCGGTGGGGCCGGCTGGCCGTCTTCCTCACGCCCGCCATCGTGTCGGGCACGGCCAAGATGCACCACGGGCAATTCGTGCTCTGGAACCTGCTGGCGTCGTTCGCCTTCGCCCTCTCGGTCGGGGCCAGCGGCTACGGGATCGGCGGAATGTTGACCGGCGACACGTCCCCACACGTCGTCGGCACACTCATCCTCGGCGTCGTCGTCGGCGCGTCGGTCATGGTCGTGCACGTCGAACGCCGTCGGCGCCTGCGCCGGTGCGCCGAGACCGGCGGCGCGCCCGACTGACGGTTCAGCGAGGGAGTCCGAGGATCCGGCCGGCGATGATGTCGCGCTGCACCTGCGACGTCCCGCCCGCGATGCTGGCCGCCTTGCTCCAGAGCCACTGCCGAGTCCAGGCGCCGGACTCCGCTGCCGTGGGGTCGCGCCCCAGCACCAAGAGGGCGGCCTCCGAGAGGCCCTGCGTCATGTCGGTCCAGGTGAGCTTGACCCAGCTCGACTCCGGCCCGGGCTCCTCCCCGCGCCCGAGCCGCGTGAGGGTGCGCAGGTTGTGCAGGCGGAGGACGCCGAGGTCGATGTAGGCGCGGGCCAGGGCGTCAGCCACGAGAGGATCGTCGAGGGCGCCGCGCGCGTCGGCCTCCGCATAGAGGCGCGCCAGGTACCCCTCGTGCACGACCTGCTCCTTGAAGGGGAAGTTGGTCCCGCGCTCGTGCGCCAGCGTCGAGCCCGCCACCGTCCATCCCTGCCCCTCGGCGCCGACGACGTGCTCGTCGGGCACGAACACGTCGGTGAGGAAGACTTCGTTGAACTCCGCGTCACCCGTCATCTGCACCAGCGGCCGCACGTCGACACCCTGGTCCCGCATGTCCACGATGAACGCCGTGATCCCCTGCTGCGGCCGCGCCGCTCCGGCGTCCGTGCGGGCGAGGCAGAGACCCCATGCGGCGAACTGGGCATAGGAGGTCCAGACCTTGCGTCCGGTGAGCGCGTAGCCGCCGTGGGCCCGTTCCGCCCGCGTCGACAGCGACGCCAGGTCGCTCCCGGCGTCGGGCTCGCTGAAGAGCTGGCACCAGATCTCCTCGGCCGAGAGGATGGGCGGCAGATAGCGGAGGCGCTGGTCCTCGGAGCCATGGGCCAGCAGCGTTGGCCCGACGAGGTTGATCCCCACCCGGTTGACCGGCTGCGGCGCCTGCGCCCTGGCGTATTCGCTCTGGTACAGCGCGACCTGCACCGGCGTCGCGCCGCGGCCCCCATAGGCCTCGGGCCAGTGCACTCCGACCCAGCGGTCGGCCGCCAGCGTCGCCTGCCAACGGCGTCCCCACGCCACCTCGTCGGCCAGGTCGACGAAGGCTGGCGGCGCAACGAGGTGCTCACCCAGCCAGGCGCGGAAGGCCGACGCGAACTGCTCGTCCTCTTCCCGTAGCGACAGGTCCATCTCGTGCCCTCAGACGCGCTGCGGTGTCCCGGCCGATCCTGACATCGGGGTCACGTTAGTGGGTGACCGCTAGGGTGCCCCGTCGTGTCTCGCCGCCTGCGCGCCACCTGGGTTCCCGACCGCACCCGCGTGTACCGGCGAGCCGCAGGCCCGTGGCGGGTGCCCACGCTCGACGTGCTCCTGAGCGCGCATGCGGGTGAGGTCGTCGACGGAGACACGAGGCTGAGCCCGTCGAAGGTCGACGCGCTCGTGGCCACCGTGGCCGGTGGCCTGCGCGCCCGCGGGGCCCGGCCGGGCCATGCCGTGGCCTGGCAGGTGCCCAACAGCCTGGCGGCGACGATCCTCCCCCGCGCGTGCTGGCGCGTCGGCGCCGTGGCCGCGCCCCTGCTCCATTCCTTCGGTGCGGCCGAGGTCGACGGCGCGCTGCGACAGGTCGAGCCGTCGCTGGTCGTCGAGCTGTCCGAGCGTGCGCTCTCCGATCCGGCGGCGCTGGCGGAGGAGGTGGGCGGCCAACCCCTGGCCGCCGGCTCCCGTGCGATCCGTCCCTCCGACGTCGCCCTCGTGCTGTTCACGTCGGGCTCGACCGGCGGGCCCAAGGCCGTGCTGCACACGCAGCGCGCCCTGAGTTGGAAGTCGGTGCTCATGGCGCGGGTGCACGGGCTCGGCGCCGACGACGCCGTCCTCGTGCCGGCGCCGATGGCCCACATCTCCGGTCTCCTCAACGGCGTCCTCGTGCCCGGCGCGGCCGGGCTGCGCTCGGTGCTCGTCCGGCGCTTCGACCCGGCGCACGCCGTGGACCTCGTGGCGCGGGAGCGAATCTCCTTCATGGCCGGGCCACCGACCTTCTTCGTCGCGATGGCGACGGCGCTGGCAGCGCGCGTCGAGCCGACCGACGTCACCACGCTCCGCCTCATCTCGAGCGGCGGCGCGTCGGTGACTCCAGCCTTCGTCGAGTCGACGGCCCAGACGTTCGGGTGCCGGGTCAAGCGGACCTACGGCTCGACCGAGGCGCCGACCGTCACGACGAGCACCAACGCCGACCCGTTCGACAAGGCACGGGACACCGACGGCCGCGCCGTCGGAGAGGTCGAGCTGCGCCTCAGCGACCCCGACACCGGCGCGCCTGTGCGCCATCGGCCCGGCGAGCTGTGGGTGCGCGGGCCAGAGCTCTTCGCCGGGTACGCCGACGAGTTCGAGACCGCGCGCGTCGTCGCCCACGGCGGCTGGTTCCGCACGGGCGACCTGGCGACGATCGACGACGACGGCTGGCTGCGGATTGTGGGCCGGCTCAAGGACGTCATCATCCGAGGCGGGGAGAACATCTCGGCGTCGGAGGTCGAGGGCGTGCTCGAGTCGCACCCGGACGTCCGTCATGCGGTTGCGGTGGGCTATGCCGACGCACTGATGGGCGAACGGGTGGCGGCCTTCGTCGAGACGTCTGCGCCCTTCGGTCTCGAGGAGTGCCGGCGCTGGTTCGCCGAACGCGGTGTGGCGCGCTACAAGACGCCCGAACGGGTGGAGCGGGTGGAACGACTGCCTCTGCTCGGGTCGGGGAAGGCGGATCGCGCCGAACTGCGCCGCCGCGCCGCAGCCGTCTCGCCGTCCTGACCAGCGTTGCGGCGGCCGCAGCCCGAACGGGCATCGGCGTGGGCGAAGCGCCCGTTCGCTGCGACTAGCGTGCCCCCGTGCCTCGACGCAATCTCGTGCCGCTCGTCCTGTTGGGTGTGCTGGCACTGCTCACCGCGGGCTTCGCGGCGTTGGCCGTCTCGGCGGCACCGCCGACCGGCTCGGTGACCGTGCAGAACGCATCGGCGCAGACGCTGGGCACCCCGATCGGGACGACGTCGTTCTCCCTCGAGCTCACCGCCGTCGTGGTGGAAACGGGGGGCGCGACCGGCTCGTCGGTGCACCTCATCGACTACCAGCCACCCGACCGCATGGTCGTGTACCAGCTCACGCCGCGGCAGGCCTTGCTCGGACGCCTGTCGCAGGCCGATATCGACTGCGAGCTCGCGACCTACTCGGCCATCGTCGGGGGGACGACCCCGTGGACCGCGACGGGCTCGGCCTTCACGCGGACCGAGAGCCTGACCGAGTTCTCCACGCGCGTGCCCAACGGACCGACGTGTACGCCGCAGCCGTCGCCGGCGCACGGGCAGGTCGAGCAGCGTGCCGTCGTGCGCTCCGGGTATCTCACCGAGCTTCGCGTCGTCGTGCGGGTGCCGCCGCAGGCACTCGGGGGTGGGTCGCAGGCAGTCGCCGGGACCCAGAGCGAGACGTTCGGCTTCCTGCGCATCAACGGGACGCCGACCCGGTCGCTCGCCCCCTGACGGACCTCGCGGCAGGCGCCCTCGCGCTCAGGCCAGCCCCTGGCCCGACGCCAGCCGGGCCCGCAACAACGTGGCGATCCGATCGCGGTGGAAGGCGGCGTCCCCGTAGCTGACCTGGTCGAGCTGCGCCCGCTTGACGTAGAGGTGCATGTCGTGCTCCCACGTGAACCCGATGCCGCCGTGCACCTGCAACCCGGTGCCCGTCACCCGGCGCGAGGCGTCGGAGCACCAGGCCTTGGCCATTGATGCGGCGAGCGCGCGGTCGGGGTCGCCGGCGGCGGCGCACCAGGCCGCGTAGTACACCGTCGAGCGCATTCCTTCCACGTCGACGAGCGCGTCCGCCAGCATGTGCTTGACCGCCTGGAAGGACCCGATGGGCTTGCCGAACTGCACGCGGTCTTTGGCGTAGTCCACGCTCATGGAGAGGACCCGGTCGGCCGCG
>Ga0318546_10001396_pt1 | contig 10327 bp, 8 predicted proteins | sample GRESIP169b2f19_FD_203514 | JGI IMG/M metagenome (GOLD analysis project Ga0318546, IMG submission 203514) | Tropical soil microbial communities from Luquillo Experimental Forest, Puerto Rico - GRE.SIPMG.169b2f19 | ecosystem: Environmental > Terrestrial > Soil > Tropical forest > Bulk soil...
GCTGGCGGCACCGGTTTCCTCCTCCCACTTCATGATGCGGTTATTGGGAATGTCGCTCCATAACAGGTAGCGGCCGTCACCAAACCACACCGGGCCTTCGGCCCAACGAAATCCGGTCGCAAGACGGTCGAGGCCCGAGTTCATCGGCGGCTTGATCTCGTCGAAGCGCGGATCAAGCGTCTGGACCGCGGGATCCGGATAGCTCTGAGCCGGCTCCCAGCGGAGGTGTATCGGAGCGGTATTCGTCGCTCCGCCGCCGGTTGTGTTCATTCTGTCCGATCCCCCGGATGCCCTCCCACTTCCTCCTCCGCAAGCGAAGGAGAAAGATGGGAGGGTGTCGGCTCAGATGGCTTTTTCTTCGCGCAGGGCGGCGATCTCGTCTTTGCTGAGACCCAGCAGATTGCTGTAGACGGCCTCGGTATCGGCGCCGAGCAGAGGTGCGGCGGTGATCGGCACTTTTGAGGCGCTCATCTTGACCGGCCAGCCCGGCATCTTGAAGTCGCCGCGCACCGGATGCTTTACGGTGACAAAGATCTCGCGCCGATTGAGGTCCGGATCGTTCGACAGCTCCATCGTGTCCATCACCGCGCCGGCGGGAATGCCCTGTTCGCCCATCCGCCGCATGACCTCGATCTTGTCGTACTGCTTGGTCCACTCAGAAAGCATTTCGTCGACCACATGGCGGTTCTTGAACCGTTCCTCCGGGCTGTCGAAACGCGGATCGCCGATCAGCTCCTCGCGCCCCATCATCTTTACGATGCGTTCCCAATGCGCTTGGTTGGCGCGCGACGTATAGATATAGCAATAATCGTTTGGCCCGCCGCCCTTGCACGGATACGCCTCGCTCGGCGAATTGGTGCCCATGATGCTCTGATTGCCCATGCGCGGAGCAGCATGGCCCCACAGATATTGGGCAGCATAGGAAATGCGACCGTAATTTATCACGCAGTCCTGCATCGCACAGCGGATCAGTTGGCCCTCGCCGGTGAACTGGCGCTGATAAAGCGCACCAAGGACGCCGATCGCAGCATGGAGGCCAGTGCCGGTGTCGCCGATCGTCGGACCCGGCTTGATCGGACGGCCGTCGGGCTCGCCAGTGATCGACATCGCACCCCCCGTCGCCTGCGCAATCATGTCAAAGGCGAGGTAATTCTTATAGGGGCTGTCGTCGCCGAAGCCCTTGACCGAGACATAGATGATGCGCGGGTTGATTTCGCGGACGACGTCATAGCCAAAGCCGAGCCTTTCGATGACGCCGGGGGCGAAATTCTCGGCAAAGACATCGGCCTTTTCGATCAGCCCGCGCAGAATGGCGCGCCCCTTGTCGGTCTTCAGATTGGCGGTGACGCTCTTCTTGTTGGCGTTGAGCAGCATGAAGTATTGGGAGTCGACGCCCTTTTGCTCGGTCGACGCGCCGCGGCCCTGCTCGCCCCTAGTCGGCTCCTCGACCTTGATCACCTCAGCGCCGAGCCATCCCAAGGTCAGGGTGCAGGAAGTCCCGGCCTCGAATTGGGTCAGGTCTACCACCCTCACGCCGTGCAAGGCGCCGAGCCGCGCTCTGGTGGCTTGGTCCACGGCACCGGGTGCTAGATCGTCAGGCATATGATTTCCTCCTCATCGTAGCTTCCCGGACTGTCAGCCTTCTTTTCCGCGGCGTCAACGCCTGATACCGCACGTCGCACATGCGTCGACCTAGTTTCAGCGACGCGACATCAGCGCGGCGGTGGCGGGCAGCGTGATCGAGTGCGGTCCATACCTGCCGCCGACGGCGAGGATCCGGTTTAAGAAGCCGGTGATCGCGACGCGGCGGCCCGCCTTCAAGGCGCGATAGCCGATATGCGCGACTTGCGCTGCGCTCATCGTCGGCTGCAGGGCGGTGTTCGAGCCGGCGACTTTAAAAAACTCTGTCGCGGTCGCGCCGGGACACAGTGTCGTCACTGTGACGCCGGTCCCGCGCACCTCGAAGGCGAGGGCTTCGCCGAGGCTGAGCACATACGCCTTCGTCGCAAAGTAGACCGCCATCCGCGGTCCCGGCTGAAAGCCGGCGGTCGAGGCGACCAGCATGACCTTGCCGCGGCGGCGCGCCACCATGCCAGGCAGGAGCAACCTGGTCAGCTCGGTCAACGCCACGACATTGACGTACAGCATTTCGCTGACCCGTCCCGGGTCCAGCTGGTCAAACCGGCCGATGCCGCCGAGTCCGGCGTTGTTGACGAGCACATCGATGGTCAAGCCGCGGGTTTCGACCGCGGCCGCGAGCTCTGACGCCGCTCCCGGTTTGCTGAGATCGACGGGAATTACGACTGAATCGGCGTCGTGCGCCTCGAGCTCGGCGGCGAGCGCGTGCATCGGCGCCGCGCGCCGCGCACTAAGCACCAAATCGTGCCCGTCTCGCACCAGCTGGCGAGCGAGTTCGATCCCGATGCCGCTCGACGCGCCGGTCACCAATGCACGCGGCCGCGTGGAGCCGTTCATCGTCCGATCTCTCTTGTGACTGCTCGCGCGCGAGCGGCCGCGTCACGGGCCATTTCGGCGCAGAGGCCGGTATAGGCGGTCGGGTCGAGCAAGCCGGCGATCGCATCGCGGTCGAGATGCGCGGTGACGCGCGGATCGGCGGCCAGCAGTTCGGCAAACGCCCGGCCCTCGACAAAGGCGGCCTGCGCGGCGTCGTACACGACATCATGCGCGTGCTGCCGGCCAATCTTCGCGCCGAGGTTCAGCATTACCGCCTCGGCCATAATGAGCCCGCCGCCCAAATCGAGATTCCGCCGCATGCGGGCCGGATCGAGCCGCAGGCCCTGCAAGACCTCGACGAGGCGGGCGAGCGCGTCACCCAATGCGATTGCGGCGCGCGCCTCGGCCGCCTCCATCACTAGGCTCGTCGTGCGGTCGGCCTCGTGCTCGGTCTGCATCGCTTCCAACGCCAACGGCACGTTCGCGCGGACCTCGGCCGCGGCGGCGATGATGTCTTGGCAGAGCTTGGGGTTGCGCTTTTGCGGCATCGTCGAGCTGCCGACCGTGCCGGGCGGCACCGGCTCTTCGACCTCGCTGAACTCAGTCTTCATCAAGGTGTAGATCTCGCGGGCGATCTTGGCCGAAGTCGCGGCAACCAGGCCCATCAGGCAGATGTTCTCGGCGAGATGGTCGCCCAATGTGCGCGACGGCACCCGCATCGGCTGCATGCCGAGATGCTTGGCGAGCGCCGCCTGGACGGCCGGACCCTGCGCACCGAGTGAAGCAAATGTGCCGGCGCCGCCGCCCAGCATCGCGACAAAGATCCGCGGCGCAGCCTGGCGGAAGCGTTCGACATGGCGGATCATCTCGTCGATCCACACCGCCGGCTTGTAGCCGAAGGTCGCCGGCAACGCGTGCTGGCCGTGCGTGCGCCCGGCGATAGGCATCTCAGCGCCGCGCTCAGCCAGGTCGGCCAGCGCCGACAGTGCCTCGCCGATCAGGCGCAGGAAAATTCCGTGGGCTTGCCGCAATACCAAAAGGTCGCCTGTCTGTGTGATGTTTTGCGTCGTCGCGCCCCAATGTACCCAGCCGCCATAGGGCTCCCCGGTGACCCGGCTCAGCTCCCACACCAGCGGAACGATCGTGTGGCCGGTGCGGGCGAAGCCTTCGTCAATGTGCGCGCGGTCGAGCAACTCGAGATGCGCGGCGTGCCCAATGGCGGTGGCCGCGCCCTCGGGTATGATCCCCAGCTCCTCCTGCGCGCGGGCCAGCGCCGCCTCGACGTCGAGCCAGGCCTGCCAGCGGTTTTCGAGGCGATAGAGCGCGCGAATACCGGGATCTGATACGCGGGCGCCGGTCGGCAATTCGTCACTCATGGTCTATCCTCCGGGCGTTGGGCAGATCTTATCTGAAGTGTCCTCATCAAGTGACCTACCAAGCGTTTGGTTGAGACTTGACGCGCACGAGGCGCGGGGTCAGTCTGCAGGCTCTCGACGAGCGGAGCGGCGGCCATGAAGTTGATGTGGTTTCATTTGATGCCTTATACCGAATTGCCGGACGATTTCCGCGACAAGCACCCTTCGGTATGGGTCGACATCCACTCCGCGCTGTTCGACCCGCGGCGCGCCCACCACATGTACAACGACTTCATGGACGAGCTCGAATTCGCTGCCGAATGCGGGTTCGATGCGGTCTGCGTCAACGAGCACCACTCCAACGGCTACGGACTGATGCCGTCGCCCAACCTGATCGCCTCGGCACTGGCCCGGCGCACGACCGACACGGCACTTTGCGTGATGGGCAATTCGCTGGCGCTGTACAATCCGCCGACCCGGGTGGCCGAAGAGTTCGCAATGATCGACGTGATCTCGGGCGGGCGGCTGATCGCCGGCTTCCCGGTCGGCACGCCGATGGACACCTGTTTTGCCTATGGCCAGAACCCGAGCATGCTGCGCGACCGCTACTACGAAGCGCATGACCTCGTGTTGCGGGCGTGGACCGAGCAGGACACTTTTGCCTGGAACGGCCGTTTCAACCAGCAGCGTTATGTCAACATCTGGCCGCGCCCGGTCCAGAAGCCGCACCCGCCGATCTGGATCCCGGGCGGTGGCTCGATCGAAACCTGGCGCTGGTGTGCCGAGATGGATCACGTCTATGCCTACCTGTCCTATTTCGGCTATCAGGCCGGGCAGGCGACGATGGACGGCTTCTGGGCCGAGATGGACCGCCTCGGCAAGGACCGCAATCCTTATCGAGCCGGGTTTTTGCAGTTCGTCGGCGTCGCCGAGAGCCGTGAGGAGGCCTACCGGCTCTACCGCGAGCCGGCGGAATATTTTTACGGCCGGTGCCTGCATGTCGACCCGCGCTTTGCCAATGCGCCGGGCTACACCAGCGAGGCGACGCAACGCGCGGGGGTCGTTGGGCAAGTCGCCCAGGTCGCGAGAATGCGCCGGTTCGATACCTTGGCACGTGACATGGATGCGATCGTCGAGAAGGGTTATGTAATCATCGGCTCGCCCGACGAAGTCGCCGCGCAGCTAAAGGAAGTTGCGGTCAACCTCAATGTCGGCCATTTGATGCTGCTGATGCAGTTCGGCAACATGGGCAAGGATCTCGCGAAGTACAACACCAAGCTCTTCGCCGAGAAGGTCATGCCGCAGCTGACCGATGTTTTCGCCGAGTGGGAAGACCGGTGGTGGCCGCAGCCGATGCGCCGCGAGGCGCGGGCGCCGTTGACGCCGTTTCAATCATCGGCATTGGCGGCAGAGTAGGTTGCGCCAGTGGCGAGCGAATTGGAGACATCCTCCGTCGAGCTGAACGGCTTTTCGAGCCGCGTCTGGAAGAAAGGCGAGGGACCCAAGCTCGCTTTTCTTGCCGGCTTTGGCGGATTGCCGCGCTGGATCCCGTTTCTCGACGTATTGGCGCGCGAACGTACGGTCATCGTCCCGTCGGTGCCCGGCTTCCCCGGAGGCGAGCGCGGGCACACGGTGCTCGACAGTCATCTCGACTGGATGCTGGCGATCCGCCACCTGCTGCAAAAAGCGGGGCTGGAGGGCGCCGATCTGGCGGGCAGCTCGGTAGGCGGTTCATTTGCCGCCGAGATCGCCGCAATCTGGCCAGGCTCGGTCCGCCGTCTGGTATTAATCGCGCCGTGGGGATTGTTCGACGAGAAAGATCCGATGACCGACCCGTGGGCGCAGCGGGCTCCTGACGTGCCGGCCCTGATTTGCGCCGACCCAGAACGCTGGAACCAACTCAAGACTGAGCCTGAAGGCGCCAATTCGCCCGAATGGCCGATCGAGCAAGTGCGCGCTAGCGAAGCCGCAGCGCGCGCGTTCTGGCCGCTCGGCAATACCAGGCTCGAAAAGCGGCTGCCATTAATCGCAGCGCCGACCCTGCTGATCTGGGGCGCCGAGGACCGCATCGTGCCGCGCAGCTATGGCGACCGCTTCGCCGCGGCAATCCGCGGGGAAACCCGCATTTCCGTGATCCCCGGCGCCGGCCATCTCGCGGAGCTCGACAAGCCGGACGAGGTCGCCGCGGCGATCCTGCGCTGGGTGAAGGAGGCTTCGTAACGACATGATCAAACGGTTTCACGCGCTCTATGTCGGGCAGATCGAGCTCGACAATATCGGCGTCGACGGCACGCCGGCGAATGATCGCCGCTACCCGAACGAGCGGTTGAGCGAGGTGTTCTGGGCCGCGCGCGATGTCGCCCGGCTGATGGACGAGCTCGGCTATTACTGCTTCTGGACCGCCGAGCACCATTTCCAGCGCGAAGGCTATGAGTGCTTCCCCAATCTGATCCAGCTCGGCCTCTGGCTCGCGACGCAGACGAGGCGCCTCAAATTCGGCTGCGCCTTCAACATCCTACCGATGTGGCATCCGATCCGCCTCGCCGAGGATTACGCGATGGCCGACATCGTGACCGACGGCCGCGTGATCATGGGGGTCGGGCGCGGCTATCACACGCGCGAAGTCGAAACCTTTGGCGCGCCGCTGCTCGATACCGAGTCCAATCGCGACATTTTCGAAGAGGGGCTCGATCTCCTGCTGAAATGCTTCAACGAAGAGGCCTTCCACCACAAGGGCAAGTATTTCGAGTGCCCGCCGCCAGTGCCGTATCGGGGCTACACGCTTAAAGACATAACGATGGTGCCCCGGCCCAAGCACCTGCCGGTCGAGATCTGGATGCCGATCGCCAGCGGCAAGACCATCGATCTGATGGCGCAGAAGGGCCTCAAGGCGATGGTGACCTTGAACGGCGAGAAGATCCTCGACGATGTCGTGCGCGCCTATCACCAGGCTTGCCTGCGGCACGGCCGCCGGACGAAGCTCGGCGAGGACATGATCTGGGGCGCCGGCCTCTATCTCGCCGATACTCGGGAAGAGGCGATGCGGCGGGTCGAGCCGTCGCATGACGAGCGCTACAAATGGTTCGCGCCATTCGGTTTTGTGCGTTATGCCGACGAGCAGGGCCGGACCTGGGGAACGCCGGGCGCGCCGTCGCGGGTGCCGTCGCTCGCCGACGGCGTGCAGCAGAAGGCATGGTTCTGCGGACCGCCATCAGAGGTCATCGACGGCATCAAATCGATCGAGGCGAAATATCCGGGCCTCGAGGATTTCATGATCCACTGGGCCGAGGGGCTGCCGCCCGACGAGTTTAAGGAGCAGCTACGCTGGTTCGCCCGCGACGTGATGCCCGCATTCAATCGGGGATAGACACCACTCTCATTCCCGCGGAAGCGGGAATCCAGAGCCCCAACGCCGATCGGTTCCCCTGGGCCCCCGCTTGCGCGAGGGCGACGGATAGCCGAGAGCGAGGAGACCGGACGATGAAATTCGGATTGTTTTACGAGCACCAGCTGCCGCAACCCTGGGGCGAGGAGTCCGAGCTGCGGCTTTATCAACAGGCGCTCGACCAGATCGAGCTCGCCGACCGGCTCGGCATCGATTACGTCTGGGAAGTCGAGCACCATTTCCTCGAGGAGTATTCGCACTCCTCGGCCCCCGAGGTATTTCTCGCCGCCTGCTCGCAGCGCACCAAGCGCATCCGCCTCGGCCACGGCATCACCTTGATGCCGCCCAACTACAATCACCCCGCGCGTGTCGCCGAGCGCATCGCAACCCTCGATCTGGTCTCGAACGGCCGCGTCGAGTGGGGGACCGGCGAGTCGGCGACGGCGGTCGAGATGGGCGGCTTTGGTGTCGATCCCGACGACAAGCGTGCGATGTGGGAGGAGGGGACCCGCGAGGCCGCCAACATGCTGGCGATGCGGCCCTATCCCGGGTTTCACGGGCGCTGGTTCGACATGCCGTGCCGCAACCTGGTACCAAAGGCGGTGCAGCGCCCGCACCCGCCGATGTGGGTGGCATGCTCGCGGCGCGAGACCATCCACCTTGCCGCGCGTAATGGGCTCGGCGCGCTGACCTTTTCGTTTCTCGATCCCGACCAGGCCGCAAAGTGGGTCGAGGAATATTACGCAATCATCAAGTCAGGGGAATGCGTGCCGATCGGCCACTGCGTCAACCCGAATATCGCGATCGTCACCGGCATGTCCTGTCACACAGACGAGGCCGAAGCGATCCGCCGCGGCCTCGACGGGTTCCGCTTCTTCGGCTATTCGCTCGGCTATTACGCGCTGTTTGGCGAGCACCGGCCCGGCCGCGCCGATCTCTGGGAGAGATTTCTGCAGGTCAAGGACCAATTGCCGGACAACGCCGGGCGCGGTGGCATCGGCACCCCCGACCAATTGCGCGCGCATCTGGCCCGCTACGAGAGGGCCGGCATCGACCAGGTCATGTTCATCCAGCAGAGCGGCACCAACCGCCACGAACATATCTGCGAGTCGCTCGAGGTCTTTGCCCAGAATGTGATGCCCGAGTTCAAAGCGCGAGACGAGATGCGCGAGGCTGAAAAACGCCGCGAGCTCGCGCCCTATGTCGAGGCCGCATTGGTGCGCAAGCCGAAGATGGCGCCGCTCGACGATGTCGAGATCCCGCGGATCGAAGCCCTCGGGCGCAAGGCGCCGTCGCCGCTGCTCAATTCCGACCGGGGCGGCGCGATCCCGATCCCTCTCCAAGACCCTCTTGCCACCCGCGAGCCCGCAGCCGGAGACTGAGCCGCGCGATGGATCGAGCTAAACTGCGATGAATTCTTGGAAATAGGTGACCAATCGCTCTCCGGCCGCTCGCTGTGCGCACGCATCACCCCGACGGATGCCGAAGAACTAGCGATTTGGATCAGAACAATGAAGCCCGCGCAGGGGTGATCCCTCCTGGGTTGAGATCGGGAGACACCTCAACCTTAATGCCGGCAGGGTATTAGTGGCGCTGAGGGAAAAGGGACGTAGCGTGTTAGGCTCGAGGACGCATGATGGAGATCGGCGAGTTCTGGCAATGGCTAAAAGACCATGACGCGCCAAACTGGTTCGTAATAGCGTTCACACTTATCGTTTGGCCAAGCGTGCTCTGGATCGTTCTATATTATTGGTCAAGGCACAAAACTGGCAACATCCCAAACCTAGAAGTTTCCCCAACACCACAAAAAACACAAATAAATGGCCAACCCTATGACGCGGTTGGGTTTACATTTGCTAACCACACAGGTTCTGTTGTATATCTAATATAAGTCGGGTGCGCTTGCGAGAGAACTACAGGAATTTCCCCATTCCATTTGCGGCAGTTAGAGGTATTTCCGGCGGTTGGCGCGAATTAAAATTCCAAGCGCAAAACAGCAATGCCCTGATAGATCAAGAACGCGTACTGCATACGGGTCAAAATGCAGTCACCTCAATCGCGGTGTCACAACCTTTGCGTGACGCATTCTATAACACATATCGACCTGGATGGTTCCGCAAGCTTATTCGCCGACCGAAATACTTTGTTCTCGAATACATTGTAATGGTTGCGGATAAGAAATGTTCCGTTGCAACTGTTTACTGACGTTGCAGCCATTAGCGTGGCCCGTCGGGACCGCCCGGGCGGGACAACTGGAGTTGACCACCCAGGGATAGCGGTGCTTACCTTCATCCGAAACGCAAAAGTAGATCGGGTGGGCAAAATGAAGGTTCGCAACGCAGCGCGCGAGCGGCTCGAAAAGGGTGAGATGTCGCTCGGTGTCGGCATCCGCACGGCGCGCACGGTCGACATCGCCAAGATGATGAAGACAGCGGGCTACGACTGGTTGTTCATCGACCTCGAACACGGTCCGATGTCGATCGAGTTCGCTACCACGCTCGCCGTGGCGGCGCTCGACACCGGCATTTCGCCGATTGTCCGCGTGCCGTTCATGCAGCACACGATGGCGACCCGCGTCCTCGACAATGGCGCGCTCGGCATCGTCATGCCGCATGTCGACACGGCGGAGCAGGCGCGCGAGATCGTCGACCACCTGAAATACCCGCCGATCGGTCACCGCTCGCTCGCCGGCGCGCAGGCAATCTTCGATTTCCAGCGCATCCCGACCACCGAGATGATCGAGGCCGCCAACGCGACGTTGCTCGTTATTGCGCTAATGGAGACGCCGACCGCCATCGCCAATGCCGAGGCGATCGCCGCGGTTCCGGGCATCGACGCCTTGCTGATCGGCACCAACGACCTCGCCGCCGAGATGGGGATACCCGGCGAGTTCAGCCACGCCAAGATCGCCGGCGCCTACGAGACCGTAATCGGCGCCTGCCGCAAGTACAATAAATGGCCCGGTATGGGCGGTGTCGATGCCGAGGAGCTGATGCAGAAATACATCGGTATGGGCATGCGGCTCGTGCTGACCGGCAGTGACGGCGGCTTTCTGATGGCCGGGGCTTCGCAGCGTGCCGCACTGGCGCGGCAATGGGGCGGCGGACATTAATCGAACAGGAGGGCCCATGAT
>Ga0318546_10001402_pt1 | contig 10303 bp, 6 predicted proteins | sample GRESIP169b2f19_FD_203514 | JGI IMG/M metagenome (GOLD analysis project Ga0318546, IMG submission 203514) | Tropical soil microbial communities from Luquillo Experimental Forest, Puerto Rico - GRE.SIPMG.169b2f19 | ecosystem: Environmental > Terrestrial > Soil > Tropical forest > Bulk soil...
CTGCAGACCCAGGACGCACACGGCGTCCGGGGCATCCACCAGGCAGAAGATCTTGCCGTTCTCCTGGTCGACCCAGTAGCGAAGGTAGTGGACGCCGTGTGCGTCCTGGGTCTGCAGGTCGGCGGCGTGCGCCTTCGCCACGTCGTCCAGGCCGACCGGGCCGCCCATCGTGTGCGTGTCCATGAACAGCGCCATGGTTAATTCCCTTCCTGAGTTGCTGGGCAGGCTCGTTGCCTGCCCGTCCAGGAAACCCCGGCCGCACCGGGACGCACATCGGGCGTGTTCCCTATCTTGGCGTTCCCTATCTCGGCGCGATGACCCCGAGCCGCAGCGCGGCGGCAACCGCCCGGGACCGGGTCGGCTCCCCGAGCTTGCGCAGCACCGCCGAGACGTGGTGACCCACGGTCTTCTCGGAAAGGACGAGACGCTCGGCGACTTCGGCGTAGGACAGCCCGTCGGCGAGAAGCTGGAGCACCTCCGCCTCCCGGGCGGTAAGCCCGGCCGGGTTGGCGCGGCTAGCCTGCCGGGGACCGCGCGGCACGGCCAGCCCGCGGACATGCCGGTCGCGCAGCACGGCCTGGCGCACGGCCGGGGCACCCAGCTTGTCCAGAATGTCCAGGCACTGCTGCGCGTCCCGGATCTCCGGCGAGAAGGCCAGCGCGTAGGCCGACCACAGCGGGCAGCCCAGGGCCTCCCACGCGGCGGCGGCCGTCCGGTGCTCGCCCGCCAGCATGAGCGCGAAGGGCCGCGCCAGGCGCGCGCCGGCCGGCCGGTCATCGCCGCCGAGGCGCAGCCACCAGCTGAGCTCGCCGATTGCCCACGGGTGCGGATGCGTGACGGCGACCGGCCAGGCACGGTCGATGGCGGCGAGCAGGTCCGGGGGGCGGCCGAGGATCCACGCCGCTTCGGCGCACGCCGCGGCCGCCGGGACCAGCCGCAGGGCCTCACCCGTCCGGACGGCGATCGCGAGGGCTTCGTCCAGCGCCTCGGTTCCGTCGCGCCCCCGCCTGGCGGCCAGCACGCCGGCCACGGGCAGGACGCTGACCCGGGTGATCGGCGATACGTGCGGATGCCGAAGGACGTCGGCGACGTGCCGTTCCGCCGCCGCGTACTGGCCCTGCTCGGCCAGCGAGCAGGCGAGCCAGGCGGTCATGTACAGGCGCCAGGTGTCGAGGTCGCGGTCGGCGCAGTAGGCGAGACCGGCCTGCAGGTGGCGGTCGGCGTCGCCGAGCGACCAGCTGGCGACGCTGGCGCCGCCGAGGTTGGTGAACGCCCGGGCGGCGTGCTCGTGGGCGTCGCTCGCGAGGGCGAGGTCCAGGCTCTGGGTCAGCCGGGCCTGGCCCTCGATCAGATCGCCCGCCATCACTAGCGCCGTGCCCACGTTGTTGAGCGCGTGCATTTCGGTCTCGCGATCGCCGAGCTCACGGGCCATCGAGATCGCCTTCGCGCCCCAGTGCAGCGCCGCCGCGGTGTCATCGCCCAGCATGCGCAGCTGCGCCAGGTTGCTGTAGGCCATGGCGAGTTCCGGCCCGGGCCCGAGCGGCTCCAGCGTGCTCACCGCCGCGGCGGCATAGCGCTCGCTGTCCGCGTTCTGCCCGAGCACCCAGGACAGCCGCGACAGCCACCGATGGGCGGTGCCGACGGAACGCGCGTTCCGTTCCCGCTCGTGAATGGCCAGCGCCTCCAGCCAGCTGTCCCTGGCCCGCGTCAGCTGGTCGGTTAGGTAGCACTCGTACGACAGCTGCTCGAGCAGGGTGGCCCGCTGCGGGTCGGGCGGCTCGTAGTGGCGCAGCGCCAGCTGGAACTGCTCGGCAGCCTCGCGGTGCGCGCCCAGCCGGGCGGCCCGCACGGCGGCGAGCGGGGCGTGATGGACCACCGCGGCGCGGTCGCCGGACCCCGCGGCATGGTGCGCCAGCCGCCGGTGGTCGTGCGAGCCGCGCCCGGTCAGCTGCGCGAACGCCCGGGCGTGGGCCCCGGACCGCTGAGCCGGAGGCAGCGACCGCTCGACCGCCAGCCGCGCCAGGTCGTGCCGGAATCCCATCGCGTCACCGTCCGCGACCAGCACGCCGCGCTCCACGCACTCATCGACCGCGGTGAGCGGCTGTCCCGATACCGCGGCGAGGAAGCCCGCCTCGGCGGGCCGGCCGAGCACCGAAGCCGCGGCGGCAACCTCCTGCCCGGCGCCCGACAGCCGGGACACGCGCGCGAGCACGGCGTCGCGCACCGTGGCCGGCACCTGCTCGGAACCGGCCGCGAGCACCTCCGTAACGTAGAACGGGTTTCCCGCGGTGCGCTGGAACACCGTGTCGGCATCCAGGGCCGAGCCCGCCTCATCCACGAGCTGCCGCACGCCGGTCACGCTGAGCGCGGGAAGCTGCATCCTGACCACGCCGGGCAGCCCCGCCAGATCACCCATCACCACGGTCAGCGGATGATCCCGGCCCACCTCCTCGGAGCGGAACGTGGCCAGGATCATGAGCCGCACCCCGGCCAGCCTGCGGCCCAGGAAGCGCAGGATGTCCAGGGTCGCCTCGTCGGCCCAGTGCACGTCCTCGAGCAGGAGCAGCATCGGGGATCCGGACAGCGCGTCGCGGACCTTCCTGAACAGGCGAAGCCTGCTCACGCCCGCCTCGTCGTCCACCGCCGTGATCAGCTCGGGGAAGGCGTCCAGGATCGGGCCTAGCGCCTCGGCGGTCGTGACGTTATCGCAGGAGCCGCGCCGCACCTCCGGCCCGGCGGCGGCATCGGCCAGGGCCGCGGCGAGCGTCGTCTTGCCGATGCCCGCCTCTCCGCCCAGGAAGACCAGCCGGCCGCTGCCGTCAAGCGCCTCGCCGAGCACTCCCTCCAGCGAGGTCAGGAACCCCGCCCGCTCGATCAGCACATCGCTATTTAATCCCGGACCCCGTGTGAACAGCCAGCTCATGCTCCCGCGGCTACGCTCCGCCCTCAGCCGCGGCAGGCCGCCCGAAGGCCTCGCACATCCGATCCAGGCCGCGGACGACGCCGGTGGTCAGCGTGCCGACTCCCGCCACGGCCACCGTCACGACGTCGCCGTCCGCGAGGCTGAACGGGGCGGGCGGCACGAGGCAGGTACCGGTCGACAGCACCACGCCGTCGGGGTGAATGTCGGCTCGCATCAGGTAGCCGACGAGGTCGTCGAACGTGCGGCGCAGCGAGGCGGTGCTGGCCTGGCCGTGCCAGGCGACCTCGCCGTCGCGCCGGATCGTCAGCTCTATGCCCAGGTTGTAGGGGTCGGCGATCTCCCAGGCGGGGCGGATCGCCGGACCGAGCGCGCAGCCGCCCAGGTAGATCTTCGCCTGCGGCAAGTAGAGCGGGTTCTCGCCCTCGATCGACCGGGACGACACGTCGTTGCACACGGTGTAGCCCGCGATCTCGCCGAAGCAGTTAATGACCAGGGCGACCTCGGGTTCAGGGACGTCGACCACCGAGTCGGCGCGCACCGCTATGGTCTGCCTGTCGCCCACTACGCGCCAGGCCGCCGATTTGAAGAACAGCTCGGGCCGTTCGGCCTCATAGACCTGCCGGTAGACGTCGGCCGAGCGCTCGCTCTCCTCGACCCGCGCCTCGCGGGAGGTGACATACGTGACCCCGGCCGCCCAGACCTCGGTCCGGCCGTCGACGGGCGGCAGCAGGGAGACGTCCGCGGGCAGGACGGCCCCGCGTTCCCGCACCCGCTGCCTGATCCCGTCCAGCGGCAGCGCCCACAGCGCGGCCAGCGACGGCACGCCCGGCAGGCTGAACACCTGCCCCTCATCACGTACGCCGACCAGCGCGGCCGGGGACTCGCTCGTGCGGTACCTGATGATGTCCACGCGGGGCTCACCTCTCGCGACGGGGCGGCATGCGATGACGACCCTACGGCACGGCGCCGCTCGGCCGGATGGCACATTCATGGCGTGAGAGCGATGCCTTATGGCCGAGCGAGCCTTACGACGCGGATGCCTCGTTCAGGTCATAAGAGCTGCGTGAAGGAGGCAACCATGCAGTATCGCGAGCGCGCTGGGGCGATGTATTCCGGTACCAGAGTTTTTAGTGGTCTGGCCACAATTGAATGGCATTTATGAGGCTGGAGTTAGCTTCCGTAAGGAAAGCGAAACCCGGACATTGACCTGATGCAGGATGCATTTTACAGTCGAGCCAGGGCAGAAGAGCAAGCTGGAAAGGCGCTTCGAGGAATGAGCGAGAACCAGACGACCACATCCCGGGCAAGCCGCGTACGCTGTACCCGTACGTCGGCGGCGTGGGCCCGTTCCGTGCCATCTGCCAGGAGGTCGCGGAGAAGGGTTACGAGGGCCTGGTGCTGACCAGGACCGAGGCGCCGGCCCCGGCCGCCGCGGGCGGTCTGCGCGGCCGGCATGAGCCGCGGTTAGGGGGGTCTGGTGTCGTATTCGCTTCCGCTCACGCGCGCCGAGGCCATCGCGCGGCACCTGCGCGAGGAGATCGTGACCGGGCGGCTGGCTCCGGGCACGGTGATCAAGGACGCGGAGTTCGCCGACCGGCTCGGCGTCAGCATCACGCCGGTCCGGGAGGCCATCGTGCTGCTGTCCGCCGAGGGCCTGATTGACATCTCGCCGAACCGGACCCGCCGGGTCACCGACGTCTCACAGAAGAACGCGCTCGAGCTGATCAACGTCATGTGCGTGCTGGCCTGCGCGGGCGTCGAATGGGGCGTGCCCAACCTGACCGACGCCGACCTGGCCCGGATGCGCCAGCGGCTGGATGAGATGCTGGCCGGCCTGAGGTCGGGCGATGTCGCCACCGCGACCTCCGCGGGCGCCGATTTCAGCACCATCATGATCTCGGCCAGCGGGAACCGTGAGCTGCAGACGCACGTGGACCTCGTGGTCACCCGGATGCGGCGGCTGATGGGACTGACCCCGCAGAGCGATCACTGGCGGCCGTGGATCGACGGGTACACCGACGTGCTGGCGCTGCTGGAACGCGGTGACGGCCCGGCCGCGATCGCCCGCTACCGGCGGATCTACACCGAGGCCCGGGCCGGGCTCGAGTCAGGCGAGGCCGCGGCGCAGGGCCTCGTAGCGGCGCGTCCAGATCCGCTCCGATAGCGGGGCGGTCGGCGCGAACACCTCGGCGGCGTGGTAGGCGCCGGGGTTGACGTGCAGCTCGGTCGGGACGCCGGCCTGCATGAGCCGCTGCGCGAACGCGATGTCCTCGTCCCGGAACAGGTCCACGGTGCCGACGTCGATGTAGGTCGGCGGCAGGCCCGCCAGGTTCTCCGCGCGCGCCGGGGCGGCGTACTGATCGGCCTTGCCGCCGCCCAGGTACCACTTCCAGGCCTCGATGTTGCCCGCCCGGTCCCATAGCCCGATGTCGGTGATCTCGTGGCAGGACGCGGTTTCGTTCCTGTCGTCGATCATCGGGTAGATCGGCATCTGGAAGCGGATCGCCGGGCCGCCCCGGTCCCGGGCGAGCAACGTGACGGCGATGGTGAGGCCGCCTCCCGCGCTGCCGCCGTAGACGGCGAGGCGGTCCGGGTCGAAGCCGAGCTCGGCGGCGTTGGCCGCCATCCACACCAGGCCCGCGTAGCAGTCCTCGACCGGCGCCGGGTAGGGGTGCTCCGGGGCAAGCCGGTACTCCACCGAGACGACCACCGCGTCGACGTGCTCGCAAACCGCGGCCGCGACCGCGTCCTCCCCGTCGACGTCCCCCAGGATCATGCCGCCGCCGTGGATGAAGTAGATCCCGGGCAGTGTCCCGGTGGCGTCGACCGGCCGGTAGATCCGCACCGTGATGTCCGGTTCGCCCTCGGGCCCGGGCACCGTCCGGTCCTCGGAGGCGACGTTGGGGTTGGGGGGTATCTCCATGGCGGCCAGCATCCCGCTCACCGTCGCGCGGCGCTGCACGATGTCGGGGATGGTGTTGAAGCCGCCGGGGATCGCCTGTTGCAGCTGGTCCAGGGGTTCGCGTACATCCGGGTCGATCAGGTCACGGCGGGACATGAACCCTCCTATGGTGAGGACCGATGCAGAATGCATCCTACGTAGCGATCACTTTCGCATCAATGCCCCGTGAGGTCCCTGGCGCCGGGTCAGGATCCCGGTTCGGAACCGGCTGCGCCCCCCACCGGCGCGGCCGGACCGCCCGGGGGCGGCTCGTGCCGCGGCGACGCCTCGGTCGCAGCCCCCGTCCGGGTCCTGGCCTTGGCCGCGTCACCGGTGGCTGCACCGGCCGTCGCCTCGGCCGCGTCCCCATTGGCCACATCGGCCGGAATCTCGGTCGCGGGCTCGGCCGCGGCCTCGGTGGCCGTCGTGACCACGGGCCGCCCGGCCGGTTCCTCCGCCGCAGGCCGGCCAGCCGCCTGCTCCGCCGCGGACGCGGGTTCCACGGTGCCCTCCTCGAGCTCCAGATGCGGGACGATCGGCTCCAGCCAGCGCGGCATCCACCAGGCCCGCTCGTCCAGCAGGGCCATGACCGAGGGCACCAGGATCATCCGGACCAGCGACGCGTCGATCAGCACGGCGAAGGCCATCCCGATGGCGAGCATCTTCACCGTGGGATCGGTGGACAGGACGAAGCTCGCGAAGACCACCACCATGATCGCCGCCGCGGTGGTGATGACCCGGGCGGTGGCCCCGATGCCGACCGCCACGGCCCGGTGCGGGTCGCCGGTCTCGATCCACGCCTCGTGCACCCGGGACAGCAGGAAGACCTCGTAGTCCATGGACAGGCCGAACACGATCGCGAAGACCAGCATCGGAACGTAGGCCGGAATGGGCAGCGTGGTGTGCACGCCGATCAGGCTCGCCCCCCAGCCCCACTGAAAGATCGCCACGATCACGCCGTAGGCAGCGCCGATCGACAGCAGGTTCAGGATCGCGGCCTTGGTCGCGATGACCACCGACCGGAACGCCATGGTCAGCAGGATGAACGCGATCACCACCACGGCGAGGATCAGCCACACCATCCGCCCGGTTATCCGCTCGGTGAAGTCCACCGTGCCCGCCGTGGTCCCGGTTACGTAGCTGGTCACGTGCTCCTTCGGCAGCACATCGTCGCGCAGCCGGTTCACCAGGTCCTCGGTCTCGGGGGCCTGCGGCCGTGTGGTCGGGACCACGCTGAAGACCGCCGTGGTGCCGGCCTGGTTCACCGTCGCCGGGCTGACCGACGCGACCCCCGCGGTAGCCGCGACGTCGTGGGTCATCGTGGTGAGCAGCGACTGGTTGTCCGAGGACGATTGCTGCGGCAGCTTCACCACGACCGCGAGCGGCCCGTTGGCACCGGGTCCGAAGCCCTCGGAGATCAGGTCGTAGGCTCGGCGGCTGCTGTCCGAGGTGGGGTTCGTACCGTTATCCGGCTGGCCGAGCGTGATCGAGAAGAGCGGGATGGCCAGGACGACCAGCACCAGGACGCTCGCCACCGCCCACGGCCAGGGCCGCTCGCTGACCTTGCGGCCCCAGCGGGCGAAAGCGCTGTGCTCGTGCTGCTCCTGGGTGGCGGCGGCGGTGCGGACGGCCTGTTCCTGCGCGGAGATGCCGGCCTTGCGCGCGCGGAGCCGGGCCGAGAGCGACCGGATGTTGTTCCCGGCCACGCCCATGAACGCGGGCACCAGGGTCAGCGCGGCCAGCATGGTGACGGCCACCACGATCGCGGCGGCCAGGCCGAGCGCCCCCACGAACGCCACCCCGGACACATACAGGCCCAGGATCGAGATCACGACCGTGCCGCCCGCCACCACGATCGCCGCGCCGGAGGTCCCCTCGGCGCGGGCGGCCGAGGCGATCAGGCCCATCCCGGCGTCCATCTGCTCGCGGTGCCGGGCCATCAGGAACAGCCCGTAATCCACGGCCACGCCCAGCCCGAGCAGCGTCGCGATGGTGGGCGCCGTCGTGGGGAAGGTGGTGGCCGAGGCGAGCAGCCCGAGCAGTGAGAGCCCGGCGCCGACGCTGAAGATCGCGGACAGCAGCGGGATCGCCGCCGCGACCAGCGAGCCGAACATGAACAGCAGCAGCACCAGCGCGCAGGTCAGGCCGATGAGCTCCGACTTCAGGTCATGGGTCACCTGGCCGATCTGGCCCGCTCCCCCGCCGTACTCGACCTGCAGGCCGGCCGACCTGGCGGGCGCGACCGCCTGGTTGAGCCGGTCCAGGTAGCTGGCGTCCAGTGAGCTGGGGTTGACGCTCCAGGACACGCTGGAGTAGGCGATGGTGCCATCCTTGGACACCGCGCCCGAGTTGGGCGACGCGAACGGGCTCACCGCCTTGATCACGTCGGGGAGCTTGGCCACGTTACTGGTGGCCTGGTTCACCGCATCCTGATCGGCCGAGACCGTGCCGGTCTTAGCGTGGAACACGATCTGGCCCGCGTACCCGCCCTGCTGCGGGAAATCCTGGTTCAGCCGGTCCAGGCCGAGGGCCGAACCACTGCCGGACACGGTGTAGTTGTTGACGAACTCGCCGCCCGATACGTGCCGCGCCAGCAGCGCACCGCCCAGGATGATCACCCAGGCGATGATGACGATCCAATGCCGCCTGGCCGCGAAACCGCCCAGCCGCTCCAGCAGGTTATTCATGCTGTCCCCCCGGCGCCGGGTTCTGGCGCCCACGTCCCCGGGCCCTCTTGTCACCTTTGTCTCCCGCCCGGGAGCCAAATGTCAAGGTGGAAAGCAGCGCACAGCGGGACGTGGATTTTATTTTCCGGCGGATATTCAGGCGGTGCGGCCGTAGAACAGTTCCTGGGTAAGCCGGTTCAGCTTCATGCCGGGGCGCTCGCCGTAGGTCAGCACGGAGTTGATCCGCGGCCGAGGGCCGCGGACCGGGGTGACCCGGTGCATGGCGTGCTGGCCGCGGAAGACCGCGAGCGTGCCCGGGCTGCTGGGCAGCCTGACGACGCCGCCCGGGTCGCCGAGCAGGACCTTGCGGACGCCTGCGTAGTTCTCATCGCGCTCGTCGCGGAGCCGGGGGTAGTAGTCAAAGTGCCCGCCCGCCTCGGCTTCGGCGTACATCACGGTGACGGAGAACTCGCTGTTGTCGAAGTGCCAGCCGAGCTCGTCGCCGTCGCCGAAGATCGCGATCTCCAGAGCGTCCAGCGGGTCGGCGCTACGGTAAAGCACCTGCTTGCCCAGCACCGCGGCGATGAACCCGGTCAGGTCGGCGGACTCGTACAGTCGCCGGATGGGCGCGTCGCCCGGGATCAGGTCGTAGGCGATGGCCTTCTTGGCCGAATGCTGCAGCAGCGCGCGCGGGTGATCGGCGCCCGCGGAGTCGTCGGGCCGCTCGAAATAGACGGTGTGGCTCTGGTCGCTCGCCCACGCCCGGCCGGCCAGCCGGTCCGCCTCCGCGATCATCTGGCCGACCGCGGCCGGGGTGAGGAAGCCGGCCAGCTGGGCGACGCCGTGCTCGCGGAGCTGGTCCCGGCAGGCCTGGACCAGATCGCGGCAGGCCTGGCTGTCCGGCTCGTTGATGGGGTAGCGCCGCAGGTCGACGACGTCCGCATACTGCTGAGGCTGGCTGGTGGTAGTCATGGTCTGAGCATCGCAGCGGAACGTCCATTAGGACAATTCCAGTTACTGGTAGATTTCATCAGAATTCCTTATGCTCATTCCGTGCGGGATCGCTGGACCGGGCTGGAACTGCGCTACCTGGTCACGCTGGCCGCGGTCGGGCGCGAGGCGTCGTTCAGCCGGGCCGCGGAGGCCCTTGGCTACACCCAGTCGGCGGTCAGCCAGCAGATCTCCCGGCTCGAGCACATCACGGGGACCCGGCTGGTGGAGCGGCCCGGCGGGCCCAGGCCGGTGTCGCTCACCCCCGCGGGCCGCCTGCTGGCCGGGCACGCCGAGGCCATCGGGGCCCGGCTGGCCAGCGCGGCCGCCGACCTCGACGCGCTGGCCCGCGGCACGGCCGGGCTGCTCAGGGTGGGCTGCTACCAGAGTGTCGGCGCGCGGCTGCTGCCGCCGGTGATGCGCGAGTTCACCGCCGCCTGGCCGCGGGTCGAGGTGCGGCTCAGCGAGACTCAGGACGACGGCGAACTGCTGGCCGGCCTGGAAGGCGGCACGCTCGACCTGACCTTCGTCGTCTTCCCGCTGACCGCGGGCCCGTTCGAGGCCGTCGAGCTGCTCGAGGACCCCTACGTGCTGGCCGTGCCGGAGGATTCCGACCTGGCCCGGCGGCCGTCGCCGGTCTCGCTGCGGCACCTGGCCGGGGTGCCGCTGATCACCTACGCGCAGATGCGCGAGATCCACTCGATCGAGAACCGGCTCGGCCAGCCGCAGCTGCGGCACCAGATCGCCTTCAGGTCCCACGATAACGCCACCATCCTCGGGCTG
>Ga0318546_10001405_pt1 | contig 10292 bp, 7 predicted proteins | sample GRESIP169b2f19_FD_203514 | JGI IMG/M metagenome (GOLD analysis project Ga0318546, IMG submission 203514) | Tropical soil microbial communities from Luquillo Experimental Forest, Puerto Rico - GRE.SIPMG.169b2f19 | ecosystem: Environmental > Terrestrial > Soil > Tropical forest > Bulk soil...
TCGGAAGCTGAAGTCAGGCCAGTACCGGCTGTATTCGCGCAAACTCGACCCCGCCACCAGGAAGCGGCGAAATCTCGGCACGTTTGGCACGCGCGCGGCGGCGCAGAAGCACGAGCGCGCCGTGCAATTTTTCAAACGCCGCGGCTGAACGCGCCGCCGAGCACAACGTCGACGGTAAATCAGCGCCGTAGCGCCTCACGGCGCTCGAGGCTCTCCGCGCTCCACACGTCGCTGCTCTTGTAAAAGCGGGCGAATGAGCGCGCCTCGGGCGGCAACACGACCCAGGGCTGTTTCGACTCGGTAAAGATGTGAACGTCGGGCGGAAATCGGTCCGGTTCATCGAGCGTGCCCACGCGCACGAAGCTGACCAGCTCGTTGAACCCCGCGTAGTGGCTCCACAACGCCACCCGGCACTCGGGGCAGCGCGCAATCCGCTGCCCCTTGCCGCTGGCGCTCGGAGTCTCCACCAGGTCAACCCGGCCGTTGAGCAGCTGCAGGCGCTCGCTCTCGATCAGCAGGTTGAGCGCGAACGCCGCTCCTGACTCACGCTGACACCAGCGGCAATGACAGCAATGCACGATGAGCGGCGGCGGGCTGAACCGGTAGCGCACGGCGCGGCACGTGCAGCCCCCCTCGCAGCCTGGCACGGGTTCGTTCATAGACCTGGTCCCGGGTGGATCCGGCGTGCCCACCAAGCGGCACGCCGGGCGGATGCTAGCCGGAGCTGCTCAAACAGCTCTTCATGAATGCCTTGCGCTCGTCACCCTTCAAAGCCTTGGTCTTGGCGTCGGCGTTGCAGGTCTTCATCTTTTCCTGCTGCTTGTTGATGTCTTCCTGGGACATACCCTTCGAGGAGAGGCAGCTCGACATGAACGACTTACGGGCTTCTCCGCTGACACCCTTGGATTTAGCCTCTGTCGCGCACTCCTTCATCTTCTGCTGCTGGCTGTTCAGCTGCGGCGAGGTCGCCGACGCTGTCGTCTGCGCCAAAGACACCTCACCGGCCGCGATCGCCAGCATCGCGCCCATCGCCACCGACCACCCCGAAACTTTCATACACGCTCCTTTGCGAATCGGGTAGAGGAACGTCACATGTTAACTCCAAGCGCCGGCGTTACTCCATGTCCGGGTACGGCCCGCGGCCGCCCTCGGCTATGAAGCGATCAATCCGCTTCTGCAGCACCGGTAGCGGCACAGAGCCGAGCTCGAGCACCGCGTCGTGGAAGGCTCTGACGTTGAAGCGCTCACCGAGGGAGTGCTCGGCACGCGCCCGCGCTTCCAGAATGGCACGCTCGCCCAGGTAGTAGGACAGAGCCTGCGCCGGCCACGCAAGGTAACGGTCGACCTCGGTGCCGATCTCGTGCTCGGGAAGCGCCGTGTACTGCCGCAGGTAGTCGATGGCCTGCGCCCGCGTCCAACCTTGCGCGTGCATTCCGGTGTCCACTACCAGGCGCGCGGCGCGCCAGATCTGGTAGCCGAGCATGCCGAAACGATCGTAAGCGGTGTCATACATCCCCATCTCGATCCCGAGCTGCTCGCAGTAGAGCGCCCAGCCTTCACCGTAGGCCGAGATGTAGGTGAGCTGGCGGAAACCTGGCTGATTCTTGTGCTCCATGGCAATCGGAATCTGGAAGGCGTGGCCGGGCGCCGATTCGTGCAGGGTGAGCGCGGTGAGGTTATAGAGCGGCCGGCTGCCGAGCTCGTAAGTGTTCAGCAAATACACCCCGAAGCCGCCGCGGCCCGCGGTGTAGAAGGGCGCCAGATCCTCCGGCACCGGCTTGATCGCAAAACGGGAGCGCGGCAGATACCCGAAGAACTGCGACGCCTTGCCGTCGAAGCGCTTGGCAATCCAGGCGGCACGCATCAGCAGCTCATCTCCGCTGTGCGCGTAGAAGCGCGCGTCGCGGCGCAGGAATGCGAGGAAGGCCTCGAAATCCCCACCGAAGCCGGTCTCACGCATGGCTGCGATCATGGCCTGGTGGAGCCGCTCCACTTCGCTGACGCCGAGACGGTGAATCTCCTCCGGATCCAGGTCGAGCGTGGTGAACTCGCGGATCTTGGCACGATAGTAGTTGCGGCCGTCGGGCAGGTCCGCCGCGGCAAGCGTGGTGCGCAGGCCCGGTACGTATTCGTCACGCATGAAACCGAGCAGCTCCCGGTAGGCCGGCTGGACGGACCCGGCGATAGTCTGCAGCGCCTGCGCACGCAGGCTCGCCTGCTTCGCCGACGGAATGCCGGGCATGTCGCGGAACGGTGAATAGAAAAGACTCTGCTCGGGAGTGGCCTCCGTGACTGCGGTGATCGAGGTATCGCGACCCTCCATGGTTATGCGTGGCGGGGTGAAACCTCGCCTGAGTCCGGCCCGCATCTCCCCAATCTGCTCCTGAAAGTAGCGCGGGATGTCGCGCATCTGCGCGATCCAGTGCTCGTAGTCCGCGAGGCTGCGAAACGGACGCCGCGCGGTGTATCCGATGTCCGTCCAGAAAGCGCTGTCGGAATTGGCCGGCATCTCGAAGTCCCGGAAGCGCTGACGGGCGATCAGCACCGTGAGCTGCTCGCGATAGATGTCGTAGTTGACCCGCTCCGGCGGCGAGAGGCTCTCGCGCGGGACGGCATCGACGCGGCGCAGCGTGTCCAGCCAGTACCTGAGACGCATCTCCTGCGATGCCGCATCCACCCTCGGCAAGTGGTCGACGATGGGCCGCGTGCCGTCTTCGTCACTGGCGAGCTGCTCGGAGCGCCATTTCCACTCGCTGGTGTAGATGGCTCGCAATTGCTCATCGGCAGCGTGTTGCCGCGACGCCTCCGAGCAACCGACACCGAGCGCAGCGAGCGCGGCGAGGACAGGGATGAATGGGCCAGGGCGGCGCATGTTGTTCCTTTCAGGCGCGTGCAGCCTGTGGCTTACGCCGGCCGGCTAGGATACTCGACCATTGCATGCAGCTTGCGCCCTACGGTACAAGAACTGCCCATGTGGAAGCCGATCGCCGCCATAAGTATCGGAGCCAGTCTCGGGGCACTCCTGCGCTGGTGGCTGGGTATGACGCTCAACCCACACTTTCCCCCGATCCCTCCCGGGACACTCGCTGCCAACCTGATTGGTGGCTACGTGGTCGGGGTCGCGGTGGCCTTATTCGCAACTTACAGCGCCGTCGCGCCGGAATGGCGGCTGTTGGTGATCACCGGCTTCTGCGGCGGCCTGACGACCTTCTCGACCTTCTCAGCCGAACTGGTGACGCTCATGCAGCAGGGGCGGGGCCTGTGGGCACTGGGTGCGGCAGCCGCACACCTCGTCGGCTCGGTCGTCATGACCTTTGCCGGTATTGGCACGGTGCTGTGGCTGCGCCACCTTCGGGCATGACAGCCGGCAGCGCGGGGGGTAGGCAATGCAAGGCTCGTTCCTGAGATTCTACGTGCACGAGGGTCAACGCCATGAACGGCGGCTGGTGTGGGAGTGGCTGCTCGAGCAGGCCAACTCGCTCGGCATACGCGGCGGATCGGCGTTCCGTGCCATGGCCGGGTTCGGCCGCCACCACGTGCTGCACGAGAGCACCTTCTTCGAGCTCGCCGGCACACTGACGGTGGAGGTCGAGTTCATCGTCACCGATGCCGAAGCTCAGCAGCTGCTGCAGCGGGTACAGGCCTCGGGGCTGCGCGTGTTCTACGCCTGCATCCCGGCGCTGTTCGGAGTGATCAATCCCGCAGCGGGTGACCCGACACCCGAGGACTGAAGCTCATCGGTCTGCGCGCTCGATGAGGTGCAGCGGCACGGCCGAAGCACCGCCGAAGGTCGGTCGATCGGGCTCCGGCGCGGTGAGGGGCTCACAGGCCTTGAGTGTGGCCAGGCAGCGCACCGTGAGCTGCTGATACTCGCGCGTGCCGGTGGCCTTCTAGGCAAGCTCCTCGAGCTTGAGCTCCCGTACCACGCGCGCGGGCACGCCCGTGACCAGGGTGCGGCGCGGTACGACGAACCCGGCACGCACGAAGCTCGCGGCACCCACGAAAGCCTCCTCCTCCACCACCACATCGTCCATGATGATCGCGCCGATACCGATGAGTGCCCCGCGCCGCACCGTGCAGCCGTGCAGTACCGCGCAGTGGCCGACGTGAGCCTCATCTTCGAGGCGGGTGTCGTGGGCGGGAAAGCTGTGCAGCACGCAGCAATCCTGCACGTTGCAGCCCGCGCCGATGACGATGCGGCCGAAGTCCCCGCGCAGCGAGGCCCCAGGTCCGATGTAGCAGCCGGGACCCACGATGACATCGCCGATGAGTGTCGACTGTGGATGCACGAAGGATGTGACATCGATCACCGGAATGAGCCCGTCGATGGAATACACGGCCATGGCGCGACTCCGCTGGCGCGCGCTCAGTCGGCGCGCCCCCGGTTGAGCAGCGCACGCACCCGGGCACGAAACTCTTCCGACTGCAGCTGCGCTCCGAAAATCCGCGCCTCCTCCTCGATGCGCGCCAGCACCTCACCAGTGTCGCCGCGCAGCAGCCGACGCGTCGCCGCGAGCGCCTCGCCAGGCTGCTGCGCCACGGCACGTGCCAGCGCGCGTGCCTCATCGAGCAGCGCCGCCTCCTCGACCACGCTGTTGACCAGGCCGAGCCGGTACGCGGTGTCGGCGTTGAAGGGCTGGCCAAGGAACAGCAGCTCAGCCGCACGCTGGTAACCCACGAGCCGCGGCAGCAGCAGTGTGCTGCCCGCCTCGGGCACGAGCCCGAGCGCAACGAACGGCAACGACAACTGCATGCTGCGCGCGGCGATGATCAGGTCACAGTGCAGCAGCAATGTGACGCCGATTCCAACGGTGTGTCCGTGTACGGCCGCGAGCAACGGCTTGCCGAAGGTCGCGAGCGTGCGCAGGAACTGCATCGCCGGATGGGTGGCGCCCAGGGCTGGGCCACTCAGAAAATCCTGCAGATCGTTGCCGGCACTGAAAGAGGCGCCCGCACCGGAGAGCAGCACCGCGCGCACTGCCTCATCCGCCTGCGCTGCGCTCAGCGCGCCGGTGAGCTGTTCGTACATGAGAAAGGTGATGGCGTTGCGCTTCTCGGGGCGGTTGAGGCGCACCTCGCAGACCGCATCGCTCCGCGTTACCAGAACCGGATCGCTCATGCCGGCAGCTTGCGGCAGCCCCCCGTGGCGCGCAACTCAGCCGCCACCGTGGCCGGGAGTTGCGCTGCGAGGCCGGAAGTCGACGTCGCCGTCCGCGGCGAGCCATACGAGCGCGGCCCACGCCGCGACATTCTGGTGCAACTGCTCGCGGTCGACCTTGTCCAGCGTGTCATCTGCGGTGTGGTGGATGTCGAAGTACCGCATGCCATCCTGACTCAACTGGAATCCCGGCACGCCGGCCTCCACCGAAGCCCCAACGTCCGCACCGACCTCCTCGGGGGGACGCTCCGACGCCAGTACGCCGATGGGCGTCAGCACGCGCAGCAGAGTCTTGGCGAACTCGCTGTGCGCAACGGCGGCCGGCAGTGCGAACGAGTAGATATGGTCGGTGCCGAAGTCGCTTTCCCCCACGAGCACGTGAGTGGCGAGCTCCGCCTGGTGGTTGCGCGCGTACGAATGACCGCCGAACGTGCCACCTGGCGCTGTCGGCTGCGCGACTTCTTCGGAACCAAACAACACCACGCGCACGGTCCGCTGCGGCCGGTGCGGCAGGTCACGGATGAGCTTGGCCGCCGCCGTGATGATGGCCGTCCCAGTGCCATCGTCGATGGCCCCGGTGCCCTGGTCCCAGCTGTCGAGATGCGCACCGAGCAACACCACTTCCTGCGGGCGCTCGCGACCGCGCACCTCCGCTATCACGTTCTGCGAGTGGGCGTCCGGCAGGTAGGAGGCACCCGAGAACAGGTGCACACGGACCGTCTGCCCGAGAGCCGCGATGCGCTCGATCTGGTCGGCATCGGGGCCCGAGAGGGCGAACGCCGGCACGGGCACGCGTCCCTCCACGTAGCGCGTCGTGCCGGTATGCGCCATGCGATGACTGTCGGTGCCGACCGAGCGCAGCAGGAACGCAATTGCACCACGCTGCGCGGCCTCCTTCGGCCCATCGGTCCGTGCCGGCACCACGGCGCCGTAACCTGCCCCGTCCTGCGCTCGGACCATGCGCTGCGCCACCATGGCGATCTTGCCGTTCAGCGATCCGGGTGCCGCCGCCTTGAGCTCCGTGAGCGTCGGAAAGATGACCACATCCCCCTCGAGCCCGGCGGCAGGCGTAGGCGGCGACTCACCGAGCGCGGCGATCACCAGCGGCTGCGTACCCGGGGCGATCAGCTGCGCGCTCTCGCTGCCGCGTACCCAGGCGGTGATCGGGAAACTCTCGATGTGCACGTTCTCGAAGCCGAGGGCCTTGAGGCGCGTGGCCGCCCAGCCCGCCGCCTGCTGCTCGTTGGTGGATCCCGCCGGGCGCGGACCGAAGCGGGTGGTGAGCTCGCTCACCCATGAATAAGCGATGTCATGTCCGGCCATCGCCGCATCGCGCAGCTGCGCTGCGACGGTTTCCGGGTCGGTACCCGCAGCCGCGCCTGCGCGACTCGCTCCGCAACACATCAACACCAGGACGAGTATCCCGCTCACTCGGGCGGTGATTGCGGCAGCGCGGGCGATGTGCGGCACGTGGGAGGCTCTTGGCGGACGCAAAGGAGCGCGCATTCTACGCAAAGCCGCGCCGCGCGCACCATGCCGGACAGCCGGCGGCACTGCAGGGAGCGCCAGATGCAGCGCTCAGGCGGGCTCTCGCGGCGAGTTGCCTCTATTGCGTCAGTTTGCCGATCGGCAGTGGGGGCGCCAGGTGAAAGCCCTGCGCGAAATCCACCCCGATGCGTTTGAGCTCCGCAAGCACCGCCGCGCTCTCGACACACTCGGCCACGGTAGCAATCCCGAGCGCGCGCCCGACCTTGCTGATCGCCTCGACCATGCTGCGGTTGACCGGATCCTGGGTGATGTGGCTGATGAATTGCCCATCGATCTTCAGGAAGTCCACCGGCAGGGTCTTCAGGTACACGAACGAGGAGACACCGGTGCCGAAATCATCCAGCGCAAAGCGGCAGCCGCGGCCTTTCAGCTCGCTCATGAGGTAGCGCGCGTTGGCGAGGCTCGTGACCGCGGTGGTCTCGGTAATCTCGAAACACAGTGCGCGCGCGATCGCGGGCTCGGCGACGCTCTGCAGTACGTAGTCGACGAACGACTGGTCGTTGAGCGAGGTGCCGGAGAGATTGACCGCCAGCAGCGGCAGCGGTACGCCGCGCTCGCGCCGCTCGGTGAGCAGTGCAATCGCCTGGCCCATCACCCAGCGGTCGATGACCGACATGACGTTGTAGCGCTCGGCGGCCGGAATGAACTCGGAGGGCGGCACCAGCAGTCCCTCGTCATCGCGCAGTCTCACCGTCAGCTCGTGAAAGGGGCGGCCGCCTTCGGCACTGAGCGGCATGATCGGCTGGAAGTACAGTTCCAGGCGGTTGTCCTCCGCCGCACGCGTGACGCGCGAGACCCAGTGCATCTCACGGTGCCGGTGCGAGACGCCGCCGGGTTCGTATACGTGGATGCGGTTGCGGCCCGCATCCTTGGCGGCGTAACAGGCGATGTCGGCCGCACTCATGACGTTGGCGACGTTTTCGGTGGCTGCGGAGATCGGCACGATGCCGATGCTCGCACCCACCGACAGCGTGCTCGATCCCCACACGAAACGGAAATCGCGGATCGCCTGCCGTACGCCCTCGGCGATCCGCGTCGCCTGCTCGAGCGTGCAACCCTCGAGCAGAACGCCAAACTCATCGCCACCCAGGCGCGCGATGGTGTCGGAAGCGCGCACGTGCGTCTGCAGGAGTCCGGTGACATCCCGCAGCAGCCGATCACCGGCCGGGTGGCCGCAGGTGTCGTTGACGAGCTTGAACTGGTCGAGGTCGATGTACAGCAGCGTGTAGGAGCCCTCCCCGCGCTGCGCCGACAGCAGCGCCGCGTGCAGACGATTGTCGAATTCGCGCCGGTTGATGAGACCGGTGAGCGCGTCATGGCTCGCCTGCCAGGACAGCGCCCGCTTCAGGCGGCGCTCGCGGGTGACGTCATGGAACACCACCACCGCGCCGATGACGCGGCCCGCCCGGTCACAGATCGGCGCGGCGGACTCCTGGATCGCGACTTCGCTCCCCGAACGGGTGATGAGCACGGCATGGTCGGCTGAGCCACCGTGCTCGGAACGGCCGAGCGCGCCGGTGAGGGAGTTCTCGATGGGCTCGCGCGTGAGCTCGTTCACGAGGCGCAGCACTGCTCCGATGGGCTGGCCACGCGCCTCGGCGAGCGTCCAGGAGGTGAGGCTCTCGGCCACGGGGTTGATGTACTCGATACGTCCGTCGGCGTCGGTGCTGATCACCGCATCGCCGATCGACTGCAGGGTAACCTGCGCCCGCTCTTTCTCGGCAAAGATCGCCTGCTCGGCGCGCTTGCGCTCGGTGATGTTGGCGATCGTGCCTTCGTAGCCGGTGATGTCTCCCGCGGCATCGCGCACCGCGCGCGAGTTCTCGAGCACCACCACCTGCTGGCCATCGCGGCGGCGCATGAGAAACTCCGCATCGCGGATCTCCCCTTCCTGCTCCACGCGGCGCGCGAACTCTTCCCGGTCGGCTGGGTTCCAGTACAGCGCTTCGACCGAGGGCAACGCATAGAGCTCTGCGGCATCGGCATAGCCCATAATTTTGACGAACGCTGGATTGACCGAGAGCAGCCGGCCACCGCGTCCACTCTGGTACACGCCTTCGGCGATGCTCTCGAACAGGCCGCGGAATTTCGACTCGCTGCTGCGCAGCGCTTCTTCGGCCAGATGACGCTCGATGGCGATGCCGGCCAGCTGCGCCGCGCGCGCCATGATCTGTGACTCTGCAGGCGTGGGAAGCCCCACCGCTGCGCGATAGACCCCGAGCGCACCGAGCACCTGACCGGCAGCGGCCTTGATGGGTGTCGACCAGGCGGCACGCAGCCCGGCGCGCAGCGCGGCATCGCTCCGGTCGGCCCAGAAGGTATCGGTGGCGATGTCCGCTACCAGCACCTGGCGGTCGAGATACACCGCCGCGGCACAGGAGCCGTTGCGGATATGGACGCGCGCCTGCGCGAGCGCCGAGCGCAGCACCTCGGGCAGCTGCGGCGCCACCATGTAGGCGAACCAGTCGCGGTGATCGGCGAGCACGCTCACGGATGAGGCCGTGCCGACCCCCGCCGACTCGATGAAGTGCGTGATCGAGACCAGCACCTCGGACAGTGGAGCATTGCGGGTGATCTGCTCGAAAACCCTGCGCTCGGCGAGCGCCATGCGCTCGTTGCGCTTGCGCTCGGAGATATCGGCGATGCTGCCGCGTACCAGGCGGCGGTTACCGCTCGGCAAGCGCACCAGGCGCACTTCGCAGATCAGTTCGCCACCGGCGCCGTTGTAGTGTGCCCATTCGAACACCGGTACCGCGCCATCGAGGGCCTGCTGGATATAGGCGCGCGCCCGCTGGGCCGAGGGGGAGCCATCGGGTTGCTGCGGCGGGCTGAGCTCGATCAGCCCGACCGCGAGCAGCCGTGCGCGCTCGAGCCCGAAGAATTTCTGCGCGTTCTCGTTGGCGTCCACGAAACGGCCGGTGTCGACATCGAGCACCACGATGGCTTCCGGCGCATGATCGACCAGCAGCCGGTAGCGCGCTGCGCTCTCGCGTATCGCCTGCTCCGACTCGCGTCGCTCGGTGACATCGCGCAGGCACAGCACGAACATCTCGCGGCGCGAGAGCGGAGCCTTGCTGACGGCAATCTCCGCCGGAAAGCTGTTACCACCCTGGCGCTGCGCCCACAGCTCGCGCGCTCCCAGATCGAGCGCGGTGTCGCCGGTGGCTGCGGCAAAGCGCTGCAACGCCTGCGGAATCGTCTCGCCGTCCTCAGCGATCTTGGGCAGCAGCAGATCGATACGCTGCCCCACGACCTCCGCTTCCACGTAGCCGAAAACGCGCTCGCCCGTCGGGTTGAAGGTGCTGATCACCCCCTCCTCATCCACCGTGAGCACGACGTCCTTGATGTGATCGAGGATCACCTGCAGGTGCTCGGAGCTCTGCTCGCGCGCCTCGAGCGCGAGTGCGCGCGCCTCATCGGCCATGAGGCGCATGGACTCCACGATCCCGCGCCGCTCGTTATCGACCTTGAGGTAGTGATCGTTGATCAGTCGCAGCAGCAGCCCCACCTCTGGGTGCGCGCTGCCGGTACGCAGCTGCAGCTCGCGCAGCTGTTCCCGCAGATGCGGGTGCATCTCGGGATCTTT
>Ga0318546_10001415_pt1 | contig 10258 bp, 8 predicted proteins | sample GRESIP169b2f19_FD_203514 | JGI IMG/M metagenome (GOLD analysis project Ga0318546, IMG submission 203514) | Tropical soil microbial communities from Luquillo Experimental Forest, Puerto Rico - GRE.SIPMG.169b2f19 | ecosystem: Environmental > Terrestrial > Soil > Tropical forest > Bulk soil...
CAGCCGGCAAGCCTGCCGCTGATGAAGATGATCTCGCCGAGCGGATCGTCGTGTTCCGGAGCGAGCGCCTCGATGCCGTTGCGCTGGAACAACTCCGTCCGCGTCACTCCCTCGACATCCCACCCCGTGATGCCCAGATAGTCGACCACGTGGTTGCGTTCGCCGGCATAGACCAGCGACGCCATGTCGATGTCGAAGCCGTGCTCGCGGAAGGAACCGGTCATCTCCCGAACCCGTTCGGCGTCGAAATCGACGATGCCGGGCACGAATTCGGTGGCGACCGTGCTGCCGGGCGCGCTGAGTGCGGTGATGCTGTCGAACAACCGGTCCTGGGCCTCCGGCGGCAAATAGATCAGCCGACCCTCGGCCAACCAGGCGGTCGGTGCCGTCGTGTCCAGCCCGGCCGCCCGCAGCGCAGCCGGCCAGTCGTCGCGCAGGTCGATCCCCACGGTGCGGCGGTCGGCGGCCGGGGCTGCGCCGAGGTCCTCCAGGGTGCGGGTCTTGAACTCGATCACCTGTGGTTGGTCGATCTCGTAAACCACCGTGCCGTCCGGCCAGGGCAGTCGGTAGGCACGCGCGTCCAAACCCGACGCGAGTATCACCGCTTGCCGCACCGCGCCGCCGGTTCGCTCCAGGTTTTCAACGAAGTAATCGTCGAAATACTTGGTGCGCAACGCCATTCCGTCGATCATCGCCTGAAGGCGCTCCGGCGTGGCGTTCTCGATCGCGGCCAGATCGAGCTCACCGTCCAGCAGCTTGGTGAAGAAATCCAACCCGACCGCGCGCACCAGCGGTTCGGCGAACTGATCGTTGATCAAACCTCGGGGATCCCTCGTCGCCATGGCGCGCTCGGACGCGACGAAGGTCGCGGTGGCGCCGACGCTGGAGGCCAGATCCCAATCGTCGTCGTCAGTGCGTGGCATGGGAAGACCCTAACCAAACGCTATTTAAGGGTCGCCGCCACGTAGCTCATGTCGCCGAACGCGGCCGCCATCTCATCCTCGGGGAACTCAAAACCGTTGCGCGCATACAACTCCCGCGCGGGATGGGGCGTCACCTGCCAGCCCTGGCCCGTCAGGTAGTCGACGACGACGCTGCGCTCGCCGCGGTAGAACAGGTCGGCCGCGTTGAGGTCGAAGCCGAAGCGCTGCCACCGCTCGGAGATGCGCTGCAAACGGTCACCGGAGAACGCGTTGGGGTCCGGCACGTGCTCGGTGGCGAGCCGGCTGCCCGGCGCGCTGAGCGCGGTGATGTTGTCGAACAGTCGGTCCTGAGCCTCCGGCGGCAGGTAGGGCAGCAGCCCTTCCGCGCTCCATGCCGTCGGCTGCGTGACGTCAAACCCGGCCTCCCGCAACGCCGCGGGCCAGTCCTCCCGCAGGTCGATCGCGACGGCACGGCGTTCGGCGGTCGGGTCGGCGCCGAGATCGGCCAGCGTGTTGGTCTTGAACGCGATGACCTGAGGCTGGTCGATCTCGTAGACCACCGTGCCCGCGGGCCACCGCAGTCGGTAGGCCCTGGTGTCGAGTCCGGAAGCCAGGATCACCGCCTGCCGTATGCCGTCTTTGGCGGCGCCGGTGAAGAAGTCGTCGAAAAACCTTGTGCGTACTGCCATCTGCTCAGCCCTGGCTTTGCGGTCGAACAGCGGGTCATCCTCGAAATCGAGCTCGCCGTCGATGATGCGGACGAACGGCTCCAACCCCACGGCGCGGACCAGCGGATCGGCCAGCGGATCGTCCAGTAGCGCATCGGGCCCCTGCGAGGCAACGGCGCGGGACGCCGCGACCATGGTGGCCGTCGCTCCCACGCTGGATGCCGGCCCCCAGCTGTCACCGTCGGTGCGTCCCTTGCCCAGGGTGCCGCTGACGTAGAGCAGGTCGCCCATGCGCATGTCGTCGTCCGTAAGCGGCGCAAGCCCGTTGGCCTCGAACAAGTCTCGGATGCTGATGCCGTCGAGCGCCCAACCGCGGTCGCCCAGATAGGGAGCCGCTTCGTTGCGGTCGCCGAAGTAGACGAGCCCCGCCATGTCGAGATCGAATCCGTGCGCGCGCCACCGTTCGGAGATGGTTTGCATGCGCTCCTTCATCTTGTCCTCGTGACCGGGCTCCGGGTTGGGCGCGCTTTCGGTGGCGAACCGGCTGCCCGGGGCGCTGAGCTCGGTGATGGTGTCCAGCAGGCGGTCCTGTGCATCCGGGGGCAGGTAGCCGAGGAGGCCCTCGGCGCTCCATGCCGTCGGCAGCGCCGGGTCGAACCCGGCGGCACGCAACGCGGCGGGCCAGTCGTCGCGCAGATCGATGGCCACGACCCGCCGCTCGGCGGTCGGCGCGGCGCCCAGCTCGGCCAGCGTGCGGGATTTGAATCCGATGACCTGTGGCTGGTCTACCTCATAGACCACCGTCGAGGAGGGCCACGTCAGCCGGTACGCGCGGGAATCCAGCCCCGAGGCCAGGATCACGACCTGCTTGATGCCGGCCTTCGTCGCGGCCAAAAAGAACTCGTCGAAGAACTTGGTGCGCACCGCCATGTTGTCGGCCATGCGGGACATGGCCCCGGCGGACCCGGTCGCGCCGTCGTGAACGTCGTTCAAGTCGTTCGGGTTGACCTCGCCGGTCGCCAGCCGGGTGAGGAGGTCCACACCGACGGCCCGGACCAGCGGCTCGGCGTACGGGTCGTTGATCAGCGGACGATCGGCGCGGGTGGCCATCGCGCGGGCCGCCGCGACCATCGTCGCGGTCACGCCGACGCTGGATGCGAGGTCCCAGGTGTCTCCCTCATACCTGGTGGAAGTCATGTTTTGCCCCTATCGGATGAAGTTAGGCCATCTCGGCTAATAATTAGATAGTATAACAAGCTGTTCGCCCCCACTGTACGCTTCGGCGGATTCGCGGCAACCTTGACTGATGGCGTACGCGGCGGCGGGCAAGCGGGTGCTCATCACGGGTGCCTCGTCGGGTTTGGGGGCCGCCCTGGCTCGACAGCTCGCCGCCCGCGGAGCGGTGGTGGGGCTGGTCGCGCGCCGGCGAGATCGCCTGGGCGAGGTGCTGGCCGACTGCCGGCGGACCTCGCCGGGGTCGGCGATGTTGGTGGCCGACCTGGCCGACACCTCGAAGCTGCATGACCTGGCGCTGCGGGCATGGGACGTTCTCGGCGGCATCGATGTGCTGATCAACAACGCCGCCATCCCGAAGCGCCGGCCCGTCACCGCCCTGGATCCGGACGAGGTGGAGAACGTCATGCGGGTCAACTTCTTCGCACCGATGCGGCTGACGCTGGCCCTGTTGCCGAGGATGCTGGCGCGCGGCGGGGGCGTGATCGTCAACGTGTCGAGCGTCGGCGGCCGGCTCGGGATCATCCACGAATCCGCTTACTGCGCAAGCAAGTTCGCACTGTGCGGCTGGAGCGAGGCGATGGCCGTGGACCTCCATGGCAGCGGGATCTCGGTGAAGCTGATCGAGCCCGGCCCGGTCGACACCGAGATCTGGGATCAGCCGGGCAGCGAGGAGCCCCTCTACCAGGGGCCCAAGGTGCCCGCCGATGTGGTGGCCGAGGGGATCATCGACGCGCTGGGCAGCGACAAGTTCGAGCACTACGTCCCGGACATGAAGGCGGTGGTCGACGCCAAGAACGCCGACATCGACACGTTCATCGCCGGCGTCGCGGGCATGGCACCGCGATGAAGGCGCTCGTCTATGGTGTGCCTCCGGAGCCTTTCGCGGCTCCCGATGACGCCAACACGCTGACCAAGAACCTGGCCCGCAGCCCGACCGCGCTCCGGCAGGTGCCGGATCCGCAACTGCCCCATGGGGATTGGGTGATCACCCGGCCGCGGCTGACCGGCATCTGCGGGTCGGACTCCAAGCAGATCCTGATGGATTTCGGCGAAGACGATGCGGACAACGCCATGGCCGCCTTCTGTTCGTTTCCCCAAGTCATGGGCCACGAGGTGGTCGCCGACGTGGTCGAGGTGGGGCCCCGGGCCCGGGGGCTGGACGTCGGGCGGCGCGTTGTGCTCAACCCGTGGCTGTCCTGCGGGCCGCGCGGTATCGAGCCGCGCTGCCCCGCCTGCGAAAGCGGCGACTACAGCCTGTGCTGGAGCTTCACCGACGGCGACATCAAGCCGGGCATCCATACCGGCGTGTCCGCCGACGTGACGGGCGGATACGCCGAATTGATGCCGGCCCACGACAGCATGCTGTTTGCCGTTCCCGAGTCGATTACCGACGAGTTGGCCGTGTTCGCCGACCCGTTTTCGGTGTCCCTGCACGCGATCACCCGCCACCCGCCGCCCCGCTCGGGCCGGGTCCTGGTCTACGGGGCCGGCTCGCTGGGGTTGTGTGCGGTCGCGATCCTGCGGGCGCTCTACCCCGACGTGGCCGTGGCGGTGGTGGCCCGCTTCGAGGCGCAGGCGGAGCTGGCCCACCGGTTCGGGGCAGCTTTAGTGGTGGCGCACGAACCCCGCCTGGCCGTCATCGAGGAGCTGGTCGCCTGGGGCGGTGGCCGGCTGCGCCAGCCGCTGCTGGGCCTGCCGATGGCCCATCCCGGGGCGGTCGACGTCGTCTACGACACCGTGGGCAAGCCCGAGACGTTCGAAGTCGGGGTGCGGGTCCTGCGCTCGCGGGGGACGTTGGTGAAGGCCGGTGTCCACGCACCCGGGCGGTGGGAGTGGAGCCCGTTGTATTTCAAGGAGATCAGCTGGGTGGGCAGCAACGCCTTCGGCATCGAGGAGGTCGATGGCGAGCGCAAGCACGCCATCGCCCATTACCTCGACCTGGTCGCGGCGGGCCGGGTGGACCTAGGGCCCATGTTGACCCATACCTTCCGGCTGGAGCGTTGGCGCGACGCCTTTCTCGCGATCGCCAACCAGGGCGAGAGCGGCGCCGTGAAGGTGGCTATCGACCAGCGCTAGGCCAGGAGTCGGGGGCAACTCAGACCGTCAGTGCCCCTTGGGATCCGGTGATAGGCAAGTCAATCGGGGTGATGACGCCCGGTGCCGCGTCACAAAGGAACGGTATGGCGTTGACCGCCGCGACGGCGGTGCTGTCCATCAATACGGTCATCACGTCCTGTCCGGGATGGCCGAACCGGATCGTCGCGTCGACGTACGGTTCGCCTTCAATCACGACGCTGAAACCCTTGGGGTCGACCCATTGTGGGTCGAGCGCGTCGTCGCTCATGGTCCAGCAAATGGCTAGCTCGACCACTGGGCGGCCGCCGCGATAGCCGCGATAGGTTCGGCGTTGGCCCCCGGCGGTGCCGGTGGCGTAGTCCACCCAGCCCAGATTCAGATCCCGGGTCAGCACGGCGGGCTCGACGAATGCCTCCTTGGAGTCGAGCTCGGTACCCAGCATGGTGGCGATCATGTCCAGCGTCTCGAAGTAGCCCAGGCCGTATCGTTGCGCCTCCGGGTCAAGATGCGTCACCCGCTCACGGGGTCGTTTGCCGAATCCGAGGACCTTCCACACGTCCTGTACGGGATAGGTTGTGCAGTCCAATGTTTCGACGAGTTTGACGCTGTGAACCCGCGGGCAGGCACCTGTGAGGAAGCCGGCGACGACGTTGATGAAGCCCGGCTCGAATCCCGTGCCCAGGAAGGTCGCGCGTCCCTGTTGCGCCGCCTCCTCGAGCGTCGGGAGTTCGGCCGGGTGGTGCGTGCCGGTCAGGAAGTCTCCCGTGGTGACCACGTTGATACCGGAGCGCAGCATCCTGGTCACCAGGTCGTAGTCGATGACGCGGGGCATGTAGTTCACGCAGTCTGGCGCCAGGTCGAGCAACGTGTCGACATCGTTCGTCGCGGTCACTCCGGTCGCGTGCCGGTCCGCGAGTACCCCCGCGTCGCGCCCTACCTTCTCCGCGCCCAAGGCATGGACGCCAACCACGTCGAAGTCGTCGCGGTCGAGCAGGATACCGAGGGCTCGCTTTCCGATGTTGCCGGTTGACCACTGAACCACGCGGTAGGGTGCCATGGCATCAACCGTAACCGCGATATGAGGGGAAACCATTGACGGCAGACGGCGGCGCCGTCGAGGTCGCGTTCGATCAGCGCTAGGCGGGGCGCGTGGCGCGATAGGAGGTGAGTCGGCCAACGAAGCGGTGCCGCTGCGTGGCGACCGTCGTGCAGTCGAACCCCGCCTTACGTAGCAGTGGAGGAATCGCGTCGCCGAGGTTCCCGGCGCTACCTACGGTTGCGCTAATTGCTGGCCGGCACGTTGCGCACCCCGTCGATTGCTATGGCAATGGCGCGTTCGACTGCGACGCGTAGTCGCTCGGTGGCATCGCCTTCCTGCAGGCAGACGAGTGCGGCGGCGATCGCCGCACCCATGACTGAGCCGATGACGGCGGCTGCGGCTGCCAGGTCGAGCGTGTCGGAGTAGGCGCGCTGCAGCGCACGGGCGAGCTGGGTTTCTGCCAGAAAATAGCGGTGCAGGGTGGCCGCTTGGACCGCGGGCACGGACATGACCATGGGGAGCCGGACTGCCGCCAGGCCACCATCGACTTCCTCGGTCAGGGCGTCGGCCAGCATGTGCTGCATCGCGGCCACGAGGACATCAGCCATCTGATCATCGGGCCGGCGCTGCTCGATCAGGGCCACTGCGACGTCGATCCGGCGGGATAGGTGAGGGAAAAGGACCTCATCCTTGCTCGCGAAGTAGTTGAAGAATGTCTTCGTGGAAACCCCTGCGGCGGATGCGATTTCGGCGACCGTGGTCCGCTCGTAGCCGTTTTCCCCGAACAGCCGCATGGCCGCGCTGATCAGCTCCTGCCTGGTCTGCTGTCGCTTGCGTTCGCGCAGGCTCATCTCGTTTGCCGTTGCTGTCCCTTTCCAATTATTTACATCCGATGTAATATTATAGTCGATGTAAACAAAGTCAAGGCAACTCGCCGGAGAGGAGCCGGTCATGGAACGGTTCGAGGACGCGGTGGCGATCGTCACCGGCGGCGGAATGGGTCTGGGCGAGGCGCTGTGTGAGGAGCTCGGACGCCGGGGCGCGACGGTCGTGGTCGCCGATATCGACGGCGGCGCCGCACAACAGGTAGCGGGTCGCCTGACGCAGGCCGGCACGCAGGCAGTTGCTGTGCCGGTCGACGTGGCAAACCAGATCGAGGTGGCGCAGCTGATTGAGAACACCGTCGCCGAATACGGACGCGTCGACTACATGATCAACAATGCCGGCATCGCGATCGGCGGCGATTCCCGCGACCTCTCGTTGCAGCAGTGGCGTCACGTGCTCGATGTCGACTTGCTGGGCGTGGTGCATGGGACCGTGCACGCCTACCAGATGATGGCGCGCCAGGGCCATGGGCACATCGTCAACATCTCTTCGCTCACTGGGCTGATTCCCCAGCCGGGCAATGCTGCGTACTGCACGAGCAAGCATGGGATCGTCGGGCTTTCGCTTTCGCTGCGGGCTGAGGGAGCCGACCTGGGCGTGAAAGTAAGTGCAGCATGTCCAGGCGACATGAAAACGAAAATCTACGACAACATGGTCGTGGTCAACATGCCGCGCGAGCAGGTGGCGACGTTAAGCCGGCGCACCCACTATCTGATGCCCCAGATGAGCGCCCAGGCCGCGGCCCGCGCGATCCTGCGGGGCGTGGACCGGAATCGGCCGCTGATTGTGTTTCCCGTTGTGGTTCAGGTCATCTGGCACCTATACCGCCGGTTTCCCGGCCTGTTCTATCGGATCAATACCCATCGCATGAGGCTGTTCCGCGGCCTTCGAGCAGTCCCCGGCGGACAAGAGGACGGCTGAATCTCTGGCTCAGAGTTGTTGTCTGCTAGAGGGATTCGATGTCCAGCCAGCGGTCGATGTCGAATTGGTCCGCGACGGCGCGGATCGTTGCGCCTCCGCGACCGGGATAGTGCGCGGGTATCAGGGCGGCTTTTGCCTGCACGGCCTCGACGAATATCCGCCGGCGGGTGATCGCCGCAGCGGAGGCGTCGACGTCGAAGGCGCAGGCGTCGGCGGGTCGGCGCAGTTGCAGCGGGCTGTGGGTGAGATCGCCCACGAAGATCGCCGGCAGACCCGCATCCAGCCACAGCACCGAGCTGCCCGGTGTGTGTCCAGGCGCGGGCCGCAGCCGCAGTGACTGACTGATCTGGAAGTCATCCGACCATTGGACGAGCTGTCCCGCCTCGTCGATGGGTAGCACGCTGTCCGCGAACACGAGCTGGTTACCGCGCTGCTGGGCCTCTTCCTCTTCGGTGCGCGGCGATTGCCTCGCCGCGACCCCATCGGGTCGAAAGTGGTGGTAGTCGGCGGCCGGCACCACATACCGGGCGTTGGGAAACGTCGGCACCCAAACGTCGTTGTCCAGCATGGTGTTCCAGCCGACGTGGTCGGAATGGATGTGGGTGTTGACCACCACGTCCACGGCGTCACGGTCGACGCCCGCCGACTGCAGCGCAGCCAGGAATCCGGTGTTCAGGTGATCCAGGGGTGGCATGTGCGGGCGCTGGCGATCGTTGCCGACGCCGGTGTCCACGATGACGGTCAACCCGTCGACCTCGATGACCCAGGTTTGGATCGCGATGTGCCACTGATCGGTCTCGGGGTCGAAGAAATCCGGCACCAGCAGGTCGGCGTTGTCCCGCCACTCCGACTGCGGCGTTCCACTGAAAAGGCGGGTGGCCAGGTCGAATTGAAATTCCTGCACCCGCGCGATGCTCGCGTTGCCAAACCGGACCCGACCCATCGCGCCTACATCGGGTTGGCACGCAGATAGCCGTAAACCATTGAGAAGTTTCGGTTCACGTCCTCAGGAATCGGCACGGGGCCACCGAGAGCCCTTGCGCCCCAAACTATTTGCGCGGTGCGCTCGACCAGGGCGGTGACGTGCAGGACCTTGTCCGGCCGCGGCCCCACGGCCACCAGGCCATGGTTGGCGATCAGGGCGGCGGCCCGGCCCTCGAGCGCCTTGACCGCGTTGGTGCCCACCTCGGGCGTGCCCGACGCGGCATAGTCGGTGCACCGAACTTCGCCGCCGCAGTAGACGGCGAACTCGTCGATGCAGGCCGGGATCGGCTCGTGCGCGATTGCGAACATGGTCGCCCACACCGGATGGCTGTGAATCACGCTGCCGATGTCGTCGAACGCCTGATAGCAAGCCAGGTGCAGCCGCATCTCCGAGGACGGCGCTCGACCATCGGCGGCTCGCAGCACGGCGCCTTCCGGGTCGACCAGCACGATGTCGTCGAGCTGCATGTCGCGATAGTCGACCGACGACGGCGTGATGACGATATTGCCGTCGGAGCGCCGGGCCGAGATGTTGCCGGCGGTTCCCTCGACCAGACCCCGGCGCAGCATGTCCTTGGCCGCGTCCAGCACCGCGGTCTCCGGGTTGTCAGTGAATTTAGTGAACTTCATGAGGCCAGCACCTCCGGGTTGACGATGTGGGTGGGCGCCTCGCCCGACAGCAACGCTTCGAGGTCGTCGGCCACCATCTGCGCCTGCCGAGCCTCAGTGTCCCACGTGGCCCCTCCGATGTGCGGGGTCAGGACGACGTTCGGCATGCCCACCAGCGGGTGATCCGCGGGCAGCCATTCGCCGGCGAAGTGGTCCAGGCCGGCGGCGGCCACCTTGCCGCGGCGAAGCGCGTCGACGAGCGCATCGGTGTCGTGCAGCTGGGCGCGGGCGGTGTTGAGGAAGACCACGCCGTCGCGCATGGCCGCAAACTGCTCGGCGCCGATCATCCCGACGGTGTCGTCGGTGACCGGCATATGCAGGGACACCACGTCAGCCTCGGCCAGCAGCTCGTCGAGGCCGTGGCGGGCTTCGTCGTTGTACGGGTCGTGGGCGATGACCCGCATGCCCAACCCGGACAGCCGCCACTGCAATGCGCGGCCGACGGCGCCGAGGCCCACCAGCCCGGCGGTGCGTCCGGCGATCTCGGCGCCGCGGAATCGCTGATAGGGAATGATCCCGTCGCGAAACATGTTGCCGCTGCGGACATCCGCGTCCGCGGTCAGCACGTGGCGGGTGGCGGCCAGCAGCAGGGCCACCGCCAGCTCGGCGACCGCGTCGGCGTTGCGGGCCGGGGTGTTGAGCACTGGGATGCCGGCCGCGGTGGCTCCGTCGATGTCGACGTTGTTGGGGTCGCCTCGGGTGGACGCGATCGCGCGCAAGCCGAGGTCGAACACCGGACCGCGCACCGAGTCGCTTTCCACCACAACGACATCGGCGGCTTCGCCCGCGATCCGCTCGGCCAGTTGCTCGGCGCTGTAAATCCGCAGCGGGGTCGCATCGATCCACGGGTCGTACAC
>Ga0318546_10001426_pt1 | contig 10227 bp, 12 predicted proteins | sample GRESIP169b2f19_FD_203514 | JGI IMG/M metagenome (GOLD analysis project Ga0318546, IMG submission 203514) | Tropical soil microbial communities from Luquillo Experimental Forest, Puerto Rico - GRE.SIPMG.169b2f19 | ecosystem: Environmental > Terrestrial > Soil > Tropical forest > Bulk soil...
TCGTTGCGCTTCCGAGGACACTTGCGAACTCCGCTAGTGTTGCAGTACCGCTCAGTTATTGGCCGAATTCTGCCGCAGACAAGCTCGCGATGCGAAAGTAGTTAAGTGAAAATCTCCGCGTAACTAAAAACATTGGGGCATTTCGTGAGCTTGTGATGAGCGATTTTCAACAGCAAACCGTACTTTTCCGGAGAACGGCAAGCGCCGCCGGCGGCAATTTGGTGGCAACCTTAGTCAATCTTTGGCCTTATATTTGGCCGGCCGACCGGAGCGATCTTAAGGCGCGCGTGATTTCCGCGACCGTGCTTCTTGTTCTCGCCAAGCTGGCGACGATCGCCGTACCGTTCACCTTCAAGTGGGCAACCGACGCGCTCGCTGGGCGGGGCACGGCGCCGATGGCGCCGAACGACTGGCTCGCTTGGGCACTCGCCGCGCCAATCGTGATGACGCTCGCCTATGGCTTAACGCGCATTGTGATGGGTCTGCTCACCCAATGGCGCGACGGTATTTTCGCCAAGGTGGCGATGAATGCGGTACGGCAGCTGGCAATGCTCACCTTCGAGCACATGCATCTTCTATCGCTGCGTTTTCACCTCGAGCGCAAGACCGGAGGGCTCACGCGCGTACTCGAGCGTGGTCGCAACGCCATCGAGACAATCGTCCGCATGGTGCTGCTGCAGCTTGCGCCCACGATCGTTGAACTCGTCCTGATCGTTGCAGTGCTGCTGTTTCATTTCGATTGGCGCTACGTCGCCCTGATCGCCGTAACGGTGATCTGCTATATGCTGTTCACCTATTACGCCACCGAATGGCGCATCAACATTCGCCGCAGAATGAACGATAGCGACAACGACGCCAATGCCAAGGCGATCGACTCGTTGTTGAATTACGAAACCGTTAAATATTTCTCCGCCGAAATGCGCGAGGCGAAACGCTACGACCGGTCGATGGCGCGTTACGAGGACGCCAGCGTCAAGGCCTATGTTTCGCTCGCAGTGCTCAATGCCGGACAGGCAGTCATTTTCACCATTGGCCTCACCGCGGCGATGGTGCTTTGCGCTTACGGCATTGCGCGCGGCACCAACACCATCGGCGACTTCGTGATGATCAACGCGATGATGATTCAGCTCTACACGCCGCTGAATTTCATGGGCATGGTATATCGCGAGATCAAGCAGGCAATCATAGATATCGAGACAATGTTCTCGCTGTTGGCGCGGAAGCCGGAAATCACCGACACCCCCAGCGCGCAGCCGCTACAGGTGCGCGCCGGCACCATCCGGTTCGAGGATGTTTCATTCGCCTATGAAGCGGCCAGGCCGATTCTTGGGAGTTTGAGCTTTGACGTCGCCGCCGGGCGCACCGTGGCGATTGTCGGACCCTCGGGCGCTGGCAAATCGACGATTTCACGGCTGCTGTTCCGCTTCTACGATGTCACCGGCGGCCGTATCCTGATCGACGATCAAGATATTCGCGAGGTCACGCAGACCTCCTTGCGCGCGGCAATCGGCATGGTCCCGCAGGATACGGTCCTGTTTAACGACACGATCCGTTACAATATTCGCTACGGGCGTTGGGATGCGAGCGACAGCGAAGTCGAGGAAGCGGCACGTCAAGCGCAGATCGACGGTTTTATACGCCGCACGCCGAAAGGCTATGAAACCGAGGTCGGCGAACGCGGCCTGAAGCTTTCCGGCGGCGAAAAACAGCGCGTCGCGATCGCACGCACGATCCTCAAAGGACCGCCAATTTTGTTGCTTGATGAAGCGACATCGGCGCTCGACAGCCACACTGAAAAAGACATTCAGGACGAGCTCGATCGCGTCGCCGAAAACCGCACCACCTTGGTCATTGCCCACCGCCTCTCAACGATCGTCAATGCCGACGAAATTCTGGTGCTCGATCGCGGCGCCATCGTCGAGCGCGGCACGCATCGCGAACTGATCGACCTGGGCGGTCTTTATGCCAGCATGTGGAACCGGCAACGCGAGGCGCAGCTTGCCCGCGATATTCTGGCTGAAGTCGGCGATGACGGTGGCGCACCGAATCGCAATCCGCCGCAATTACCCGAGGAAAGCGAGCCGCGCCCGGATTTGCTTCCAGCCGCAGACGCCGCCGAATGAGCGGCCCGTTACGGTACGGTATATATCATGCTCCGCTGCTCGAAGTGATGCAAAACGAAACCACATAGGCACGCAAATTTTAATGTCGATCGCCGACTCAATTCGTCAACAACTCGCACCGATCCACTCGGAAGGCTACCCCTTCATCGGCGGCTTTGCTTTGGCCGCCCTTGTTTTATTCTGGGTGTGGCCGCCGCTCGGTTGGATTGCCGTCATCGCGACGCTATGGTGCGCCTATTTTTTTCGTGATCCGCAACGGGTAACGCCGCTCCGCGAAGGCATCGTCGTAGCGCCGGCGGACGGCCGCGTGTGCCAAATTGCCAGCGTGATGCCACCGAAAGAACTTGAACTTGGCGATCGGCCACTGCCACGCATCTCGATCTTCATGAGCGTGTTCGACTGCCACATCAATCGCAGTCCGGTTGCGGGGAGAATCGAGCGCATCGTCTATCGCGCCGGCAAGTTCATCAGCGCCGATCTTGACAAGGCGAGCGAGGATAACGAGCGAAACGCTTTCGTTATTGGCACCGGCAGCGGACGACGCGTTGCGGTCGTCCAAATTGCCGGACTGGTTGCGCGCCGCATTGTTTGTTTCGTGCGCGAGACCGAGACGCTCGGTGCCGGCCAGCGCATCGGAATGATACGCTTCGGCTCACGGCTCGATGTTTATCTTCCTGAGGGCACGCGAGTCTTGGCCGGTGAAGGCCAGACCGCGGTCGCCGGCGAAACGCCGCTTGCGGACCTCACTGCCGCCGACGCGGAGCCAGTATTTCGCCGCGCGTGATTTCGTTAATGCCGCGCGCGTGAAGCGGTGTGGCGGAAGCGATAGCCGAGCGTTGTCGGCAGGGAACGGAGCCGGCAGTTCTTCGTTTTCACAGAGTTTCCGTTTTCTTGTCCACTTGCACCGTCGGCGTACTTCTCCCATCAAAATAGCGCTTGCAGGCAGCAAGAATCGACGCCACATGTATCGCTTAATGAGAATTTATCCATGAACAAAATTAACGCGGTTTGTGTCTATTGTGGATCGAGTCCCGGAGCCGAGCCGATTTTCGGTGAAGCGGCTGCTCAATTCGGCAAAATTCTTGCCGAAAATGGCGTGCGTCTTGTTTTCGGCGGTGGTTCGGTTGGCTTGATGGGCATACTTGCCCATGCCGTGCTGACGCATGATGGCAAGGCAACCGGAATTATTCCTGAGTTTCTCACCCAGCGTGAGCGGCCGCGCCGGCTCGGCCAAGAGCTCATCGTCACCCGCGATATGCACGATCGCAAACGCACGATGTTTGAGCGCGCCGATGCTTTTGTCGCTTTACCGGGCGGGATCGGCACGCTCGAGGAGCTGGTCGAGCAACTGACCTGGGCCCAGCTCGGCCGCCATCGTAAGCCGATCTTGATCGCCAATATCAACGGTTATTGGGACCCGCTGCTGACGCTCATTACGCATATGCGCGAACGCGCATTCGTGCCCGAATCGCTTGCCGTCAATTTCCTGGTGGCGGAGCGGGTCGAAGATATTTTGCCGACTTTGCGCCGAGCGGCGCTCGGCCGAGCGGAAGCGGAAGAAGCAATGGCGATTCCCGCCGAGCGGTTGTAGCCGGCCGCGCGTTCAAGGCGAAATATATTGGCCGCTTGGATTTACTGCGCCGTATCGCTGCGCAGAAACGTTACTGCTTCAATGCGGTTGCCGTCCCGGTCGCGAATGAACGCCGCGTAATAGTCGGTGTGATATTGCGCTCGCACGCCTGGTGCGCCGTCCGATGTACCACCGGCCTTGAGCGCTGCGGCATGGAAATCCTCGACGGCGCGGGTGTCAGTGGCGCGCAGACAAATATGGACGCCGCTGTCCGTAGCGACGCGATCCATCGCCTCGCGCCGGTTAATCCAAAACTCCGGATATTTCTTGCCGAAGCCGACCGCCGCATTCTGCCATTCGCGCAATTTTCGCATCCCGAGTGGCGCCAGCAGCGCGGCGTAGAAGGACTCGGCTTTGTTAAGGTCGCGCACCGCAACGGAGACATGATCGATCATGCGAGCCCTCCAATTCGCAGCTAGGGCGAAGAAAGAAAGCAATTAGACCGGCGCGCCGGATTTCATGAGCTTATAGACAATGGAATCCATCAGCGCCTGGAACGACGCGTCGATGATATTTGCTGAAACACCGACCGTTCGCCAAAGATCGCCGCTTTCATCGGTGCTCTCGATCAGCACGCGCGTGACCGCTTGCGTGCCGCCGTTGAGGATACGGACACGATAATCGGTCAATGTGAGCCCGGTGATGAAACTCTGATATTTGCCAAGGTCCTTGCGCAAGGCGAGATCAAGAGCGTTCACCGGGCCAATGCCTTCAGCCACGGAGATCAGTTCTTCGTCGCCGACTTTGAGTTTCACCACCGCTTGGCTCACGGTGACGCGCTCGCCCTTGGCGTTATTGCGCTGCTCGACATTGACGTCGAACTTCTCGACATCGAAATAGTGCGGGACCTGGCCGAGCATACGCCGCGCCAGAAGCTCGAATGACGCGTCAGCCGCCTCGTAGGCGTAGCCGATCGCTTCACGTTCTTTCACCTCGTCGAGGAGTCGTGTCACACGCGGATCGTCTTTGTCGAGCGACAAGCCAATGCGTTCGAGCTCTGCCAAGACGTTCGATCGGCCGGCTTGATCGGAGACGAGGAGTTTGCGCTTGTTGCCGACCCGTTCAGGCGCGATGTGCTCATACGTCTTCGGCTCCTTGACGATCGCAGAAGCATGAATTCCGGCCTTGGTCGCGAACGCGCTTTCGCCAACATAAGGCGCGTGACGGTCCGGTGCCCGGTTAAGCAATTCGTCGAGCCCGTGTGACATACGCATGATGCGCCCGAGCGCGTCGTCGCTCACCCCGATCTCGAATTTATCGGCATATTCGGGCTTGAGCTTTAGCGTCGGGATGATGGAGACGAGATTGGCGTTGCCGCAGCGCTCGCCCAATCCGTTGAGTGTTCCCTGAATCTGCCGCGCGCCAGCGCGTACCGCTGCGAAACTATTGGCTACGGCTTGCTCGGTGTCGTTGTGGGCGTGAATGCCGACGCGATCGCCCGGTATGATTTTGCAGACTTCGGCGACGATGTGCTCAACTTCATGTGGCAGCGTACCGCCATTGGTGTCGCACAGCACCACCCAGCGCGCTCCCTCGGCATGCGCGGCCTTGGCGCAGGCGAGCGCATAGGCGGGATTAGCCTTGTAGCCGTCGAAGAAATGCTCGCAGTCGAGCAGGACTTCGCGTCCTTTTGTCTTCGCCGCGCGCACGCTGTCGCGAATCGAGGCGAGGTTTTCATCCTCGGTTGTCTCGAGTGCAATCCGTACATGATAGTCCCAGCTTTTGGCAACGAAGCAGATCGCATCCGCCTGCGCGTCCAATAGCGCCACCAGGCCGGGATCGTTGGATACCGACCGGCCTGGGCGGCGCGTCATGCCGAAGGCGGTGACACGTGCGTGGATCGGCCGGCGCTCGCAGAAGAAACTGGTGTCGATCGGATTGGCGCCGGGATAGCCAGCCTCGATGTAATCGACGCCGAGCTCATCGAGCATGCCGGCGATAGTAAGCTTATCGGTCAGCGTGAAGTCGACGCCGTTCGTTTGCGCGCCATCGCGCAAAGTGGTATCGAACAAATAGAGCCGTTCGCGCGCCATACCACTAACCGCGATAGAGCCGGTAGATCGTGTAGAGCGAGACGACCACTGCCGCACCGATCACTGCGTATTTCAAGATCAGATAATAAAGCCAGTGTCGCGGAAACGGCGTCTCCGGGCGTTTCATGAGTTCCTCCCTTGCCCACCGAGAGGCTTTGTCATGGTCGTATTGGCGAGCCACTCGCCGCCAAGCGACACCGTATTGCGGCTTTGCGCGGAAAACCCGCGTTTTTCAAAAAAGCTGCGTGAGGAGTCGCTGGCATCCACGCTGATTTCCTCGGTACCGCGTGCGGCCGCGAGCTTTTCCAGTGCGTCGCACAGCATCGCCCCTGCCCCTTGTCCGGAAGCGGCGGGGTGAACATAGAGCATGTCGATCCGCCTGTTCTCAGCGAGCGCGGCAAAGCCGACCGCGGCACCACAGTAGGTCGCAACCAGCGTCAACTCGTGCGCCAATTTGGCGCCGAACGCCTCCTCGTCATCGGCGGCCGACGCCCAAGCCTCCTGTTGCGCCTCGCTATAATCGTCGGCGGTCAATTCCTCGATTGCGGCGCGGAAAATCTCGGCGAGCAGCGGCACGTCGGTCGGCAGCATCGGACGCATCGCCAGTTGCGGCAACGGGCGCGGGTTCATCGCGCGATCTCCCAGGTCGTACCGTCCTTTGTGTCCTTCAAGACAACGCCCATTCTCGTCAGTTCGTCGCGAATGCGATCGGATTCCTGAAAATTCTTCATTTGCCGTGCAGCGTTACGCGCCGCAATTAGCGCTGTCACCTTGTTTTCGTCCACTGCAATCGATGCCGGCCGAAAGCTTGCCCATTCGGCGCCGGTTTCCTGCAACAGACCGATAAGCTGCGCGCTTGCTTTGAGAGAGGCGCAAGCCATTTTGCTCCCTTTAGCTGCTTCGGCGCGCAGCTCGTGCAGGGCAGCGATGGCTTTGGGCGTATTCAAATCGTCGGCGAGCGCACCAATCGTGTCCGCACACAACATACCGGGCTTTGTATCGCCGGTGAGTTCATACCAGTGATCCAGAGTTCGGTAGGCTTCGCGCAGCGCATTTGTCGTCCAGTTGAGCGGCTGGCGATAATGCGTCAGCAGCATGGCCAGGCGCACCGTCTCGCCCGGCCAGTCCTTCAGTAAATCGCGGATCGTGACGAAGTTACCGAGTGACTTCGCCATCTTCTCGCCTTCGACCTGGAGAAAACCGTTGTGCACCCAGTAATTCGCCATGCCCGAGGTATGAAAGGCGCAGCGCGACTGCGCGATTTCATTTTCATGATGCGGAAAAACGAGATCGACGCCGCCGCTGTGAATGTCGAATTGATGAGGATGCGCGAGCCCGCTTTCTGAAAGTTTGGAAAGCGCGTTACTCCATAGCCATTTGTCCGCCATGGCCGAGCATTCGATGTGCCAGCCCGGACGACCGGGCACGGCGATGCCGCACGGCGACGGCCAAGCAGGCTCGCCCGGTTTCGACGGCTTCCACAAAACGAAATCCATCGGTGCGCGCTTGTACGGCGCCACCTCGACGCGTGCGCCGGCGATCATTTCGTCGAGCGAGCGCCGCGCCAACTTCCCGTAATCGGGCATTGTCTCAACGCTGAACAGGACATGGTCCTCTTCGACATAGGCGTTGCCGGATTGCACCAGCCGTTCGATCAACACGCGCATTTCGGCAATGTGCTCGGTCGCCCGCGGTTCGGCCGTCGGCGGCAGGCAGCCGAGCGCCGCGACATCTTCGTGGAATTGCCGATCAGTCGTTTCGGTGACTTTTCGGATTGCCTCGTTCAACGGCAGCGCCGGATATTCCTGCGCAGCGCGGGCGTTGATCTTGTCGTCGACGTCGGTGATGTTGCGGACATAAGTGACATGGTCAGTGCCGTAGATATGGCGCAAGAGCCGAAACAACACGTCGAACACGATCACCGGCCGCGCATTGCCGATATGGGCAAAGTCGTAAACCGTCGGGCCGCAGACATACATGCGCACGTTTGACTGATCTAGCGGCGTGAAGACGCGCTTTTCGCGGCTAAGCGTATCGTAGAGCTTAAGCTCCATAAGCAATCAACCTGTACGGCTCAGCGCCGGTCACAACCCGGCACAAATTAAAACGCGCACACCCACCGGCCTGCTGGCCGGGCGTGTCTGGGTCTCGGGGATGAGAAAAAGACGGCCGCAGCCAGCGTTTGACGCTAGCGAATAATCTCCCGGCAAATGCCGCAGACGTGGCGTCCGTTCATGCAATGCACAATGGTCGAGGCGGCACATGCCGTCAAGGGCCCCTCGTCTTGACAGCCGTCTTGACAGCCGTCTTGCCAGCTTCCTTGCCAGCAGTCCCGCCGGCTCCATTCCGCATAACCGGGCCGGTTAAATGCCTAGCGAACTTTCTTTGAATGGCGCGGCTTAAAGAAGGCTTAACCCTAGTGACGCATGCTCAATCGAGGGACAGGTAAACGGCTTCAACGCCGTCCGTCGATTGTGTTGCGTTGGGGGAAATCATGCGTTGTGTCGCCGCGGCAGCCGCTTTCGCAGCCTCGTTTCTCTGCAGCAGCGCCCAGGCCGAACAACGCATGTTCATCATTGCCAACGACGCCAACGATTACGGTGTCGACCGCTGCCTCGTCTCCAATGCCGCATGCGGTACGACGGTGGCTAACGCCTATGGCCACTCGCACGAATATGTGCAGGCGCTTTCATTCCGCAAAGTGGAGCGGGACGATATTGCTGGCGCGATTACGGCGACTGTGGCCGGCGGCAATTCATGCGGCGGTGACCATTGCGGCGAATTCGTCGCTATAGAGTGTTCGCGCTGAATTAGCCGAATTGCATTTGTGTTGGCGCACCTAACTTGGGCTGAAATCGGCCCAGTGCCGTTGCACGGACCAGCAACATCGTTCATCTTCGCCCTATGACCGGCCAGAACGCCTTACGCAGCGAAATCCCCACCAAACCGAACGCGGCGATGCGCGGAGCGCCGCTTAAGCTCGAACAATTTTTGCCTTACCAGCTTAACGTCGTGGCCACTTTAGTCTCCCGAGCGCTGTCGCGGGTTTACGTACGTCGCTATCGCATCGGGATTCCCGATTGGCGCGTGCTGGTCACTCTCGGCCAGTTTGGGGTGATGACGAGCAAGGCGATCGGCACTCACACCCATATGCATAAGACCAAGGTGTCGCGCGCGGTGGCCCTTCTGGAAAAACGCAAGCTCTTAGCCCGGCGCGTCAACCGCGCCGATATGCGCGAGACCCTCTTGTCGCTGACTGCCGCCGGGCGGGCGACCTATGAGGAGCTTGCACCGCATGCCCTCGATTTCGCCCGCCGCTTAACCGACATTTTGTCGCCCAGCGACCGCGACGCGTTCCAACGCGCACTACAGCGAATCACTGACCGGTCGGCGCAGCTTGTCGCCGAAGCAATCGAGCAGGACGGCGCCGGTCAGAACATGGATGCTGGTAATATGAGGGCAATGTGAAACTTTATTCCTTCTTCCGCTCGTCGGCCGCTTACCGCGTGCGGATTGCGCTTAATCTCAAGGGCATTAGCTACGAGACGGCCTCAGTTCATCTGGTCAAGGATGGCGGATACAACAAATTGCCGGCATTTCGCGCGGTCAACCCGCAGATGCGCGTCCCGGCTCTCGTCACCGACGGTGGCGACGTTTTGATACAGTCGCTCGCCATTATCGAATATCTAGATGAAACGCATCCTCAGCCGCCGCTGTTGCCGAAGGATCCGATCGCACGCGCTCACGTGCGCGCGATCGCCGATCTCATCGCCTGCGATATTCATCCGCTCAACAATACCAGCCCGTTGCGTTATCTGAAGAATAATATGGGGCAGGAGCAAACCGCGATCGACGCCTGGTACCACCACTGGGTGGTCGCCGGATTTGAAGCACTGGAACAGCTAATCACGCCTGGCCCTTACGCCTGCGGCAGCACGGTCACGCTCGCCGATATCTGCCTCGTGCCGCAGGTCAACAACGCCAGACGGCTGAAAGTCCCGCTCGAGAAGTTTCCGAGAATCGTCGGCGTCGATCGCGCTTGTCTGGCGTTGCCTGCATTCGACCGAGCGCGTCCGGAAAATCAGCCCGACGCCGAATGAGACGTAGTCAGCATCCACACTTTGGTCACCATTGCGGCGCTTGATCCATCGCCGCGCGAGGGGTCTGGGGCAAGAATGAATGATCACCTGAGCGGCTTTGTCAAAGCCGGCTTGAAGATCCGGCAATGGTTGACCTTGCTTGTCGCCATGGCCGTCGCAATTCCCATCGCCGCAAACGCACAGGGAATCTCCGGCTCGGCGGCTGTTACCGCGCCGCCACCACCGCGCCCGCCATTGGCGAATTCGCCGGCGCCCAGCACACCGTCAAACTCAAATCCAGTTTGCGTCCGGCTTGAGGCCCTGCTTGCCAGCTTGAATCAAGGCGCCGTCGATCCAGTACG
>Ga0318546_10001427_pt1 | contig 10226 bp, 8 predicted proteins | sample GRESIP169b2f19_FD_203514 | JGI IMG/M metagenome (GOLD analysis project Ga0318546, IMG submission 203514) | Tropical soil microbial communities from Luquillo Experimental Forest, Puerto Rico - GRE.SIPMG.169b2f19 | ecosystem: Environmental > Terrestrial > Soil > Tropical forest > Bulk soil...
AATTGCTCGCCGCCATGACGCGATTGGGGCTGAACAGATCGAGCACGTGATCGCTATAGCGCCGTATCTCGTCGGTCGACCAGCGCCAGCGCATGATGATATCGAGGCCGATCGAGAGCTTCATCGAGACATTGCGGTGCTCGGCGGCGCGGGCAATTTGCGTCGCCCACGGCTCCCAGCCCCGTTCCGGAAGCGGCGGCCGGCCGAGATGATTGATCACGATCTTGAGCTCCGGCAGGCGACGCGCGATATCGAGCACGGATTCGAATTGGGCGGCGTTCACCGGGATGGCGTCGAACGCGAGCCCCGCTGCGGCCAGAAGCTTGAGCGATTCGACGACGCCATCCTGCAGCAGCCAGCGTGGATCCGGCTCGTTACTGATGAGGTGGCGCACACCGACGAGCTTGCCGCGGGAGCGCAGCCGCCCGAGCGCGTGCGAGGTGGCGTCGGGATCGGCAAGCGGCAGCCAGCCGACCACCCCGCGCACGAAATCGACCTTTTTGCAGAGATCGAGGCACTCCTCGGTCTCGCCGCCGACCTGATGCAGGACCTGCACCAGCACCGTCCCCTTGACGCCGCAGCGCGCAAGCTCCGGGCGCAGGTCGTCGGGCGTGAAATCGCGCGCCAGGCGATCGCCGACGCGCTCGGGCCAAGTGTAGGTGTGCCGGCCGGCCCACCAGAAATGATGATGCGAGTCGATCATATCCACCAAGGTCCCGGTGCCGCGAAGACGTCGTGCCCCTTGCCCGGCCACACGCTGCCGGCTGGTCGAAGGAAGCCCATTTTAGCGCCTCGCTTTTCCAGTCGACATAGGCGTTGCCTTCGCCCTCCAGCGCACGCGCGAGCGCTCACTTTCCCGTCCATCGCGGCTCGCGTTTGTCCACGAATGCCTCGACGCCAAGGCGAAAGTCGTCGCTGCCGTAGCACGCGCGCACGAGATCGTCGCCGTCGGGTAGGCCCGCGTGTAGGAGGCGGCCGATCGCTTCCTTGCTCACGCGCATGGTGATGGGGGCATGCTGCGCCAGACGCGAGCACAACTCGCCGACGCGCCGGTCGAGGTCCCCCGCCTCCACGATCTCGCCGAGAAAGCCGGCCGCCAGCGCCTCCTCGGCGGAGAGGTTCTCCGCCAGCAGCAATATTCGCTTGGCGCGCGAAGCCCCGAGCGCGGCGACCAGCCGCGCGTAGTTGGCAAGCGACAGGCAATTGCCGAGCGTGCGCGCGATCGGAACGCCGAAGCGCGAGCCGGGGGTCGCGATGCGAAGGTCGCACGCCGCCGCGATCGCAAGCCCGCCGCCGATGGCAAATCCTTCGATCACCGCCAGCGTTGGCACCGGCAGCGCCTCGATGCCGCCGAGAATGCCTTCCATCTTCTCCTCGTAGGCGATGCCGTCGTCGCCGCCGCGGAACGCTCGGAACTGCGCGATGTCGGTGCCCGCGATGAAGGCCTTGCCACCAGCACCGCGAAACACCGCCGCGCGCAGCCCGTCTTCCCCGCGAATCCGCGCGCAGGCCTCGCCGAGCTGCTCGTACATGCGCCACGTCATGGCGTTGCGCGCCGCCGGCCGGTCGAAGATCACCGTGGCGATCTCGCGGTCGCGAGCGTAACGCACCTCCCCATCGGTCATCGAACTGCTCCGACTGTTGCGATTGCCATCGTTCCAAATCACGGCCGCATGCGTCGCCTGATCTCATTGATCACGGCGCTGTTGTCCAAGTCTCCCTCCCCTTGCCGCACGCAAGCTTCCAGGACGTCGGCGTGGATTTCGAGCAGCGGAAGCCGCTGCTTCACCCGTTCGGCCTGTTCGAGCATGAGGTGGACGTCCTTGAGATGCTGGGTGACGCGGCCTTCGGCGGTAAATTCGCCGCGGATCATCTTCGAACCCTTGATGTCCATGACTTGCGAATAGGCGGCGGAGCTGCGCGCAACCCTGAGAAAGGCCTCGGGATCGAGCCCAAGTCGTTCGGCGAATACCAGGCCCTCGGCCACGGCCAGCCGGTTGAGGCCGAGGATAAGATTGACGGCGAGCTTGGCGCGCCCGCCATCTCCGATCTTGCCCATATGGAAATAGGTCGCAAACAGCGCGCGCAAGACCGGTTCCACGGCGGACGCGACCTGCGCATCGCCGCCGATCAGCCCGACGCCCTCGCCGCGGCTGACCTGCCCGCTCGCACCGGAGACCGGGGTTTCCAGCAGGCGCAGCCCGCGCGCCGCAACGCGCTTGCCCAGCGCGGCGATGCGGTCGGGATCGCAGGTGCTTGCGCACAGGATGATTTTGGCGGAGCCGTCGCCCAGCGCGGGCAACAATTCGCTTTCGACGACCCCTTCAACCTGGTCCGTGCTGAACACCGCGAGCACGATGGGATCGCAATGCCGCGCGAGATCGGCGACGGACGAAGCAGGCCGGCCGCCCAGCTCCGCGAGCTTGGCGGTTCTAGCGGGGTCCACGTCGAAGCCAACGACCTCGAAGCCGGCCTCCAGCAGGCGATGCACAAGCGCCTGGCCCAACAGGCCGAGGCCGATAAGGCCTATTGGCTTACGATCTGGCATGAGCCTCATCCATCACAGACGGCCGCAAATCGGCGCCACCTTTCGCATGCTCGAGCTGCGTACGTCATCATCCGCTCGCGCGGGCGGTGACATCGAGCGGTCGCTTCCGTCACATCAACCAAGCGGTGCGATGCCGAGATCGCGCGCCGCCATCTCGAGACTGTCGCGCAGGGGCTTCGGCATGGGAATGCCGTTCTTGGCGCGATCTTGCCGCTTGAGATGGCTCTGCTCCCCGGGCAGCCAGATGCGCTCGACTGCGGGCAACCGTTGCGCGCCGCGCATGGCGCGGATCGCGGCATCGACCTGGCGCTTGAATACCGCCACCGGCGCGAACGCTTCGACCGACACCGCAACGATGGCATGGCCGGTATTGGCGGCCTTGCCCTGCTCCTTGACGAAATCGACGACGTCGCGCCCGAACGCCGCCTGATTGAGCGTCCCAGCCAGCAGCCCCGTCATCAGGCTCAACCCATAGCCTTTGTAGTCGCCGATCGGCAGCAGCAGGCCTTGCTCCGCGCGCTTGGGATCGGTGAGCGGCTTGCCGTCGCGGCCGATCATCCAGCCGACCGGCATCTCCTCGCCGCGCTGCATCTTCAGGCGCACCTTGCCGAAGGCGGCGACCGTCGGCGCCATGTCGAGCACGATCGGCGGCTCTTCCTCCGCCGGAACGGCGATTGCAATGGGATTGGTGCCGAGCAAGTTCTCGGTCGAGCCCCAGGGCGGCAGATGGTTGTTGCTGCCGACCGCGAGATAGAGTCCGATCATGTCATGGGCGAGCGGCATCATGGCATAGAGCGCCGCCGGACCCGCGTGGTTGCTCATCCGCGCGCCCACCCAGGCGACGCCCGCGCCTTTCGCCTTATCGATCGCCGTCATGGCGGCAAAGCGCATGACGAGGTGGCCGATGCCGTTGTCGCCGTCGACGAGGGCGGCGGCCGGCCGCTCCCGTACGATGCGGATATCCGCACGCGCCTTGATCCCGCCCGCCTTGAGGCGCCGCAGATAGAGCGGCAGGCGGATCACGCCGTGGGTATCACTGCCGCGCAAATCGGCCTCGACCATCAAATCGGCGACAACGTGCGCGTCTTCGGACCGAAGACCGGCAGCCTCGAAGGCGCGCTTGATGAAAGCCGCCAACGCCGTCGCCGCGATGCGCGGCGCCTCGGCTGAGTTCGCGGTCTTGGCGTCGGTGGCGACCTGTCCTGACATGTGCACTCCGATTTGCGCGTCCCGCTATGTCATCTCGATCGAGGACCGATTACAACCGGCATTCTTCGCTCTTACGTCCGCCCCGCGAGATCGGCACGATCCAAATCGCCATCCGCTCGCGCCGTGCCTCGGCACAGCCGGACGCCATCAGCCCGCGATATTGTCCTTTGACGCGGGTCATGTCCTTATAGCGAACACCGTTCGCTCCCTGCTGGAACCGATCATCGCATGGCTCGCTACCGCGTCACGGTCGATACCGGAGGGACATTTTCGGATTTCGTCTATCTCAACGAAGAAACCGGCGAGCTGTCGATCGCGAAGCTGCCCTCGACGCCCGACGACCCATCGCGCGCGATCCTTGCCGGCATCGAGGCACTGTTGGCAACGGCTGGTGAGGGCGCCGACATCGGCTATTTCTGCCACGGCACCACAGTCGGGACCAACGCCTTGCTCGAAGGTAAAGGCGTCCGGACCGCCTTGTTGGTGACGGAGGGATTTCGCGGCATCTATCCCGTGGGGGAGCAGGCGCGGCCGTACGGCACCGCGATCTTCGACGTCATGTACGACAAGCCCGCGCCGCTGGTGCCGCCGAGCCTGACCGGCGAAGTGAAGGAACGCGTCGATTTCCGCGGCAACGTGCTGCGCGAGCTCGACGAGACGGCGCTGCGCGCAACCGTGCGCGAGCTCGCGGCGCAGAGCGTCGAGTCGATCGCGGTGTGCCTCTTGTTCTCGTTTCTGCATCCCGAGCACGAAGCGCGCGTGCGCGAGATCATCGTGGAGGAAATGCCGGATTGCAGCATCTCGCTGTCGTCCGAGGTGCTGCCGCAGATCCGCGAGTATTATCGGCTGAGCACCACGGTCATTAACGCCTATCTGCAGCCGATCCTGGCGCGCTATATCGCGCAACTCGACCACCGCCTGTGCGGCGCGGGGGTCGCCACCCGGCGCAAATACGTCATGCAGTCGAATGGCGGGATGGTGACGTTTGGCGCCGCGGCACGGCGAGCCGTCACCACCGTGTTGTCCGGTCCCGCCGGCGGAGTGACGGCGGGCATGCGCGCCGGCCGCATGAACGCCTTGCGCAACATCATCACCTTCGACATGGGCGGAACGTCCTGCGACGTCGCCTTGATCAAGGACGGCGAAGCGCTGCTGTCGAGCCGTGGAAAGATCGAAGGGCGGGACCTTGCCGTGCCCATGCTGGACATCAACACGGTGAGCGCCGGCGGCGGCACCGTCGCGGCGGTCGACCGCTTCGGCGTGCTGCAAGTCGGGCCGGGGAGCGCGGGCGCCGTGCCGGGACCGGTCTGTTACGGACGCGGCGGCGAGACGCCGACCATCACCGACTGCAACCTGGTGCTGGGCTATCTCGGCGAAGACAATTTCCTCGGCGGACGGATGCGGCTCTACGCGGCCCAGGCGCGCGCCGCGATCGAGACCAAGGTGGCGCGCCCGCTCGGCCTCGGCATAGCCGATGCGGCGGAGGGAATCGTGCGCATCATCGACGTGAAGATGGAAGAGGCGATCAAGGCGATCTCCACCATGCGCGGGCACGACCTGCGCGATTTCATGCTGCTCGCCTTCGGCGGAGCGGGGCCGGTGCATGCCGGCCGCATCGCACGCGATCTCGGCATGGCCGGCATCATCGTGCCGCTTTATCCCGGCGTGTTTTCAGCGATCGGTTTGCTGATGTCCGACGTCAAGCACGATTACATCCAGTCGAAGATGACGCCGCTGAGCGAAGTCACGCCCGAAGCCGTGAATGACATGTTCGAGCGGCTGGCGGCACAGGCGCGCGAGGAATTGCGCAGCGATGGTTTCGCGCGCCATGACATCCGCATCGAACGGGCGCTCGACATGCGCTATGCCGGCCAGGGCTATGAGATCGCCGTCGCCTGCCCTGCCGAACCGTTGCAGGCCGCCGACCTCAACGGGCTGCGCATCGCCTTCGATCATCAGCACGGGAGCATGTTCGGCCATATGGCGCCGGAGGAGCCGGTCGAGATCGTGTCCTACCGCGTGCGCGGCGTCGGTCTCGTGCCGCCGGTCGAGCTGCCGAAATTCGCGCACACCGGCGCGGCATTGGCGGACGCACGGCGCGGCATGCAACGCGCGCGCTTCGATGGCGCGGAGTTCGATTGTCCGATCTATCAGCGCGAACAGCTCGACGTGGGCTCAAGCCTCGCGGGACCAGCGATCCTCGTGCAGCTCGACTGCACGACGGTGATCCATCCCGGCCAGATCGGGCGGGTCGACGAATGGAAGAACCTGATCGTGACGCAGGCCAAGTGACGGACCCGATGTCCATCGACGCGGTCGATCTCGAAGTGGTGAAGGTGAGCCTCTCCGGCATCGTGCAGGAGATGCAGAATTCGCTGTTCCGCACCGGCTTCTCCACCATCGTGCGGGAATCGCAGGATGCGTCATGCGCGCTGATGAATGCGAATGGCGACGTGGTGGCGCAGCACGTGGTGTTGCCGCTGCACATCGGCGCATTCCCGGCCTGCACCGCTGCCGTCATCGATGTGTTCGGCGACAGCATCGCGCAAGGCGACGCCTTTCTCATCAATCACCCCTACCATGGCGGCAGCCCGCACGCGCCGGACATCGCGGTCATCACGCCGGTCTTCGTCGGCGGCGAGCTGTTCGGCTTCTGCGGTTCGATCGCGCACAAGAGCGACATCGGCGGGCCGGTGCCGGGAAGCTGCTCGGGCCAGGCGCGCGAGGTTTTCAACGAGGGCCTGCACCTGCCCGCCGTGCGCTACCAAAGCGCCTACCGGCCCAACGCCGACATCGAGCGGCTCATCGGCGCCAACAGCCGCACGCCGGAACTCGTGCTCGGCGACATCCGCGGCCAGCTCGGCGCCGACCGGTTGGGCGAGAAGCGGCTCGGCGAACTCGTCGGCAAATTCGGCAAGCGGGACATCCTCGCGTGCTTCGATCGCCTACTCGACATGTCGAAACGAAAGCTCAAGGCAGCGATCGCCGAATGGGACGACGGGCGTTTCGAGGCGGAGCGCTTCGTCGACGATGACGGCATCGACTTGGAACAGCCGGTGCGCATCCACGTCGTCATCGAGAAGCGCGGAGACGCACTTTATTTCGATTTCAGCCGCTCGGCGGACGAGACCAAAGGCCCCGCCAATATCCGCCCGCCCTTGGTGCAAGCGGCCTGCGTCTACGCGCTGATCTCGCTGGTCGATCCGAACATGTATGTGTCGAGCGGCCTCATTCGCGGCTTCACCATGACGGTGCGCGCGGGCAGCGTGCTCAACCCGCGCTTCCCCGCACCGGTCAACACCTACAATCCCACCATCCACGCGCTGGTGGACGCCATTTTCGACGCCATGAGCCACGTAGTGCCCGGCAAGGTGCGTGCCGACGGCAGCGGCAGCCGCTCCATCATTCTCGGCGGTCGCGACACCTATAGCGGCAAGGGTTATGTGCAATACGAGATCATCGCCGGCGGTGCCGGCGCGCGCGCGGGCAAGGACGGGGCGTCCGGCATCACGGTCAATCAAAGCAATGCCAAGATCGCGCCGGTCGAGATCATCGAGAGCGAATTTCCCACCCGCCTCACGCGCTTCGAGCTGATCGCGGATTCCGGCGGGGCGGGCGAGTTCCGCGGCGGGCTCGGCATCCGCCGCGAATACCTCAATCTCGCGGATGCGCGCTTCTCGATCCGCTCCATGAAGCATCTGATCCCCCCAAACGGCTGCGCCGGCGGCGGCAGCGGGCGCCGCGGCGACCTCTGGATCAACCCGGACACCCCCGCGGCGAAGCGCCTGCCGACGCGCTACGCCGATTACCCGCTGCGTGCGGGCGATATCTTCCGGCTCGACACCCCGGGCGGCGGCGGGCATGGCGATGCGCTCGCGCGCGACGCCGAGCGCGTGCTCGCCGACGTGCGGGAGGGCCTCGTTTCAAGGGAGGCGGCGGAGCGCGACTATGGCGTGGTGCTCGAGCGGGCCGGACGATCGTGGGGCCTCGATCGCGCGGCCACGCAAGCGCGCCGGGCGCAACTCACGCGAGACAAAGCCAAGCGATGAGCGGGTCGTGGCGCACGAGCGCTCACGCCGGCCTCGCCTTCTGGCGCTTGAAGGCGCCGAAGCCCGGACGATAGGTCTTGTCGTCGAGGAACTGCTTCATGCCCTGGCTGCGGCTGTCTTCCTTGTCGACAAAGCGCAACGCGTCGCTCTTGGCGTTGAGGTAGTCCGCCGCCTGCGGCTCGTTCATGAAGCGCACCGCGCGCAGCGCCTCCTTGGTATAGCGCAGGACACTCGGGCTCTTCTCCATCAGCTTCTTGGCAAGCTTGATTGTCTCATCCTTCAGCTTGGCCTTGGGATAGGAGAAGTTGACGAACCCGATCTCCTTCGCCTTCTTGCCGTCGAAGGTGTCGCCGGTGAGCGCGTAATACATACCGTCGCGGAAATTCAAAGTCTGCGCGACGTTCCACGACACGATGCCCCCGGGCAGAATGCCCCAGTTGACCTCGGAGAGGCCGAACAGCGCCTCGTCCGCCGCGATCGCGAAATCGCAGGCACAGACCTGGGTGAAGCCGCCGCCGAAGCAGTAGCCGTTGACCATGGCGATGGTCGGCTGCGGGAAGGTCGAAAGCCTTTGCCAGCGCCACTGATTGGAAGCGTGGCGGGCCTTCGCCCTGGCCGCCGGCGCGTCGTCGTTGGCGCGGAAATAGAGCTTGATGTCCTGCCCGGCACAGAAGGCTTCGCCCGCGCCGGTGAGCACGAGGACCTGAGTTTGTGGATCGACCGCGAGCTCGGCCAACGCGTCGTCCATGTCGAGGTGGAGCTGCGGGCTCATGGCATTGCGCTTGTCCGGCCGGTTCATGATCAGCCAGGTTATGCCGTCCTGCTTCTCGATCAGGACCGTCTCGTACTTCTTTGTTGTCATTGTTTTCTCCTCAACTCGGGTTCAATCGCGGCATTCAGGTTCGAGCGAGCGCGCTCGCGGGCTCGCTGAGAGCTTATCACCTTCATGGCGGGGTCCATCAGTTCCGCAGGAAGGTCTGCATCGCCTGCGCGACGGCGGCGGCCTGTTCGACGTGCGGCAGGTGGCCGGCATTGGGAATCATGGTGAGCGTTGATCCCGGGATCAGGCGGTGGAACGCCTCGGCATAGACCGGCGGAATGATGCGGTCGCCATCGCCCCAGATGACGTGGGTGGGCACGTTCACCCGATGCAGCCAGCGCTCCAGCCGCGGGTTGAAGAAGCGCGGCTGCCAGCCGAAACGAGCGCTGGCGATGCGGTTGAGAATGGCGAGATCCTGATATTTGTCGGCGCCGGCGCGCGCAGCGGCTTCCTCGCCGATCTTGGGATCGACATAGGCGAGGCGCGCCTGCTCCTCGGGATCGATCATGAAAATATCGGTCTTGGGCACGCCTTTGACATGGATGCCGGCGGCCGAGATCAGCGTGAGGCTGCGCAGGCGCTCCGTCGAGCGCACCGCCATTTCAAGCGCGATCCATCCGCCCAGCGATTGCCCGACGACGTGAACACCGGAGAGGTCGAGCGCCTCGATGGCATCGAGATAGCAATAGGCGACATCGGAAACGTCATCGATCCAGGCCGGCGCCTCGGACGCGCCGAAGCCGGGATGATCGGGCACGATCACGTCGAACCGTTCCGCCAACGTATCGAGGATGGCCGGCCATTCCGCGAGCCCGTCGGTGCCGTGCAGGTACATCAACGGCGCGCCCTTGCCGCCGCGCGCAAGGCTGAGCTTGCAGCCGTTGATCTCGATCGTCCGCCGGACAAATTCCATGGTCCACCCGCGGTCCCCGTTCGCCCGTCGCGAAAAGGTAGGGGAGGTCGGCAACCGGCTCAAACGTTTTCTAAATGCTGCGCCGCCGCGATCCTGGCCGCGCGGGGCTTCGCAGGTTCGACGAGCAAGCGGCAGCGCTCACCGGTGTTGTTGCCGATTATTGCGAGGGCCTCGAACGGCTGGAGCGATGCTCGCAACCGCAGTTCGTTTGAAAGATAAATGCACGTATCCATGGCGGCATGCCGCCCATGCGTCCAGGGCGCGAATCGAGCTCGCGGACTTGCGATTTCCATATTAGAATTAAACCAAGCTATTCTTCAGGAACAGCGGGCGCGCGGCATGACCGAGGGGTCGCCGCGATATCAATCATCGCCTCCCCAACGGCGATGCAAGGAGGTTTGCAAATGGCTGATCTCAGCGTGAATGGAAAGACCCATCAGGTCGATGTCGACCCCAACACCCCGCTGCTGTGGGTGTTGCGTGACACGATCGGGCTGACCGGCACCAAGTATGGCTGCGGCATCGCCCAGTGCGGCGCCTGTACCGTGCATGTCGACGGGATTGCGATGCGCTCGTGCTCGATGCCGTTGAGCGCGGTCGCCGGCCGGCAGATCACCACGATCGAGGGGCTGGCGCAGAACGGCGCGCTGCACAAGGTGCAGAAGGCCTGGCTCGATCACGACGTGC
>Ga0318546_10001430_pt1 | contig 10217 bp, 6 predicted proteins | sample GRESIP169b2f19_FD_203514 | JGI IMG/M metagenome (GOLD analysis project Ga0318546, IMG submission 203514) | Tropical soil microbial communities from Luquillo Experimental Forest, Puerto Rico - GRE.SIPMG.169b2f19 | ecosystem: Environmental > Terrestrial > Soil > Tropical forest > Bulk soil...
GGCGAGTTCATAGCCCTTCAGCGGCACGCCGTCGGTGGGGACATGCACGGTACGGCCGTCGGGGAACACCTTGACGAGCTGATCATGCGTCATCCGCGGCCAGTGACGGATGCTGCCGGTGTCGAGATGGACGAAGGGCGACCCCGAAGTCGGGTAGAAGCCGACGCCGCCGCGCTGCAGCCGCAAGCCCGCGTAGCGGATCTGCTCGAGCGGCACGCCCGGAATGTAGAAGTCCATCGCGTGTCCCAGCATATGCTGGCTGAAGCGCGCAACGCCCGAATGCGCGGAGCGGTGGCGAAGCATGGCGTTGGTTGCGGGCGAGCGATAGGAGGAGACGATCTGGATCGGCGCTTTGCCGTCGACGTCGCGATAGACTTCCCAGAGAATATCGAAGAGATGGCGGTCCATCACGGTCTCGTCCTGGCTTCGCCAGTCGCGGAGATAGTGATTGAGCTGCTTGAGCGCGTCTTCGTCATAGCGCCCGTTGCGCTTGAAGGTGACGGTCAGATCTTCGTTGGAATGGGTATGGTGGAAGGAGAGGGTGCGGGTCTCGTTCTCGGCGGTCGCATCGTGCACCGATCCTGCTCCCATGAGGAGCAACAGCGATGCCAGGCCGATCCGGTATCCGGCCTTGAAGCCCGCCTTGTGCGCAAACAGCGATTGCCGTGCGAATCCAATCGGCACGATGAGCCCACCCAAATCGACGAGCGTTCATCAATGGCCTTCCGCCAACCCCGTTAAGGCGAAAGAGAATGAACGCTTTCTTACAAGCGGGATGGTTAAGGAATCTCTACCACCCCGCCCCCAAGCGAACGTCAAGCTAAGCCGTCGAGTGTGGCGAAAAAGTGCCCGCTTCCTCGAAGCGGGTGGACGGTGGTTAACGCTCAATGACCTCGCCTTGCAGGCGAGGTCATTGATTTCAAGGATCAATCGTTGAAGCGCGCAGATGCTCTCCGCGGGCGCCTAGCGATACCAGCCCCGCTGTTGCTGCTGCCAGCGGCGGCCGATCGGAGCCGGAGGTGTCGGCGGTCCGAACAGCCGGTCGAAGAACGAGGGCCCGGACGAGTAAAAGCCGTTGTTGCTGGCAAAGCTGACACCGGGCGGCAGGCTTGAGCCTGGCGGGCGCGAATAGCCCGGCTGGGAATGTGCGACCACGTTCTCCAGATCCCTGCCATGGGTATTGTTGAGCATCGCGATCATGGTGGCGTCGCGGCCATAGATGTCCTTACGGAGCTGCAGCTTGCCCGCGTCGTCCACGAATGCGGTCTGGTAAGTGATGTTGACCGGGATCGGGGTCGGGAATTTCAGATCGACCTCGCTCGAGCCGTACATGCTGCGTATGCGTTCCGGCGTCCAGTGCTCGTTCGGCAGGGTGATATTGAGCAGGACGGCCGCGTATTGGTCCGGATACTGCACACGCATGCAGCCATGGCTGTAGGCGCGCTCGGACTTCTCGAACAGGTACTTGTCCGGCGTGTCGTGCTGATAGACCAGGAACTTGTTCGGGAAGTTGAAGCGGATACGCCCGAGCGCATTAGCCTCACCCGGCGGTTGCGAGATGTGGATCGAGCCGTCGCGACCCTGTTCGAGCCGGAGCCCCATGCGCTGGAGCACGGTCGGATCCTGCTGCAGCGCCGGCAGATATTCGTTGTAGATGATCGAGGGCGGCACGTTCCAGGTCGGATTGACCGTGATGAACTTCATGGTCTCGCTGAGCAGCGGCGTGGCGTGCACGCCAGGCTTCCCGGTCACGACCCGCGTGGTCCAGACCTGGGTGTCGTGCTGCATCACTTTCAGCGTGAAGTCGGGGATGTTGAGAATAACATAGGCGTCACCGATCGAGGGCGCGCCGAGGTCGCGCGGCAGCCAGCGCCAGCGCTCCATGTTGACGACGACCGTGTCGATCTGCCTGTCCCGCTTCGGGCTGTTGAGCGCCCTGACGGTGGCGCTGTCGAGCTGGCCTGTGACCCTCAGGTCGGCATTGTCCTGGAATCGGCGGACGGCTTCCGCGACGGTTGCGTCGTAATGGGTGTCCTCGGCGTCTTCGGTGATACCGAGCTTGGCGCGCAACTGCGGCACGCGCGGATCTTCCATCAGGACTTCCGGCTGTCTCTTGTTGCGCGCCGGGGCGTATCTGAGGACCGGGCCGTCGGCGATGGTGATCACGGGACCGTCGCCCTGGCCGCGCAATTCGGCGAGCTTCTTCTTCAGCTCCCGATAGAGCTTTTGCGGCGGGTTGTAGCCGTCGAGCGCTGCGGACGCATCCTTTGCGGTCGTGACATTGTTGAGCACTTCCGTCGGATCGGTGGGATGCTCCGGATACTCGATATCGGCCGAAACCTGCGACCAGTGCATGCGGCCGTTTTGCGCATGGCGCGCATAGTCGAGCATGCTGGACGTCAGCTTCAGGTCGGCTTCGGCCAGCGCATCCGGCGTCGTGGCGGCAGCAAAATCCGGCACCGGGTAGTCGCTGGCGTTGAGGCCGTCGGAGGCGGCGCCCCTCAGCCGCGCAATGACGCCCTTGGCGCTCTCGGCCAGACTGCCAGCTTGCGTCCAGATCGGCGCGTATTCGCGTGCTCCGTAAAACTTCTCGACCGCGGCGCGTTCGGCCTTGCGGTCGAAATAGCGCAGCGATTTGCTTGCCAGCATGTCCTTCAGCCGGTCGGCCACGGGCTGATCCGCAGGCGCGACGTTGCTCACCTTTGCAGCCGGTTCGGTGGCGGGAGCCGTGGCAGTCGCCGCGGGCGGCGGAGGCAGCGGCACCGCCGGGGCGAGATCCCCGGGCGCGCTCGGAGCAACGGCGGCCGTCGCCGGCGCAGCCGCCGGGGGTTCTGTCGACGCTGAAGCGGGCGCAGAGACCGGGGTGCCCGGAGCAGCGGTTGTCGCGGCGGGCGGCGAATTGAGGATGGCCTGAGGCGCTGCCGGCGTCGCCGGTGCGGTCGCGACATCGGCCGGCGTCCTCTCGGTCGGCCTCGTCTCGGCCGCGGAGGGTGCCGCAGCAGTGATAGAATCCAACTTGAAGTCGTTGATGGTGGGCGGCGGCACGTTGGCGGGTTCGGGGCGCGGGATCGCGGCATCGATGGCCAATTCCGCCGCACTGCTCCGAGGCTGGTCGCCCTGCGCCATTGCCGAGGTCGCGGACACCGTGAGGAAGGTCGCCGCGACGGCCATCAGGATGCGGTCAAACCCACCACGGTTGCTAAAACAGTCTCGCATCTTCACACCCCTTGGGTGAAACTGCCCCGGCATTGGAACAGTTCTGGTCATCGTCCGGTTCCGCCGTCAAGCCGGTACGCAACATCGCTACGCAGGATACGCAGACAATGTACAGGCCCTTCTTTTTGCAGCCAGCGCCACACGGCCTCACTCACGACAAACTGACTTCCGGGAAAACGCTTGGCAACGGATTGTGCTGTTTTGCCACGCGTTTTTTCCTTTGTCTGTCACCGGCAAGCAACGGTTCAAGAGTTCTGCAATGACCGTAGCTTGCGGCACTTTCTGGGCAACACTGCTTGGCCACGATCGCGCCTCCATCAGGTTGCTTCCTCGGTGCCGTCGGTTGCGGAATGGGCGGCTGTGTCGTCCAGCTTGCGATACAATGTCGACCGTCCGATCCTTAGCCGACGCGCGACCTCGGACATCTGCCCGCGATAATGCGAGATCGCAAAGCGGATGATCTCGTTCTCCATCTCTTCGAGGGGACGCACGTCGCCGGCGCCGGTCAGCATCGAGAGTGTGCCGTGGGCGGGCAGTGGCGCGATCGGTATTTCGTTACCGGAAACCATTGCGGGCACTGGCGGGTGGATGGCCGGCGACACGATCAGCGGCTCGGCGTGTAGGTCGGGTGCGACCGGCGGATGCGCCGGAATCGCGGGGAAATCCGAAAGTCCGAGCTGATCGCTCTCGCTCATGACGACGGCCCGATAGACCGCGTTCTCGAGCTGACGGATGTTGCCGGGCCAATCGAGCTGCGACAGATACGCCATCGCCTCGCCGGTGATGCCGGTAATCGTCCGGTTTTCCTCGGCGCCGAACCGCGCGAGGAAATGGCGAAGCAAATGGGGAATATCCTCGCGCCGCGCACGCAACGGCGGGACCGTCAGCGGCAGCACGTGCAAACGATAGAACAGGTCTTCCCGGAAATGGCCGCCTTTGACGCGATCCAGCAATTTGCGATTGGTCGCAGAAATGATGCGAACGTCGACCTTGACTGGTTTGCGGCCGCCGACCGCCTCGACGGCGCCCTCTTGCAGCGCGCGCAAAAGCTTGACTTGCGCGGTCAGCGGCAATTCCGAAACTTCATCGAGGAACAGCGTACCGCCATGCGCCTCGACGAATTTGCCAGTGTGTCGCTCGGTCGCACCGGTGAACGCGCCCTTCTCATGGCCGAACAGGATCGATTCCACGAGATTGTCGGGGATCGCCCCGCAATTGACCGCAACGAACGGCTTTGATCTGCGCTCGCTTGAGCCGTGGATGGCGCGGGCGAACAGTTCCTTGCCGACGCCGGATTCACCCTCGATCAGCACGGGAATGGAGGAAGCGGCGGCCTTGTGCGCCGTGCGCATCACATGCTCCATGGCCTCGCTGCGGGTGATGATGTCGGCGAAGCTCAACCGGCCTTCGCGGCTGTGGCGGATACGCTGCAGTTCTCCCTTCAGGGCGCTGGTGTTGAGCGCATTGCGCAACGAGACCTGCAGCCGCTCTATACCGACGGGCTTCACCACGAAATCATGCGCACCGGCGCGCATCGCCGATACCACATTGTCGATGCCGCCATGCGCGGTCTGCACGATCACGGGAATGTTAAGGCCGGCCTCGCGGAGTTTCGCCAAAACACCCATGCCGTCGAGGCCGGGCATGACGAGATCAAGCACCATCGCATCGATCGCGGGCGAATCCGCGCCGGTCAGCAAGGCTATCGCCGCGTCTCCGCTGTCGACCACCACCGCTTCATAGCCGCATTTCTGCACCATGTTTTCGATCAGGCGGCGCTGTACGGGGTCGTCGTCCACGATCAAGATGCTGGCAGCCATGGCTTTCCCCCCACGCTACATTATTTGTCTCGAATCGGGGCAATTTGGCTGACACCGATTAATGCGCTCTTAAATCTCACCGTCCCGGCCTCAATCCGTTTCGGCTCAACCCAGGTTTCAAACCAGATGACTTCGCGTAACACGTCCGCCCTCCGCAAATCGAACGCTGGCAAATCCGCAGCCAAATCGGGGAACCTGAAGAAGGCCACGAGCAAGACGGGCAAGCTGCCGGAATGGAACCTCGATGATCTCTATGCCGGCATCGATGCGCCCGAAATTGCGCGTGACCTGCAGAGGATGGATTCCGAATGCGTCACGTTTGAGACCGACTACAAGGGCAAGCTTGCAGAGCAAACCGCAGGCGAGGGCGGCGGTAAGTGGCTTGCCGAAGCGGTCAGACGCTACGAAGCCATCGACGATCTCGCCGGACGGCTCGGTTCCTATGCGGGCCTCGTCCATGCCGGCGACAATGTCGATCCGGCGATTTCCAAATTTTATGGCGACGTGTCCGAACGCCTGACTGCGGCTTCAACGCATCTCCTGTTTTTCGCGCTCGAGCTCAACCGCATCGACGATGCCGTCCTTGAAGGCGCGATGCAGACGCCAGAGCTCGGGCATTATCGGCCGTGGATCGAAGATTTACGCAAGGACAAGCCCTATCAGCTCGAGGACCGCGTCGAGCAATTGTTTCACGAGAAATCCCAGAGCGGTTACGCCGCCTGGAACCGGCTGTTCGATCAGACCATCGCCGGCCTGCGCTTCAAGGTCGGGGCCAAGGAGCTCGCGATCGAGCCGACCCTCAACCTCCTGCAGGACCGCGACGGCACAAAGCGCAGGGCGGCCGCAGAAGCGCTGGCGAAGACCTTCAAGGCCAACGAGCGGACCTTTGCCCTGATCACCAACACGCTTGCCAAGGACAAGGACATCTCCGACCGCTGGCGCGGCTTCAAGGACGTCGCGGATTCCCGTCACCTCAACAACCGCGTCGAGCGCGAGGTGGTGGATGCACTTGTTTCCTCGGTCCGCGCCGCCTATCCGAAACTGTCCCATCGCTATTATCGGCTGAAGGCCGGCTGGTTCAAAAGGAAGAGGCTCGCGCATTGGGACCGCAACGCGCCGCTGCCCTTTGCGGCCACCACGACGATCGCCTGGCCGGAGGCGAGGAAGATGGTGCTGACGGCCTATCGCGGCTTCTCGTCCAGGATGGCCGACATCGCCGAGCGCTTCTTCACCGACCGCTGGATCGATGCGCCGGTGCGTCCGGGCAAGGCGCCGGGCGCGTTCTCGCATCCGACCACGCCGTCGGCCCATCCCTATGTTTTCATGAACTACCAGGGCAAACCGCGCGACGTGATGACGCTCGCGCATGAGCTTGGCCACGGCGTGCATCAGGTGCTGGCGGCCAGGAATGGCGCGCTGATGGCGCCGACACCACTGACGCTGGCGGAAACGGCGAGCGTGTTCGGCGAGATGCTGACCTTCCGGCGGCTATTGTCGCAGACCAAAAACCCCAGGCAGCGTCAGGCGCTGCTCGCCGGCAAGGTCGAGGACATGATCAACACCGTGGTGCGGCAGATCGCGTTCTATTCCTTCGAGCGAGCGGTTCATATCGAACGCAAGAACGGCGAACTGACCGCCGAGCAGATCGGCCAGATCTGGTTGTCCGTGCAAGGCGAAAGTCTCGGCCCGGCGATCGAAATCAAACCGGGTTACGAGAATTTCTGGATGTACATCCCGCATTTCATCCATTCGCCCTTCTATGTCTATGCCTACGCTTTTGGCGACTGCCTGGTGAACTCGCTCTATGCGGTCTATGAGCACGCCGCTGACGGATTTGCCGACCGCTATCTCGACATGCTCGCAGCCGGCGGCACCAAGCACTATTCCGAGCTGTTGCAGCCGTTCGGGCTGGATGCCAAGGACCCGAAATTCTGGGACGGTGGCTTGTCGGTCATTTCAGGCATGATCGACGAACTGGAAACCATGGGCTGACCCGGCCCGTACCGCCCCGCGCTTCCTGCGAGGTAGTCGAGGAGGGGCTGACCCGCCAAGCCAAGGACAGGCCCGGCAAATGAGCGGATAGGCCGCGGCAACCGTGTCGTCGGAGCGTTGCCCTGTCTGCCGGTTTGCGCTAATTCCTCGCAACGATCTATCGACTGGGGACAGCAATGGCAGACCATAGCGAAGTGGCCTATACGACCGCCGACGGCAACGACTACAAAGCCCATGAGGCAACCTATGAGGGCTTCATCAAGCTCGTGAAGTATGGCACCTCGGGCGTCGCCCTCATTCTCATCCTGATGGCGATCTTCCTGACCTGATCGATCGCCGTTGCACGCAACGGCGCGCTGCGACGGAAAAACTTGCATAAGCGCTCGTCGCAAAACCGGTATCCATCCATGTCGGACTAGCGCTAGTCTTATCGCGTGCGCACCCGCCGCCGCCGGAGGCCTCATGAAGATTGCCGTCGCCAAGGAAATCGATCCCGCCGAGCCGCGGGTTGCGGCTTCGCCCGACACGATAAAGAAATTCAAGGCGTTGGGTGTTGATGTCGCGGTCGAGCCGGGTGCCGGCATCAAATCCGGCCTGCCGGATTCGGAATTTGCCTCTGCCGGAGCAACGGTCAGCGCGGATGCGGTCAAGGATGCCGACATTGTCATCAAGGTGAAGCGGCCCGAGGCGTCAGAGCTTGGCCAATACAAGCGCGGCGCGCTGGTGATCGCGATCATGGACCCCTACGGTAACGAGACCGCGCTGAAGACGATGGCCGATGCCGGGGTCTCTGCCTTCGCGATGGAATTGATGCCGCGCATCACCCGCGCTCAGGTCATGGACGTGCTCTCGAGCCAGGCCAACCTTGCCGGCTATCGCTCGGTGATCGAGGCCGCCGAAGCGTTCGGCCGCGCCTTTCCGATGATGATGACCGCTGCCGGCACGGTGCCGGCGGCAAAACTGTTCGTGATGGGCGTCGGCGTCGCAGGCCTGCAGGCGATCGCCACCGCGCGCCGGCTCGGCGCGATCGTCACCGCAACCGACGTGCGGCCGGCGGTGAAAGAGCAGGTCGAGAGCCTGGGCGCCAAGTTTATCGCGGTCGAGGACGAAGAGTTCAAGCAGGCCGAGACTGCCGGCGGCTACGCCAAGGAAATGTCGAAAGAGTATCAGGCCAAGCAGGCGGCGCTCACCGCCGATCACATCAAGAAGCAGGACGTCGTGATCACGACCGCCCTGATCCCGGGGAGGCCGGCACCGCGCCTCATCAGCCTGGACATGGTCAAGACGATGAAGCCTGGCTCGGTGCTGGTCGATCTTGCGGTCGAGCGCGGCGGCAATGTCGAGGGTGTGAAGAACGGCGAAACCGTCGAGGTCGACGGTGTGAAGATCGTCGGCTTCCCCAACCTTGCCGGCCGCGTCGCGGCCTCCGCCTCCGGCCTCTATGCGCGCAACCTGCTGTCGTTCATCGAGACACTGGTCGACAAATCGACCAAGGCGCTCAAGGTCAACTGGGACGACGAACTGGTGAAAGCGACCGCGCTGACCAAGGATGGCAAGGTTGTCCACCCGAACTTCCAGCCCAAATCTTCGTAATTCCGGGCCTAAGGAGAGAAGCCATGGAGCATGTCGCCCAAGTTGTCGATCCCTTTGTGTTCCGGCTGTCGATCTTCGTTCTTGCCGTCTTCGTCGGCTATTTCGTGGTGTGGTCGGTGACGCCGGCTCTGCACACGCCCTTGATGTCGGTGACCAACGCGATTTCGTCCGTGATCGTGGTTGGCGCGCTGCTCGCCGTCGGCGTCGGGCTGGTTTCGAGCGGCGGCGGCTGGGCGCGGGGTTTCGGCTTTATCGCGCTGATTTTCGCCTGCGTGAACATCTTCGGCGGCTTCCTTGTCACCCAGCGCATGCTGGCGATGTACAGGAAGAAGGCAAAGTGATCGGTACGCACCTCAGGGTGACGGGGACAAGTGAGGACCTGAGATGAACGCCAATCTGTCTGCACTGCTTTATCTCGTCGCGGGTGTGCTGTTCATCCTGTCGCTGCGCGGGCTGTCGAGCCCGGCATCGAGCCGCCGCGGCAATCTGCTCGGCATGATCGGCATGGCGATCGCCATCGGCACCACGCTGGCCAACCATCCGCCGGCCGACGGCATCGCCTGGTTTCTCGTGATTCTCGGGATCGCGATTGGCGCGGGCATCGGCGCCTTCATTGCCCGTCGTGTGCCCATGACGTCGATGCCCGAACTGGTCGCCGCCTTCCACTCCCTGGTCGGCATGGCCGCAGTGCTGGTCGCGGCGGGTGCGTTCTACTCGCCCGAGGCCTTCGACATCGGTACGCCCGGACACATCCATTCGCAGAGCCTGGTCGAAATGTCGCTCGGCGTCGCCATCGGCGCGCTCACCTTCACCGGGTCGGTGATCGCGTTTCTGAAGTTGTCGGCGCGAATGAGCGGGGCCCCGATCATTCTGCCGGCCCGCCACCTCATCAACCTCGCGCTTGCGGTTGCGCTGGTGTTCTTCATCGTCGGCCTGGTGGTTTCCGGCAGCGCGCTCAATTTCTGGCTGATCACCATCATCGCGCTGGCGCTCGGCGTCTTGATGATCATCCCGATCGGCGGCGCCGACATGCCGGTCGTCATCTCGATGCTCAACTCCTACTCGGGATGGGCCGCGGCCGGCATCGGTTTCACGCTTGGCAACTCCGCGCTGATCATCACCGGCGCGCTGGTCGGCTCATCCGGCGCGATCCTGTCCTACATCATGTGCCATGCGATGAACCGCTCCTTCATCTCGGTCATCCTCGGCGGTTTCGGCGGAGAGACCGCAGCCGTTGCCGGCGCCGGCGGCGAGCAGAAGCCGGCCAAGCTCGGCTCGGCAGACGACGCCGCCTTCATCATGAAAAACGCCTCCAAGGTGATCATCGTGCCCGGCTACGGCATGGCGGTGGCGCAGGCGCAGCACGCACTGCGCGAAATGGCCGACACCCTGAAGAAGGAAGGCGTCGAGGTGAAGTACGCCATCCATCCCGTGGCCGGCCGCATGCCCGGCCACATGAATGTGCTTTTGGCAGAGGCCAACGTGCCCTATGACGAGGTGTTCGAGCTGGAGGACATCAACTCAGAATTCGCCCAGACCGACGTTGCCTTCGTGATCGGCGCCAACGACGTCACCAACCCGGCCGCGGAAGAAGAT
>Ga0318546_10001443_pt1 | contig 10175 bp, 8 predicted proteins | sample GRESIP169b2f19_FD_203514 | JGI IMG/M metagenome (GOLD analysis project Ga0318546, IMG submission 203514) | Tropical soil microbial communities from Luquillo Experimental Forest, Puerto Rico - GRE.SIPMG.169b2f19 | ecosystem: Environmental > Terrestrial > Soil > Tropical forest > Bulk soil...
ACCTTGATCCCCATCATCTGGGACCGGCCGGCCGGCGCCCAGGACGGCCCCGGCGCAGGGAAGAACGAGCACGGGCGGTTGCTCGGCCACCTGGCGCTGGCGAACCCGCAGTGGCGGTCCGTCGGGCCGGAGAGTGTGGCGCTGGCTATCGTGCACGGCCCACAGGCCTACATCTCGCCGTCCTGGTACCCCAGCACGGCGCGGCACGGCAAGGTCGTGCCGACCTGGAACTACGTCAGCGTGCACTTCACCGGGGGGCTGACCGTCCACCGGGATCCGGAGTGGATCCGCGACCTGGTCAGCAAGCTCACCGTCCGACATGAAGCCGGCCGGCCGTCACCATGGCGGGTCAGCGACGCGCCCGGTGACTTCATCGACGGCCAGTTGCGGGCGATCGTCGGGGTCGAACTGGCGATCGCGACGGTGGAGGCCAAGGAGAAGCTGAGCCAGAACCGGAACGCGGAGGACCGGGCCGCTGCGCTCGACGGCTTGCGGCACGAGCCGGGCGCTGGCCCGGCCGCGATCGCGGACCTGATGGCGAAGCTGCCCCCGCCGCGCCGGTGACCCGGCCGCCGGCAGCGCGGCTCAGTCCGCCAGCGCCCGCTCCGGCTCCAGTTCGGCGGTCTCGTCGGTGCCGGGGCAGCCGGGCGGGAACGACGGTATCGGGCGGCCATCGCATGCGGCGGCCATCACGTCGCCGATGGCCTTGAGCTGTGCCACCTGCTCCGGGGTGAGCCCGTCGAACAGCGACGTTCGCACCTGCTCGGCGTGCCCGGGAGCGCTCGCGGCCAGCACCGCGTAACCCTCATCGGTCAGCTCGGCCACCTGGCCGCGCCGGTCGGTGGGGCAGTCCGCCCGCCGGACCCAGCCGCGTTCCTCCAGCCGGGCCACCGCGTGGGAGGCGCGGCTCTTACTGGCCGAGGCGGCCTCGGCCAGCTGGCTCATCCGCAGCGCGCGCCCGGGGGCCTCCGACAGCCGCACCAGGATCTCGTAGTAGGCCAGCGGCATTCCGGCGTCCCGCTGAAGCTGCGCGTCCACGGCGGTGAACAGCGCGCGGCAGCCAGTCATGAACGAGCGCCATGCGGCCTGTTCCGCCGCGGTGAGCCAGCGTGGTTCCCCCATGGCACCCAGTGTACACGAGAAATAGTTGAGCGCTTGACAATGTTACAAGGAGCGTGATACCTGTTAAACATTCAATCATTGAGCATTCAACCACCTGGGAGCAGGAGGACACCATGACCACCGACACGAGCACCCTGACCGGCATCACCGGCTACGTCGCGGGCACCTGGTCGATCGACCCGGTCCACAGCGACGTTGGCTTCACCGCCCGGCACATGATGGTGAGCAAGGTACGCGGCAAGTTCCGCACGTTCTCCGGCGAACTCGTGACCGGCGACAACCCACTCGACTCCTCGGTCACCGCGGAGATCGACCTGTCCTCGATCGACACCGGCAACGAGCAGCGCGACGCGCACATCCGGTCGGCCGACTTCTTCGAGGTCGAGACCTACCCGACCATGACCTACCGGTCCACCGGCGTCCGCCAGGACGGCGACGTGTACATCCTCGACGGCGACCTCACGCTCAAGGGCGTGACCAAGCAGGTGGAGCTGGCCCTGGAGCTGAACGGCTTCGGCCCGGACGCGTACGGCGGCACCCGGGCGGGGTTCACCGCCATCGGCGAGATCAACCGGCGTGACTTCGGCGTCAACTTCACCGCGATCATGGAGACCGGCGGCGCCGTGGTGAGCGACAAGATCACGATCCAGCTCGAGATCGAGGCAGTGCTCCAGCAGTCCTAACAATGTAGACAGCCGACGACAGCGGGCGGCCGCGGGATCTTCCCGCGGCCGCCCGCCGCGTCTAGGGCGTGTCCCGTAGATCTTGGCCGTCGCGAGCGGCCGCCGGCGGGATGGATCGCAAGGCGGAGGAGGAGCCCATAGCGGAGCTATTGGCGACGACGACAACGCCGCGAGGCGCCCGTCCGGCGGGCGCGCAGCAGTCTGGGGATTTGCGGGACACGCCCTGGGCGGCCGCCCCGCGATCGACGCTCGGGAACCGCTCTAGGATCGGTGAGGAAACGCGCGCGACACGACAGGAGGCCGACGGTGAGAGCCGCCAGTTACGACCGGTACGGCCCGGCGGCCGAGGTGCTGACCGTCCACGAGGTGGACCGGCCGGCCCCTGGGGCGGGGGAGGTCCTGGTCAAGGTGGCCTGCTCCGGGGTGAATCCCACCGACTGGAAGAGCCGCAGCGGCGCCACGCCCCGGCCCATCGACGGGTTCCAGATCCCGCACCACGACGGCGCCGGGGTGATCGAGGCGGTGGGGGACGGCGTGGATCCGGCCCGGGTCGGCCAGCGGGTCTGGCTATGGCTCGCGGCGGCCGGGAGGCGGTGGGGGACCGCCGCGGAATGGAGCCTGGTACCGCAGGACCAGGCGGTCCCGCTGCCCGACGGCGCGTCGCTGGAACTCGGCGCGAGCCTGGGCGTTCCCGCGATGACCGCGCACTGGTGCCTGTTCGCCGATGGCCCGGTGAGCGGGAAAACCGTGCTCGTCGCGGGCGGCGCGGGCGCGGTAGGCCACTACGCGATCGAGCTTGCCGTGCGGGCGGGCGCCCACGTGGTCGCCACGGCCAGCGGCCCGGAAAAGGCGGAACTCGCCAGGACGGCGGGCGCGGCGCACGTCGTCAACTACCGCGATGCCGGTGCCGCCGACCAGATCCGCGCGGCCGTGGGGCAGGTCGACCGGATCATCGAACTGGCGCTCGGCGCCAACCTGGCCCTCGACCTCGCGGTGCTCAAGCCCGGGTCGATGATCGTGACGTACGCCGCGGAACCGGCCGACCCCGCGCTGCCGGTCCGCGCCTTCATGACCGCGAACGTGACGATGCGCTTCGTCCTGCTCTACGGCGTGCCCCGCGCGGCGCTGCGCCGGGCGGCGGAGGACATCACCGCCGCGCTGGCCGACGGCGCACTGACCGAGCTGCCGGTGCACCGCTTCCCGCTGTCCGGCATCGTCGCGGCGCAGGAGGCTTGCGAGGCGAGTCCGCTCGGGAAGGTGCTGGTCATCCCCTAACCAGGGCTATCCCGGGCGTGTCCCGCCGTGGATGTCGTACCGCTGCGCCATCATGGCAGCGTCAGGCCGGCCGGGAGTTTCCGCGCTGGCACCCCGCGTCACGGCGAACGGGGTCACGATGAGGCTGATTCACACGTCCGACTGGCATCTTGGCCGGACCTTGTACGGGGAGGACCTGCTTGAGCACCAGGCCGCGTTCCTGGGCTGGCTGCTCGGGCAGGCGGTGACACGTCAGGCCGACGCGGTCGTCGTGGCCGGTGACGTCTACGATCGGGCGGTGCCGCCACAGGACGCTGTCACTCTGCTCGACAAGACGCTGGTCGAGTTCGCCCGGGCGGGCATCCCGGTGGTGCTGACCAGCGGCAACCACGACTCGGCGGTACGGCTCGGCTTCGGGGCCGGGCTCACCGAGGTGGCCGGCGTTCACCTGCGGACCGAGGTCGCCGACATCACCCGTCCGGTGATCGTCACCGACCCGCACGGTGAGGTCGGCATATACGGCATCCCGTATCTGCTGCCCGACGCCGTCATGGACGAGCTTGGCGCTGAGCGCTCGCACGCCTCGGTCCTCGCCGCGGCGGCGGCGCGCATGCGCGAGGATGCCGCTGGCCGCGGCCTGTCCCGCACCGTTGTCCTCGCCCATGCCTTCGTCACCGGCGCCGAGGTATCGGAGTCGGAACGCGACATCAGGGTCGGCGGGATCGGTGACGCGCCAGCTGCCGTCCTTGCTGGCTGCAGCTATCTGGCCCTTGGCCACCTGCACGGTCAGCAACGTGTGCCGGTGCCGAGAAGCACCACGACGGCCAGGTACTGCGGGTCGCCGCTCGCGTTCTCGTTCTCCGAGCGGCAGGCTAAGTCGGTCACGTTCGCCGAGATCGATGGCGCCGGGAACGTCACGACCCAACTGCTGCCCGCGCCGGTGCCACGGCCGCTCCGTGAGGTGCGCGGGCGCCTGACCGACTTGCTCGCCCGGGCCAGGGGAGATCTCGCCGACCTCGCGGGCGCCTGGCTCAGGGTAGTACTGACCGACCGGGAGCGGCCGGTAGCGCCCATGGAGCGACTGCGCGAGAAATGGCCGCATACGATCGCGCTCGACTTCGCCCCGGAGGGCGGGCTCACCGCTAGAGAGGCCGATCTGGCTCGGCTGGCCAAGGCGAGCGACCCGACCGAGATCTGCGGATCCTTTGTGGAGTACGTGGCGGGAGCCCTGCCGGACCAGGCCCAGCGCGTGGTGCTACGGGATGCTATTGAGGCCGCTCACCATGCCAGCGACGACGCCAGCGCCGCTCAGCACGGCGCTTCTAGCATCGCACTGGCAGGTGTGTGATGCGACTGCACACCCTGCGCCTGCAAGCATTCGGGCCATACGCCACCGAGCAGGAGATCGACTTCGACCGGCTGGCTCACGGCGGCCTGTTCCTCCTCGAGGGGCCGACCGGGGCCGGCAAGACGACAATTCTCGACGCGGTGGCCTTCGCCCTGTATGGGGGCCTGGCTGGCGAGGACTCGGCCGATGACAGGCTCCGCTCGCATTTCGCCGCCCCGGGCACACGAACCGAAGTGGTGCTCGAATGGTCGCTGCGAGGCGTCCGGTACAAGGTGACGAGGAGCCCGGAGTACCCGCGGCCGAAAAGGCGTGGTGAGGGGCTCACCATCGAAGCCAGCCGAGTCCATCTGCAGCGGCAAGATGGCACTAGGTGGGCTAGCCTGTCGGCCAGCAAGGCCGAGGCGGGCGAGATGATCGCCGAAACTCTGGGCCTCACCCGGGTGCAGTTCACCCAGGTCATGCTGCTACCACAGGGTGAGTTCGCGAAGTTTCTGCGCAGCAGCGACGATGACCGGCGCAAGTTGCTCACCAAGCTCTTCGGCACGGCCTTGTACGACCGGATCACCAGCGAGCTATGTGCGCGCCGGACCGACGCCACTCGGGCCAGGGAGCGGGCCCGCCAGGCCGTCAGCGACGCGGTCTCGGCGGCGGCCGAGGCGGCCGGTCTCGATGCCGGGGAACGTGCGGAGTTGCTGGACGCTCCCCCCGCCGAACAGCAGACCCGGCTGAAGGAACTGGCGGAGAGCCTGGCTCAGACCACGGCCGTCACGGGTGAGGCACTGGAGATCGCCGCCCGCGCGATGATCACAGCGCTGACCGAGGACGAGGAAGCAAAGCGGCAGGATAGCCTCATGACCAGGCTGACCCAGGCACTCGCGGGGTTGGACGCACACGACGGCACCCGCCCGGATCGCGACCAGCGGGCGGCCCTGCTGGCCGCGGCCAGGCACGCCGAACCGGTCCGGCCGTTGCTAGAGGCTCTCGCTGACGCAACGACCGCCGTCGAGGCGGCCACCGCCGATCTGCGTGACCTGCTGCCCGAGCCGGGCGAGGATGCGCTCGCTGGCAGGGGTGGCGATGACGCCGCCGCGCGGGCCGAGGCCGCCGACGTCGAGGCGGCCGCGCTCCAGCACGCCGTAGACGGCGAACAGGGCCTGCCCGCACGGGAGACCGAGCTGGCTGGCCTTGAACGGGACATGGCAGCGGCCGAAGACAGAGTCGCTGCTGTGGAGCGAGCCCGCGAGCACCTGCCGGACCGTATCATCGCGCTGGAAACCCGGCTCGCCGAGGCGAACACCACCGCGGCCGGGCTGGCGGCGGTAAGGCAGCGGCTGGCCGTCACCCAGAAACGGCGCACCGCCGCGGTCCGTCTGGCCGAGCTGAAGCCGCAGTTGGCCGCGCTGGATGCGGCGCGGCAGTCAGCGGGCGAGGCCCATAAACGACTCGTGGACGAACATCAGTACCTGCTGGACGCCCGGTTGGCCGGCATCGCCACCGAACTGGCGGTCGGACTTGCCGAAGGCCAACCATGCCCGGTCTGCGGCTCACCCAGCCACCCGGAGCCCGCCCTGGCCCGTGCGAACGCGGTCTCCGCCGAGGAGGTCGAGGCTGCGCGACAGCGCCACGAGGCAGCCGATGCCGAGCGCACCCGGGCGGAGCGAGAGCACACAGATCTTGCCGCGGAGGTTGCGGGACTTGCGGCGGTGGCCGACGGCGATAGCGCCGCCAGCCTGACCGCCGAGGAGGAGGCGCTGGTCGCGCAGGTAGCCCAGGCGGACGAGGCTGGTCAGGACGCCGCCCGGCTCGACACCGAGCTCGCCGCCGCGCGGGACGAGCAGGAATGCATGGCAAGCGAGCTGCGCAAGACCGCCGAAGCGGCAGCCGCCGCTCGGGCTCAGGTGAGCCGGGTCGGCAGCGACCTGGCCGGACTGCGAGCGGAACTGCATGACGCCGCGCGGGGACATCCATCGGCAGCGGCGCGGCAGGCCGCACTTCGAGAGTCTGCGGCGCGAGACCGCGGCCTGGGGAAGGCTCTGGACTCGCTCGCCCGGTCCATGGCGGTGCAGACCGATGCGCGCGATCGGGCTGAGGCCGAAGGGCAGGCACGGGGCTTCGGCTCACTCGAAGAAGCCTCCTCAGCGGCGCTAACCAGCCAGGAGCAGGCGGACCTCGCTGTCGAGGTCCGCTCCTGGGACGAGACACAGGCCGCGCTGGCCGCCGCGGCCGCGGCACCGGAACTGGTGGGCGTCGATCCCGCGCATGCCCGGGAGACCGCGGCGCGGGCGCTGACCTCCTCGGCGGCGCTGACCCGCGCCCGGGAAGCCGAGCAGGAGGTGCGCGGTGCGCACGAGGCCGCGAAGGTGAGAGCAAGGCGGCTCAGCCAGCGGCACGACGAAGTGTGTGCGGCCGAGGCGGCCTACGACCGCCTGGTGGAGCAGACCGATCCGGTGATCCACCTAGCTGGCCTAGCCAACGGGACCGAGGGCCACCGACGGGTCGCGCTCACCACCTACGTACTGCGGTACTGGTTCGGCCAGGTGGTCGCCGCCGCCAACGTCCGGCTGTCAGCGATGTCCTCAGGACGCTATGAGCTGCGGCGCACCGACGAGGGCAAGGGCCGGAGCGACCGGTCCGGGCTGACGCTGGCCGTGATCGACCGGCACACCGGTGAAGAGCGCAGCCCCGCATCCTTGTCCGGCGGTGAGACCTTCTACACCTCCCTGGCTCTGGCGCTGGGCCTGGCGGATGTGGTCACGGCGCAAGCCGGGGGAGTGGATACCGACACCCTGTTCATCGACGAAGGGTTCGGCTCGCTCGACCCGGGCACCTTGGACCAGGTCATGTCGGTCATCGACGACCTGCGCGACCGGGGCCGGGTGATCGGCATCGTCAGCCACGTGGCCGATCTGCGGGAGCGGGTTCCGGAGCGGCTGGAGGTGCGCCGCCTCCCCGACGGCTCCTCCGCGGTCAGGGTCGTCGCCTGAACCGGAATGCGGCGAGGTCCACCAGGACGTGGTGTGGAGCTACCCGGACCCGATCCCGGCGGCCGCGCAGATCGCCGGCCTGCTGTGCTTCTGGGCCGAGCGGGGCGCCGAGGTCACCGTAACCACCCCGCAGCCCGCGCGCTAGCGGCGCTTCCCGGCCGGTGCCACGGCGAGGATGTTGGCCTGGCCTCCGGCCTCGCTGCCTTCGGAGCTCAGGTGAGCTCGCGCAGGTATTGCGGGAGCATCCGGTGCCAGGTGGGCCAGTCATGCTTGAATTCCGGGCCCCAGTTGTCCACCCGGTTCGGGATTCCCTTCGCGCCCAGCGCCTCCCCCATCCGCCACGACTCACCGGGGTCCTCCCAGTCGCCGGCACCGGATGCGAGCACGGCGAACCGCTGCCGGAGCCGGTCCAGCTGGGGGCCGTCCAGGCCGGGCAGGAACTGCAGCGGCGCGGAGAAGAACAGGTCTTGTGTCCAGGCTCCCTCGTAGAAACGCTCGATCCGGTAGGTGCCGCTCATGCCGATGGCCGCGCCGAAGACGTCGGGGTAGCGGCACAGGACGGCCACCGCGTTGAACGCGCCGATCGAGGCCCCGGTGGTGATCACGTCCATGGCCTGGCCGCCGAGGTCCGCGTGGATCGCCGGCACCACCTCCCACCGGACGCATTCGTGGAACTGGTTGAGCTGCCATAGGCGGTGCCCCATCGGGCTGGTCTTTGCGATCATCGCCCGGCCGGCCACGCTATCGACCGAGTAGAGCTTGACCCGGCCCTCGGCGAGCAACGGCCCGCAGGCGTCGACCAGGCCGAACCGCTCGATTTCCTCGGCATCCCCGCCGGCCGACGGGAACACCAGCACCGGCCTGCCGTAGGTGCCCCAGCGGGCGACGTTGATTTCCTGCTGGACGCGGTCGGAGAACCACCGCTGGGTCGTCTTCACGCGGTCACTCGTAGTAGAACTTCTGCGGGCCGGGAAATATCCATGACAGCCCTTCCCGTAGCCGGTCGCGCCAGTTTTCCCAACTGTGCCCGTCCCTGGCCTCGACGTAACGCACGGCCATGCCGGCCGCCTCGAATGTGGGAACCATGGACCGGTTCCTGATGATCAGCGGCTCGTAGACGCCGCAGCTGACAAAGACCCGGTCGGCGACCCGGCGCGGGGCGGCGCGGTACCGGTTGACGAACCGGACCACCGGCTCAAACGCGGGCCCGCCGCCGTGGTCATTGCCGATGTCGGTGAACACGAAGGAGCCGGACTGGAGCAGCAACGACCCATAGACGTCCGGGTAGCGGTACGCGGTGGACAGGGCCGCGACCGCGCCGAAGCTCGCGCCCATGAGGCACCGCGCGGACGGCCCATCGGCCAACGGGAACTCCTCCTCCAGCCGCGGCACAAGCTCAGCGGTCAGGTACCGCGCGTGCGCCGCGGAGTTCGCGTACTCGACCAGCCGGTCACCCGGATACACGAAGGCCACGATGGTCTCGGCCACGTCCAGCCGGTGGATGAGGTTGTCGAGCACCGTCTGGGCCGCCGCGTAACTGAGGTAGTCGCCGCCGTCGTGGACGATCAGCAGCGGATAGCGGGCGGTTCGCCGGAACCGGGCAGGCAGGTAGAGAGTCACCCGGCAGGCGCGCCGCAGCGCTCGGCTCGGCACGGTCAGCTCGACCAGGGACCCCGGGCGCGACTCCGGGTCGGGCTGGGTCCACTCGGGCACCTCGTACCCGCGGGCGTAGCAGACCGAGGAACTGCCGAGGGGGCTGTGCGCGAGGTGCGGGTTCAGCGGGTCGTTGATGCGCTCGCTCCGCCCGCCACGGGTGATCTCCAGCTGGTACTCGACCCGGGAGCCGTCGGGCAATTCCAACACCAGGTACCACAGGTCGGTGCCGTGCAGCCGGCGCAGCGGGATGCGCTCGGGCAGCCCGAAGATCCGGTGCACCAAGCGGACCTCGTCGGCCTCGCCGCGGAACAGGAACGTGCACCGGGAGCCTTCGACGATCGGCACCTGATACCGCGCGAGGAAACGGCTGACCACGGCCGGCTCGAGCGGCCTGCGCTCCCTGAGCCTGTTGATCGCCAGCTTGCGGCTGATGGCGGCGCGGCCGCTGACGGTGGTCAGGCTGCCTCCAGGGTGGTCACGTGCCCGTCCGCGGCGAGCATCCGGGTACCGGGCGGGAAGTCACCGTCGCCGCGGATATCCAGCCTCGTCCCGGTTTCCAGCAGGACACAGCGCGCGGGGGCGAACCGGCGGGCGAAGACGGCCATCCGCGGCGTGTCGTCGAGCAGCAGCCTGGCCCGGGCGTGTGGCAGCGGCACGACGCCGTGCAGCACGGACAGGCCACTACCCAGGACCTCCGGGTGACCGGGCCCGTGTGCGGAGCGGTCGTGGAACAGCACGATCCGCTCGGACAGCGCCATCGCCCCGGCGGACCACGCGATCACCGGGGAGCCGAGCGCCGCCGCGACGTTGAACAGGTGCAGTGTGTCGGCAAGCACGCCGACGTGCCCGCCGGCCACCACCAGCGCGGCGGCGCCGCCGAGCAGGCCCGCCACCTCGGCGCGGTGCTCGGCGATCACCGGCCGGGCGTGCGGTGCGAGGCGCTGGTAGAACTCGCCGCGCACGGCGCCCGCCCCGCGCAGGTGCGCGGTGTCGAGTTCCCGCACGGTTTCGATGGCCTCAGCCAGGACACTCGACCGGAGCCGGTCGCCGCCGCGGCGGCCGACCGCATAGACCGCCTGCAGCGCATGATCAAGGCGCAGCAGGTACAGGTCCTGGAGTTCACCGAGC
>Ga0318546_10001454_pt1 | contig 10152 bp, 13 predicted proteins | sample GRESIP169b2f19_FD_203514 | JGI IMG/M metagenome (GOLD analysis project Ga0318546, IMG submission 203514) | Tropical soil microbial communities from Luquillo Experimental Forest, Puerto Rico - GRE.SIPMG.169b2f19 | ecosystem: Environmental > Terrestrial > Soil > Tropical forest > Bulk soil...
CGAGATCGCCGATGACGAACAGATCCTCGCCAGCGAGGCTGTAGTGCCGTTTGTCGATGGCAGTTCGCTGACCGTCAACAGCCCGATTTGGATCAGCGGGCAACAGAAGACCAAGCCACGTCCCGCTCCCAGCGTCGGCGAGCACAGCGAGGAGGTATTACGCGCCGCCGGTTACAGCGAGTCCGAGATCGGAGCGCTTCGTGCCGGCGGCGTGATCGGCTAGTTTTAGACATGAGGAGAGCGGGCCTCGTTTCCGAGACCGGCTCCCAGGTTCATTATCGGTTTACTAAAAGCTGAACAGATCCATCAGATTGCCGATCGCCGGCCCATTTGTCGGCTTATAGGGGTCCGCCCCGGTGGTCGGGTTCGGCAGATTGTCGCGGCTGCGTGAGGTGATCGGTGGAACATTCCAGTTCGCCTCGATAAACTTCAAGACCGAGACGTGATCGGTATAGGTATGCGAGATGTGCCCGCCGGTGCTATACTGAGAACCCGCCATCAGCGGTAGCCGGGTCCCGTCGCCGAAATAATCGAGTGGCTGCACATAACCCGAATCATAATATCCGCCGCCCTCGTCCATCGTGATTAAGATCGCCGTGTCGGCCCAGAGCGTCGGATTTGCTTGAGTCAGGTCCACGATCTTCTTGACGAAGCCTTCGAGCAGATTGACCTTCGATGAACCCGGGTGGCCGTCGAGATAGCCGCTCGGCTTGACGAACGACACCGCTGGCAAATCGCAGCTCGTCGTGTTGCAGCTCATCAGGCTGGCGTAGAGATCGAGCGTGTCCTTCAGAGCCGCGTTGCGCACTTTCTCATTGGTCATGATTGAGGTTGAGTACTGGAAGAAGTTACAGATGTTACAGTACGTATTGTCGGGAGTGACATAATTGTTATCGGGATTGGCGAGGTACGGGTTGAACTGGTCGCCGAAATAGGCGAACGTGATATTCTTGGCCAGAGGAGCATCGCCGATATTTCTAACGCTGGTTCACCGAAGGCTTCGACACCGCCGATCTCAAAGAGGCCAAGGCGCTGCTCGACAAACTGACCGAGCATGCGATTGCCGCGGAGGGGTGAGATACTCGAAGCGCCGATGCCGCTCGCCTCCACCCAATCTCCATCATACTCTTCGGCTGCGCACCTTGTAGCGGACCGGCCGGATGAGCGAACAGCGGGTCGAGCGCCGGCTGGCAGCGATACTCGCTGTCGATGTCGCCGGCTATTCGCGACTGATGGGCGAAGATGAGGAGGGCACGCTCGCCGCATTGCGCGCGGTCCGCCGAGAGCTTGGCGATCCCAAGATCATCGAGCACCGCGGTCGCATCGTCAAGACGACCGGCGACGGCCTCCCCGTTGAATTCGCGAGCGTGGTTGACGCCGTGCGCTGCGCCGTCGAGGTGCAGCGCGAAATGGCTGCCCGCAATGCCGCCGTGCCGGCCGGACGCCGGATTGAATTTCGCATGGGTGTCAATGTCGGCGACATCATCATCGTAGACGACGACATCTTTGGCGATGGCGTCAACATCGCCGCGCGCCTGGAGGCGCTGGCCGAGCCGGGCGGGATCTGCATCAGCGCGGCGGCGCACGAGCAGGTGCGGGACAAGCTCGATTTCTCGTTTGAGGACATGGGCGAGCAACAGGTCAAGAACATCGCCCGGCCAGTGCGGACGCACCGCATTGTGGTCGGTTCGACCGCTCAGCCAATCACCGCCGCCGCTGCCTCAACGGAGCTCTCGCTTCCGGAAAAGCCGTCGCTCGTAGTCTTGCCGTTTCAGAACATGACCGGCGATGCCGAGCAGGAGTATTTCGTCGACGGCATAGTCGAAGAGATCACAACGGCAATCGCGCGGCTGCCGTGGCTCTTTTGTGATCGCCCGCAATTCCGCCTTCACCTACAAGGGCCGCGCCGTCGACCTAAAGCAGGTGGGGCAGGAGCTCGGTGTGCGCTACGTGCTCGAAGGCAGCGTGCGCAAAGCCGGCAACCGGGTGCGCATCACCGGGCAATTGATCGACACGACGTCCGGCGCTCAAATCTGGGCCGACCGCTTCGACGGCGCGATCGACGACATTTTCGATCTACAGGACCAGGTCGCGTCCAGTGTCGCCGGCGCGATCGAACCAAAATTGCGCCAATCCGAGATCGAGCGCGCCAGCCGCAAGCCGACCGAAAGCCTCGATGCCTACGAGCTCTAACTGCGCGCATTGGCGCAATTCTATTGCTTTACCGAAGAGGGCCTTGTCGAGGCGGTCGTCCTCGCGGGGCAGGCGCTGGCGATCGATCCGTCCTACGCGCCAGCCGCGGCTTTGATGAGCGCGTGTCGGAGGGCCCAGCGGGCTCACGGGTGGAGTGCGCTGTCGGATGAAGACATCGCCGAAGCCTGCCGCTTGGCCCGACAGGCGCTCAACGCGGAGCGCGACGATGCCGAAACGATTTACCAGGCTGCCTGGACGCTGTTTTACCTGGCCGGCGAGGCGGCGCTGGCGGCGGAGGCTTTCGATCGCGCCCTGGCGCTGAACCCAAACGCGGCTCACGCCTGGACGGCCAGAGGGAACATCTACGCGCTGCGCAACCAGCCCGAGGCGGCGATCGAAGCCATCGAACGGGCGCGCCGCTTGAGCCCGTTCGATCCGTATACCTCTCGCTACGCCCACACTATCGCAGTCGCTCATCTCGCCGCGCGGCGCTTCGAACAGGCGATCGAATCGGCCGACCGCGGGACGATGTCACCGTCGAAGTCGGCAAGCTCTTGCCCGCAGCGACAGCGGCGATGACCTCGGCGGCCTTGCGCGCGTCCCACCGCAGACTTTTCGGATCACGCTGCAAAGACCGGCTCGCGCGAGCCTTCGATGCTCGCCTTCAGGTACGGATTGCGCACCGCACCCGGTTCGACCAGATCGACCGGCCGACCCAGGAGCCCCTCCAGTGCTTCCTGCAGTCCGAAATACGTCCTGAGCGACAGCGCGTCGGGATGTGTGCGATCGAATTCGACCAAGAAATCGACGTCGCTCCGTTGCGGGTCGAAATCGCCGCGTGCGGCCGAACCGAAAAGATCGAGCCGACGCACGTGAAAGCGGCGGCAGACCGCCCGCAATTCGTCGCGACGCAGCGCGATCTCGTCGATCATCATTGCTCCGGTTCGTCGATGCCGCCCGCCGCGACATGCTGCATGTCATAACATACCCCGTTTCAGCGCCGCGGCCAGCTGATGAGCGGAGCGCGGGCCTGGCGACGATCGGCGATACGCCGGCCAAATAGGCCGAGGGGCCGTGAAACCGCCGATCGGGAACGGCAGAAATCCACGCTAAACTGACCCGGGTACGGGGTACCGAACGTCAGATCTTATCCGCTAGGGCGTGCCGAACGCCTCGCGGCAAATACCGATGCGGCGGGCATTCTTGGCCCAATAAAACAGCGGCGCCTCGCCGCTCGCGGAGCCTTGGCGCAGCGCAATCGCACGGGCCAGCATGAACCGCGTTACATCGCGGAACGATGCGAACGCCTCATGCCCGACCGGGTGCCACCCGACGTCCTCGAGCTCTTCGCTTGCCACCGGCTCGCCGTGCACGTCATTGCCGTCGCCGAGAAAGAACCTCGTGTTGAAGCGCCGGAAGGAATGCGACGGCGTGATCGCCCGGCCGACATAGGTCAAGAGGTCCATCGCTGCCACCAAGCCGCGCTCGAGATAGGCTTGCTCGATCGGTGCTTTAGCCGAGGGAACCGACGGCCAGTCGCCCGGCCGGCCGATCAGCACGCCGGCTTCCTCCCAGGTCTCGCGCATCGCGGCGCGGGCAGAGCGCGCGAGCTTGGGTCCCAAGGTTTCCGTTTCGGCCTCGACACTCCAGGCGATCCGGTCCGGCGGATCGATCGCCCCACCGGGGAAAACATAGACGCCGGGCATAAACTTGACATTTAGCGGGCGGCGGCCGGCCAACACCTCGAGCGCACCACCCTCGCCGCGCAGCAGGATCAGCGAAGCGGCGTCGCGCGGACGCACGACTGGCTTGCGCGCATTGATCCGGTCGGGAGAGGCGTCGTTCATGGCGAACATTATGCTCGATTTCATGGTGTCGGCTCCAGCCGAGTGAACCTCAGTCGGCGATTACTGCCGCTCCAGTCCGACCGGTCGCGATTTCCATGTTCGGGCGATTTAATACCCTGATAGTCGATTTAATCTCCCTGTTCTTCGGAGTTATTTCCCTGTTCAGCCACGTAGGGATTTGAATTCTATTGTTTCCTAATATCGATAACTTATCTGCACGGAATCGGTTGCCGGACCGCCCGGAATCGCGTTTTTCGTTGCATATTCCCGAAGACCAGGGAAACACGACGGGTCAGCGATCGTCCGGGGGCACGCTTTCGATCGCAGCGATCCAGGCCTCGAGCGCGGCGCGCAACTCGGGGAGGCTGTAACGCTCTGCCAAGGCGCCCTCGACGACGGCGTTGCGGATCACCGCGCCGTCGGGCGTGATCGCGATCGAAAATGCGTTGCCGACCCCGGCGGGCTGCGGGTTCTCGCCGCGCTCGGCGGCGGCCGTCTCTGCGAGCAGCATCCGGGCGGTCTCGAGGTCGCCCTGGACGTCGCTTTGCAGAAAGCTCCCGATAATCTCGCCATGGCGCCCGCTGCCGGGCCGCGCCTGCCCTTCGAAAAACCCCGCCGGGTGGCGACGAACGCTGATCAGATCCGCGGTCAAGGGCCGCGCAGCGGATAGGCGGCGTTGCTACGGCCCTTCTGGTACCATCCCTCGATCGCGAAGCCGCGACCCGAAGCGCCGATGAACCGACCGTCGCTGCGCCTGTTGCCGGCCTGAAAGGCGGCGAGGACCGCCTCGATGACCTGGTCGTCGGACATCGCATCGGGGAAGAAGGTGGACGGCGCCCTCTTATCGATCCACTCGCCGGTGGCCGGGTCGCGGAGCGCCACCCGCGCCCGATAGATGCCGCTGGCATCGGGCGGCTGCACGATCCGCTGCACCCGGGCGCCAGGCGGATCCACCCCGTTCAGCCGGTGATGATAGCCGACCGCCTCGCCGCGCCAATTGATCTCGCCGTAGTCGATATGCAGGAGGTTGATCGGCGGATCGCTCGTCGTCCATTTCGCCGCGAGCTCGGGTGCTTCGAGGTCACGGGCCGAGAGTGCTGCCGGGACCAGCAGCAGCGCGAAAAGTGTGGCGGCCTTCACCCGCGCCCAGGTTCCGCCACGGCGGCCGACCACGGCGACATCACGTCGGAGATCCCGTGATTGACCCCGTCAGCGCCGCGCAGCACGAGGTTCGGGCAGGCGAAGCGGGCCGGAAAGGCCCCGTGCTCGACGAGGCTAGTGCCGGGTTGCGCGGACAGCCGTTCGACGATTCCCGGCGGAAGGCGCCGGTTGATGCCGACCCGATCGCTGCCGTTGACATCGACGCGCGGATGGTGTGCCGCCGCAAACGGGTCCATGCCGAAATCGACGACAAAGCTCGCCAACTGCAATACCGCGCCAAGGATGCGCCGCCCGCCTGACGCGCCCACCCCGAACCAGGGCCGCCGTTCGCGCGCGGCGACGACCGGGCACATGTTGGTCAGCGCGCGCTTGCCCGGCCCGATCGAATTCGGCCGCCCGGGTTGCGGGTCGAACCACATCACACCGTTATTCATCAGGATGCCGGTCCCCGGCAGCACATAGCGGCTGCCGAAGCTCGACAGCAAGGTCGTGGTCAGGGCAGCTATGCCGCCCTGTCGATCGACCGCGGTGATGTGGGTCGTCGAAGTCGACGATCCCGCTTCAACATCGCCCATGGTCTCAAGCCGTTCGGTATAGGCTTGCCGTAGGGAGTCGATCACCGCTTCGAAATAGGTGGCATCGGGGATGCCGCCGGCGGAACGCCACTCGGCGAGCCGGCCGAGAACGCGGGCAAGGGTCGGCCCGGCGGTCATCCCCGGTGCGGTCTGAAATGTCGCGCCGCGATAGGGGATGTCGAGTGCCGGAACGATGCGTGCGCGGTACCGGCCCAGATCCTCGACCGACAGCACTCCGCCGGCCGATTGGGTGTCGGCGGCGATCGATCGAGCAATCTCACCCTGATAGAAATCGTCTGGACCGGACTTGGCGAGCCGTTCGAGGGTGTCGGCCAAACGACCGAGAGGCAGGCTCTCATGATCGGCATCGGGCGGGCAGACCGGCGGCAGACCGTCCGGCAGCCAGACCCGCCGGCTTTCCTCGTAGCGCCGCAGATCGGCCGCGGCGCTGGCGACCTTTACCGTCGTGAACCAGTCGACCGGCAAACCCGCCCTTGCCAGCGAGATCGCCGGGGATACCAACTCGCGCCACGGCGTGCGACCAAAACGCTCCAACGCAAGCGCGTAGCCTCGCACCGCGCTCGGGATCATGAATGATAGCGGCCCGTGGATGTTTCGGTCGTCGACGACTTGCGGCCAGGTGAACAGCTCGGTTCGCATCTCGCCGGTCAGCGGAAAGGCCGCCGGATCGAGCCCACTCGGCGAGATCGGGGCGAAATCGACGACCTCAGCTCGTTCGGCGCCGGCTTGCTGCACGACCATGACCCCGATCCCACCGAGACCGCTGTTCCACGGCTCGACCGCGGCGAGCGCAAATGCGGTGGCGACAGCGGCATCGACTGCGGTGCCGCCCCCCGCCAGTATGTCGGCGCCGACCCTTGCGGCAGTCGCGTTTTGGGAAGCGACGATCCCGCCGCGCGACGACACGCCCGGCTTGCGGATCTCCCAATTCTGCGTCAGGTGCATGTCGCGGCGCGCTCAGGTCAGGGTAATGCCATCGATCCGACTCGTATAGAAGGCGTAGTACCCGGCGAGCCCGGCGACCTCGTCATAGGGTGTCGGGTACGCCCACACGGCGTTTTCCGACCTTCGCACCGATCCCTCGCCGGCCGGAACCTCGATCGTCCAATAGGAGGCTTCGCCCTTGTACGGGCACCGGGTGTGATGTTCGGTCGGGCGCATCAGATCAAGCCGGACATCCTTCTCCGGGAGATAATGCACCGGTCCGTGACCGGTCTCCTCGACGCGCAGCGCAGCGCTGCTGTCGGCAATGGTCATCCCGCCGAAAACGACTTTGACGTGGCGGCTCTCCGGCACAAGATCAACCCGATAGTCGGGCCGGGTGGTAAAACCGGGGGCAGTGTTCGGCATATCGATTTCCTCCATGGGGCTGGTCACCTTCTAGGTGCAGCGTACGCCTCGAACGAAGCGATGCAGCTTGCGTGCAATTGGGGGTCGGTGATCGGACCGCACTCGATCGCCTCGCGCTTTTTGCGGAACGCCAGGTTGCTGCGCAACAATGCGGTATATTGCTCGCTCTCGCGGACGTTTGCCATCGCCGCAGGATCATTGGTCGGCATCGGCGGCATTGCCTGAGCTAGCGCGGCCCCGCTAGTTGCGATCTTCAACAGCGTGGCGAATGCTGTCGCTTGATAGCTCTGCATTTTCTTTCCTCCTTGTCCGTGATTAGTCTGCCATCGTCAGCCCGCCACTAACGCTCAACACCTGACCGGTAATGTAGTCCGACTGCGCGCTCAAGAAGAACATGACCGCCTGCGCAATTTCGATCGGCTGGGCGATCCGGCGAAATGGGATGGCCCGGGTCAGCGCCGCCTTCATCCTCTCGGGTTGCGCCTGGAACAGCGGCGTGTCGGTCGGACCGGGGCAGACGCAGTTGACGTTGATGCGGTACGGCGCGAGCTCGCGCGCGAGTGATTTGGTGAACGCGATCAGCCCTCCTTTCGCCGCGGCATAAACGGTCTCGCCCATACTGCCGACCCGCCCGGCATCGCTCGATATGTTAACAATCTTCCCGGCACTCGCTGCCACCATCGGCGGCAGCAGGCCGCGGGTCAGCCGCACCGCCCCCATCAGGTTGACGGCGATGACGCGGTCCCACATTTCCGGGGGATTTTCGAGAAAGGGTTGGATCTGATCCCATCCGGCCCCGTTCACCAAGCCGTCGACGCGCGCGACCCGTTGATGCACGTCGGCAGCAAAAGCATCGATCGAAGGCTTGTCGGCGAGATCGAGCATTAGATAGTCGATAGCAAAACGCTCCGCAGCGCCCTCGGCGGCGGCTATCCGTCCGCCTGCCTCATCGATGTCGCCGATCAGCACCCGCGCGCCCTGCCGGGCCAGCAAAAAGGCGGTGGCCTTGCCGATGCCCGACGCACCACCGGTGACAACGACGGTTTGCTCCTGCATATCCATCGGTGAGCCTTTCGCCGTTGCCGGGGCGGGAGTCGATGTTCGGCGTGGCCGGCCGCCGATGTCAATCGCAACGGTGCAAAATGCGCGAGCTCGAAGGGAACGCATGCGTGCGCTGCTGCGCATAACGGACAGGTCTCGCCGAGCGGTTAATCGGCCGACGCGCCCGCACGATCTGATAATGTGATGCGGCCGAAGGGAGCCCCACTTGCGCCTGCATGCGGCGTTCTGAGATGCAAGCTGACCCGAACCCTCCCGTCTATTTCATCCTTCACATCCCGAAGACCGCGGGGCAGACCATCCAACACCACTTGGCCAACCACTGCGCGCCGGGGGTGTTCTGGGGACCCCACCAGGCGCCGCGACTTCAGGCGCTCTCCGGGCGCCGATACAGCCCCGCCAGTTTGCCCGAAGCGCCACGGATCCGTGCGGTCTTCGGGCACAATCTCGGCCGATCGCTCGAAAAATATTTCCCGGATAGGGAGATCCGGCGCGTTGCTCTGCTCCGAGATCCGATCGGCATGCAGCTCTCGTTATACAACCATCGAATGATGCTTCACCTGGCCAAGGGGCTAGGTACCTACACCTTCGATCTCCATCTCAGGGCGCTGCCCCGCGACTTTGTCGCGCACCGCATTCTCGCACGCTGGCTCGAGATCCCGTGGCCGGTGCTGATGACGATGACCGACCAACAGAAATACGCAGCGCTGAATCGGGCGCTATCCCAATTTTGGTTTGTCGGTTCCTACATGGATTGTGATCGGCTGATTGCCGCCATTTCTCGCGATCTTGGTCTGCCGGCAGCTACGCGGCGAAGGAACACCGCCGCCGAGTGGGAAAAGCGGGTCAACTGGCAGCCTAAGAAGGCCGCCGAGCTATCCCCGGCGACGCACGAGGAGATCCTCGCGAACAATCCCCTTGACCAAGCGCTGTGGCAGAGCTGGGCCCACGCCGGGTTCGACCCAGCCGGGGTTCGCCCTCAGCCGCTCGAATCCCGCCGGCAAAGCTTCTTTCTCACCCACGAAGCCGCCCGCCCGATCTTCGCCGGTGTCTGTCGCTATCAACGCGACTGGGCCCCACGGTTTCACCCGGGCCGCGCTCGCAACGCGGTCGGTCCAAAGATCTTGCGAGCCGAACGCGCCCAGGAATCGCGCAGATGGGAACTCGCCGTACGGTATTACCGGAGTGCGCTCGCCGACATGCCAAACGCGCCCGAGATGTGGGTCCAATATGGTCATGCGCTGAAGGAATCCGGAAATGTGTCGGAGGCGGAAGCGGCCTATCGAAAATCGATCAACTTGGACCCCGACTCTGCCGACGCGTACCTGCAGCTTGGTCATGCCCTGAAGATCCAGGGACGGATAGACGAGGCAGTTAGCGCCTATCTCCGTTCGTTGGCTCTCGATTCCTTGCCGCGTCACCCGCGGGATGAATTGATCGCGCTCGGCTGGACGACGGAGCAGATCGAACAGCAGCTGCGCCGTACCCGGGCTCATGCGTTCGCGCCCGAATGAGAAGAATCGCGTCACTCCGCGCCAGGGCTTTGGATGTTGTGAAGTCTTGGATTCCGGTCTCCTGCGGCGTTCTCGAATTCGTAGCTAACAAGCGTCTCGACCTCATTGATGATTTGCTCTAAACCATGCCGCAGAGCTTGTCGGTTGCCTTCTTCAAATACTCTATCTCAAATGGTTGGGCGTGCCACGAATACGATCACTGGCTGAATCTGTTCGTATTTTGGGCGGGTAGCGGGGACCCAGGATGTCGGACGTGTTGGTGAGCTTTGTAGTGCCAGCGTACAACGAGGAGGCTCTGATCGAGTCGTGCCTTATTGCGATAACGGGGGAAATCTCGCGCACTCGCTGCCGGGCGGAAATCATCGTCGTGAACAACGGTAGCACCGACGCCACGCGCCGAATCGCCTCGTCAATCCCCAATGTCAAAGTCAT
>Ga0318546_10001456_pt1 | contig 10148 bp, 8 predicted proteins | sample GRESIP169b2f19_FD_203514 | JGI IMG/M metagenome (GOLD analysis project Ga0318546, IMG submission 203514) | Tropical soil microbial communities from Luquillo Experimental Forest, Puerto Rico - GRE.SIPMG.169b2f19 | ecosystem: Environmental > Terrestrial > Soil > Tropical forest > Bulk soil...
GTCACGTCGAGCACGAAGGAGCTGATGCGCCGGCTGCTCGACGAGTCGCCCGAGGCGCGCCCCGTTCCCGAAGCCGCCGCGACCGCGCCTTCACCGGCGCGCGGCGGCGGCTCCGGCGCCACGCTGCTGCTGGTCGAGGACGAGGCCTCGGTGCGGGCGATCGTGCGCGAGATGCTGGTCGCGAGCGGGTTCAACGTGCTCGAGGCCGCCACCGGGCCCGAGGCGCTCGCCGTGGCGCAACGCACGCAGAGGCCGATCGACCTGGTGATCACCGACGTGGTGCTCCCCGGCATGAGCGGCGGCGAGCTCGCCGAGCGGCTGCGCGCCGTGCGTCCCGCGTTGCGCGTGCTCTACACGTCGGGCCACTCCGACGAGGCGATCGTCCGGCACGGTGTCTCGCGCAGCGAATCCACGTTCCTGCAGAAGCCGTTCACGTACGAGGCGTTCGTGGAGAAGGTGCGCGAGGCGCTCCGCCGGCCGGCGGATGGGCGCGCGGACGGCGGCGCGAAGGGGCGAAGGAAGGCCGCGTAGCGCACCGTGGTCGGCCGGGTTAGGCTGCGCGCCCACCCGGAGGCCGCCTCGCACGATGCAGCGCACCATCATCACGTTCCTCTCCGACTTCGGGCACAGCGACTGGTTCGTGGGCGTCGTGCACGGCGTGCTGCACTCGCTCGCGCCCGAGGCGCACGTCGTGGACCTGTCGCACTCGATCCCGCCTGCGAACATCGCGCACGGCGCGTTCATGCTCGAGGCCGCGTGCCCCGACTTCTCGCCGGGCACCGTGCACCTGGCCGTCGTGGATCCCGGCGTGGGCACCGAGCGGCGGGCGATCGCCGCTATCGCGCACGGGCAAGTGTTCGTGGGCCCCGACAATGGCCTGCTCGAGTGGGCGTTCAACGACCCGCAGTGCCTCGTCCACGAGCTGGTGCACGAGAAGCACTTCCGCCAGCCGGTGAGCCGAACGTTCCACGGCCGCGACGTGTTCGCGCCGGTGGCGGCGCGGCTCGCGCGCGGCGAGCCCATCTCCGGCCTCGGCCCGCGGATCACCGACCCGATGCGGCTGGCGCAGCACGAGCCCGAGCGGCGGAGCGGCTCGCTCGTGGGGCGCGTCGTGTTCCTGGACCGGTTTGGGAACGCGCTCACGAACCTCACGTCGACCTCGATCGCGGCCGCGTTCGGCGAGGACATCCGCGACGCCTTCATCGAGGTGCGCGTGCTCGATCGCCGCATCGAGGGACTGTCGCGCTCGTACGGCGACGCGCCGGTGGGCACGCTGGTCGCGATCCTCGGCTCGAGCGGCCGGCTGGAGATTGCGCAGGTGGGCGGCGCCGCGTCCGAGCGGCTGGGGATCGGCGAGGGCGACGCGGTGGTGCTGCGCCGGCGCCCGTAGCACCCGCGGCCGCACGCGCCGCGCCTGCGCCCACGCTCTGGTTGGCCTATGCTGCGCCGATTCGGAGGACCGCCATGACCGCTCCACTCCGTCGCCGCGCCGCCCTGCTCGTCTCGACCCTCTGGGGACTCTCGCTCATGACCGGCCCCGCTTCCGCCGCGTCGTCCACGCCAGGCACCACGCCCCCGCCCCCGGCGGCGGAGAAGCGCCCGCACACGTACGCGCTCCACGGCCAGACCATCAGCGACGACTTCGCCTGGCTGCGCGACAAGCACGACCCCAGGGTGATCGCCTACCTGGAGGCGGAGAATGCGTACACGGACGCGCTCACGGCCGATCAGCAGCCGCTCCGCCAGAAGCTCTACGACGAGATGCTGGCGCGCATCCAGCAGACCGACCTCACCGTGCCCTACCGGAAAACCGGCTACCTCTACTACTCGCGCACCGAGGAGGGGAAGCAGTACCCGATCCAGTGCCGCAAGAAGGGCGACGACAAGGCGCCCGAACAGGTGATGCTGGACCTGAACGAGCTGGCGAAGGGGCACTCGTTCATGGCCATCGGCGATATGTCGGTGAGCCCGGACGGCAGGCTGCTCGCCTACACGACCGACGACAACGGCTACCGGCAGTACCGACTGCACGTGAAGAACCTGGACACCGGCGACACGCTGGCGGTGACCGACGAACGCGTGACGAGCCTGGCGTGGGACGCGGGCGGCAGGACGCTGTTCTACACGCAGGAGGATTCGGTCTCCAAGCGCAGCTACCGGCTCTACGCGCGCGAGCTGTCGCAGCCGCATCCCGTCCTCACCGACGAGGAGCGCGACGAGCGCTTCGACGTGTCCGTGAGCCTGTCGCGCAGCGGCGAGTGGCTGTTCTACACGATCTCCAGCCACACCACGTCCGAGGTCCGGGTGCTGCGCGCCGACCGGCCCACGGGCATGTTCATGGCCATCGCGCCGCGCGTGCAGGACCGCGAGTACTACGTGGACCACCGCCGCAACGAGTTCTGGATCCGCACCAACGACAAGGGCCGCAACTTCCGTCTCGTCACCGCCCCCGTCGACTCGCCCGATGTCACGCACTGGACCGAGGTGGTTCCGCACCGAGACGACGTCATGCTCGCCAACGTCGAGTGCTTCGCCCACCACGTCGTGCTGAGCGAGCGCGAGCACGCGCTGCCGCAGATCACGGTGCTGGAGCCGGAGAAGCAGCGCTCTCGCAGGGTGCCGTTCGCGGAGGTGGCCTACACCGTGGGGCCGTCGGTGAACGAGGAGTACGACCCCAAGGCGTTCCGCTACTCCTACCAGTCGTTCCTCACGCCACTCAGCATCTACGACCTGGACCTCGCCACGCTCCAGCCGAAGCTCCTGAAGCGCACGGCGGTGCTCGGCGGCTGGGACGCCTCGCACTACGCCATGGAGCGCGTGAGCGCCACGGCGAGCGACGGCACGAAGGTGCCGGTGACGCTGCTCTACCGGAAGGGCTTCAGGCGCGACGGCACCGCGCCGTGCCTGCTCTACGCCTACGGCTCGTACGGCATCTCGTCGAACGTCACGTTCAGCTCCAACCGCTTCAGCCTCGTGGACCGTGGCGTGGTGTACGCGCTCGCGCACATCCGCGGCGGCGGCGACCTGGGCAAGAAGTGGCATGACGCCGGCCGCATGCAGAACAAGATGAACACGTTCACCGACTTCATCGCCTGCGCCGAGTACCTGAAGCGAGACAAGGTGTGCGCGCCAGACCGGCTCGTGATCCAGGGCGGCAGCGCTGGTGGCCTGCTGATGGGCGCGGTGACGAACCTGCGGCCCGACCTGTTCACGGGCGTCCTCGCGCAGGTGCCGTTCGTGGACGTGATCAACACCATGCTCGACGAGTCGCTCCCGCTCACGGTGGGTGAGTTCGAGGAGTGGGGCAATCCCAAGGTCGAAGCCGACTACGCGGTGATGAAGCGCTACTCGCCGTACGACAACGTGCACGCGGCGGCCTATCCCGCGATGTTGGTGAAGACCAGCCTGAACGACAGCCAGGTCGGCTTCTGGGAGCCCGCGAAGTACGTGGCGAAGCTGCGCACGCTCGACACCGGCCCGAAGCCCATCCTGTTCAAGTGCAACATGGGCGCGGGCCACGGCGGCGCCTCGGGCCGCTACGACGCGCTGCACGAGGCGGCGTTCGACTTCGCCTGGGTGCTGAACACGCTGGGCGCGGCGGACGCCAGGGCGTTGCCGTAGGGACTGGGCCTTGCGGCCCGCCGCGACGCTGGCGGAACCTGCGAGAAATCGGTCGTGTATCACCTCCCGAAGGACCGCGGCTCGCTGCCTCTGGAGGCGATCACATGCGCACTCGGATACTCCTGTCCCTCTTGCTCTCGGCCGGACCGGCCGCCGGCGGAACCGCCACTCCACCGGGCACGGGCTGTAGCCAGGTACCGGCTCGCGTCTTCCTGGTCGGTATGCAGGCCGGCATCCCGGACACGCGCGCAGGCACGTTCGAAGTGGACGTTTGCCGATTCGGAAATGCTATGGCGAATGCCGACGTCGCCGTCTCAGTACCCGATTGGGCCACTAACGTGGTACGCATCGGCTCCGCTGCCGATCCTTCCCCGCGTGCAGTTTCCTGCGCACTGCATTTCAGGGCCGACGCGAGTGGCGTGTGCCATATCACACTCACGGGGTCGGTCGACTTGGCGCAGGTCACTGCCGAGTTCCCACCGACGGTACGAATCTACGCGGAGGGCGTTCTCTTCGGCGAGGTGCCTGTCGTTTGTTACGACCTTGACGGGGCCGGCGGCGTCGGCGCGGGCGACCTGTCCGTTTTGCTGGGCCTGTTCGGATCGGGACAGGAATGGTCGGTCGCGGACTACAATGGCAACGGCCGGCTCGACGCGGATGACCTGTCCATGTGGGTGGGCGTGTTCGGCGGCGGCGCGCAGACCGAGAGCGCCGTTCCCCTCTGTCCGTGAGGGTCTCACCGCGCGCCACGCGCCTCCCCTCCCGGTGCTAGCCTTTCGGGCGGACCGACCGCTCCGCCGCCCGGGAACGCCGGGCGCGGAGGTCATGCTCCCGACCTCGGCACGGAGGAGACCATGACGAAGGACCAGGCGCTGCGGGTGGAGTACTTCGCGATCACGATGGACGACAAACCCGCGATCGGTGCGGACCTGCACAAGAAGCTCGCGAAGGAGGGCGTGAACCTGCTCGCGACGCTCGCGTTCCCAGCCGGGCAGGGCAAGACCCAGGTGGACCTGGTGCCCGAGAACCCGGAGGCATTCACCAAGGCGGCGCGCAAGATCGGGCTCACGGTGAGCGAGCCCAAGACCGCGTTCCTGGTCCAGGGCACGGACCGCACCGGGGCGCTGGGCGACGTGCTCGACCGGCTCGGGACGCAGCGCATCAACGTGCGCGCCACGTGCGGCCTCTCGAGCGGCGGGAACCGCTACGCCGCCATCATCTGGGTCGGCGCCGCCGACGTGGAGAACGCTGCACGCGCGCTCGGCTCACAGCCCGCCGCGCACCACGTCTGACCCGGGCGGCTGACCTAGCGTTTCGGTTTCCGGGGCGTGCTGGGAGCGAGCTTCGCGAGCGCCGCGAGATCCAGCACGCCCTTGGCGCCCCACCCGGTCGCGCCCCGCGGCACCTCGGGGCGGAAGCGCTCGTAGAGCGCGTACGCCTGCTCGGCCAGCTCGTCCTTCGGGAACGCCGAGGCGAGCGCAGCCATCGAGCGGCGCGCCGCGGCGAGCGAATCCCCAAACCTGGCCGCGAGGTAGCGCTCCACCGCGTCGGGTGAGTCGGGCTTACCTTTCGAGACGGCTCGCAGGCCCTCGGGCGTCCTGACGACCGGCACGTGGCGGCCGAGGAGCTGGACGGTCTTGGATGCCTTCGCGCTGACGCGCTCAGGCTTCGCCTCGGGCTCGGCCGGATGGCGTATCCCGACCCGGAGGGCCTTGGCCTGCGCGTTCATGCCCGCGACCGCGCGGCCCAGCGTCAGCGCCTCGTCGCGCGCGTAGCCCAGCCGCTCGGCGACGACGGCGGCCCACAGCGTCATCACCGGGGCGCGATTGACCTCGATCGTGGCCATGGCGCTCATCCTACCGCCACGAATGACATCGCGCCCCGGCGCAAATGCCGGGGCGCGAGGGATGACGGATGCACGTCCTTACGGCCGGTGCACCTTCTGCTTCGAGTTGTCGGGAAGGCCGCCGGCCATGAGCTTCTGCGCCTGCGGGAACAGCTCCAGCGCCTTCGCGAGCTGCGTGTCCTCCTCGACCGCGATCTTGTAGCGCTCGAGTGCGCCCAGCGTCTGCTGCGCCAGCTCGGCCCGCAGCTGGTGGACGGCGAACGGCCTCTCGGCGGTCCACGTCGAGTCGTCCATCTTCACGCCCTTCGAGGCGATCGCGTCGCGCAGCTCCTTTAGCTGGTTGTCGTCGAGCTTGAACTTGTCCTTCGCCAGCATCTCGGGCTTCCAGGTCACGTCTTTCGCGTGCGTGACCATCTTGTTCGCGTAGTCGAACCACACGCGCTTCGTGATCATGTCGATCTCGGGCTTCGTCAGGTCCGCCGAGTTGTGCACGACGACGTCCGGATAGATGCCGCCGCCGCCGTACACCGTGCGGCCGTTCGCGGTCTTGAACTTGGGCCGGGTGGCGAGCGCGGAGTCGGTCGGCACCTCTTCCTTGTAAGCGTCGGCCTGGTAGTCGGCCTGGTCCTCGAACTTCGTGTAGTCGCGCTGGATGCCGCGCCCGCTCGGCGTGTAGTAGCGCGCCACGGTGAGCAGCAGCTTGCCCTCGGACAGGTTCACCTGGTTCTGCACCAGGCCCTTGCCGAACGTGTTGATGCCGGCGACGAGCCCGCGGTCGAGGTCCTGGATGGCACCCGACACGATCTCCGACGCCGATGCGCTGCCGTGGTCGACCAGCACGATCAATGCGCCGTCGGTCCACTTGCCCTTGCGGTCGGTGGAGTAGTAGTCGGTGTTCGACGACTGGATGCGGCCGCGCGTGTAGACGAGCTTCTTGTCCTCGGGCACGAGCTGGTCCAGGACGTCGACCGCCTGGTTCAGCAGGCCGCCCGAGTTCGCGCGCAGGTCGACGAGCAGGTTCTTCATGCCCTGGGCGCGCAGGTTGCCGATCGCCTTCTCCAGTTCGTCGCCCGTGGTCTGGGCAAAGCGGATGATGCGCACGTAGCCGACGCCCGGCTTGATCATGTACGCGTACGGCACCGACTCGATCGGGATCTTCGCGCGCTCGATTGAGAAGTGCAGCAGCTCGGACTCGTCCGGACGCTCGATGTCCACGTCCACCATGGTGCCGGTGGGGCCCTTCAGCAGCTTGAACACGTCGTCGGTGACGAGGCCCTTCTTGAGCGGCTTCCCGTCGACCTGGACGATCTTGTCGCCGGCGCGGATGCCGAGGCGATAAGCGGGCGTGCCCTCGATCGGCGACAGCACCACAATCTTGTTGTCCACGATGTCGAACGACACGCCGATGCCCGAGTACTCCGCACGGAAGTTCTCGTCCATGGCCGCGGCGCGCTGCTTGGGCAGGAACGTGGTGTGCGGATCGAGCGTCTTCAGCATGCCGTCGATCGCGCCCCGGATGAGCTTCTCGTTGTCGGGCTGCTCGACGTAGTTGTTCTGCACCGTGAACAGCACCTGCGAGAACAGGTCGAGCTGGCTGCGCAGGTCGTCAGTGGCCGACAGCGCGCGCGCGAACCCGAAGCCGAGGAGCAGCGACAGCGCCATGGCGATGCCGAACGGACCGAGGGAGGAACGACGAGGCTTTGGCATGTGGGTGCTACCCCCGGGTAAGGGACTCCGGCCGCGCCGGGAGGCGCGACCGCAGGGACTGCAGGCGTTCGGCGGCGGCTTCCAAAGTCTCGCGTTTCCGAGCGAAATGGAAGCGGAGGCGCTGGGAGCCGGCCGCAGGGTCGGAGAAGAAGCTCGATCCGGGCACCGCCGCGACCCCGCCTTCGGCCACGAGCCAGCGGGCGAAGGCGACGTCGTCGGGGAAGCCGAACCCGGAGATGTCGGTCATCACGTAATAAGCGCCGCGTGGCGGGATTGGCTTGAAGCCCGCTCGTTGCAGCACGGGGACGAGGAACTCCCGGCGTTCCCGGTAACTATCGGCAAGCCTGCGGAAGTAGTCCTGCGGCATCGACAGCGCCACGGCCGCCGCCTCCTGGAGCGGCGCCGGGGCCCCGACGGTCAGGAAGTCGTGCACCTTGCGGATGGCGTTCGTGAGGTCGGCCGGTGCCAGGCACCAGCCGATCCGCCAGCCGGTCACGCTCCACGTCTTGGACAGGCCCGAGACCGTCACCGTGCGCTCGCGCATGCCGTCCAGCGCCGCCATGCTCACGTGCTCGGCGCCGTCGTAGAGGATGTGCTCGTAGATCTCGTCGGTGACCGCGATCACGTCCCACTTCCGGCACAGCGCCGCGATCTGCTCCATCTCGGCGCGCGAGAACACCTTGCCGGTGGGGTTGTTCGGCGTGTTCACGACGATCGCACGCGTGCGCGCGCTGAACGCCGCCGCGAGCTCGGCGGGATCGAAGCTCCAGTCGGGCTCACGCAACCGCACGAAGCGCGGCACCGCCCCCGAGAGGATGGCGTCGGGGCCGTAGTTCTCGTAGTACGGCTCGAACACGATCACCTCGTCGCCGGGATCCACGAGCGCCAGCATCACCGACGCCATGCACTCGGTGGCGCCGCAGCACACCGTGACCTCGCGCTCGGGATCGAACGCGAGCCCCGTGAAGCGCTGCTGCTTCGCCACCAGCGCGTCGCGCAGGCTCTTCGCGCCCCAGGTGATGGCGTACTGGTTCACGTCCGCCGCCACGGCGCGCGCGGCGGCCTCCTTGATCACGTCGGGCGCGGGGAAGTCGGGGAAGCCCTGGGAGAGGTTCACGGCGCCATGCTGGTTCGCGAGGCGCGTCATCTCGCGGATCACGCTCTCGGTGAAGCGCAGGCTCTTCTGCGACACGCGCGCGCGCCTGGTCATCGGCCCATCTCCGCGTTGGAGGCCACCCAAGCGTAGCTCTGCACCATCTGGCGGTACGCGTCGAGCGCGCCCTGGAAGCCCTCCGGCGTCTTCGACGACAGCACGAGCAGCATCACCAGATCCGCCTCGGGCACGTAGGCGACCGCCTCGTGCGCGGGCCCGCCATCGTACGAGAAGTAGCGCACGACCGCCGTCTTCTTGCCGGTGGTCTGGATGGTCCCGCCGTTGCTGACCTTGCCGTGGGGCGCGTTCTTGTGGAACGACTTCTCGTCCTCGGCCATGAGCGCGGAGACCGTGCGCGCCTTGACGCCGTAGCCGTGGAGCGGGTTCACGTACATGACGGTAGACGCCGTCGTCCACTTCTCCCCCTTGGGATAGAACACGCAGCGGATGCGCGAGCCCATGCCCGACGTGTCGTCGAGCACCCAGCCCTCGGGCGCGCTGATCATGAAGACGTGGTTGTCGCCCTCGATCACCAGCGCCTTGCGCACGGAGGCGTCGCCTGTCGCGGCAGCGGCCTCGGGCTTGGGCGCCGCGGCCGGAGCCGCCGCATGCGCGGACGCGGACACCGCGAGCGCCGCCAGCGCCGCCACGGCCGCCCGCACGCCAGCGGACGCGTTCGAGGGCCTTCCATGGCGCGGGTCCGCGCGCAACGAGCACCTCCACGGGATTCGGTTCGGGGATGGGACGGGCTTGAGGATGGGATGACCGGGGTAATGGACGAGTCTACCCCGCCGCGGATGCGCCCCCAACGAGCGTTTTGCACGACCGCGCTCTCCATCGCGACCAGCGGGCCGTCCGGGCCTCCCCCTGCGGCCCCGGGTGCACGCGTGATGACCGGTCCCATACCTCACAGCGCGTTGACATGGGCCGCGCGCTCGGACACCGTGGCCCGCGCATGGACGCCCAGCGCGTGATCGCTCGCCGCATGGTGATCGGCATCCCTCCCGATGGCCTCTCGCCGGCGTGGGAGAAAGATTTCGCGCAGTTCCCGCCCGCCGGCGTCATCCTGTTCGCGGCCCGCGACTTCAAGGACCTCGCCGACGCCCGGCGCGTGACCGCACGGCTGCGCGAGCTGGCGCGGCCGCGGCGGCTGTTCGTGTCGCTCGACGAGGAGGGCGGCTGGGTGTCGCAGCTCGCCGGGCATCTCACCGTGCCGCCCAACGCCGCGACGCTCGCGCGCGCGGCCGACGCGGAGACGATCCGCTGGATCGCGCACGTGACCGCGCACCGGCTGCACGCGCTCGGCTTCGACTGGGACTTCGCGCCGGTCGCCGACGTGCACAGCGAGCCCGACAACCCGGTCATCGGCCCGCGCGCCTGGGGCACGACGCCCGCACAGGTGGCGGCGAACGCGGGTGCGTGGCTCGCGGGCTTCGCCGGCAGCGGCGTGGCCTCGTGCCTGAAGCACGCACCGGGGCACGGCGACACGCGCACGGATTCGCACCTGGCGCTGCCGGTGTGCGACGCGACCGCCGCCACGCTCGCGGCGCGGGAGTTCGTGCCGTTCCAGGCGCACGCGGGTGCGGACTCGCTGATGACGGCGCACGTCGTGTACCCCGCGCTCGACCCCGGCGTGCCGGCCACGTTCTCGCGCCCGGTCGTGCAGGGCGTGCTGCGCGAGCGGCTGGGGTTCAAGGGCGTGGTGATCACCGACGCGCTCGAGATGCAGGGCGCCGCCGCCGGCCGCACGCCGGCCGAGGCCGGCCTTGCGGCGCTCGCCGCCGGATGCGACCTGCTGCTCTACGCGCACTGGAGCGAGGA
>Ga0318546_10001458_pt1 | contig 10145 bp, 7 predicted proteins | sample GRESIP169b2f19_FD_203514 | JGI IMG/M metagenome (GOLD analysis project Ga0318546, IMG submission 203514) | Tropical soil microbial communities from Luquillo Experimental Forest, Puerto Rico - GRE.SIPMG.169b2f19 | ecosystem: Environmental > Terrestrial > Soil > Tropical forest > Bulk soil...
CTCGCCGCCTGCGCCTGCTCGAACAGTCGCTCGCCGAGCACGTTGAACGCGATTACGACGGCGACGATGCACACGCAGGCGGCGAGCGCGGGCAACGGGTAGCCCTGCGGGATGCCGACCTGGTTCTCCGAGATCATGACCCCCCAGTTCGGCTCCGGCGGCTGGACCCCGAGGCCGAGGAAGGAGATGGCCGCGAGGTCGACCATCGCGTAGCCGAACAGGATGGTCGCCTGGGCGACGATCAGCGGCATGATGTTGGGGATCAGGTGCCGCAGGCAGATCGAAGGGCCGGAGGCCCCCTGCACCTCCAGCGCCGCCACGTACGGCTGGCTCCGCTCCTTGAGCGCCGCACCGCGCAGCACCCGCGCGACGTAGGGCATGTAGGCGATGGACAACGCGATCGCCGCGGCCGTCAGGCCCGCGCCGAACACCGCCGCCGCGAGGACCGCGAGCAGAATGCCGGGGAAGGCGAACAGGACGTCGAGGCCGGACGAGATGAAGGCGTCAAGGGTGCCCCCCCGCCAGGCGGCCGCCACCGCGAGGAGCGCGCCAGCGATCATGCTGCCGAGGACGACCGCCAGCGGTCCGAGCATCGATGTCCGCGCCCCCACGATCAGCCGGGACAGCACATCGCGCCCCTCGAAGTCGTATCCGAGCAGGTGGGCGCCGGTCGGACCGACCCAGGCCAGCGACAGGTTCGGCGTGATCGGGTCGAAGGGGGCCAGCCAGGTGCCGAAGATCGCCATGAAGATCGCGACCGCGATGATGATCGCGGACGCGATGCCGGCCGGCCCGGTCGCGCGCAGCATGCCCACGGCCCGTGCGCCGCGCGTGGTGGACCGGACGGTGACCGGAACCGCCGCGGTCACTGGGCCCTGCTTCCCAGCGCCACCCGCGGGTCGAGCACCGCGTAGAGCACGTCCACGATCAGGTTGATCACCACGAACGCGGTCACGAGCACCAGCGAGATGCCCTGGACCACGGCGAGATCCTTGGACTGGGCGGAGGCGACCAGATAGGCGCCGAGCCCGTTCAGGCTGAACGCGACCTCGACCACGGCCGCGACCGCGATCAGTGAGGCGATCGTGATGCCGGCGACCGTGGTGATCGGGATGGCGGCGTTGCGCAGGACATGCCGCCGGATCAGCTGGCGGCTCGGTATGCCGCGGCTGACCGCCGTCTGCACGTGCTCCCGCTGGCCTTCCTCCCGGACCGATGCCCGGGTGACCCGGGCGACGATCGCGAGCGAGGAGATGGCCAGGGCGATCGCGGGCAGCGTGAAGTGCCGGACGTTGCTGAGGAAGTCGGTGCCGTTCCCCAGCGCCGGGAACCAGCCGAGCTTGACCGCGAACACCAGGATGAGCACGATGGCGGCGACGAAGGCGGGGATGGCCGCCGACACCGCCGTCGTCACGAGCGTGCTGGTGTCGAACGCCCCCGGCCGCAGCCCGGACAGAATGCCCAGGCCGATCCCCAGCGCGACGATGATCAGCGCCGCGTACAGGACCAGCCCGGCCGTGGTCCAGATCCGGGACGCGATCAGCGTGGAGACGTTCTCCCTGAGAACGATCGAGATCCCCAGGTTCCCGTGCAGCACGTTGTCGAGCCAGTACCAGTACTGGGCGAGGAACGGCTCGTTGAGGTGGTAGCGCGCCTCGAGCACGGCGACGCTGCTGGCCGGCAGCGACCGGCCACCCGACAGCGCCGAGATCGGGTTCCCCGGCGCCAGGTACAGCGCCCCGAAGATCACGAAGCTCGCGACGAGCAGGCTGGCCACGAGCATGGCCAGCCTGCGCGCGAAGAACCGCCAGCGCATTGGCTCAGCCAGTTCCGCCCAGGCTGTCGGCCCACGGGGCGAACATGTAGGCGAACGAGGACACCGCGCCGGTCAGGCCCTTGTGCAGCACGAGCAGGGCCGTCGGCTGGACGTTGGGTATCCACGGCAGCTGCTGCATGGTCAGCTTCTCGGCCTCCGCCACCAGCGCCGCCCGCTTGTTCAGGTTGGGCGTGCTGCGAGCCTGCTCCAGATCTGCCGTGATCTTCGGATTGTTGAAGTTGGTGTAGTTCTGCGAGCCGCCCGGCAGGACCAGTGTGGACAGGAGCGCCGCCGGGTCGGCGTAGTCGCCGTAGTTCACGGTCGGGAAGCCGTCGATGCCCGCGCGGGCCTTGGGGTCGGTGAAGAAGTTGATGAAGTTCTGGGCCGACACCGACTTGAGGACCACCTTCAGGCCGATCGCCTGCGCCGCCGCCTGGTAATCGCCGGTCACGGCGGCGAGGTTCGCCAGCTGGCTGGAGGTGCCGATCGTGAACGTCTTCCCGGTGGCCCCGGCTTGCTGGACCAGCTTCTTCGCCTCGGAGATGTTCTGGGTCAGCACCGGCGACGAGTCGTAGGCGGCGGTGAACACCGACTTGCCATAGCCGAACGTGCCGGGGTTGGAAAGCCACCGCGGCATCAGGGCCGCGCCCTTGTAGACCGAGCTGATGATGCCCTGCCGGTTCAGCGCCAGCGACAGCGCCCGGCGAACCCGCAGGTCACCTAGTACGCCCTTGAAGCTGGAGATGATGAAGGCGTCGGTGGACCAACCCGGGCCCTGCCACACTTTGACGCTGCTGCTGTTCCTCAACTGGTCAAGGGTGGGGAGCGCGAAGGGGTAGGAGCCCTGGATCGCGCCGGTCAGCATGCCTGAGGTGAACGACGAGATGTCCGGCGTGCCCTTGATGGTGATCTGGCCGATTAGCGGCTTGACCGCGGAGTTCCAGTAATGCGGGTTGGCAACCGCGACCACGCCCACACCCGGCGTCCACGACTTGAGCATGTACGCGCCGGTGCACATGATCGACCCGGCCGGCGTGCCGTAGTTCTTGCCTTCCTTCTGGGCGAAGGCTTTTTCGATGATGATCCCCGGCATCGAGGCCAGCTCGCCCTGGAGCCAGTAGTCGGGCTGCTTGAGGGTGATCGTCACCTGGTTGGTCCCGGTCGCCGCGATCGACTTGACCCGGTTGAACACCAGCGGGTAGAACCCGCCGAGGGTGGGGTTGGTGTTGCGGTCCAGGCTGTAGACCACGTCGGCGGGGGTGACCGGGTGGCCGTCCCAGAACTTCGCCCCCGGCCGCAGCGTGAACACCATCGTGGTGGGGGAGGGGTCGGTGACGGTGGCCAGGCCAGGCTGCACCGCGCCGCCAGGCGCCTGCCGGAGCAGCGACTCGCACATCAGCGAGTCGGCGGTGTTCTCTGGGTAGTCGAACGCGTAGATGGGGTCGAGCGAGTTGACGTCACGGTAGACGGCCCAGACCATCGACGGCACCGTCTTGGTGCCGGCCGGGGTAGTCGTCACCAGGCCTTGAGTGGGGGAGATATTGCCAGACGTCGACGAGCCCGCGTTGTTGACGGACCGGCCGCATGCCGCGGCCAGCAGTGCGCACGCTGCCACCGCGGCGGTGACAGCCCCAATCCTTCTTCTCGCACCCATTGGCTCCTCCTCAGGGCCAGCCAGCGCTATCCGGCGCCGGCGCTCAGCGCCGCCTCGATTCGTTTACCGTTCAAGCCCCCCGCACCCTCGTCTCGATCGCATCGAGCATCAGATCGAGCCCGTAGCGAAATGCCTTGTCGATGTCCAGGTAGAGCGACGCCGCGGTCGCGGTCAGATTCGGAAACCGGTCGGCCGGCAGCATCCGGTACAGCTGGCGCCAGCCCGCGAGACTCTCCTGCGTCGCACGCGCGTCGAACACCGTCGCGCCGATCGTGTAGGTCTCGAGCGCCTCGTAGGCGATGGGCACCTCGTCTTCGGCCACCCCGGCCTCGCGCAGCAGGGCGATGCAGCGCTCGACGTTGCCGAACCCGTTCTCCAGCCTGGGCGGTGAGAGCTGCAGGGCGAGCAGCGCCCGCGGGTGCACGAGGTAGACGCGGCGCAGGGCGAGCAGCAGGTCCCGCAGCTGATCACGCCATCCGCCGGACAGCTCGACCCCGTCGGTCACCTCGGCCAGGAGGCGGTCGGCGGCCGCGGTGAGGATCTCGTCTTTGTCCCGGAAGTGACGGTACACCGCGGTCGGGTCCACCCCGAGTTCACCGCCGAGGCGCCGCAGGCTGACGCTGTCGTTGTCCTCTGCCTCCACCAGGCGCAGGTAGGCGTCGACTATCACTTCCCGTGAGAGCCGACTCGCGACGGGATTCTGCGCCGGCATGCAGGCATCGTCACCGCGGTGGCGATCGGTGTCAACAGTGCTGTCATCACTGTTGAGCAACGATGGCCGCCGGGTGCCAGGGATTATCGCTGCGAGTACACGACCTGGCCCCGGACCCACGTCTGGACCACGGCGGCCTCGCAGATCTCGGGGGCCGGCAGGTGGCCGAGGTCGGCGTCTATCACCGCGAGGTCGGCGTCGTAACCCTCGGCGATCGAGCCGGCCACCGTGCCCAGGCCGTTGACCCGGGCGCTGCCCGATGTGTAGGCGGTCAGGATCGACGTCAGGCTGATGGCCTGCCCCGGGAGGAAGGGGTCACCGCCTTGGCCGCCCGCCAGCGCGGGCAGGCTCCTGTTGACGGCGACGTGGGCTCCCCAGAGCGGGTTGGGGCTGCTCACCGGCCAGTCACTGCCCCCGCACAGGGTCGCGCCCGCCGCCTCCAGGGACCGGAACGGGTACTGCCAGCCGGATCGGCGTTCCCCCAGGAAGGGGATGGTCAGCTCGTCCATCTGCGGCTCGTGCGTCGCCCAGAGCGCCTGGATGTTGGCGGTCGCCCCCACCCGGGCGAAACGCGGCACGTCCTCGGGATGGATCACCTGGAGGTGGGCCAGGTGGTGCCGGGGCCCGGGCTGGCCGTTGGCCTGCCGGGCCGCCTCAACGGCGTCCAGGGCGTTGCGCACGGCGCGGTCGCCGAGCGCATGGAAGTGGACCTGGAACCCCTCGCGGTCGAGCGCGGTGACGAAGGTGGGAAGCTCGGCCGGGTCGATGAAATCGAGGCCGGCCTTGCCGGTCGAGCATCCGTCGCCGTCCAGATACGGCTCCAGCATGGCGGCGGTGTGGTTCTCGGCCACGCCGTCCAGCATCATCTTCACGCTGGTGGCGTGGAAGTTCCCGGCCTGCCCGGTGTTGCGCTGCTCGAGTAGCTCGCCGATCTGCTCCAGGCCGCGGTGCCGGTCCCACCACAGGGCGCCGACCACCTTGGCCAGCAGCGTGCCGGCCTGCGCCGCCCGCAGGTAGGCGGTCAGCGGATCCGCCTCGCCCTCGTACCGGCCGACGATCGCGTCCTGCCAGCCGGTGATGCCCAGTGAGAGCAGGTGGTCCTGGGCCGTGAGCAGCGCGGCGTACCAGTCGTCCTCGGTGACCTCGGGCAGGAGGCGGGACACCAGGATGGCCGCGCCTTCCTGCAGCATGCCGTTGGGCTCGCCGTCGGCGTCGCGCTCGATCCGGCCATCGGCGGGATCCGGCGTGGACCGGCCGATGCCTGCCAGCGCGAGCGCCCGGCTGTTCACCCACGCGCCGTGGCCGTCCCGGTTGGGCAGGAAGACGGGCCGGTCGGGCACGACCGAATCGAGCTCATGCCGCGTCGGTATCCCGCCCGGGAAGGCGTCCATGGACCAGCCGCCGCCCGATATCCATTCCTCGTCGGGGTGATCGGCGGCGTAGGCGGCCACGAGCTCGAGGTAGCCGGCCGCCGTCGAGGCCGAGCGCAGGTCACAACGCCGCATCTGATCCCCGGCGAACACGGGATGGACGTGGGCGTCCACGAAGCCGGGAACGAGGGTGCCGCCTTCGAGGTCGACGGGCTCCGCGCCGCCGAGCGGCCCGGCCGCCCCGGCTGGGCCGACCGCGGTGATCCGCCCGCCCGCGACCCGGACGCAGCTGTCCGGGGGAAGGAACGCCCGGCCGTCGAAGATGGTGCCGTTGTGGAAGACCACTTCTTCGCTGGGCACTGCGCGGCCTCCCTGACGAGCGCGATGCCCGAGATTAGATCAGCGGTCAAAATTGCTGTCAATGCCTGTGACCAAGCGTCTCAACAATAGACTCGGCCCCGATAGCTACGGGGCCTGAGGGCCACCCAGGGGCAGAGACGGGGACTATGACCAGCATCTCCGCGGCTGGCCAGCGCTCGCGCCGGCGCGAGCGGCGAGGCCTGCGGCGTGGCAGCCTGTCACCGGAACTGATCGTCACCGAAAGCCTGCGGCTGCTGGACGCCGACGGCACGGACGGATTCAGCCTGCCCAAGCTGGGCCGGGCGCTCGGCGCGGACCCGACTGCGATCTACCGGCACTTCACCAGCAAGGATGACCTGGTCCTGGCCATCGCCGACCATCTCATCGAAGAGGCCATGGCGGGGATGTCGCCCCAGCCGTGCTGGGTCGACACACTGGCCGACGCGGCTCGGCGCCTGCGGCGCACCTACTGTGCCCACCCGGCGGCGGCCTCGCTGTCCGCCCGCCGGACCACACAGCGGCCGGCCGAGATGAGGACCGTGGACATCATCGTCGGAGCCGTCCTCGGCGCCGGGTTCGAGGGGGCGGGGGCTGCGCTCGTCTACCGCGCCCTCGGCGATTTCGCGCTCGCCTGGGCGAGCTTCGAGGCAGGCTTCCTCGCCCTGGACGGACGGTCGCAGAGCCGGGACCGGGCGGCGTGGACACGCACCTACCTCGTGGTGGACCCGGCGGAGTATTCCCACATCTGGCAGGTGCGGCAGGAACTGCCCGACGTGGACGACGACGCCATCTTCGAGACTGTCCTGTCGATGGTCCTGGGCGGCCTCATCGCGCGGGCGCCGCGCCCCTGCGGCTGCCACGCTCCCGCGCGCCGGCAATGACTGCTCTTGATCGTGGAATTGGGGCACGGGCACCCGGCGTCAGGGCTCGCGGGTGACCTCGGCCGGATCCTTGTCCGTGCGCAGCCCCCGATAGGAGGGTGCGCGCATGCGCCCGGCCTGGGTCCACACAGTGAAGCTCACGTCGATCACCAGCACCGGATCCACCCAGACGGCACGGCGGGCGTGCTCGGGCGGGACCTCGCTGGCGAACGGTGACGTGGCCCGGCGCAGCGGGGTCAGCCGCTGCCAGAGCATATCCAGCGCCTGATCGCTGAACCCGGTCCCGACGTGGCCCGCGTACTCCAGCCCGCCCGTGTCCTGCACGCCGATGAGCAGGGAGCCGAACACACCGGCCCGCTTGCCCTCGCCCGGCTTCCACCCTCCGACCACGACCTCTTGCTCGTGCAGATTCTTGATCTTGAGCCAGCTGCCGGTCCGCTTGCCCGGCTCGTAGCGGGACGCCAGCCGTTTGGCCACGATGCCCTCCAGGCCGTGCTGTCTGGAGACCGCCTGCACGTCCGCGCCCGCCTCGCCCGTGAACGAGGGCGGTGTCTGCCAGCTCGGCCCCTGCAGCGCGAGTTCGTCCAGCAGCGCGCGCCGCGCCTGGTAGGGCTCGTCGAGCAGCGGCCGCCCGTCCAGGTGCAGCAGGTCGAACGCGAGGTAGGTGACCGGCACGCTCTCGGCCAGCCGCGCCACCATGGCCGGGCGGGCATGCATGCGTTGCTGGAGCCGCTCGAAGTCGGGCCAGCTGTCCCCGCCCATGGCCACGATCTCCCCGTCCAGGACGGCCTGCCGCCTGCCCACGGCTGCCCCCAGGCCGGCCAGCTCCGGATAGCTGCCGGTGATGTCCTGGCCGGTCCGTGACAGCAGCCGGACCCGCCTGTTCCCGATATAGGCCAGCGCCCGCACGCCGTCCCATTTCATCTCGTACGCCCAGCCGCCGTCGCCGCCCGGCAGGTCCCCCATGCGGGCCTGCATCGGCACGATCCGGTCGGGCGGTGGCAGCCGCTCCCGGTGGATCATCCAGCTGTCGTCGCCGGTGCGGAACAGGGCGTACCCGCCGGTCAGCCTGGTGCCGTGCAAGGTCACCTTGACCTCGCGGTCATTCCATTTGACCGTCTCGTAGGTGCCGTGGTCCCAAATCGTCACCGTGCCCGCGCCGTACTCGCCGCGCGGGATCTCGCCGTCGAAGGTGGCGTACTCCAGCGGGTGGTCCTCGGTGTGCACCGCGAGGTGGTTGACACCCGGGTCGTCCGGCACGCCCTTGGGCAGCGCCCACGACACCAGCACGCCGTCGCGCTCCAGCCGGAAATCCCAGTGCAGCCGCCTGGCATGGTGCTCCTGCACGACGAAGATGCCCGAGGGCGCCGTTTCCCCATGCCCGGGGGAGTCCGCGGGCATGGGCTCAGGCGTGCGCCCGGCGTTCCGCTTGCGCCGGTAGTCCTCCAGCGAGTCCACGTCCCTGACCTACCCAGATCTAAGACCTCATGGCACCCACGCGCCCCACCGCCATCTACCTCGCGCTCTACCCCGTGCCGCGATTGTCGTGGTGGGCGCCGCCACGACATAAGAGGCTCGTGATGGGCGCCACCATGACAAACGAAACCGCTCGGTCAGGCCCGGTAGCGGTCGATGAGCTGGCGGATGATGACGTTGCGCTGGATGTCGTTGGTCCCCTCGCCGACCACCATCAGCGGCGCGTCGCGGTAGTAACGCTCGATGTCGAACTCGGCCGAATACCCGTAGCCCCCGTGCACCCTGATCGCGTCGGCGGTGACCTGCAGGCAGGCCTCGGACGCGAACAGCTTCGCCATCCCCGCCTCCAGGTCGCTGCGCCGCCCGGTGTCGAGCGCGGCGGCCGCGCGGGTGGTGAGCAGGCGCGCGGCCTCCACGAGCGTGGCCATGTCGGCGAGGCGGTGGCCGACCGCCTGGTGCCGCCAGATCGGCTGCCCGAAGGTCTCCCGCTGCTGCGCGTACCGCAGCGAGTCCTCCAGCGCGGCCCGGGCCACCCCGACCGCCCGCGCCGCGACCTGGATCCGGCCGAGTTCGAGCCCGTCCATCATCTGGGCGAACCCGGCGCCCGCCTCCCCGCCGAGTAGCGCGCCAGCCCGGCACCGGTAGCCGTCGAAGACAAGCTCGCAGGTCTCGACGCCCTTGTAGCCGAGCTTGGCCAGGTCGCGGGACACGGTGAAGCCGGGCCCCTTCCCGGCGAGCAGGATGCTGATGCCGCGGCTGGCGGGCACCGCGTCCGGGTCGGTCTTGCACAGCACGGCGGTCACGCCGGCCGCCCGCGCGTTGGTGATCCAGGTCTTCACCCCGTCGAGCCGGTAGCCGCCCGCGTCCCTGGTCGCCCTGGCCCGGATGGCCTGCAGGTCGGAGCCGCCGGACGGCTCGGTCAGCGCCATGGCCGCCCGCACCTCGCCGGTGGCCATCCGTGGCAGCCACGTGTCCTTCTGCTCGTCGGTGCCGAACCTGGTGATCAGGCGGGCGACCACGCTGTGCCCGCCCATCGCCCCGGCCAGGCTCATCCAGCCGCGCGCCAGCTCCTCGGTGACCAGCGCGAAACAGGCGGTGGAGACCCCGGCGCCGCCGTAACGCTCGGGGATGACCAGGCCGTAGACGCCGAGCTCTTTCATCGTCTGGATCAGCTCGGCCGGGTAGGTGTCGGCGTGTTCGAGATCGTGCGCCACCGGCAGGACGCTGTCGCGCACCCAGTCGTGGACGACGGCGACGATGTCGCGCTCGTCCGGGTCGAGGTCGGCGATTTCGGGCGCTGCCATGGCGGGCTGCCCTCCTCACCTGGCGCTCGGGCTGGGGGAGTCGAGCCGCCCCCGCAGCTGGAGCCGGTAGGAGTAGCGGTCGGGATGGAAGTGGTTGACCGCCAGTTCCAGCGGCGCCAGCTCCCGGTCCCGGTAGAGCCGGTCGATGCGCAGCACCGGCAGGCCCGGTGTGCAGCCCAGCCGGTGGGCGATGTCGGCGGAGGCCGCGACCGCGGTGGCGTTCTGCACGGCGCTGTCGATGCGGCGGTCGCTTACCCGGTCAACCAGGCTGATCATGGTAAAGCGGGCGCGGCTGCCCGGCTCGGCCAGCCCGGCGATCTCCGGCAGCCCGCGCAGCCTGCGGCCGATCTCCAGCGGCACGTGCACGCGGGTGTAGCAGAACGGCACCCCGTCGTGCAGCCGCAGGAACGAGGTGGTCATGACGCTGTCCTCGCCGGCCCCCAGCTGGCCCGCGATCTCGACGCTGGCCAGCACGTGCAGCGGCTCTACCACCTGCAGCTCGGTGTCGAGCGACAGCGCCATCAGGTCGTCGATGCTGCCGAACGACCGCAGGTACTTGCCCTCGCCCGGCA
>Ga0318546_10001467_pt1 | contig 10116 bp, 10 predicted proteins | sample GRESIP169b2f19_FD_203514 | JGI IMG/M metagenome (GOLD analysis project Ga0318546, IMG submission 203514) | Tropical soil microbial communities from Luquillo Experimental Forest, Puerto Rico - GRE.SIPMG.169b2f19 | ecosystem: Environmental > Terrestrial > Soil > Tropical forest > Bulk soil...
GCCGCGCCTTCTGCGCGCCGATACCGCCGCGGTCGCGGCGCTCGCGCTGGTGGGGGCGGTGCTCGGGGATTGGCGCTAGGTGTCCGAAAACCGGCCCGAGACCGGCGTTAAGCGCGCCCGCGGTTTGGCATCGAATTCACCCCCCAAGCATGCTAAAGCGCCGCCGCCACCGCCTGAACCCGACCGCGGCCGCGCCATGACGAGCGCCAGAACGATCCCGACGGCCACCACGCCCGACGCGCTCATCGCGTCGTTCGAGCGCGCGGGCTATGCGCGGGTGGCGCCGGCGATTCTGCAGCCGGCGGAGCCGTTCCTCGACCTCTCCGGCGAGGACATCCGCAAGCGCATGTATCTCACCACCGATCCGCAGGGGCGCGAACTGTGCCTGCGCCCCGACCTCACCATTCCAGTCTCGCGCGACTATCTCGCCTCGCCCGCGGCCGGCAAGCCGCGGGGCTTTTGCTATCTCGGTCCGGTGTTCCGGCATCGCGCCGAGGGCGGCGGCGAATTCTTGCAGGCCGGCATCGAATCCTTCGCCCGGCCGGATACGGCGGCGGCGGACGCCGAAATGCTGGCGCTCGGGCTCGACGCGACCGCGCATTACGGCCTGGGCGCGCCCGACATCCGCACGGGTGACGTGGCGCTGTTTTGCGCCCTGGTCGCGGCGCTCGATCTCGCGCCCGCCTGGAAGCGGCGCTTGATCAAGGACTTCAACCATAAGACATCGCTGGCGCAGGATCTCGATCGGCTCACCATCGGCGCTTCGCATGCGCGCTCGGAATATCAAGGCGTGCTCGCTGCGCTCGCCGGCTCCGACCCCAAGGGGGCGCACGCGCTGGTCACCGATCTTTTGTCGATTGCGGGCATCACCGCGGTCGGCGGCCGCTCGGTGGGCGAGATCGCCGACCATTTCCTCGAGCAGGCGGCGCTCGGCGCGCAGACCTCGCTGCCGCGAGAAACGCGCGCGCTGATCGAAAAATTCCTCGCCATCACCGGCGATCCGCACGAGGTAGCGGCCAAGCTGCGAGCGTTCGCGCGCGAGGGCAAGATCGCGCTCGACGGCGCGCTCGACGCCTTCGAGAGCCGCACCGCCTGTCTCGCCGCGCGCGGCCTCGACGTCGCCCGCATCCGCTTCTCGACCGCCTTCGGGCGCGGCCTCGACTATTACACCGGGTTCGTCTTCGAACTGCACGACCCGCTCGCCCGCGCGCTCGGCCCGCTGGTCGCCGGCGGCCGCTATGACGGGCTACTTACGCGGCTCGGCAGCGCCAGCGCCATTGCCGCGGTCGGCTTTGCGGTGTGGATCGAGCGGCTCGCGGCGCTGCGGAGCGCATCATGAGCGCGACACTCGTCGTCGCCGTGCCGGCGAAAGGCCGGTTGCAGGCGAACATGGAAGCGTTCTTTGCGCGCGTCGGGCTCGAGCTGGTCAAGCCGCGCGGCGTGCGCGACTACCGTGGCACGATCGCCAACCTCCCCGGCGTCGAGGTGGCGTATCTGTCGGCCGCCGAAGTGGTGGATCTGCTGGCGCAGGGCGCGGTGCATCTCGGCGTCACCGGCGAAGACCTCGTGCGCGAAAAAATACCCGACGCGGATCGGCGCGTCGTCTTCGTCGACGCGCTGGGCTTCGGCCACGCCAACGTGGCGGTGGCCGTGCCGCAGGCGTGGATCGACGTGCACAGCATGGCCGATCTCGACGATGTCGCGATCGCGTTCCGTCTCAAGCACGAGCGCAAGATGCGCGTCGCGACCAAATATGTGAACCTCACGCGCGATTTCTTTTCCAGTCACGGCGTCACCGACTACCGCATCGTGGAAAGCTCTGGCGCGACCGAGGCCGCGCCGGCGGCCGGTACCGCCGAGCTCATCGTCGACATCACGACCACGGGAGCAACGCTCGCCGCCAATGGGCTGAAGGTGATCGACGACGGGGTGATCCTGCGCTCGCAAGCGAACCTGATCGCGGCGCGCGCAGCCAACTGGGGCGCGGCCGCGCGCGCGACCGCGCGCAGCGTGCTCGATCGCATCGCGGCGCAGACGCACGCGCGCGCGTTCCGCGAGGTGCGCACCCGATTTGCCCGCTGCGACGACGCGCTCATCGTCGAGGCTAAGCAACGCTTCGGGGTCGAGACACCGTTCGGCGGGCCGACCTCCTCAGGCATGCTCACGCTGCATTGCCCGCCGACGCACGTGCATGCACTGGCGACGCTGTTGCGGGACAACGGCGCCGAGAACGTCGTCGTCGCCGATCTCGGCTACGTCTTTTCTCGCGCCGACCCGCTTTACGCCAAGCTCGAAGCGGGGCTTGGACCGCCGTCATGACGCGCACGCCGACGTTCGCGTCTCGAGCGTCGACCGCGTCGCGATCGTCGCCTTCTATCACAGCGCGGCGAAGTCGATCGGCTTTAAGCGATCGAGCGGGCGGTGGAGCGGTGGCAGCGGATATTTGAGGCCGGTTGCGCAATTGAAAAGCATGACCCGCTCCTGGCGGCGAATTCGACCGTCGGCGAGCGCCTGTTTGAGCGCCGCATAGGTCGCGCCGCCCTCCGGGCACAGCAACAGGCCTTCCTGGCGCGCGACCTCGTCGATCGCGGCGGTGATCGCGTCGTCCGGCACCGCGATGGCGAAGCCGCCGCTCTCGCGCACCGCGCGCAGGATGAGAAAGTCGCCGATCGCCTGCGGCACGCGGATGCCAGACGCGATGGTATGCGCGTCCTGCCAGCGCGGCGCATGCTCCTCGCCCGCGTCGAACGCGCCCACGATGGGGGCGCAGCCCGCCGCCTGCACCGCCACCATGCGCGGCCGCTTGGCGCCGAGAAAGCCGATCGCTTCGAGTTCGGCGAACGCCTTCCACATGCCGATGAGGCCGGTGCCGCCGCCGGTCGGATAGAGGATCACGTCCGGCACATCCCAGCCGAGCTGCTCGGCAAGCTCGAGGCCCATGGTCTTCTTGCCCTCGATGCGGTACGGCTCCTTAAGCGTCGAGGTGTCGAACCAGCCGACTTTCGCCGCGCCCTCGGCGACGATCTTGCCGCAATCATCGATCAGGCCGTTGACCTGGTAGACGGTTGCGCCCTGTAGCGCGATCTCGCGAACGTTCACCTCCGGCGTGTCCTCGGGACAAAACACGGTGGTCTTGATGCCAGCGCGGCTGGCATAGGCGGCGAGCGCCGCGCCGGCATTGCCGTTGGTCGGCATGGCCATGTGGGCGACGCCGAGCGCCTTCGCCATCGATACCGCCATCGTAAGCCCGCGCGCCTTGAACGAGCCGGTCGGCAGCCGGCTTTCGTCCTTGACCAGAATCTCGGTTGCCTTGAGCGTCTTGGCGAGCCTCGGCATCGCCATGATCGGCGTGACCGGCTCGCCGAGGCTGACGATGTCGCGTGCGCGGCGGATGGGCAAGAGTTCGCGGTAGCGCCACAGATCCCGCGGGCGCCGCGCCAGCGCCTCCTTGGTCAACGCCTTTTTGATGCCGGCGAGATCGTAACGCACGAGCAGAGGCTTGCGCTCGCGCGATAGATTGTGCAGCTCGTCCGCCGCATAGCGCGCGCCGGTCGCCGAACATTCGAGGTGCGTGACGAAGGTCGCTCGTTCCGTGGTCAAGTTTTCGTCGTCACGCATAGGCCGTCTCCGACGCCAGGGTGGCAAGCAGGAGCTGGTCCGCCCCTCATTCGGCTGACCGCTCCGCCCGGGGTTCGCGCGTCCTGAACACGACGAAATGCGAGAGCGAAAAATTGACCGCAAAGCTCGCTGCGATCGCTAGGAGTTTCGCCACCGGGACCGGCAGCCAACGCGATGCCACCACCAGGACCGTTGTGTTAGCAATGACCCCGACAACGCCGGATGCCACGAAGGCGCCGTAAGCGCGCCAGCGTAGCTGCCGCCCGGACTCGGCCGCAAAGGTGATGAAGCAGTTCATCACGTAGGAGCCGGACACCGCCACGAGCCAGGCCAGCACGTTGGCGGGGATCAACGGCAGCTGGATAAGGTAATAGGCGGAGAGGAACACGCTGTAATCGACGAGCGTGTTGACCACGCCGACCATGGCGAAGCTCGCCGCCTTGAGCGTAACCGCGCGCTCGTGCCAAGCCCGGGCAAGGCGGCGTTGTAGGCGATCGAGGGGCGCGGGTAGCCTCATGGCGGGCCCCGCTTAGCACGTCCGGACCCCCACGCCGAGGCTCCCCCCGGCCGCGGCGCGACAGCAGCCCATGCTTGGGCTATAACCTGTCCGCGGCGGGGAAGGGCCGAAAGGCGCGGTCGATGGCAGGCGATGCGATGACCCGAGCCGGCGGCGCCGGCGCTCCTGCGCGGCCACGCGGTAGGGCGGACGCCGGGCTTTCGATCGTGGTGCCGCTGTTCAACGAGGCCGACAATCTCGCGACCCTTCACGCCCGCGTCGTCGAAGTCGCGCGCACGCTCAAGGCGGAGCGCGCCCTTGCGACCGAGGCGGTCTATGTCGACGACGGCAGCCGCGATGCCACGCTCGCCGCCGCGCGTGAACTTCCAGCGGAAAGCCTCGACATCCAGGTCATCTCCCTCTCGCGTAATTTCGGCAAGGAAGCAGCGCTTCTCGCCGGCCTCGATCATGCCCGGCTGGGCGCGGTGCTGTTCATGGACGGCGATGGCCAGCATCCGCCGGCGCTGGTGGAGAAGCTCGTGGGCTATTGGCTCGACGACGGCTACGACGTCGTCTACACCGCCAAGGCGCATCGCGCGAGTGAGCCGTGGCTGCGCCGTCTCGGCGTGAAGACGTTCTACGCCCTGATCAACTGGGGCGCGCGGCAAAAAATCCCCGAGGACGCGGGCGACTTCCGCCTCTTATCACCGCGCGCCGCCGCGGCGCTCAAGCAGCTGCCCGAGCGCAACCGGTTCTTCAAAGGGCTCGCGAGCTGGATCGGATTCCGTCAGATCCGGGTCGACTACGAACCGGCGGAGCGCATCCAGGGCCACACGACGTGGAATCTGTATTCGCTGATCGGACTCTCGATCGAAGGGCTGACCTCGTTCTCGGTCGCGCCGCTGCGCCTCGCGAGCCTGCTCGGCCTCCTGCTCGCGGCCGCGGCATTCATCTTCGGCGTGCAAATCCTGATGGAGACCTTCGTCTTCGGCGAGTCGGTCCCGGGCTATCCCTCGGTGATCGTGGGCTTGATGGTGCTCGGCGGCGTACAGCTGATCATGATCGGGATCATGTGGGAATATATCGGCAAGATCCTGTCCGAGCTCAAAGCGCGCCCGGTCTATTTCGTGGCCGAGCACACGCTCAAAACGGCCGAGAACGCGGACGCCATCGGCGGTCCGCCGGCGCGCTCGGCCGCGGAATGAGCGCCGTCGAGACGAAAATTCATCGGCCTTCGCCTGCATAAGACGACCAACGCCGCTAGGATGCTTGCGGGGACTGCAACGCCGTGGCGTTCACGGCCAATGCGAGAGTGGGGTTCACGCGTGGATGCAGAGAACACGGACGGCTTGGACACGGTCGCGATCGGGGGCTCGCAACGCCGGCGCATCTGGCTGTGCGCCGACGACTTCGGCATTTCTCCCGCCGTCAACACCGCCATCCGCGATCTCGTGGTGCGCCGACGCCTCAATGCCACCTCCGCGATGGTGGTGGCGCCGAGCTTTCAGCGCGCAGAGGCGAGCGCGCTCGATGCCCTCAACGCTGCGGCGCCGCGGGTGGCGATCGGCCTGCACCTTACGCTTACCGCCCCCTTTCGGCCGTTGAGCAAGAGCTTCCAGCCCCTCAGAGAGGGCGCCTTCCCGCCCCTCGCGGCGATGGCGGGCCGCGCCCTGATGCACCAACTCGAACCCGACGCGTTGGCGGCGGAAATCACCCGCCAGCTCGAGTCCTTCATCGATAGCTTCGGCCGCGCTCCGGACTTCGTCGACGGCCATCACCACATTCATCTCTTCCCCCAGATCAGTGATGCCCTACTCGCTGTCGTGGCAAGGACCGCGCCCGACGCGTGGCTGCGCCAATGCGGCCGGGTCGTGCCGTTCGCGCAAAGACTTGCCGACCGCAAGGGGCTGGTGCTCGACGTCTTGAGCTACCGCTTCCGCTCCCGCACCGGGGCGCTGGGGCTGCACACCAATCCGGCCTTCGCCGGCACCTACGAATTCGACGATGCGGCCGATTTCGCGGCGCTGTTCCCGCGCTTCCTCGACCGTCTGCCCGACGGCAGCGTGGTCATGTGTCATCCCGGCTTCGTCGACGCAGAATTGCAACGCCTCGATCCCCTGACGGAGCTACGAGAGAAGGAATATGTCTTCTTCGCCGGCGATGAGTTTCCGGCCGTGCTCGCGCGCCACGGCGTGGCCTTGGCGTGATCGCCGCCCGTTTCTCCATCCCATTGGTCAAGCGAGAAAAAAACCAGCGAAACGTTTTTGTGGCGACCGGTCATTCCGCTTTCATAGGCATTTGCCTACATGACTGGCGTCGTCAGGGAGGAAGGAGGCGACAATGACCCCAGAGGAACGCAATCTCGTCATCGAACTGTTCGACCGTCTGGCCACGCTGGAGGACGCCCAGCGCGATCCCGAGGCCGAACACCTGATCAGGGATGGCCTGCGGCAAGCCCCCAACGCCGCCTATGCGCTGGTCCAGACCGTGCTGGTGCAAGACGAAGCCCTCAAACGGGCCGACGCCCGTATTCGTGAGCTCGAGAGCGCTTCGGAAGCTGAAGCAGCGCCGCGCGATCAGAGCTTCCTCGGCGGAGTACGCGAGAGCGTCTTGGGCAAGCGCGAGGGCCGCGGCTCGGTGCCCTCGGTGCGGCCGGGCGAGGCGGCGCCCATGTCGCCCGCTTGGCGTACCGGAACCCAGGCAACGCAGCCGATGCCGGCCGCACCGGCGGAAGCGCCCCCGGCGCCGGGCGGCTCGTTTCTCGGCACCGCCGCCGCGGCCGCCGCCAGCATGGTCGGCGGCTCGCTGCTGCTCAGCGGCATCCGCTCCATGATGGGTCACCCGTCGGGCGCGCATGCCGCCTTCGATCCGGGCTCCGCCGCCAGCGGATCATCCCCCTGGAGCGGCGCCGGCGGCGAGTTGTCACGCCAGGCCGGGCTCGACGACGTCGGACGGGCGTCATCGTCCGGCGACGACACCGGCAGCCGCGGCCATGGCCTGCTCGACGACGGCCGCAGCGAGGATATGCAAGACGATCAGGGTGCGGATGACTTCGACGACGACGACTTCGGCTTCGATGACGGCGGGGATGGCGGCAGTGATCCATGAGCGCTCGCCCGCGCCGAACGCAAGCGAGCAAAAGGCCGCCGGCTCCGGCGGCCTTCGGTCGCAAGAACGCTTAATTCACCCGTGTTGAGTTTTTTGGCCGGCGCATGACTGCAAAGCCGATGAACGAGATCGCGGCAAACGCCGCGGTCACGGCGAGCAGGGCTGCGTCGGAGGCACGCTCCGCGACGAAGGCGAGCACGAACGGCGCAATCGCCTGCATCGCCAGGTACGGCGCCCCGATGCGGCCCACGATGTGGCCGTAGCCGGCCGCGCCGAACAGCGCCAGCGGCACCGCCCCGCGCGCAATGGTCAGAAGGCCGTTCGCCATTCCGAACATCACCGCGAAGCTCGCGGCCGCCGCCACGGTGAGCCCGAACAGGGCGATGAGCGCGAACGCCGCGAGCAGCATCGCAAGTGCGAAGCGTGCGATGAGCAGCGGATGGATGCTGCGCGCGAATAGGAGCTCACCGATGCGCGCCGCGACCTGCGCGGGGCCGAACAGCGCGCCGATTGCTACCACCGTCGTCGCATCGATGCCGGCGCGGCCGAAGATCGCGAGCAGATGCGCGGACAGGCCCGACGGCACAAAGGCGTAAGCGGCGAAGGCCGCCGCCACCAGCAGGAACGGCCAACCGGTCGGCGCCAGGACGACGCTCGGCGCTTGTACCTCTTGCCCGGGCCGCACCGTGGGCTTCGCGCGCGTGCGGGGCAAGGCGAAGGCCTGCAGCGGCGCCGCGACCAGAGCAAGGAGCGCGGAGTAGACGAGATAGGTGCCGCGCCATCCGACGGCCTCGAGCAAAAAATGGGTCGCGGGCCAGCTCACCGTCGAGGCGAACCCGCCGGCGAGCGTGAGCGCCGTGATCGGCCGCCTGGCGGTGGCGCCGAAGATGCGACCGAGCGTGGCAAAGGCCGGATCGTAGAGAGTCGCAGCGATCGCGACGCCGAGGAGCAGCCAGACCGCAACGTAAGCGGCGGGATGATCGGCGCAGACGAGCAAGGCGAGACCGAGCGCGCCAAGCAGCGAGCCGAGCGGCATGACACGATGCCCGCCGTAGCGGTCGATCATTGATCCGACCCGCGGCGAAACCAGCCCCGCCGTGAGCAACGCGAGGGAAAAGCCGCCCATGGCAAAGGCCACCGACCAGCCGCGCTCATGAGCGATCAGCGGCACGGTCAAGACCGGCGGATAGAAGATTGCACCCCACGCCAGAATCTCGGTGACCCCGAGCACCAGGACGGCGCGCCAAGGGCCGGCGATGATATCGGGCAACGGGGGCATGGCGGGAGCGCGCGGGCGAAGGGATTCGACCCTATCAGGGGTGCTGCCGGCGTCGACCTAGCCGATACGCTTGACCATTGCGGCCGCGGTTGGCGCGCAAAGCTCGGCAAATTGTCGACTGCCGCGGATCGCTTCCGGCACGTCGCCGCGCGCGCAGGGCCCATAGCCGAGTCGGCCGAAGAACTTCGCGTCCGCGGCGGTCAGGAGGTAGATCGCGCGACAATTGAGCGCGCACGCCTCGGTCTCGAGCACTGCCACCATGGCTGCTCCCATGCCGATTTGACGCAGCGGAGGCAGCGTCACCAACGAACGCAGGAGCGCATCGCTGCCGTGAATTTCAAGCCCGCCGAAGCCGACTGGAATATCCTCGACCGTCTCGAAGCGCCAGAACAACAGGCGCGCATCCCCGACGTCGTCGGCCGGCAAGCGGGCCTTGAGAAGGGCAGCCTTGAGCCCGTCGCGCTCCCACGCGGCAAGCGGCGTGGCGAGCAGGCGGCGGCGTGGCATGACAGCCTATCCTTGCCCTGCGCGCGTGGGCGAAGACATCGCGTTCCGGTTCGGCTGCACCATAGATGGCGCTCGATTAGGCTTCAATCGGCGATCAGCGCGACGTCGAAGCGTTCGCCTGCGCCGCCCGTGGCGCGCAACGCACGAAGATGCCGGTTCCGTAGCGCCCGTCGACCTCGGGGTCCACGTATTTGAGAACCATGACGCGGCCGTCGAAGGAAAGGATTTCACGATCCTGCACGCCCGGCGTGCGGCCCGCCGGGCCGATATAGTCCTTCCCTGACGTGCTGCCCTTGAGGCGAAGTTCCTGCAGCTCGCTGGAATCGGCGAGGTACATCATGACGCCGCCGTTGGCACCCTGGCCGATCACATAGGGCTGCTTGCACTGGCCACGCGCATTGGCCTCGGTGCGCGTGCGATCTTCCGGCTTGTGATAAGCGGCGTATCCCCAACGACCGATGATCTCGGTGGTCCGCCCATGGGCCGGCATTTGCGGCTCCGACGGCGCCGAGGCGCCAACCTGCGGGGAGGGCGTGGTGCTACAGGCCGAAAGCGCCAGCGCGGACAGCGCGACGGCGATGAGCGGCCAACCGAAATTGCGATTCCCCATCGACGATCTTCCCTTACTCCTGCCCGCAGCGTCGCAAGACACACCTGCGGGCAGACGATCTACTCTTACCGGTCGCATGGTTAAGAGTCGGCATAGCCCCCGACGGAACTCGTAAGATCTCCCGCAACTTGGGTGTCAGGGTAAGGCCTGCCCAAGGCAGATGTGAGGCAGCGGGCGCGGTTCCCTGCTGGGCCTTTGTTGCGCATTCGCAGCCGCAGACCGGCGCCGGTGTTGAGGCCGCTTTGGCGTCGAAGCCGGCTTCCGTGCGCAAGCCCCGACGTGCGCACGCTCGGTTCGGTTCACACGACGCCAAGTTCGACCGCAAGCGCTTCGCCCCGGGGCTGGCGGCGGGCGCCGAGATCGAGTCCCACTGCCCGCGGCGCTCGCGAGTCGCATCGACCTCGGGGGGTGGGCGCGCACCGGCACCGCGCCCACGCTTGACAGCCTCCACGCCAGCCCCTATGTCCCCGCCAGCCGTTGGCACTCCTCTATATAGAG
>Ga0318546_10001475_pt1 | contig 10095 bp, 8 predicted proteins | sample GRESIP169b2f19_FD_203514 | JGI IMG/M metagenome (GOLD analysis project Ga0318546, IMG submission 203514) | Tropical soil microbial communities from Luquillo Experimental Forest, Puerto Rico - GRE.SIPMG.169b2f19 | ecosystem: Environmental > Terrestrial > Soil > Tropical forest > Bulk soil...
TCGCAGGCGTTCGCCTCCGGCGTCGTCCACCTCACCTACCACCCGGCCGGCGGCTGACGCCGCACGGCGCCCTTCGGGCAAGAAAGGAAAGAGCAATGACCCAGTCACCCTCCATCACCACCCGGCCGGACCAGGCACGCACCGGGCACGGGCAGGGCCCGGCCGGCCCGGCCACCGGCGACACCCGCGGCCTGCCGGTGTGCGGCACCCTCGCCGGCCCGCTGTTCATCACCGTGGTCGTGGCCCAGGCACTGACCCGTACCGGCTTTGACCTGACCCGCGATGCCGCCAGCCTGCTCGATGACGGCAGCTGGGGCTGGGTCCAGGCCGCCAACTTCATCGTCACCGGGCTGCTGCTGATCGCGGCCGCGGCCGGGCTGCGGCACACCCTGCGCACCGGGCCCGGCCACAAGTGGATCCCCCGCCTGCTTGCCATCGCCGGTGTGGGACTGGCCGGCGGCGGCGTGTTCCACCCCGACCCCAGCGGCGGATTCCCGCCTGGCACCCCGCGCGGCGCCAGCGCCGTCGCCACCTGGCACGGGGTGGCCCACATGGTGTGCGGCAGCGCCGCGTTCCTGGCCCTGATCGCGGTCTGTTTCGTGCTCGGCCGCAGGCTGGCCGCCAGCGGGCAGCGGCGTGCCGCCGCCTGCTCTCGGATCGCCGGCGTCCTGTGCGCGGCGGGGGTCGCCACCGCTGGCGCCCCGCACGGCTCGCTCACGCTGTTCACCGGCGTGTCCCTCGCGCTGCTGTGGGTCGCCATCGCAACCACCCAGCTCATTCGGCAAGCAACCTCCTGACAATCCCAGCCACGCCAACGGAGAGGACGATGACTGAACCCGCCCAGGGGGCCACAACACGCGGCGTCCATGCCGCTTTCTACCTGCCGGCGCAATGACGCGCCCGGCCTGCCTGGCTCCCGGCAAGCTGTGCTGGCCGGGAGCGCCGGCAGGTCAACCGGCCGCCGGCCCACTCATCAGGCTCGCTGCGCCGGCCCCGGACACGGATTCCGGATTGTGCCCAGGCTCGACTCCCCCCGCCTCAGCAGATCGCCGGACCTTAGAACGCGCAGAACCGGTGGAACCGGACGCCCTCGTGACTCAGGCGCCCAGCGAGAGACACCAGCGCCGCGTCAGCACTCGGGAGCGCTTGCAGAGCCGGCCAACGCGGCAGGCGGGCCCTCAGTAGTCACCTGGCGTCACTTCCGCGGCCGGCTTACCCGTAAGGCCTCTCGTTGTTTTGCCGGGGCTCGGCTGGCCCAGCTTCGGGGCTGAGCTTGAGTCCCCCGGGGAGTGCCAGGCGGCCACCACGATCTCGTCCGCCGCCCTTGGTCCTAGAGCCCAGGCACACCGAGAGCTGCCCGCGAGCGGCGCATTCGGTCGCGTCGCGCCCGAGCGTGGGGAAGGCATCGAGCGGTTCGAGGCTGGCGTCTGACGGGGCCGTGGTTTGGGGCGCGGGACTTGTGCTGTTGTCTTGCGCGGCCGTTCATGAGGTGCGCAAGGACGACCCCGTCTCGAGCAGGGTCTTGAGGCTGGCCAGGACGGCGGGCCATCCCTCGGAGATGGCCGGCAGCACTGCGCTGCCCGGCGCGAAGCCGTCGTGGGTCACCGTGAGCTTGACGACACCGTGGCCGGCGTCCTCGATGTCGAAGGCGACCTTGGAACGGGCCTCGGCGCGCCAGGCCGCGGCGGTCGCCTCGTCCATGCCGACCGCCGCGGCCCACTCAGGGGTGATCGTGTGCCAGGAGTAGGCCAGCCGGCGGGGCGGATGGGACTCGAGGACCACTTGGTCGGGGTCGGCCACGACCAATCCGACGTCGTCGTGGGCCATCTCGTAGGCGGAGCCCTTCTTCCAGGCCGAATGGAACGTCTTCGGGCCAGCCGTCTGGTGCCGCCAGTAGCGCTTCATCAGCGCGGGGTCGGTCAGGCCCTGCCACACGCGCTCGGGAGTCTCCTGGATGTAGGTCGTGTAGACGAATGCGGTCTGCTCGCCCTTGGCGTCCATGGCGGTGACCTCCGGTGCGGTAGGCGGGATTCGGTCTTGCGCTACCCGCGTCCGCGTGCACGCACGCACGCACGCGAGGGTAGCGATGCATCCGCCGACTGTCCTCGCCATGCCCGGTCGTCGCTCACTTGTCAAGTGACGACCCCGAGTGTTCGCCGAGCCGACGAGTTCCACGGCGGTATAAGAGGACACGACGTTCGGCCGGCGTTTGGCCAGGCGGGCATCGACCACGTGATAGTCGGCGGTGGCCTTGACCTGCAGGCGTCATTCAAGCTGAGGATCGGTGAGTTCGGCCAAGCCGGGGCGCAGCAGCCGGTCGTGAATGCGGGCAAGGTACTGGGCGGTACGCAGCCCGGTGTCGGTTGACGCGGTAGCGGAGGTGGCGGGGTGCGTTCGATGAGGCCGTGGTGGCGGAGGCGCCCCAGGTCATAAGTGATCTGCCCGCTGGTTATGTGGCCATGCGGACACGCAGGCCGAAGATAAGGCCCACTTGGACCTGATTAGGATTCCTCTGGCGGCGTGGGGAACCGCGGCTTTGAACGGCGCAGCGCGCTCAGAGACTGCCGTTGCTGAAGGAACAGTGCCGTCCACACGACAAGGAACACCACCGCCCCCACCGCCACGGCCAAGGTCGTGGCCGCCCCGGCCTTCCGCACGGCCAGCACAGCGATCGCCGCCGCCAGGGCGGCGTCTACCGTCGCGACGACGGTCGCCGTGTTGCTCAGAAAGTGGCCCCAAGGCCGCAGACCGCGACCATGGAACGACAGATAGCTCGCGGTAAGGCCTTGCTGGTCGTCGTGGGGGCTGGTGCTGAAGTAGGGCTCCAGCGCGGGCGCGATCCGCAGATAGGCATTCCGCAACCGGTTCATGGCCAGCATCAGCTCGATCTCGGCCTGGTTGATCTCCACCACCCGGATGTGGGTCGCGATGCCGAGGAAGAGCACCACCGGCAGCAGCACCAGCGCCAGCGTCACGGTCCTGGACCCGAAGCCGGTCGCGTTGGCCACCAGCGCCAGCGCGACGATCGCGGCGGACAGCGCACCCAGGAAGATCGTCGTGCGGCTGTAGGCCTCATTCCACAGTAGCGACCGGGACCCGATCAGGCTCCAATGCTCGGTGGCCAAGATCGCGACGGCGTCCGGCCCGAGCGGATGGTCGCTGACCGGAGTGGACGCTGCCGTGCCTGCCTCGGCCGCAGGTACGGCTGCCAGCTCCGGCCCCGGGGGCTTGCCGGTGTTATCGGCCGCATCCATGCCGCTGCTGAGACGCGGGGGCCACGTTGCTGTGCACGTACACAGTATGGAGGAGACTGCCGCCAGAACCGCGGCCATGACGGCGGGACAACGCCCAGGACGCCCAGGCACGGGTTCGGCGTTTGCCCGCCCGGCGATCCCTGCCGTCCTTCAGGCGTTGACGTAGGACAAGATGACCACGCCGTTGCGACGCTCGGTGACCGAGACCAGGCGCAGGTTCGTGCGCTTGCCGGGACGGAACAGCGCAGTCCCGCCGCCTGCTATGACCGGGTTGATCACAAAGTTCAGCAGGTCGACCAGGCCGCGCTCGAGCAGCGTCTGCGCGAGCTGGCCGTAGCCGTAGATCACCAGATGCCCGTCCCCCTGCTGCTTGAGCTCCCGCACGGCAGCGACAGGATCGCCGGAGATGATCGTGGTGTTGTTCCAGTCCGCCGCCGTCAGGGTGGACGAGAAGACGTACTTGCGCATCTGGTAGATCCGCTCCAGGTACGACCCCGACGGCGACGACCAGGCGGCAGCGAAGTAGTCGTAGGTGGTCCGGCCCATCAGCATCGCGTCGCTGTCGAGCAGCACCGCCAGCGACTCATCGGCGGCCTGCTGGTCGAAGTAATCCCCGATCCACGACTGCGGATCACCGTGGATGCCGTCTAGCGAGACCAGGCTGCTCACGATCAGTGTGCGCATATCGCCTCCCATGGCTGCTGGCGGGCTGGTTCCCGGTCTGCCGTCGATGTTTAGACCTACCCGGCCGTCCAAAGTCGTCGCGTCCACGGTCTCCGGCCGATCATCTTTTCCTCCAAATCGCGAGCCTTCGGAGCCTAGGTGACCTACGTTCACCGCGGCGGTTCGCGCGCAACCCGGCCCGGGAGCCCTCCGCCGCCCTGGCCACCGAACCGGAGCCGGAGTGCCCCGCCGGAGGGAGCGTTTTACTGGTATGGCTGCCGCGGCTGGCACACTGAGCATGACCTGGGCAAAGGTGAAGGTGTGCCGCGCATTTCGAGTATGCCTAATCCCGTGGGTGCCGGTCGTGCGTTGGACAAGTGCGGGATCACAACGGCTGGACTTCGCGGAGTTCTACCACGGGTCCAGGGATGACTGCCTGCGCGCCCTGCTCGGGCCTCTCGTCGTACTGATCGGGCTGCTCATCGTCGTGCCGTGCAGCACTCTGCTCACCGGCCGCTAGGTGCCTACGACGCTGACCGGTCTGTGGGCTATGGGCCTCGCGGTCGTACTCGGAGTGCCCGACGGCATCTGGGGCAGCACCACGCATCTGGCCTTCATCGCCGCGGTAGCCTCGGTTGCCCTGGCGACCATTGCCGCCGCGGCGCTGATCAGCAAGGCCCGATTCAACCGGCCGGGAAACTGACACCTACTGACACTGGGGACGGCCCTGCGTGGCGCCGTGTACCCGGCCAGGGCAACGCCGTCTGTGCGCACACCAGCCGGTCTTGCCGGTGCCTCTCCCCCCGGGCTATAACAAGAGCAGGTGCGCCGGGAAGCCTGGTCGGCGGAATTCGTATCTATCTGGATTCGTCCCGCGCTGGCCCGCGAGCTCGGGCACGGCCGGCTGGCGTGGGTCTACTGGCACCGGCCGCTGACCGCCGAGCAGATCCTCCGTGATCCGCACCGGCCCGCTGTCTGAGCAGGCCGCGCGCACCGGTGACCCGGGGCCTGTGCCTGAACCGCCCGGTTGGCCGTCGGCGGACGTGACGTGGCGGCGCAACCAGTCCTGCCTGGATGAAGCAGCGGTCATAGACCGCCCGCGACCGCTCAGTCGAGTAGCTCGTAGGCGGGGTTGATCATGATGGTGCCGGTGCTGGTGACGTTGGCTGTGCCGCGGAGCTGGACGTTGCCGCCGGGCCGCAGGCCGGGGATGTGGGTGCGGCCGTAGAACAGCGCGGTGAGTTCTCCGCTGGTGTCGGTGACGGTGACGGCTAGGACGGAGCTGCCTTCCACCGGCCGGTACTCGATAGTGTGCACGTGCCCGGCCACGGTGGCCCGGTGGTAGCCGGTCAGTGAGCAGATCGGGATGACGCCCGGCGGCATCGGGTCCCGGTGATGGTCGCGGACGGCCGCGTCAGCCGGGCCGGGCTCGGGCTTCCCGTTGGGCACGGCGTGAGGTTGGTGCGGGACCTCGACCCTGGCGGTGACGTCGAAGGGGAGGATCATGGCTGCCGACCGCGGGATCCGGCTCACCACTCCGGCGATCTTGTCGGCGGTGCGGTCGTGCAGGAGCCGGCCGAGCAGCGGCCGGGTGCTGCGCCGGGGCAAGACCACGGTGACGTGGGTGCCGGGCTGGCAGGCCTCTTTGGCGGCGAGCTCGCCGGCCGCCCGGTCGATCCGCCGGTGCGGGCAGTCCACCAGGTCCAGCGGGATGCCCCGGTCTGCCCGCGGCCATTGCCGCAGCAGCTGGTCGGCCCGTTGCTGGTCGATGACGAAGTGCACCGCCCGCAGCGCGGTCGGGCGCAGGCTGCGCGCGTAGCGCAGCGCGGCGATCGCCGCCAGGTCGAAATCATCCACTAGGACCAGCACGGTGCGGCGGGCGAAGTTCGGCGGGTCCGGCGGCCTGCCCGCCCCGAGGGCCTCGACCGTGCCGGCCTCCCTGCGGTACTGGCGGTTGAGCCGGATGAACACGAACACCAGGACCGGGAACACCGCCACCACCAGCCAGGCGCCCTCGGTGAACTTCACGACCGCGAAGATCACCACTACCAGCGCCGTGTACACCCCGGCGGTGAAGTTGATGACGAGCCGACGCCGCCAGGCAGGCTCCTTTTGCCGCAGGTGGTATCGGGCCATCCCGAACCCGGCCATGGAAAACCCGGTGAACACGCCGATCGCGTAGAACGGCACCAGGTTGTTGGTGTTGGCGCCCACCGCCAGCAGCAGCGCGAGCGCCAGCACGGTCAGCACGATGATCCCGTTGGAGAAAACCAGCCGGTGGCCACGCTTGGACAGCCAGCGGGGCAAGAAGGAATCCTCGGCCACGAAGCTGGTCAGGAACGGGAAGCCGCTGAAACTGGTGTTGCCGCCGGTGAACAGGATCGAGATCGCCCCGGCCTGCACGGCGAAGTACAGCACCCGGCCCGGGCCAGACGGCCCGAAGACAAGCTTGGCCTCCTGGGACAGCACGGTCGGGAACCCGTTGACGTAGGGGACCGCGTGGGTGATGTGGGCCAGCCAGGAGATCCCGGCGATCAGGAACGCGACGATGACCCCCTGGGTCACCAGCAGCTGGCGGGCGTTGCGGCCCTCGGGCGGGCGCAGCGCGCTGACGGCGTTGGACACCGCCTCGATCCCGGTCAGCGAGGAGCCGCCGTTGGCGAACGCCCGCCCCAGGATGTAAATGGCCCCGAAGGTCAGCAGGCCGCTGGGATGGTGCCCGGCCGCCACCGTGCCCTGCTGCCAGGCCACGTGGGGCAGCCCGCCGCCGAACGCCTCACGCCACAGGCCGGCGATGATCATCAGGCCGACCGAGGCGGAGAACAGGTAGGTCGGCACCGCGAACGTCTTGCCGTTCTCCCTGACCCCCAGCAGGTTCACGTAGCACATGATCAGCGTCGCGGTGACCGCGATCAGCAGCAGCGTCGTCGTGTCACCCAGCGGCCCGGCCAGCGCCGGGAACGTCGAGAGGATCGCGGCGCTGCCCGCGGCGGTCTGCACCGCGACGGTGACCACGTAGTCGACCATCAGCGCCACCGCCGCCACCTGCGCCACGCGCGGGCCGAAGTTGTCCCGGGCGACCACATACGAGCCGCCCGCCCGGGTATAGACCGTCACCACCTCGCGGTAGGACAACACCACCAGCGCGATGCCAAGCAAGATCACCCCCGTCATCGGCAGCAGCAGCGTGAACGCCGCCAGCCCGAAGAACGGCAGCAGCTCGTGCAAGATCAGCTCAGAGCCGTAGTTCGCCGAGGAAATCCCGTCACACGACAGCACGCCCAGGCCCAGCGGCTTGGACAGCCGCTCAAACCGCAACCGCCCGGTGGCCAGCGGCGGGCCGAGCAGGCGCCGCTTGACCGAATACCAGGAACTCTCCGGCAGCCCAGTGCCCTCGCCGGCGCCGGGCAGGCTGGCCGCCTTGCGTAGGGCCACCGGCGCCACCTCCGACCCCGGCCACCAACCCCCGGCCTCGGCCCCTGCCTGGACACCCCGCCGACCAGCGGCGGCTTGATCACTTCCGATGCTAGGTATCCCCCGACGCGGCCTGCCGCATGGACGGCGTTAAGACTGGCAGCCAAGCCGTTAGGAATTCATCAAGATCATTAATTCCTGCTCCGCAGGGCCTACGTTCGTGGTCAGGTGAGCCGGGAAGTCTGGTCGGCGCGGTAATGCCGCAACTGCCGGACTCTCCTCCCGGGAGCGCGTGATGACCACGCAGAGCCCGCCTGCCGGCACCTCTCCCGCTCCGCGGGCCGCGGCATGGGCGGTCCCCGGGGCTGTGCCTGCCCCGCCGAGCTGGCCGTGGCGGCGCGGCGCGATGCTCCTGGCCGGCGCCGCGCAGCTGATCACCATCTCGGCGCTGCTGGGCGCTGGCCCGCTGGCGGTTACCTGGTGGTCGCTGCTGCTGGCCATCGCCCCGGCGCCGCTCGCCGCCGCGGCGGCGTTCGCTCCGGCCCGGCTGAACCTGCTGGCCGCGGTGGCCGGTGTCGTGGTGATGGTCGCGGGGATCGCGGGCGGGATCTTGCACATCGGGCTGTTCTTCGTCCCGGCCCTGGTGGTGCTGGCCGTCGGCGCGGTGAAGCTGTGGCGCGAGCAGTCCCGACCTCGTGGAGGTGCCGAAGATGCCCAGTTACCTGACCAGGGACCGCATCGCGATCCTGGCCGCGCTGGTGGCGCCGCTCGCCGTGGCGGCCATCTTGCTGCCGTTCCGCTCCAGCTGGTCCAACACGAACGTGGCCCTGCTGCTGGTGGTGGTGATCGTCGGGGTCTCGGCGATCGGCAACCGGGTCGCGGGCGCCCTGGCGGCGGTGGGGGCGGCGGTCTGGTTCGACTTCTTCTTCACCCTGCCGTACTACCGGTTCACCATCCGCAGCTCCGGCGATGTCACCACCGCGGTCCTGCTCCTGGTGACCGGACTGGCGGTGTCCCAGCTCGCTGCCCGCGCGCGGCGGCTGCAGGTCGTGGCGATCACCGACGAGGGCTACCTGGCACAGATCCACGACACCACGGCGCTGGCCCAGTCCGCCCGCTCCCCCGACGCGGTGGTCGATCACGTCCGGGAGCAGCTCACCGGCCTGCTGGACCTGGACGGAGCCCGGTTCGAGTACGGCTCCCTGCTGGGACACCCGCCGCGCCTGGAACCAGACGGCACCATCACCATGACGGGCCACTCCCGGTGGGACGTCGCGCAACGCGGGCTACCTGGCGAGGAAATCGAGCTGCGGACCTTCGGCAACGGCCAGTACTACGGCCGGTTCATGCTCAAGCCCAAGCCCGGCTCCAAGCCCACGCTGCAAGCCCGCCTGGTCGCCGTCACGCTCGCCGACCAGGCCGGACGCGCCCTCGCGGCCAGCCAGGCCGCCCGGAACTAACGATCACAGGGCTGGCGTGCCGCGCTGATCATTCGCACAACCCCAGGCGCGGGCGCAGGACTATCGGTACGGAGCTCGCCCGGATCCAGTAGCGGGCATCGACCGCGCATGCAGCAAGCGGGACAGCGCCGCGCAGATCTGGATCATCGGCACCTCGGGGTGGGCACTGAGCGGTCCGGCGATCGGAAGCATAGTCGGCAGGCGCTGGGTGCCCGCGGGCCATGCGCCACCGCCAGTGACGCCAGGTGACCAGGAGCTTGGCCCACCTGCGCGGGCAGATCAGTCAGCCCGCGATGAGGACGGCCGGTTCCGCGTCGGCCAGTGCCGTCAAGGCCGCGAGACCCGCTGGTGCGGATAGGGATACCGGAACCGTGCAAGCCGCCGGATGAGCAGGGCTTCGGCAAAGTCGGTTTGGGTCGGCTTTCCTGGAGTGACCGTATCGGTCAGGCTGTGAGGGCGTATCGATCCTGGCTGAGAGCCTGGTGGCTGCTGTTTACATGCCGAACCGCGCGCGTCGCACAGCTTCGACCGCCGCAGCAGGCCCGCTCACCTCGACATGTGCCGCGCCCTGCCGGCCGAAGAGATAGAGCAGCAACTCGCCGGGAGGTCCGGCGATGCGGGCAGCAGGTTTCCCCCGTCGTGCCCGGACGGTCTTGACGGTCCCCGCCCACTGAAGCTCAAGACCTGCGCCGCGCAATCGCCGCGCGAGGAACCAGGGCGCGCGGCTGACGTTGCGCCAAAGGGCCTCGTCCATGGCCTGCTCGTTCGTCCGGGGACCACGGCCGTTGGCTCTGCGTACGTCCTCGTGGTGGACGAAGAACTCATTGAGGCTCGCGAGCCGGCGCACCCATCCGATGCGGAAGAAGCCAGGCGGCGGTCCCGACCGGATCGTCGCAACCAGCCAGGTGAAGTCCCTCAGCGCGAGCGCTCTTCTTCGCCGCTCCGCCAGGCGGCCCCACGAACCGGGCAGGACAAGCCCCGGGCCCGCGAGGTGGTCGCGCTCGCGCAGGACCAGGTGCGCGGCCAGATCGCGGGTCGTCCACGGCGCGAGGAGAGTCGGTGCGTCGGGACCGAGTTCGTCGAACAGGTCGCTGAGCTGTGCTCGCTCGACGGCGTCAAAGAGCGGACCGGCCACATCGCCGGAGTGTAGCCAGGCCAGCAGCGGGCTGTGTGGCTCCCCTGAGGACGAGCGCATCCAAGCCCGTTAACCTCGGGCTTTCGCGAGTGACTGGCTGGCCTTGATCGTTTACCTATAAAAAGTGCCCTGGCCTGGGAGGATGGGACTTGTCTAGGATCCTGTCCGC
>Ga0318546_10001482_pt1 | contig 10086 bp, 10 predicted proteins | sample GRESIP169b2f19_FD_203514 | JGI IMG/M metagenome (GOLD analysis project Ga0318546, IMG submission 203514) | Tropical soil microbial communities from Luquillo Experimental Forest, Puerto Rico - GRE.SIPMG.169b2f19 | ecosystem: Environmental > Terrestrial > Soil > Tropical forest > Bulk soil...
CCGATATCCATCACCGACACGGGCACTGACCGCGGCGCTAGTGCGCGTTACGGCGCCCGCGCGCCGCCGCGCCCGCCTGAGCTGCGCTCGGCGTCATGGGATAATTGCCGGGTGGTGGACGCGAACATCCAACATGGCCTCGTCATGAGGAGTGGAGCCCTAACATGAAGCAAAGCCTAGTTCTTCTAGTTTCGCTGGCATTGTTACTGAGCTTGGCAGCACGCGGGCGCAGCGGCGACGGAAAATCTGAGCCCCCTGGAGAGAAAGAAGCCCCAGTCAAAGCCGCTGCAGTCTCTCTGCCAGGAGGGGAGGAAGGTATCGGGTTCGACGACATCGTGTACGCACCGGCGTTGCACCAAGTCATAGTCCCTGCGGCGCAAAAAGGCCGTGTGTACCTGATCGATCCCGCGACCAGGTCGTATGAGTCATGCGCCGTTTGGCAAGGCAGGACGACCTCCGCAGACGCGGGCGATGGTTATGTATTCGCAACCGACCGCACCCACTCGGCCGTGAACGTGATCGACCCCAGGCTGCACAAGGTCGTCGCGACCGCGACGCTCGCAATGGAGCCTGACATTGTGAGATATGTGCCCGCCACCCACGAGGTTTGGGTGACTGAGGAAGACCCCAAAAAGGGCCAGGTGGAAATCCTGGCGTTCTCGGCTGACGGCAGCGTCCGACTCTCCCACGTCGCGGACGTGAAGGTGACCGGGGGAGGTCCAGAGTCGCTGGCGGTGGACCCGCTCCGCTCACGGGTCTACACGAACCGCGAGGATCAGAAGCGCACCGTTGCGATCGATATCCACACGCACCGTATCGTGGCGGAGTGGAAGAACGGTACCGAGGATTCGTCGAGCGGCCTCGCGCTGGACGAGGCGGAAGCGTGGCTTTTCGTCGGCTCAGGCAGTGGAGGCGTCGCGGTCCTCGACGTGGCGCATGACGGGCGGTTGCTTGGCACGCTCAAGGTTGGAAAGGGCACAGACATCATCGGTTACGACCCGAGCGTCCGGCATGTCTACGTGCCCGACCCCAAGGAGGGAACGTTGGCCATCATCGGACTCTCGCCGGGCGGGGAGCCGCGCTTGCTCGATACGGTTGCAACGGCCAAAGGCTCGCACGCGGCTGCCGCGGACAACCGCGGTCAGGTTTGGGTCACCGACCCGCACCATGGCCAACTCCTCGTGGTGAAGGACACTCTCGGCCGATAGCGCGGTCGGCCCCCACCCACTCCTCACGGGTTCCTCACGCTGAGACGCTAGCCTTGCGGTACGCGTCACCGCGCCGCTTCTGCTCGCGCCGCCGACGGCCCATGCGGGCAAGGTCGTGCGCTCGAGTCGGGTCTGCGCGCACAGGAAGCGGCACGGCAGCTCGCGTTAGAGGCCGACGACGTTCCCGGACAGGGGTGATTCAGGGTGCAAAACAGTTCCCTTCGCCCGCTGTGTCATCTGCAGGGGGTAAACTTCGTTTTGGTGACGCAAGCAGGGAGGAGGCTATGCGCACCCACATCATTGAAGCTGTGCGGGCGAGCTTGGTGAGGCTGGCCAGCTCCCTGCTCGCAGTGGCCATCTGCGGTACAGCACTCTTTGCCTGCAGCGAGCGCCCGCTTCCGGCCATGGCTGTGTGAACACTCATTTCGTCGCCGCGTGGGAGCATGGCAGGTCACATGCGCGGGAGCGGAGGCCGGCGGGGAAATTAGGTTCATGTTACCGAATGATGACAGGTGCCCCCCAGGGGGACAGCAGTACTGCCGCGCAGGCACGCAAGGCCGTTTGCCTTTTCTTTTCTTTCGATGGCGAACCAACTTTCTGTTCGTTTCATTGTAGTTCTAGGGTCGCCCACCCCGATATTGACACATCGATAATCGATAGTGCCAACCGCGCGAGTCTCGGGTCGTTCCGGGGGCGAACATTGCTCAGCATCGCGCGAGAGGATTGCTAAGGGTCCGGTTCGTGCCACGCAAGAGTGCCGTGGCCTGCCGGCTCAAGGGAGGCTCACATACACGCGCGAGACCAAACCCGCATGAGCTCCACGGGGGCGACCGGATCGCGGCCCGGTCGCATCTTTGAACCTCGGGGGCACCGACCTGCGCGGACTTTCCAAGGCAGGATTGTGACCCCAATTCCAGGCATGCGATCAACTGGCCGCATGCTCGAGCAGCCTTCGCGCGCGAACCCTATTGGAGACACTGCTTTTCGACTCGGGCAGTGGCGGGTCGATCCGGCTCTCAACGAGATCTCGCGCGATGGTACGACCGTCAAGCTCGAGCCGCGCACCATGCGCGTGCTGGTATTTCTCGCAGAGCATGCTGGAGATGTCGTCAGCGTCAATCAGCTGCTCGACGCGGTGTGGAAAGACCTGGTCGTTACGCAGTGTTCCGTCTACCAGGCCGTCGCATCGCTCCGCCGAGCGCTTGGGGACGACCCCAAGTCTCCAAGCTACATCGCCAACGTCCCTCGTCGGGGATACCGGCTGGTTGCACCGATCGAGGCGGATGCGAAGACGCAGGATCCGGAGCGACTGCCGGCCGAGTCTCCACCGGAGACCGAGTTAATCGAGGAGCAGGCTCCGGTCAAGGCCGAACTTCAACCGGTGCCGTCCCCTACGTCTGAGGCGGGCGAAGTCGCCAAGCGCCGCAGCGGCTTGCGGTATGGGTTGATTCTGATTGCGCTGCTGATGATGGCAGGCGGCGTGTGGTGGTTTTTCTCCCACCTCGGACGCGAACGTCCCCGAGCTGCACCCGCAGCGCTTGCGTCCTCGACAAGCGGTGCGATCGACACGACCAGCGTCGTATTCGCGCCACCACCTCACTCGGTGGCGGTGCTCCCCTTCACCAACCTCAGCGGAGATCCGAAAGAGGAATATTTTTCCGACGGTATGACGGAGGAGATGATCAGTGCGCTGTCGCAGATCGAGGCGTTGAAGGTGATTGCCCGCACCTCATCGTTCTCGTTCAAGGGCAAGGATGCTGATATCGGCACCATTGGACGCAAACTCAATGTGGCGGCCATCTTGGAAGGTAGCGTACGACGCTCAGGGAATAAGGTGCGCATTACGGCGCAGTTGGTCAATGCAGCGAATGGTTTTCACCTCTGGTCACGAGACTACGATCGCGACCTGAACGATCTCCGGGAAGTGCTAGCGCTACAGACGGAGATCGCGAATGCGGTAGCAAGCGCCTTAAAGGTAATCCTGGTGGGTGACGTAGCGGCGAGAATTGAACTTGGTGGCACGCATGAGCCAGCCGCATTCGATGCGTATCTCCGGGGTTCCCAGACTTACCGGAGGTACCACGAGGAAAAAGATCTGGATGCCGCGATCACAAGCTACACGGAAGCGATTCGGCTCGATCCTAGCTATGCCAAAGCCTTCGCAGCGCGGGCTTTGGCGCTTAACGAACTTGCGGGGTGGTGGATCACCACGGGCCAGGCGGCAGTCAACGAGGTCTTCGGTAAGGTGCGGGCCGATGCGCAGAGGGCGATTGAGCTGGCTCCCGAGCTTGGTGAGGGGCACTTGGCATTGGCCGATGCTCTGGCGTCGACGCTCGACTTCAAGCGCGCGAGTGAAGAATACGAGCGTGCCTTGGCGCTGGCCTCTGGCAGCACTCAAGTGTGGCAGGATTACGGCCTGTTCACGGCTCTTATGGGTCGTACAGACGCAGGAATTGTCGCTGCCCGCCGGGCGGTTTGGTTGGACCCGCTGAATCGCAATAGTCACGACCTTCTCGCCCGGGTGTTTGATGCGGCAGGTCGATACCAGGATGAAATTGCTGCCTTTCGTGATGCCAAGGCTCTGGACCCCGACTACGCACCTCTCGATGAGTGGTCACCTTATTACATGCTTGGCAACTACCAGGGCGCCCGCGAAATTTGCGAGCGAAAACCCGAGCGTTGGGACAGCCTGATGTGCCTCGCGATTAGCTATGAGAAGCTCGGACGTCATGCCGATGCGGAAGCGGAGCTCGCGAAATTCAAGGCCATAAACCCCAAGAAAGACGACTGGTACGAGTACGCTGAGATTTATGCGCAGTGGGGCGATCTCGCCGAGGCGCTGAATTGCTTGGATGCTGCCTTACGGGTCCGTCACGTTGCGCTGGATTACCTGAAGACTGACGCGCTTCTTGATCCGTTGCGCAAGGAGCCGCGCTTCCAGGCGATTCAGCGGGAATTGAAGTTTCCAAACCGATCGTCGTAGCGTTCATCTCGAACGACAACCTGCCGAACCCCGTGCAGGACCCAGCGAACCCCGCCTACCCTTACGCGGCGAGCAACATGCCGGCGATCGGGGACCTTTTCGACCTGTTCAAGTTCCCACCGCCGTAGCTATAGACAGGGTCGTGATCCGGTTGGCGCGGCCCTGTTGCATCATCGCGCGCTGGCCGCGGTCGGCGCTGCGCGGTCGACTGACTGACAAATTTCAGTGATTGATTCTGGCGGAGAGGGGGAGATTCGAACTCCCGAAGCTCTTGCGAGCTTGCCGGTTTTCAAGACCGGTGCATTCAACCGCTCTGCCACCTCTCCGCGCCGGTCGTCAGGGCAGCGAGCCCCTATTCTATCAGTCAGTCCGGCGTGTCGGACCTCGTACCGACGCCTGCAGACGGCCAGCGGATGTTGGAAGATCGCTCAGTCAGCGCAGTCGTACATCGTCTCGCCCTCGACGCGCGCGGACACCGCATGCTTACCCTGCTTCGCGCACTCAGCCTCTGCCTCCTCGAGGGCACGCGCTTCGCGCCTCTGATCCACATCAGGACGCATCGCCCCTGGAGCCGATGGATTATCCAGGGGCGGTCCCCCCGCACAGGCGACTAGCAAAACGGCGCAGGCCAGAACCACTCGCTTCATGTTGCCTCCCTTGCAATTGTCGTTGCGAGTGTCAGTACGCCGCATCAAACACGGCGCGACCGTCTCAGGTTTTTGCCGGTCCCTTGAAACCTGGCAAATGCGCAGCCTCGGGTGAGGACGCCAGCTTCACGGCGCTATCGACACTCTTGTTGAATTCCTGCGGCGTCGGCCCGATAAGGACACGCGGGCGGAAGAAATCGGCCCACAGGAACTCGGCGAACGCGGTCGGTGTTTTGTCGAAGCCGCCGGCGTTGCGCACATAGCCCGCGAGCGAGCGGTACGGATCGTCGAGGAGTTTCTCCAGATGGCCGGGTATCTCCTCGAAGGGTCGGGGCTTGCCGGTCTGGTCGATCGGGTGCACCCACTTGGCGGCTGCCATCTTGGGCCAGAACTGCGCGATCGGCACCTTGGAAAAGTCCTCTTCTACCAGGAAGAAGCCGGTGTCCACGCCCGCCTCCGAGCAAGCGCGCCCCAGGTGATGGTGGTCGGTGACGTAGAGCTTCCCGTCCGGCCCCCACACCGCCGGTATCGCGTGCGCCTCGAGAAATTCCTGCCGCTCACTCTTCGTGAGGCTCTCGAGTTTGTCGCGCTTGTCGCGCACCTCGATCATGCCGACCGTGATCTGGGTCGGCCGCAGTCGATGTATCTCGACTTCGTGCAGCTTCGCCATGTCGCGCCCCGGACGATAGGTCCCTTTGTGGTATTAGTGTAACACCCGCTAGGGACGAACCCGTTGGCGGGAAGGATGGATCCGATGCCCTCCCTCTGACGCCCAAGCGCTGCGCAGCGTCTCATATACGAGGCCATTACGCGGGGAGAGACGCATGAGGACGCGTACCTGGGCAATGCTGGGGTCGCTGGTGATCAACCTGATGCTGGGGTTGGCTGTCGCCGCGGTTTTCAGCGCGTCACCACCGGCGATGGCGGCGGCAGTGCCGGCATGCCCGGCCAACGCGGCGGCGCACACCCGGCCGGCCCCGGCGCAGCCAGCGCGTCCCGGCCACCGCTACATCGTCGCCGTGCGCATGGGCTGGGCTTGATTGCCGCGGTCAGTTGAGCGCCACACTCGGGGTCCCCGGCGCGCGTGCCGAGCGCAACATGGAAAGGGCCGCATAGGTCACCACGCCCGTTACCAGCCACCGCATCGTGGTTAGCGGCAAACTCTTCACGACGTAGAACGCCACCAGCACGCCGACAAAGCTGCCGGCCGTCAGGCCGAGTGCCGGCAGATGCGCGAAGCGGCCCGAGCGGAAGAAGCCGAGGCTTGCGACTGGCTGCAGAAGCCCATCACTCGCCATCATGATCGGAAATGCTGCCAGCGGATGCATCCCGAGCAGCGCCAGAAGGATCATGAGTGGCGCGTAGTTTCCAATCCCGATACACATCAGCGCACCCAGCACGAAGCTGACAGCCACTGCGAGGAGGAACCGCCAGCCGTCCAGGCCGAATGCCGTGCCGCCGGGTGGGAAAGCACCAAGATTCTTCATGGCGAAGAAAATCGCAGCGATGAGCAGCGCCACCCCCATGAATAGCTGAATCGAGCGTCGTGGCATCCGGCTGACCACCCCTGCCCCGAGCCATGCTCCGGCCGTCGCGGTGGCCACCATGCACACGAGCAGCGCCGGCTGTACGGTTACGGCCGTCACGAACAGCAAGGTCTCGAGAAAGGCAGCGGCGTTCAGCCCGACATTCAGGGTGCCCGGGATCAACTCATCGGCGGGTTTGCCGCGAAACTTGAACAGCGCCGTCGTCGGCGCGAACGAGCCGATACCGAGCGTATCGAGGAAGGTCGTGGTGCAGCCGATGGCAATGTCCGGCAGATCAGGACGCCCGCGCAGGCAGTGGCGTCGTGCGGCCCAGATCCAGCCGATGACAAAGGCGATATTGACCAGCACGAGCGCGAGCAGGAGCCCGGCCTTGGCGGCACTCATTGACATGCTAGGCCCTGAAGGGGACGTGTGTTCGCAGACGGCTGCCGAAGCGGGCCAGCCCGTCCACAAAGCGCAAGTACTGGATCGTGGCACGCGCGCCGACGCCGCTCAGCGCGTGGAAGGGAACCGGTAACACTGGCGAGACCGGGAAGCCCAGCTCGATGACCTGGGCACCGAGCGCGCGCCGCGCCAGCAATTTCCCCATGACGGTGGCCATGGCCACGCCGCGGCCGCTGTAACCGAGCCCCGCGAGCAGTCCCGGCGCCAGCTCGTGCAGATGCGGTAACTGGTCCCGGGTCATCGCCACCAGTCCTCCCCAGTGATACTCGAAAGGTATCTGCTTGAGCTGCGGGTAGATCTCGTGCACCGCATGGTAGTGGTACTGCACATCGCGCAGGTGTGGCGTGTGCGCAAAAGTGCCTCTGGAACCGAGTACCAGGCGCCCGCTCGCATCGAGCCGGAAGTAGCGCAGCAGGTGCCAGGTGTCGGAAGCGGCCTGTCCCTCCGGGAGAATGGTGCTGCGTAGCTCCGCCGGAATCGGTGCGGTGGCCACCTGAAAAGACGGAACCGGAACCATCGTGCGCCGCAGTTCCTCGCTGATCGAGTCGGTGTATGCATCGGTCGCGATGATAACGACGGGCGCGCTCACGCTGCCCTGCGGTGTGTCGATGCTCCAGGACCCGGCACGACGCCCGAGACGCAGTGCGGGGCTGTGGGTGTGAATATGCCCGCCGGCGCGCAGCACGGCCTGCGCCAGCCCGCGCACGTAGGCGAGCGGCTGCAGCGTGCCACCGCGACGGTCGAGAAGTCCCCCGCAGTAGAGCGCTGATCCGGTGAGCTGCAGCACCTCGCTACGCGAGAGCAGTGACACTGCTGCACCACGGCGCAACCACTGCTCCACACGCCGGGCGAGCTGCTCCAGGGCCGTCACCGAGGTTGCAGGCTGGATCCAGCCGGCGCGCTTCGCCTCGCATTCGATGCCGTGCCGTGCGATGAGCTCGAACACCAGGTCGGGTCCTGCACCGGTGGTGGCGACCAGCCGCCCGCCCGCATACGGCCCCAGCAGCCGCTCGAGGGTATCCGGATCCTGCTTGACGCCGGGAATGACCTGTCCGCCGTTGAGTCCCGAGGCCCGCTCACCGATGTCTACCGCCTCCACCACCACAACCTCACGGCCTGCCTCTGCCAGATGCAGACTGGCCCGGGGGGCGCGGTGACCGACCAGAGCGATTGGAGGTTCAGCACAGACATCTATCGATTATCGATTTTAGGCTATCGTACCGCGGACAGCCTGGTCATTGGGAGCGTTTGCTGCGCTGCGCGGGCACCAGCCATTATGCCCGAGCCCGCGTCTTCCGCGGCCTGCCTGCTTGTGCGAGACTTTGCGCGAGCCGCGACCCGACAGCCAACCAGGCGTCGCCAGGCACGCACCCGCGGCTCGACGGGGGATTGATGCGATCTGCCCACCTGGTCTGCGCGGTTGTCTCCTGGCCGCTGCTGACGGCGCAAGTTCTTGCTGTCCCGCCACCCCTGCCGGCCGAGCATCTCTCCATCGAGCGCCTGCCGCCACGCAGCCCACACTGGGTGTACGTGTATGACGAAGTGTTCGACAACGAAATCGATGCACGGGTGTTTCTCTTCGACGGGGACAGCAACAGGCGCCTCGGACAAATCGGTGCCGGTTTCTATACCAGCGTCAATCTCTCCCCCGACGGCGGCACCACGGCGGTCGCGGCTACCTATTTCGCACGTGGCAGCCGTGGAGCACGCGTCGACGTCGTCGAGTTCACCGACAACACGACGCTCGCCGTGACGCACGAGATCCTTCTCCCTGCCAAGCGGGCCCTGACCGTCCCGAGCCTGTTCAATCTCGCCTACAGTGCCGACGGCCACCTTCTCTATGCAGCCTACATGACCCCGGCGGCCTCTTTCGGCGTGCTCGATCCTGCCGCTGGGACCGTGCTCGGGGAGATCGACACCGCGGGTTGCGTGCTGGTGATACCCTCGGGCCGCTACCGGGTGTCCTCGTTGTGCGAGAGCGGTCGCCTGCTCAGCGTGACACTCGATGCACAGGGGCATGAGACGGCGCGCGCCATGTCGGAGCCCTTCTTCAATGCGGATGCCGATCCGGTGTTCGTGCAGGGCATCCCCACGAGGAACGGCTATGTCTTCCTCTCCTTCCTCGGGGAGGTACACGACATCGACTTCAGTGCCGAGCAGCCCTCCTTTGCGGCACCGTGGTCGCTGGTCTCCGCAGCGCAGAAAGGTCATTGGCGGCCGGGCGCCTATCAGGTGGGTGCGATCCACAAGGAGCTCGGCCGGCTGTACGTACCGATGCACGAGGGGGGCGAGGGAACGCACAAGGACGGCGGCACGGAGATCTGGGTGTACGACCTCGCCACTCACAAGCAGCTGGCACGCTGGCCAGTCAAGTCGCACGGCCTGTCGAAGGTCGTTGCGCTGCAGGTGTCTCAGGATCCCGCACCGCTTCTGTTCGCTGCCACCGAGACGGCGCAGCTGGCTACCTTCGATGCGCTCAGCGGCCAGCTGCGTCACGTCGAAACGCATGTCGCCCAGACGCCCTGGATGCTGCTCAATCCCTAACGGCACGAGGTGCATGATGCGTAGCTTCGATCAGTTGTCCGAACACTCCACCCGCTCGCTGGCGCAACGTACCTCGCGCCGCAGCCTGCTGGCGTCGCTCGGGCAGCTGCTCACCGGCGCGGCACTGCTGCCGTTGCTCCCCGTGGATCGCGCGAGCCGTGCCCACGCCGCGGCAGCGAAGCCCGATAGCCCGGAGAGCTGCGAGTACTGGAAGTATTGCGCGATCGACGGGTTCCTGTGTTCCTGTTGTGGTGGCACCTCCACCTCCTGTCCGCCCGGGACCGCGTCCTCGCCCATTTCCTGGGTCGGGACTTGTCATAACTCCGCCGATGGCCGCGACTATATCGTGTCGTACAACGACTGCTGCGGGAAGAGCACCTGCGCCAACTGCGACTGCAATCGCAATGAGCGTGAAAAGCCCGTCTACCGGCCCTCGCGCAACAACGATCTCAATTGGTGCATGGCTAACGCCGATGTCAACTACCACTGCACGGTGTCGGTGATTCTCGGGGTCGCCGAGAAATGAGCCGGCAGGATCACTGCGCACAGGAGCTCGGGTGCGAAGGCGGGCCCCCTTCAGGCTCTCGGTAGCGCTGCTGGCCGCCGGCTGCCTTGCGATTGCGCTCGCGCCAGTGCAGCCCACCGCTGCCGCCGAGAAAGCGGCCTATCCCGAAGGCGCCACGGCATTCCAGGCGAACTGCGCTCTATGCCAC
>Ga0318546_10001487_pt1 | contig 10079 bp, 10 predicted proteins | sample GRESIP169b2f19_FD_203514 | JGI IMG/M metagenome (GOLD analysis project Ga0318546, IMG submission 203514) | Tropical soil microbial communities from Luquillo Experimental Forest, Puerto Rico - GRE.SIPMG.169b2f19 | ecosystem: Environmental > Terrestrial > Soil > Tropical forest > Bulk soil...
CCTGGGACCGGCGCGCTCGTTGCCGGCCGCGATCGCCACGCCCTGCCGCCGCGCCGGTCCCAGGATCTCGACCGGGAGCGGGAACATGACACGCTCCTCGACCAGCCGGAACTCCTCGACCCGGTAGCCGCGCAACGCGCGCAACCGCTCGACGCACGCCATCACCACGTCCTCGGGCGTCGAGGCCCCGGCGGTGACGCCGACGTCGCCGTCGAGCCACTCGGGCCTGATGTCTTCGGCCGACTCGATTAGGTGGGCGCGCGCCCCGAGATGGCGGGCGACCTCGACCAGCCGGTTGGCATTGCTGCTCGCCGGGGCGCCGACCACCAGCACCACCTTGCAGCGCCGCGCCAGCTCCTTGACCGCGTTCTGGCGGTTCTGGGTCGCGTAGCAGATGTCGTCCTTGGCCGGCTCGCGGATCGCCGGGAAGCGCCGCTTGAGCGCCTCGACGATCGCGCGGCAGTCGTCCACCGACAGCGTCGTCTGGGTGATGTAGGCGACCTTGGCCGGATCGCCGACCTCGAGCGCCTCGGCTTCGGCGACGTTCTCGACCACGACGATCGATTCGGGGGCCTCGCCCAGCGTGCCCTGGACCTCGACGTGGCGGCGATGGCCGACCAGCACGATCGTGTAGCCCTGGCGCGCGTGGCGCAGCGCCTCGAGGTGGACCTTGGTCACCAGCGGGCAGGTGGCGTCGATCGGCTTGAGCCCCCGCTCGGCGGCTTCGCGGCGCACCGCCGGCGACACCCCGTGGGCCGAGAAGATGACCGGGGCGCCGGCCGGGACGTCGGCGAGGTCGTCGGTGAACACCGCCCCCTTGGCGCGCAGGTCCTCGACCACGTGGCGGTTGTGGACGATCTCGTGCCGCACGTAGATCGGCGCGCCGTAGATCTCGAGCGCCATCTCGACGATGTCGATGGCGCGATCGACCCCGGCGCAGAAGCCGCGCGGGGCGGCGAGGTAGAGCGTCGGGGGCGTGTGGCTCATCGCGGTGCGCGCCTCGATCACGGGACGGGTCAATCTCGAGCTCAGGTTAGCCGAAGGGGCGCGGGGGCGCGAACCGGCGCCCTCAGCGCACCGCCTGCGCGTGCTCGCTGCTGTCGGCGGCGAACAGCGCCTTGAGCGAGTCGGGCGCGCCGGCGCGCAGCGCGGCGATCAGCTGGCGGGCGCGCTGCCGCTCCTCGGCGCTGCGCGCCAGCCCTTCGGCCTTGCGCATCTCGCCGAGCGCCACGCGCGTCGATCCGCCCGCCTCGAGGGCCATGCCGAGGATGAGATGGGCCTCGGTCGACGCATCGTTGTGGCGCACCCCGTCGCGCGCCAGCTCGAGCGCGATGTCGGTGCGTCCCCCGGCGGTGAAGAAGCGCACCGCTTCGAGCCGGGCGTTGAGGTCGCCGGGTTGATCCCGCAGCCAGCGGCGGTAGAGCTGCGCCGCCTCGTCGGTGCGTCCCAGCTCGCGCAGGGTCTGGACCTGGGCCTGGAACGCGAGCCCCAGGGTGGAGTCGCGCTTCTCGGCCTCGCGGTAGTCCTCGAGCGCCTCCTCGAGCCGGCCGGCGTGTCGCTCGATGTTGCCGAGGTTGATCCACGCGGTGGCGTCCCTGGGATCGAGCGCGATGGCGCGCTGGTACTGCTGGCGCGCTTCGTCGGGCTTGTCGCGCGCCGCCAGCACCGAGCCCAGATCGCGATGCTTGTCGGCGCGCGGCGGCGGCAGCACCACCGCGCGGCGCAGCGCGATCTCGGCGTCGCGCGGACGCTTCGCCGCCATGTAGGCGAACCCCAGTGCCTGCCAGCTGTCGCCGTCGTTGGGCCGGCGGCGGGTGAGGCGCTCGAGCTGGACGATGGCTGCGTCGGCCTGACCGGTGCGCGCGAGGGCGAGTCCCAGCTCGCGCGTCGCCGCGACGTTTCCGGGATGCGCCTGCACTTCGGCGCCGAAGCACTTGACCCCCTCCTGATCCTGGCCCACGCCGACGAACAGCATCCCCATGCGGTAGTTGGCGTCGGGAATGGTGGGATCGAGCCGCACCGCGCTGCGGTAGGCGGCGATGGCAGCGGCCGGCGAGCCCCGGCGTTCGAACGCGCGCCCCAGCTGGTATTCGTCGCGCGCGCGCTGCAACCGGCTGCGGTGCAGGGTGTCCGGGGTCGCCGGGCGGCCCGGCACCAGCAGCGGCGCGGGCGCCGATTCGACGCTGTCGACGTGCGCGGGGCGCACCGGCGCGGCCGCCGGGGCGGTGCTGTCGGGAGCCGCTCCGCCCCCCGGCGCCGCGCCGGCCGCGGCGGGCACGGCGAGCGCCACGGCGGCGAGCGCGGCGAGCAGAATGGGGGTGGGGCGTTCGGACACGGATTCCTCGCGCCGAGTATAGGTGCGGGCGCAAACGGGTCAACCGCGCGATGTGCTACGGTTGATCTTCGCCATGAACTACCGCATCACCCGCAACGCGCTCGCCCTCGCCGTCGCCATCATGGGGGCCGTCGATCTGTGGTCGGCGCTGCTCTCCCAGCCCTCCGACCGTCTGCTCGCGCTGCGGCATCTCGTGCCCACCGAGGTGCTCGACACCAGCCGCTCGTTCACGCTGCTGGCGGGCGCGCTGCTGCTGGTCACCGCCTGGGGGCTGCGCAAGGGCAAGCGCCGCGCGTTCGTCGGCGCGCTGCTGCTGTGCGCGGTCTCGGTGCCGGTCAACATGCTCAAGGCGTTCGATTTCGAGGAGGCCTCGGCGGCCACCGCGCTGATGTTCATGCTGGGCGTGTCGGGACACGCGTTCCAGGTCAAGAGCCGCGAGCTGTCGTTCGGCAACCTGCGCTCGCGCGCGCTGCTGCTGCTGGTCGGCGTCGCGGTCTACGCGGTGGGCGGCTGCTGGCTGCTGGAGTTCACCTACACCCACACCCACTCGTTCAAGCGCGCGTTCGCCGAGGCCGCCTACCAGCTGTTCGGCCTCGGCGAGCCGACGCTGGCGGTGCCGCGCGCCCACAGTGTGGTCAGCTGGTACCTGAGCTCGATCGGCCTGCTCAGCTTCACCGCCCTGGTGGGTCTGGCGCTCGCCGGGCTCCAGCCCGCCGCGTACCGCCGCCGCCATCGCGTCGAGAGCGAGCGGGTCGCCGAGCTGCTGCGGCTCTACGGGGACAATTCGGTCTCGGCGTTCGCCCTCGATCCCACCACCGATTACTTCTTCAGCCGCAACGGCCGCGCAGTGATCGCGTACCGATTCGAGTCCGACACCCTGCTGGTGATCGGGGATCCGATCGGGCCGCCCGAGGAGATGCGGCCGCTGCTCGAGGCGTTCGCGTCCTACTGCCACGACCGCGACTGGCAGTTCGCGTTCTACCAGGCGCGCCCCGAGCGGCTGCCCGAGTACCGCCAGCAGGGCTGGCGCGCCATCCACATCGGCGAGGACCCGGTGCTGTGGACCGACAAGTTCACGCTTGAGGGCCCGGAGCTGGGGCCGTTGCGCCGCAACGTGCGCAAGCTCGAGCGCGAGGGGCTCGAGGCCCGCATGTTCGTACCGGGCGAGAACCCGTTCGACCCCGCGCACGATCCCGACGGCCTGCTGGCCCAGATGCAGCAGATCTCGGACGAGTGGCTCCACGGCCGGGCGGGCGGCGAGCGCGGCTTCTGCATGGGGCGCTTCGATCCCCACACCCTCCGCGACGTGTGGCTGGCGGTGGCGTGGAATCCAAAGCTCGCCCGGGTCGAGGCCTTCGGCACCTGGGTGCCGGTGTGGGCACGGCGCGGCTGGGCCATCGACCTGATGCGGCGCCGGGCCGACGCGCTCACCGGGGCGACCGAGTTCCTGGTGGTCAAGTCGGTCGAGCACGCGCGCGCGCGCGGCGACGCGATGCTGTCCCTGTCGCTTTCGGCGCTGGCCAAGGTCGAGGAGCCGCGCCCCGCCGAGGCCGCCGCCACGGGCGACGGCGCCGAGGGCGCCGACGACGCGACCGCCGAGCCCAGCTCCGTCACCACCCCCGACGTGGCGGCGCGCGGGCTGCCGCTCGGCGCCGTCACCGACGATCGCGCGCGCGAGTTCCTGATGGAGCACCTGGCGCGCTTCTACGACTTCAAGAACTTGTTCCGCTGGAAGAAGAAGTTCAGGCCCGCGTTCGAGGACCGCTATCTCGTGTACCCGGACCCGATGGGCCTGCCGCGCGTCGCCCGCGCGCTGCTGCGCGCGCAGAGCCCCGGCGGCCTGATCGGCTACTTCCGCCGCGCCGCCTAGGCTCCGCATCGAAGCGGGCCTAGCGCTCGAACCCCAGGTGGTCGGGCGACGCGCGTACCGGCGGTGGGGGCGGGCCGCCGGTCACCGGGACGCTGGCGTCGACATCCTCGAGCGCGAGGTCGTCGATCCAGGCCCGACCCGACCCCTCGAGCAGCAGGCCGAAGGCGATCGTGGCCGCTTCGGGAGCCACGTCGAGCACCACGTCGACGCGCGTCCATTCCGAGGTGCCGGTGATGGGACGGGACGACATGTCGTCGAAGGCGAGGACCTGGCCGCGCTCGCCACCATCGACGCGCATCCACACGCCCGCCCACCCGTGCACCTTGCGCGTGCGCACCCACGCCGCGAGCCGTACGCGCCGGCCGCGATGCTCGCCGGCGTCGAGCACCTGCATGAGCGCGCCGTCCCCCTGGGGCCGCGAGCGCGCCGAGCGCACGAAGCCGCTGGCGTGCCCGGTGTGGGCGATCTTGTGGTCCACCCCCACGGTGTAATCCTGGGGCGGACTGCCGGCCCGCACCCAACCCGAGGGGAGCTCGGTGGGCGTGGGCGGCGGGTGGGGCGCGACGTGCCCGCCGAGGGCCGAAAGCGCCCAGGAGACCGTGGCGGGAACGGCGTAGCGCAGGATGTCGGAGGTTGTCAGGCGCCCTTCCGGAACGGCCGGGGGCGCGGCCAATGGCATCGATACCCCGGCCGGCGGCGGCGGTTCCAGGCGCTGCGCCGCGAAAGGCGGCCGCTACCTCCCGCTGAAGTTGGGCTTGCGCTTCTCGAGGTACGCGCCCAGGCCCTCCTTGGCGTCGTCGCTCTGGAACAGCTGCTGCTGCAGCTCGCGCTCCACCGCCAGCGCCGACTCGAACGGGATCTCGACCCCGGTCTGGACCGAGCGCTTGATGCGCCCCACCGCCTTGGCGGCGCGATGCGGCGGGCAGAAGCCCTCGGCGTATTTCTGAACCTTGTCGAGGAACTCGTCGCTGCTCGCGGTCTCCCAGATCTGGTTGACGATCCCCAGCTCCTTCGCCCGCTCGAAGTCGAAGGTCTCGCCGCTGACCATCAGCTCGATCGCGATGCTCTTGTTGATCAGCCGCGCCAGCCGCTGGGTGCCGCCGGTGCCGGGCAGCACGCCGAGCGTGACCTCGGGGAGCCCGATCTTGCCCGCACCCTTGCGCGCGATCCGCACGTCGGCGGCCATCGCGATCTCGAGCCCGCCGCCCACGGTGTGGCCGTTGAGCGCCGCGATCACCAGCTTGGGCGTGTGCTCGAGGCGGTTGAGGGTCTCGTTCGCGTGCAGACAGAAGTAGTACTTGAATACCGGGTTCACGGTCTTCAGCATGTTGATGTTGGCACCGGCGCAGAAGAACTTCTCGCCCGCGCCACGCAGCACCACGACGTGCACCGCCTCGTCGAAGCGGGCTTTGAGAATCGCGTCGTCGAGCTCGCGCATCATCTCGTAGGTATAGGTATTGGCGGGCGGATCGGTGAGCTCGATCCACGCCACGCCGTTCTTGACGCGATAGTCGACGAGCCGGGTCTTGGTCGCTTCCATGGAGGGAGTCTCCGGAATGGGGTGTCGGGAATCGGGAGGCGCGGCGGCCGGCCGCGACAGGCGGATCGGAACGACGGATTATAGGAAGCCGCTCGCGCGAGCGTCAACGCGGCCGGCGCGGACGACGCGCGCCGTGGCGGTGGCGCTGGCGCTGTTGCTCGGCGCGCTGCCCGCGGCCGCCCGGGGCGGGGAGGGCGCCAGGGGCACCATCCTCCGTCTGCTCATCCCCGCGCCCTCGCTCCACAAGGACGAGCAGAGCGTGCGGGTCTATCTGCCGCCTTCGTACTCGCGCCCGGAGTCCGCGAGCCGGCGCTACCCGCTGCTGATCATGCTCCACGGCTGGCCGGGCGGCGACGGCAACTGGCTGGGCCAGGGCCGGGCCGCCGAGACGCTCGATTCGCTGTCCGCGCGCGGCGCCATCCCCGAGGTCATCGCGCTGTTCCCGAACGCCAACGGCGCCGGCATTCTGGGGCGCTCGATGTACCTCAACGCGCACGACGGCCGGTTCCAGGTCCAGGACTTCATCGTCAACGACCTGATCGCGTGGGCCGACACCGCCTACCGCACGCGCCCCGAGCCCGCGGCGCGGGTCCTGATCGGGCTCTCCGAGGGCGGCAGCGCCGCCGTCAACCTGGCGCTGCGCCATCCCGAGAAGTTCGGGTCGTGCGCGAGCCTGAGCGGCGAGTTCCGGTTGTCGCGCGGCTTCGGCATGAAGGGAGTGCTGGGCCCCGAGCCGGGAGCGACCAGGATCCTGGAGGAGAACAGCCCGCTGCTCTACATCGACCGGATCGTCGAGCAGGCGAAGCAGCAGGCCATCTACTTCGACTGCGGGCTCGACGAGAGCGAGTGGCTGGACCAGAACCGCGAGTTCGACCGGAAGCTCACCGCCCTCGGCATCCCCCACACCTACCAGGAGTTCCCGGGCGGACACAGCTGGGGCTACTGGAAGGTCCACCTGCGCGACGCGCTGCTGGCTCTGGCGCCCGCCCTGCGCTGAAGCCGCGCGGCGGCCGCCGCGATCCGCGTGCGCCGGCACGGGGCCCGTGCCCCACCGGGCGCTTGACCGGGCCCGACATCCATCGTATATTGACGATAAGCGATGAAAGGAGGCGCCATGCCATTGGCCACGCCGGCCCGACGCCGGCGGCAGCGGACCGGCCGGCGCGCGATCGGCCGGGCCGACCTCGACACCGCACGCCTCTCCAGGGCGCTCGGACACCCCGCCCGGGTCGCGATCGTGCGCATGCTGATCGCCCGCGGTGAGTGCGTGTGCGGCACGATCGTCGAGGGCCTGCCGCTCGCGCAGGCCACGGTGTCCCAGCACCTCAAGGTGCTCCGGCAGGCGGGCCTGATCCGTGGCGAGATCGACGGCCCGCGGGTCTGCTACTGCATCGATCTGGACGCCCTGAAACGGTTCCAATCGCTGCTCGCGTCACTGCGAGCGGCTCACCCGGGAGGAACGCCATGAGCGAACCCAACGATGTGCGTACCATCGTGCGTGAGAAGTACGGCGCGATCGCCGGCGGCGAGCCGGCGGGTGCGGCCGGCTGTTGTGGCGATGCCTGCGGCTGCGGAGACGTGCTGGCCGAGATCGGCTACTCCACCAGCGAGGCGGCCGCGGTGCCCGCCGCGTCGAATCTCGGCCTCGGCTGCGGCAATCCGCTCGCCCACGCCGCCGCGCAGCCCGGCGAGACCGTGCTCGACCTGGGCTCGGGGGCCGGCATCGACTGCTTCCTGGCCGCGCGCGCGGTGGGCGCGGGCGGGCGCGTGATCGGGGTGGACATGACGCCGGCGATGATCGACCGCGCGCGCGCCGCGGCCGCCCAGGGCGGCTACGGGAACGTCGAGTTCCGGCTCGGCGAGATCGAGCACCTGCCGGTCGCCGACGCCAGCGTCGATCTCGTGATCTCGAACTGCGTGATCAACCTGTCGCCCGAGAAGCGGCAGGTGTTCCGCGAGGCTCTGCGCGTGCTGCGGCCGGGCGGCCGCCTGGTGGTGAGCGATCTGGTGTGGATCCGCCCCATGCCGGAGTCGATCCGCGGCCGGGTCGACGCTCTGGTGGGCTGCGTCGCCGGCGCCTCGCTCGAGGAGGAGTATCTCGCGCTGATGCGCGGAGCGGGCTTCGAGTCGGTCGAGGTGCTCGAGGAGACGCGCTACACCGTGGGCCTCGAGGGCCTGGCCAGGAACGAGGCGGAGCGCCAGGCGTTCGACAGCGTGCGCTCGGTCAAGGTGCGGGGGTGGAAGCCGGCGTAGGCGGCCGCCTCAGCGTCGCAGCAGCCAGGCGCCGAAGGCGGTGGCGATCAGCATCGCCACGCTGGTGGCGAGCCAGGCCGCCAGCGCCATGAGGCCGAGTCGATCCACACGCCACTCGGTGTCGCGCAGGGACCGGCCGACGACAATGACCGCGCGCGAGGCGCCCGACACCTGCACCGAGACGGTGGCGCTGCGCACCCCCGGCCGCGGCTGCCAGGTGACGCGGTTCTCGCCGTTGCGGCGCGCATCCGCGAACACGCCGGCCGGCGGCAACGGCGTGTGCCCATCGAGGCGGAGGTTGGCCGCCAGGGCGCGATCCTCCCCGTCGACGACGGCCGTCCACACCGCCGCGCTCGCCCCGATGTCGACCGGGGCCCCGCTCACCAGCGAGGCGGGATCGGCGCCGTGCGCCACGGCGCGCGCCGCGTCCTCGGCGATCTGGATCTGCGGATCGTTGGCCCCCTGGCGGTAGGCCTGCTGCACCGAGGCGTAGATCAGCAGGGTCAGCAGGGTGGCCCCGGCTTCGATCGGCAACCAGCGTGCGACGACCTCGCGGAGCAGCGGCGGGGCGGACGCGGGGCGTGCGGGAACCGCGACAGCGGACATGGGATCCTCCTCGTCGAGGCGCGGGCGGTCCCGCGCTAGCCCAAGACACAAAGTGCTTTGCCAAACAAAGTATCGGCGGGCGGAGCCGCCGGGTCAAGCCCCGGGTTCAGGGCAGGGCGCGCCCCCAGCGCTGCGCCTCGATCAGGGCCCGCACCCGGCGCTCGATCTGGTCGCGGATCGCGCGCACGCGCTCGAGCGGCTTCCCCGCCGGATCCTCGAGCGCCCAGTCCTCGACCCGGGCGCCCGGCACCACCGGGCACTCGTCGCCGCAGCCCATCGTGATGAGCCAGGCGGCGCCGGCCGCCAGCTCCGGGGTGAGGCGCCGTGGAACCGCGCCCGCGGTCTCGATCCCGATCTCGCGCAGCGCCTCGGCGACGGCGGGGTGGACGGCGGGGGCCGGCCGCGTGCCGCCCGAGATGGCGCGCGCGCGCGCCGGGTCGGCATGGCGGTTGAACAGTTCCGCGGCGATCTGGGAGCGGCCGGCGTTCTGGACGCAGGCGAACAGGACCGTGGTAGTCTCCGGCTCCCGGGGCATACCGGCCATGGTCGGCCAGGCTCAGGCGGCGGTCAACGCCGCGCCCGGAAGGCGGGCCCCGCTTCGGAACCGATCGACGGCGGTCACGGATCGCCACACCATTGATGAAGGAGGAGCGCGATGTACGTCGTCCGCGACATCTTCACCGCGAAGCCCGGCATGGCCTCGAAGCTGGCGAAGCTGATGAAGGAAGTGATGACCATGCCCAACAGCCCCAGGGCGCGCATCCTCACCGACCTGGTCGGCGACTACAACACCGTGGTCATGGAGAGCGAGTACAAGGACCTCGCCAGCTACGAGAAGATGATGCAGGAGTACACGTCGCAGCCGCCGGAGCTGCGCCAGAAGATGGCGGGCTACACCGACCTGTGGCAGTCGGGCCGCCGCGAAGTCCTGCGGGTGGTCGACTAGCGCGTCACTCGAAGCGCCGCCGCGCCGAACCGGCGCGCGCGAAGCCCGGGGCCATCGACTCCGCCGCCGGCCCGCCTTCACCGAAGGCGGGCTTGCGCTTTTCGGTGAACGCCGTGAGCCCTTCGGCGACGTCGGGGCTCACCCAGCAGGCGGCCTGCGCCTCGGCCTCGGCGTCGAGGCACGCGGTGAGCGGCTGGTCGAGCGCCGCGCGCAGCGTGCGCTTGATGAGCCAGGTCGCGAGTCGCGGTGCTTCGGCGAGACGCCGGGCCAGCGCGCGCGCCGCCTGGTCGAGCTCGCCGTGCGGCACCACCTGGTTGACGAGCCCGATGCGCAGCGCCGCGGCGGCGTCGATCGCGTCGCCGGTCCACGCCATCTCGAGCGCGCGCGCGAGGCCCACCCGCCGCGGCAGGAAGAAGGTGCCGCCCCAGTCGGGATGGAGCCCGATGCGCGCGAACGATTCCGCAAAGCTCGCCTGGTCCGAGGCGATCCGCAGATCGCAGGCCAGCGCGAGGTTCAAGCCCGCTCCGGC
>Ga0318546_10001492_pt1 | contig 10057 bp, 7 predicted proteins | sample GRESIP169b2f19_FD_203514 | JGI IMG/M metagenome (GOLD analysis project Ga0318546, IMG submission 203514) | Tropical soil microbial communities from Luquillo Experimental Forest, Puerto Rico - GRE.SIPMG.169b2f19 | ecosystem: Environmental > Terrestrial > Soil > Tropical forest > Bulk soil...
GATGGCGGTCAGCCCGGCCGCGCTGGCCGCCGCCGTGGCCGGAGTGGCGGGCCTGGTCCGCCGGCTCGACCTGTCCGCGGGAATCCTGCGCTACGAGGCCTGGCTGGCCAGCAGCGCGGCCGCCGCGATGGCCGTCTTCCTGTCCGGCGCCTGCTGCTGGGTGCTCGCCGAGGGCTCGGGGCCCGGGCTGTTCCATGCCGGCGTCATCGATGCCGGCAGCCTGGCCGTCATGGCCCTGGCGCTCGGCCTGGCGCACCGGGCCACCGGCCTGGCCAGGAAGGCCGCGCCTGGCGCGCGCCCGCGATAGGCCGCGGCCGGCGGCCGCCCTGCGCCAGGTCGCGGGGCCTGCTCGCGGACGGCGTTCACGACGTTGCCGTTCGGGTGGCACGACCATTACCGGACCGGCGCGTTTATAACTATCTCGTCTCATCTCTTCGGTAATTCATGCCCTATACCCGCATTACGTCCGGCGGGGAACGCTTATCGGGCTCACGTCTGTAATCCACGGCCTCATCCGTAACGTCCTACTCACAAACGCGGCCCGGGCCTGCGCGCCCGATGGCCGCGCTTGCTACATCGGGGTGTTCCTGAGGAGGAGCCTGCATGAGATCAAACCGGCCGCCCGGCGCGGTCAGAAAGCCCGTACCCGCGGCCGGGGCGGGCATCCTTCGCGGTCTTCGCCCCGGCGTCGTCCGCGCCGTGTCGGTGACGGCCGTGGCCGCGGCTGCCTGCGCCATGTGGGCGGCGCCGGCGGGCGCGGTGGTCAAGCACGCGTCGACCACCAGCGTGTCGGCCAAGCCTTCACCGGCCCTCGTCGACACGCGCGTGAAGCTGTCGGCGACCGTCAAGTCGTCGGGCCGGACCCCGACCGGATCCGTCACGTTCTGGTCCGGGACCAGGAGGCTGTGTGCCGGGCACCTGACCAAGGGGGCGACGTCCTGCTCCGCCAAGTTCTTCACCGCCTCCACCAAGAAGGTGAAGGGCGTCTACTCTGGCGACTCCACGCATAAGGCGTCCTCCGGTACCGCCACGGTGCAGGTCGTGAACCCGCCGCCGCCCGGGAAGTTCGCCACGGCCACCACGGTCACCAAACCGGCCAACATCGACACCGTCCAGGCCGGCACTAAGGAAACGCTGACCGCCACCGTGGCTTCGGTGGGCGGGGGCGCGGTCCCGACCGGGACGGTGTCGTTCGTGCCCACCAACCTCGGTGTCGGCCCGTTCCCGGGCTACATCGTGTGCAACGTCACGCTGGTGAACGGGACCGGGTCGTGTACGGTCGATCCTCCCGCAGGCACCTGGGGATTCGTCCTGTACAAGGCGACCTATTCCGGTGACGCCACACATACCGCGTCGGCGTCGACCGGCGATCACAAGCTGATCACGCCGGATCCCACGTCCACGACCGTGGAGGGCCCGGAGACCGCCGCCGCGGGCAATGTGGCGATCACCGCCGACGTGGTGCCGGACACGTACGGCGGCCCCAGTTACAACATCCTGGCCGGCTTCAGCGAGACCGGCAGCGACACCGTGGCGTTCGCAGTTGACGGCACCACCGTTTGCAACGCTTCTGCGCTGCAGTGGAACGGCACGGTCAACTACGCCACCTGCACGGCCAACCTGGCTGCGGGGACCCACCAGGTGGTGGCCACGTACTCCGGAGACGAGTACACCAACGGATCAAAGAGCGAGACGTTCACCATCACCGTCTCCTGATCCCCCAAAGCAGGCGCCGGGCCGTCCCAGCCGGGGCGGCCCGGCGCTGCCATACCTGGCCTGCCCAGGTCGTGCCACGAGGAGGATTCTCAGTCGTATTGGCTGACGATCCTCCACGCTGATTGATCAGCCTGGCTGGTTTGGGCGGAGGGTCAGGGATTCGAACCCTGGAGGACGCGTCAACGCCCTAGTAGTTTTCAAGACTACCGCCATCGGCCACTAGGCGAACCCTCCTGAACTGCGGTTACGCCTGGATCAGGGTCTGGCGCCACCCTGGCCCGTGGCTGGTCCGCAGCCTTGGCGTCGGGCTGCCCGGGCGGCCCGACGTCGGCTCCTACCCTCTCATATCGCGTCGTCTCCTGGCTCCGGCCGGACTGGCCCGCTCTGCCCGCTCTCGCGCAACGGCGCCAGCCCGGAGCCCCGCCGTCAGGGATCTCCGCGGGTAGGTAGGCTCGCGATCGGAGGAGGTTCCATGCTGCGCCCGTTCGGCTGGCAGGCGGTCGTCACGGTCTGGCAGTTCGCGCCGATCGTCACGGGTGCCGTCGTCATCCTGGCCGCCCTCTACCTCTGGGGCGTGCTGCGGGTCGCCCGCCGGCATCCCGCCCGGCCGTGGCCCGCCTGGCGGACCGCGATGTTCCTCGGCGGCCTCGCGGTGGTCGTGCTGGCCACCGAGAGCGGCATCGGGTCCTACGACGACGTGCTGTTCTGGGACCACATGGTGCAGCACCTGATGCTGATCATGATCGCCCCGCCGCTGCTCATCTTCGGCCAGCCGATCACGCTGCTGCTGCACGCGAGCAGGAACCCGCTGCACACCTGGGCCAAGCGGGTCGTGCGGTCCCGGGTGGCCAGCTTCCTCACCTGGCCGGTCTTCGGCGTCGTGGCCTACACGGCCGTGGTCGTGGCCGCGCACCTGACGGCTCTGGCCAGCCTGGTGGAGACCAACCAGACCCTGCACAACGCCGAGCACGTCGTCTTCCTGGTGGTCGGCTACCTCTTCTTCCTGCCGATCCTCGGCACCGAGCCGATCCGCTGGCGGCTCAGTTACCCGGTCCGGTTCATCATCCTCGTCCTGGTGATGCCGGTGGACACGTTCACCGGCCTGGTGCTCGGCTACGGCACGGCGGGCACGCCGGGGGTCGTGACCGGCTCGCGGCCGGCCTGGGCCCCCGGGCCAGTGGCGGACCTGCACACCGGCGGCGCGGTGATGTGGATCGCCGGCGACGCCATCATGTTCGGGCTGATGATGCTGGTGTTCTTGATGTGGAGCATGGACGATCGGGCCGTGGCGAGCGGCCGCGGGTGGCTGGAAGCGGCCCGCAGGACCAGCCTGGCCAGCCTGGTGGCCAGCCACCCGGCGCCGGGACCGGCCGGACCGGCGGGCGCGCCGGGAGCCGGTCCCGCCGGTCCGCAAGCCGAAGGCACCGCCGCCCCCGCGGCGCCGGCTGCCGTCAGCTGGGACCAGCGCGGCGGAATCGACGATGACGAGCACCTCGCCGCCTACAACGCCTTTCTCGCCCGGCTGAACGAGGCCGAATCCGGCCGTAAACCATAAAATCTCTTTTATCCGCCTTATTAGCTCCCATGTACCTCTGGGCGCGAGATGAAAAGAGATTCTGGCCCCGCTGGCTGAACCGGGGACAGTTTCGCGCCCGTTACTGCTGACAGCGACACGGGTCGGGACCTCTCGTGCCGCTGGCCGTGTCTGCCAATTGGCGGCGGGCGAAGCTTTTACTTTCTTGGGGAGCGTGCGCATGTCGGTAGTTCACCGGGCGGTAGCGTGCGCGCTTGCGGCGGTCACGGCCGTGGGCGCAGGACTCGCAATGATGGCTCCGGCGTCGGCGACGGTTCACTCGCCGACATCATTTATCGGGCAATTCAGCAAAATAACCAACATCGGCTCGACTGTCCCGGCCAACGGGGACGTCAACCCGTACGGGATCGTCGTGATCCGGAAGAGCCAGGGCCGGCTGCAGCGCGGCAACATCCTGATCAGTAATTTCAACAATCAGGCCAACCTGCAGGGCACCGGGACCACGATCGTGGAGATCTCGCCCCGCGGCCGCCTGACCCTGTTCGCGCACATCACCAGGGCCAAGCTGACCGGTCGGTGCCCCGGCGGCGTAGGCCTGACCACCGCGCTGGCCGTGCTGCCCGGCGGGTGGGTGGTCGTGGGCAGCACGCCGTCGAAGGACGGGTCGGTGACCACGGCCAAGGCCGGCTGCCTGATCGTGCTCGACAACCGGGGCACGGTCCGGGAGACCATCTCCGGCCACGGCATCAACGGGCCGTGGGACATGACCGCGCTCGGCGCGGGCAGGTTCGGCGACCTGTTCGTCACCAACGTGCTCAACGGGAACGTCGCCGGGACGACGGCCGTCGTCCGTAAGGGCACGGTGCTGAGGCTGAGGCTCGCGGTGTTCCCGAACCGCCCGCCGAAGCTCCTGCGGGTCACGAAGATCGGCTCCGGGTTCTTCCAGCAGGCCAACGCGGCCGCGTTCGTGCTCGGGCCGACCGGAGTAGGCCTGGGCCGCGGCGGCACGCTCTACGTCGCTGACACCGGCGAGAACCGGATCACCGCGATCCCGCGCGCGGTGACCCGGATGACCAGCGCGGGCACCGGGGCCATGGTGACCTCGGGCCGCTTCCTCAACGCCCCGCTGGGCCTGGCCATCGCGCCGAACGGCAACGTGCTCACCGTCAACGGCGGAAACGGCCGGATCGTGGAGACCACGCCGGGCGGCGCGCAGATCGCTCACCGCTTCCTCGACACCTCCGGCAGCCCGCCTGGCTCCGGGGCCCTGTTCGGCCTGGCTGTGGCCATGCACGGCCGCGGCATCTGGTTCGTGGACGACGCGGCCAACACGCTGAGGCTGTTCCACTAGGCCGGCCCACCGGTCCGGGCGCGGGCCCAACGCACGGGCCCGCGCACCGGGCCGGCGGCCGAAACGTCCGTCCGGGCCGCGCTGGGGACGAGTGGCCCCGTCCCCGGTGCGGTCCGGCGGGCTCAGCGCGGGCTCAGTGCCGCGACACGCCGGCAGCGCTTTCTACGCCAATCTAACGAAAGCGCTAGAACAGCCAATAAGCTCCGATGCTGTGGACCCGGTTCGCAACCCGTACGCTCCGGGGGCAGGCCAGCGCCCGCCGGAACTCGCCGGCCGCGCCCGCGAGATCGGCCAGTTCGAGGTGGTCTTGGAGCGCGTCGCCCGCGGTCGGCCCGAACGAAGCATGGTGCTCACCGGGCTGCGCGGGGTCGGCAAGACCGTGCTGCTCAACGCGTTCCGCTCGATGGCGATGCAGCGGCTCTGGGGCACCGGGAAGATCGAGGCCCGTCCCGAACAGTCGATCCGCAGGCCGGTAGCCGCGGCACTGCACATGGCCGTCCGCGAGCTCGCGCCCCGGCACCGGGCACCTGACCGGATCGATCAGTTTCTCGGCGTGCTGAAGGCCTTCTCCATGCGTGACCCGAAAGCGGCGAAGGGGTCGTACTCGGCGCAGCTGGGCATCGACGTCCCCGCCGTACGCGGCCGGGCCGACTCCGGTGACCTCGAGATCGACCTGACCGAGCTGCTGACCGACGCGGCGTCGGTAGCTGCCGATCTCTCCGTGGGCATCGCGCTGTTCGTGGACGAGATGCAGGACGTGCCCGCGCCCGACATCTCGGCGCTCTGCGCCGCCTGTCACGAGCTGGCGCAGACGGGCGGCCCGCTGATCGTGGTCGGGGCCGGCCTGCCGCACCTTCCGTCGGTGCTGTCGGCCAGCAAGAGCTACTCCGAGCGGCTGTTCCGGTACGTCCCGATCGACCGCCTGGACCGGGAGGCCGCGGACTACGCGTTGCTCGCCCCGGCCCGGCGCGAGGGCGCGGACTTCGAGCCGGCCGCCCTGGACGCGCTGTACGTGGCGGCCGACGGGTACCCCTACTTCGTTCAGGCTTACGGCAAGGTCACCTGGGACGTGGCCGCGGCGAGCCCGGTCACCGCCGCCGACGTCAACGTGGCGGGCCCGGTGGCGGCCAGCGAGCTGGCCGTCGGCTTCTTCGGCAGCAGGTACGAGCGTGCCACCCCCGCGGAGCGCGAGTACATGCGGGCGATGGCGCAACTCGGAGACGAGCCGGTGCCGACCGCGCAAGTGGCCGAGGAACTGGGCCGTAAACCCTCCAGCGTCTCGCCGGCGCGGGACAGCCTGATCAAGAAGGGCCTGATCTACAGCTCGGAACGCGGCCTAATTGCCTTTACCGTGCCACACTTCGGCCGCTTCCTGCGCGCCCAGCCAGCGTGATGCGGGCCTCGTTCTGCAAAATTCTTGCCCCGTCTACGGGTCCGGCTAGAGATTGCTAGAAATTGGCAGATCTTCCGGGTTTCCTGCGGCCGGGAGGAGCGGTCGCGAGCCTGGCCGGGCGCTGCTGAGTTCAGCGAACCTGGCGCGCAGGCGGTCAGCGTCCGCATCGTGTTGCTGGTCGAGGAGGTCCAGGGCTCGTTGCCAGGCCTGGCGGGCCGCAGGGAGGTTGTCGGCGGCGTAGTGGGCCTCGCCGAGGCAGGCCAGCGCGGTGGCTTGACTGCGGTGATCGCTGAGCTCGCTGTAGAGCGCGAGTGCCCGCGAATAGCAGCGCACGGCCTCGTCGTAGTCGCCTAGCCCGTGATGCACATAGCCGAGGCTGTCCCAGGTATCGGCCTCGCCGGGCCGGTCGCCCACCTGGCGGTGCAATTCCAGGGCTTGCTGGCACTGCGCCAGGGCGAGCTGGTGTTCTCCCAGGTGGGAGCGGTACCAGGCCACCGCGTTGAGGGCCCGGGCCATCCCGGCCTGGTGCCCGGCCGCCCGGTAGGCGTCCAGGGCATGCAGCGCGTGCCCGAGCGCGGTGCGGTGACAGCCTTCATACTCGGCTAGCTGCGCCCGGGCATGGTGGGCGCAGGCCTCGCCCACCCGGTCCCCCAGCTGCTGGAACAGGCTTAGCGCCTGCACCAGGTGACCCGATGCGTCCGCGTGGAAGCTCAGCCGGGCGCAGGCGTACCCCAGGTCACGGTGGGCGTACGCCTGCCCGGCCGGGTCCCCGGCCCGGCACGCCGCGGCCAGGGCGAGCCGCTGGGTGGCGGCCCAGTCGTGCCAGCGCCCGCGCCGGTCGAAGAACTCGGTCAGGCACCAGGAAATCTGCCAGGCATGGGCGTCGAACCCGGCATCGACCGCGAAACTGATCACCGCCAGGAGCACCTTGTACCTGACTTTTATCAAGGTTGCGGGTTCTCGGAGACTGCAGCTTTGTGACCTGCGGGTTTGCTCCGCCTGAGCGTGGGATCTGTGCACTAGCCGGGGCGGCTGGCCGTAGGGTTGGCGGGTGCCGTACGTGCGCACGGTGAAGACGTCGTCGGGCGCGACGGCCGTGCAGATCGTGTACTCCTCCCGCCGCGGGTCGCGGCAGATCGAGCATCTGGGCTCGGCGCATACCACTGCTGAGGTGGAGCTGCTGAAGGCCGCGGCGCGGCAGAAGCTGGCCGCTGGGCAGGGTGTCCTGGACCTGGGCCTGGAGGCGGGGGCGCCGGGCGGGCCGCTGCCGATCACCTCCTCGCGGATGGGGTTCCTGCTGGATGCCCTGTCGCAGGCCTATGACGTGCTGGGCTTCACGGCGGCAGCCGGCGGCGATGAGGTGTTCTTCCAGCTAGTGGCCGCGCGGATCATCGAGCCGGTCAGCAAGCTCGACTCGCTGCGGGTGCTGGAGGAAGCCGGCCTGGGGCCGGCGTCGTATCCGACGGTGAACCGCCGCCTGCCGGTCTATGCCAGGGATGCGTGGCGGCAGCGGCTGTCGGCGGCGTGCGCCGCGCACGCCGGGCTGGGACCGGCCAGCCTGGTGCTCTACGACGTCAGCACCTTGTACTTCGAGACCGATGCCGGTGACGGGTTCCGCGAGCCGGGTTTCTCCAAGGAGCGGCGGCTGGAGCCGCAGATCACCATCGGCCTGCTCACCGGAGCCGACGGTTTCCCGCTCATGGTGTCCGCGTTCGAGGGCAACCGGGCCGAGACCAGGACGATGCTGCCAGTCATCGAGGCGTTCATGGCCGCGCACGACCTGCCCGATGTGACGGTGGTAGCCGACGCGGGCATGGTCAGCGAGGCGAACCAGAAGGCCATCGAGGCCGCCGGGCTGTCGTTCATCCTCGGCGCGCGCATCCCGCACGAGCCGTATGTGGTGAAGCGGTGGCGGCGCGAGCACCCCGGCCAGGACATCGGTGACGGGCAGGTGTTCATCCAGCCCTGGCCGGCCGGGCCGAACGGCGGCCGCCGCGACCAGGTCATCTACTACCAGTACAAGGCCGACCGGGCCCGGCGGACCCTGCGCGGCATCGACGAGCAGGTCGCCAAAGCCGAGAAAGCCATCGCCGGACAGATCCCGGTAAAACGCAACCGGTTCATCCAGCTCTCCGGCGGCACCCGCACCGTCAACCGCGAACTCGAGGCCAAGGCCCGGGCGCTGGCCGGGCTGAAAGGCTACGCCACCAACCTGCGCGCCTGCCCCGACGGAACCCCGGTCACTGCGGAGTTCGTGACCGGCGCCTATCACCAGCTGTTCCAGATCGAGAAGTCCTTCCGGATGGCCAAAAGCGACCTGCAGGCCCGGCCCGTCTACCACCGCACCCGCGACTCGATCGAAGCCCACCTGACCATCGTGCTCGCCGCCCTGGCGGTCAGCCGGTGGATCGAGCACCGCACGGGCTGGTCGATCCGCAAGTTCGTCAAGACCGCACGGCGTTACCGCACGATCCAGATCCAAGCCGGCGACCACGTCATCACCGCAGCCGACCCGCTACCCGACGACCTCCGCGAAGCCCTGAACAAGATCAGCAGCACCAGGCGCGGTGCGCACTAGTTTGATAAAAGTCGGGTTACATCAAGGGCCCCGACGACAAGCCACTGCTGGGCGGCGAAGTTATCCGGGCCCTGATCCGGTAACAGCTGGCTTAGGGACTCGCCCTCATCTGCATGATGACAGCATGTTCGCTGAGCGCATGCTCATGCCAGATTCCGCATATTCATGTAGACGATCGTGATCAACGGGGCCGGGCCCTCAAGTCGTATCCCTCCTGGCGCCCGCGCCGAATGATTGGCTTCACCGGTGTTTCGTTGGTGATTGCCTCGTCCGCATGCCGATAGGCACGTCAGCGGAAGCGACGCCGCTGCTCATCGGTTGCTCGGGCACGTCCGATCACGGGTGGCGGCCAGCAGGCGCCGATCGATGCCGAGTCCCTCGCCGGGCTGTCTGACAGCAGAACTGGACAGGATGATCCTCATCCACTTGGGCCGACCTCAGTCACTGTAACCCTGACCCGGCGCACCGTCCTGCGGTCAGCCTCCGGTCCCATCTACCTGCTTGACGACGAAGTTATTGAAATCTACGTGGACCGGCGTGTCATTGAAATTTAGCATTCCGACGCCTACGCTGCCAGTCCGAAGCGGGTTGTGAGTGTCCGTCGCTGCGGCGACTGCTGTACCGTTTACTGAGAAGACCAACTGTACCCCCCGTCCTCCTTGGACGTTGGTGCACTGAGCTTGAAGCAGGTTATCGGAGTTCGGATTTATTGTAGGAGCTGCATTTGTCAAAAACTTGGGGGAAGAACCATTGGTGGAGAGCTTTTCGATGGTGATTATAACGTTGTGACCGGTACCAAGGACGGTAAATTCATACCCATTCGGGCCACTGGTCCGGCAGGCCACGTAGTAGCTGTATATCAGCCGAGCCGGCCCAGGAAGAACGCGTGCATCCACCCCGACTAGGATGTTCGAGGGTGCGGAAGGATACACGTTGCTTGCCTTTTTAGGCGAACTTAGTACCGAGCCACCTGCGGCAGCGTAGGTGTGGTACACACCATTGCCGTAGTAGGCACCCGAGCCTTTACCGCTGGCCACAGGCAGCCACCCATATACCTCGCTGGAGAAGTTATCCCGGAAAATGGTGCCAGCAGTAGGCAAAAGCAACGAGTTTAGCGCCGGACCTGAGATGATGATAACAATTATGCGGATAATCAGTATGAGTGCGAGTACGCTTGAGTATCGTTCGCTTGCGCCGTTTCGACACCTCGGACTCTTTGGACCCAGTTGGGGCCTCTCCATCAGCGGCGACCTGGTGTTCAGCGGCTTCGGCGCCTGGGGTATGTTTCGGAGCTTCTGCAGCGCTCGCGACAGTGGGCGCGGTGATGATGGCATCCTCGCCGACCTGGCTGGTGGTCACTGCCTCGCCGTGGATGGCTTCCTGGCGGGCCTTGGCCTCGGCTTCCTGGCGGGCCTTGGCCTCGGCTTCCTGGCGGGCCTTGGCCTCGGCTTCCTGGCGGGCCTTGGCCTCGGCTTCCTGGCGGGC
>Ga0318546_10001495_pt1 | contig 10048 bp, 11 predicted proteins | sample GRESIP169b2f19_FD_203514 | JGI IMG/M metagenome (GOLD analysis project Ga0318546, IMG submission 203514) | Tropical soil microbial communities from Luquillo Experimental Forest, Puerto Rico - GRE.SIPMG.169b2f19 | ecosystem: Environmental > Terrestrial > Soil > Tropical forest > Bulk soil...
TGGGCTATATTTTCAGCAGCCTGTTAGAGCGCTAAGCCAATGCGGAGGCCGCCTGTCGCCCCGATGGCCTCCGCCTAGGGCTAGCTGCTGGCCCCGGGGGCGCTGCCCCTGGGTGGTGCCCCCGGGCGGCATTACCACGAATCACAGTCAAAATCGCGATCGGCCTCATACAGACCGCTTGCACGATGTGACCCAAACGGGGCCCCACCACAACCCTTGCGTGCACCAAACAATGACCCCTACCCCGACACCGCCGCAACCTCCACGCGAACCGTCTTTCGGTGCCATGGATGCTCGCGCCGAGAACGTTGCGCGCGAGCTGATTGCGGACGGCGAGGCCGTAGCCGTGGCGACTGCGGCCGTTATTCTCGAAGTGCTGCTCGCGCGACTTCATCCCATCAAAGCCGAGCATTTTCTCACCGAGCTGCCGGATGCGATGCGGGGCTCAAGGGGGCAAGGTCACCCTCCCGTGCGAACTGCGGTCATCGCGCTAGCTATCAAGCCCTGGAGATGAGCCTTGATCCGCTCTCGGGCGGTTCGTTCATCGAGTTCCGATGGCAGATTGTGAAGTATCAGATTATCGGCATCTCCGTCGGAGAGTTCACTGAGTTCAACAAGCCATTTTTGGGGATCAGGCTGCGCCACCGCCTGGATAACAATCGCGCGGATGGCCAGAATCTTAATTGCGTAGAGTTCTGCATAGTCATCGAAGGTCATCGCAACCACTCCGCCAAGGCTCTTCGCAAGGGTCTTCTACCACGGGCCTCTCGCGCCGAGCCAATAACAGCGTCGCCCATGCGCTGGCCGATGGGTCTTAAGGCAGCCTGGATTTAATGCATTGCGCGTCCGCGCTTCATTGGGCGACGGCCGCGCTTCGCTCGAAAGGGCTGGGCGCCGCCAGCCGGCTGATCGTGGCCTGTGAGACACCATAGGATCGCGCGAGATCCGCCTGCACAGCGTCCGGGTTGTCCCGGTAGTGCTCGGCGGCCTGAGCGCGCCGGCCGCGAGCGACCTAATCTCTTCAACCGCGATCATGCCGCCGGCTCCGGGTTGCCGGGTCCAGATTGCCCGCACAGTCGTCGTCGACCTCTACATCATGATCGCTCGCTTGTGCGAGCAGCTCACGCGGCCGGGCGCGGCGCAGCGCGGCGGAGGTCGCGCATGCGATTGGTCACCACGTTGCGTTCACCGTGCATCTGCGCGACGATGCGATCGCGTTTGCACATTAGCGCGCGAAATTCTCCTGTGATTTTGACGGAGCCCTTCGAATGACTGCTCTCGTCTCCCCCGCCCAGCAACGGCAAATGCGCGATCTCAATGACGAGACCCGCGACTTGCTCGGTGCGCTTAACCAAATTCGCTCCGGTGCCGATCATGCGCTGCGCCTGGTCGAGGCCCGCTATCGGCGTGAGCGCCAGGAGATCATTGAGGCGGAGGGCGAGCGCGACGGCTATCAATGGGACCTTAAGCCATGACCCACTTCTCGCCGCTCAACGATGCCGACGTGCAATTCGCCATCGTGCCGGTGAGCGACAAGCCGCCGGCCAACGCGATCATGCACGGCTCGATGTCGGCGGTGATGGAGCGCGTCGCCGATTCCAAGGCGCGCAAAGATGCCGAGGCCGTCATCGCCCGCGCCGGCCAGGCTGCGGCCGAGCTCGAACAGCAACAGCAACGCGAGCAGCAAATCGTCGCCGATGGCGTGCGCAAGTTTGCCGACGGCATCCTCGAATTAACCCATCGCCTCGACCAGCTTGAGCAGGAGCGCGAGACCCGCCGCGCGCTCGACGCTGCGACCGAAGTCACGCAACAGATGCTCGCCATTCCCAAGGATGCGCCCGATCCCGAGGCGCCCGCGGACGAGACACCCGCGCCGACGGGCGAGTTGCACGATGTGCCGCCCTCACACCCCGCAGACAAAGAGCAGCTCGCCGCTTCCGAGGACCAGGGCAACCTTCCGCCCGAGCTGTTGGAAGGCGCGCCGCCTCCGTCGGGCACGGCGCCGACGATCGCTTTCGAGGATGCTCGTCGGGCCCGCGCCCGGGCCGTACAAAACGGCACCGCAAACCTATCCGCAAGTCGCCGTCAGCCTGAGTGAGGTTTAGCCATGGCCACCACTGTCGTCGTCTCTGCCAACACCAAGCAATTGCTGGAACGCGCCGTCGCCAAACTCGACGTGCTTGGCCATCGCATTGCCGCTGCTGAAATCCGCGAGGCGCAAGAGCGTAAGGACGCACAGGCGCGCGCCGACAGCGCCGCCTATCTCCGCAGCCGCGAGCATATGCTCAACCTGCAGGCGGTGCAGCGCGAGTGCCAGCGCCGGGCGGATGACGCATTGCAGCCGTGGGGCCAGCGCGCCCCGGCGCCGATTGCGGGCGAGAGTGTCGATGCGTATCGCCTGCGGCTGGTGAGTCTCGTACAAGAGCGCTTGCCCGAAGGCGACGAGTATCGCGAGATGCCAATGCGTAGGACGCAGCGCCAGTCGCCCGAGGCGTTCACCAACTTTGAGAATGAGATTTATCCGCGGGCGCGCGCCGCGGCCGAACGGCTCGACAGCGTCGCCCACGGCGAAGAGCGCGCAGTCACGCACATCGACCCGGTCAATGGCCATAAGTCGGTGACGTTTCTACGGCGCGAGAGCTTCGTGACGGACTTCAAAGCACCGATTCGCTACGTGCGCGGGTTCTTCACCCCGAATGGTTACTACAACACCTCCGGACGATACTTGCATGAAAAGCGATAAGCCGTTACTTGCATGAAAAGCGATAAGCCGTTGCCCTCAATCCTTGACCGCGAGTGCCGCTCCGGCATCAGCACGCCGGTCACGCATCATGTCGTGGGCGAGATCAAACATTCCGACCGCCGTATTCGAGCGTGGCGGTCGCCCGACGTTGAGCAGCATAGCGCCGAGTGGCGCAAAGCGCAGGCGCGGCAGGTAGCCGAGAGTGACCTATTCTGGAAATTGCGCATGCGAGGCAGGCCATGACATCGACTTCGCGCACGTCCCGGCTTCCTCCTGGCCCGGCGACTTGGTGCGCGCGCCGAGCGCCGCAGGCGCCGACACCCTCTGCGACGCTCATGCCCCGGCCCGTGGCGTTAGCAGCGCGGGCCGGGGCAACTAATTCGAACAAGCGCTGGAAGGTATGGACATCGAATGCAGCAGCGCTTAGCCCCCGACTTTAGCCATGCCCAAACCTGAGGGCTGCCGGAGAGGGTCGGGGGCATCTAACTCGCTAAAGGAGCGACACCATGGCCGAACCATGCTTCACGCCTCTTCGTGGCGTCCGGAGCAACCGATGAATGTCGCGGAGTGGCTGCAGAGACTTGGTCTCGAGCAATACGAGCCGGCGTTCCGGGAGAACGACATCGGCAGCGACCTGCTGGCGAGCCTGACCGCTGACGACCTCAAGGATCTTGGCATCACGTCAGTCGGCCACCGCCGGCGGCTGCTTGATGCCGTCGCTGCCCTGCGGGCGGAGAACGCAGCTGTAGGGCCAAATACAGCGGCGCCAGCCTCGGCACCCCCGCGAGATGGCCACGAGGATTCGCCCGAGGGAGATGCCGAACGCCGGCAACTAACGGTGATGTTCTGCGATCTCGTCGGCTCGACGGCACTTTCGGCACGTCTTGACCCTGAAGACTTGCGGAAGGTGATCGGCGCCTATCACGACTGCGTCGCTGAGGTGATTAGCCAGTTCAAAGGGTTTGTCGCGAGGTACATGGGCGACGGCGTGCTGGTCTATTTCGGCTATCCACTGGCGCATGAGGATGATGCCGAGCAAGCGGTACGCGCCGGGCTCGCGCTCGCCGATGCAGTATCCAGGCTCCAGACCGATTTCGATGCGGCGCTACAGGTCCGAATTGGGATCGCTACTGGCACCGTGGTTGTGGGCGATCTGATTGGCGAAGGTGCTGGTCAGGAGCAAGCGGTGGTTGGCGAGACCCCAAACCTCGCTGCGCGTCTGCAGGCGCTAGCCGAACCGGACGCGGTTGTGATCTCGGCGAGCACGCGCCGGCTCACTGGCGGAGTTTTTGAATACCGCGATCTCGGCCGCGTGGCGCTGAAGGGGTTGGCGCAGCCGGTACCAGCTTGGCAGGTGCTAGGGACGAGCGGTGTGGAGAGCCGATTCGAGGCGCAGCACGAAGCAAGCCTGACACCCCTGGTGGGGCGTGGCGAAGAGATCGAACTGCTGATGCGCCGCTGGCGGCAAGCCGCCGAAGGCGACGGTCGCGTCCTGATGCTGACGGGCGAGCCGGGGATAGGCAAGTCGCGCGTCGTTCTGGCGCTTCAGGAACGGCTCCAAGCCGAGCCCCACATCCGATTGCGCTATTTCTGCTCCCCGCACCACGTCAATAGCGCGCTATTTCCAATCATTAGCCAGCTCGAGCGAGCCGCACGGTTCGAGCGCGCCGACACCCCCACGCGGAAGTACGACAAGCTCGAAGCTCTGCTCGCGCAATCGGCCACTGACGTGAAGGCCGCAACGGCACTTCTGGCCAATCTGCTGTCGCTGCCAGCTGATGACCGCTATCCATTGGCGGCGCTGAGCCCGCAGAAGCGCAAGGACCAGACATTGAGCACGTTGCTGACTCAGTTCGAGACCCTAGCGGGGCAACCGGTGCTGATGCTGTTCGAGGATATCCATTGGATTGATCCCACGTCGCTCGAGCTACTCGCGCTGATGGTGGAGAGGGTGCCACGCCTGCGCATGCTGTTGATCATCACCGCTCGGCCAGAGTTTACGCCGCCTTGGCCGGCTCACGCGTATGTGACGAACGTCGCTCTAACGCGGCTCAGTCGACGCGAGGGGACAGCGCTGATCGAAGGCGTCACGCGCGGCAAGGCGCTTCCCGAGGAAGTGCGAAATCAGATCCTTGGGCGTACCGACGGTGTGCCCTTGTTCGTCGAAGAGCTGACCAAGACAGTGCTCGAAAGCGGGTTGCTGGCGGAACGAGACGACCATTACGTGCTCGAGCGTCCGCTACCGTCGCTGGCGATCCCGACGACCTTGCACGCCTCGCTGATGGCGCGGCTCGACCGCTTGGCGTCCGCTAGGGAGGTCGCGCAGATCGGTGCGGCGGTCGGCCGCGAGTTCTCCTATGAGTTACTAAGCGCCGTAGCCGGTTGGTCCAAAGAGACATTAGAAGAGGCCCTTCGTCAGTTGGTTCAATCGGAACTGGTGTTCTGCCGCGGCATGGCACCGCAGGCAGTCTACGTGTTCAAGCACGTCCTTGTTCGAGACGCGGCCTATGCCGGGCTCTTAAAAACCCGACGCATTCACCTGCACGCGGCAATCGCGAGTGCATTCGAGCAACGCTTTCCTGACATCGTGGAGGCCGAGCCCGAAACTCTGGCGCACCACCTCACTGAAGCCGGGCTGGCCGAAAAGGCAGCCGGTTATTGGCTACGCGCTGGTAGGAACGCAGCAGCACGCTACGCCAACGTCGAGGCTATCGCGCATTTGCGGCGAGGTATCGAAACCGTCGACCGTCTCCCTGGCGGTCCGATGAAGGATAGAGTCGACCTCGACCTCCAGCTCGCGCTGGGACCCTGCGTGATCGTAACTCAAGGTCCGGCCTCGAGCACGGCCGCGACGACCTTTGCTCGTGCCCGCCAGCTATGCGAGCGGCTCGGGGATCCGCCTGAGTATCTCCATGTCATGCACTGGCTAATGGTGGCGCTTGCCGTGCGGGGCGAGTTGCCTCAAGCACACGAGGCGAGTGCCACTTTGCTGGGCCTTGCCGAGGCGCGTGGAGATCGGCCGGCCATTATCAACGCGACGCGCGCAGTGGGAGCGATCAACCTGATGACCGGACGAGTCACCGAAGCCTGCGAACTGGCCGAACGGACCGTGAAGGAGTTCGATGCGAGCAACGAGGCCGAACAAATGGCTGCTCGATCCGCCGGCCAGGACGCTGGAGCAGCGGGCTTGGCAGTAATGTCGTGGGCCCTTTGGTTTCTCGGCCATGTCGACAAAGCGATCGCGCAAATGGACGCTGCCTTTCAGCGTGCCGAAGCGGTCAAAGATCCACACACGCAATCTTACGTTTGCTACTATGCATCCGTTCTCTACGCTTTGCGCCGCGAGCCGGCTGCTGCGCATCGGCATGCTGAACGCTGTCTCATATTGTCGGAGGAACACGACTTCCGGCAATGGCGTGGTCTCTCGCGCGCCGTCCGCGGCATCTGCACCGCCATGCTCGATCCTTCTAGCACGATCGATCAAGTGATCATTGGATTGGATGAGTACCGTGGTGCGGGTTACCAGTTTGGCATTACGGCACTCTTCATACTGTTGTGCGAGGCGCTACTGCTTCGGCGTCAGTTCGACACTGTAACAGAGGTAATTGAGGAGGGATTCTCAAAATGCAGCCTCAACACCGAGCGGCTTTTTGAAGCCGAACTATACCGACTGAAGGCTCGGGTGCTGCTTCTCGGCAAAGAGTCCAATGCCAGCATCCATCTGCAATCATTGCTCGACAAGGCGTTGACGGTCGCGCGAAGCCAAAGCGCCCGCTCGCTTGAGCTTCGAGCCGCGAGGGACCTTGCTGACTTTTGGCGCGACCAGGGCAGGCTCAACGAGGCGCGCGATCTTCTCGGGCCAGTTTATGCTTGGTTCACCGAGGGTCTCGGTACACCTGATCTCAAGGAAGCCAAGGCGCTGCTCGAAGAACTGGTGAACTGAAATTGTGCCCGGAGCAGGGTTGCCTTGTGGGACAGTCCGGTTCTGGCACTCGCTGGGACGTCAGCTCCTGGCACGAGGCGGACCTCACAAGGCGTCTGCTATTTGTCCGCTTCGGGGGCCAAGATGGGGTAATCGGTATCGCAAAGCTGCGGAGCAAGGCTGGGCCGGTGCCCAGTCCAATCTCGGTGCCATGTACCAAGGCGGCAAGGGCGTGCCGCAGGACTATGCCGAGGCAGTGAAGTGGTATCGCCTCGCCGCCAACCAAGGTGACCTCGCCGGCCAGTTCAACCTCGGGATGATGTACGAAGGCGGCAAGGGCGTGCCGCGAGACCATGCGGAGGCCGTGAAATGGTTCCGCAAGGTCGCCGATCAGGGGGACGCCAGAGCCCAGCTCTTCCTCGGGACGGCGTACGCCGCCGGCCAGGGCGTGCCGCCGGACCATATACTGGCATACATGTGGCTCAATCTTGCCGCCACGCGCGCATCAGATGCAGCAGAGACTCCCAGTAAATTCTTGATAGTTGCGCTTGACCACCGTGTTGAAAAATTCGGAGGCGTCCATTGTTCTCTCCGTCAGATATACTGGTAGCGCCAGCCGCATCGCGGTGCGGCGCTGGCGCTAGGGCTACCCACCAGAGTCGAAGGCCAGCTTGAATAACTGCGCAACAAAGTCCAATACTGCGTAACGGTGCGTAACGGCGTGCAGATCGGACACCGACCGGATACGCCAATCAGCTCAGAGCGATCAAACCATTGATGTAGCGCCGTTTTCGCGCGCAGCCCGGGCGCACATAAGCGCCTTATCGCGGCATCGGCGCGGCGTATCCCGACGTCATGAGCGGGAAGGTGCAGCTTGCGTTCTCGAGCATTGCCGGCGCAGTCCCGTTCACCGCCGACAACCGCGTGCGGCCGATCGCAACCACGGGCTCCGCGCGCAGCCCGGTCTATCCTGATGTACCGACCGTCGCGGAATCCGCGCTGCCCGGCTTCGACGTCGACCTCTGGATCGGCATTTACGCGCCGGCCGGGCTGCCGCCGGCGGTGCTGGCCAAGCTCAACGGCGAAATCAACAAGGTGCTGCAGCACCCCGAGCTGAAATCGGCCTTCGCCAAGATCGGCATCACCCCACGCGGTACGACCCCCGAGCAGGCCGCGGCCTTCACGCGCTCGGAATACGAGAAATGGAAGCAGGTGATCGTCGACGGGAAGATCAAACCGGAATAGCCGCTCGCGTTCACCCCATCCCGGACGCGGATGTCGGCTCGATCTCGCACAGCAGCCGGACTTCGCCGGGCGCGGCATTCGGATACTTGTCCTTCCCGAGGTACTTCTTTGCGAGCGAATCGATGTGCGCAGCCGCGCCGTCTTCCGTGACGAGCCGGACGCGGCCGCGGACCTGGACGTAACGGTACGGGTTGTCCGGATCGGCGATCGCAAGCGCCACGGGCGCGCCTTTCTTCAGGTTGCGCGCTTTGACTCGCCCCTTCGCGGTGTTCACCCGAACGAGACCATCCTTGTAATCGCACCAGACCGGCGTCACCTGCGGCGATCCATCCGGCATGAGCGTAGCCAGATTCGCAAACGCCTTCTTCCGCTGCAGCAGGTCGAGATACTTTTCGGGAATGATTGCCATGGCACGGACCTCTTTGGGGAGGATAGCGCCAGGCGGACCAAAACGCATCCCGCAACTTGTAACTTTTGCCGCCGTGACAAGCGACCGCTCCGCGCTCGAGCCTTACGGCGGTCGGGCCGAATGAAGAAGGGCTGCCCTTGCGGGCAGCCCTTCCATTGTCGAGCCGTGATCCGGCTAAACTTGCGTGAGCACACCGTTTTCAGACGGTGCGGACCCCCATAGAGGGAAGGATCCAGCTCACGGATGCCGGCAATCGCGGCGATAGACAATGAGACACTGGATCACCTCCTTTCGGTTGTTGACGATGCCCGTAATTTAACGGGCGTTCGCGCATTGTCAAAGCCGGGGCCTCGCGACCAACGCTGGGATGCGCGCGTCGCCGGAGAGATGCGTGTCTGTGCGCCGAATCGCGGGCGGCCCGATGCCCGGCCCGTGGGCTGACGCAAGCGGCGATCAGGCCTTGCAGGCGTCGGCGGCCTTGAGCGCAGTTCGCGCCTCCTTCTTGGTCTTGTAGGCGGAGCCGTCGCCCACCAAAGTCATCTTGTCCGATGTCGGCTTCTTGCTCGCGATGCTGCACTTCTTGTTGCTGGCGCTTTGAATGACGTAGTACTCGGCCGCGAATGTCGGCGTGGCGATGACCAGCGCGAGGGCCGCGACAGCCAGTTTGAGTTTCATGACCTAGCCTCCTTCGGTGTTGCGCCCCACAATGCAAATCGTCCGTGCCGGATCGGCCGGCGGTCGGCGCGTCCTAGGTTTTTTTTGACCCGACCAGCCGGAGCCGCGACGACATTGTCCGTAATCAGTTCGACGATGGTCCATCATCCGCGATGAATGAGCGCTGAACGCGCGATCAAGCGTTCGTGACGGCGCATCGCTGGGCGCCGACTCGAGCGTGAAGTGTGAGCAGGGCTGCTAATGCTTGAGCGGCCGGTTCTCGGGATTGAGACGGTCGGCTTGCAACACCGAGACCCGACACGCGGCCTCGTGCTCGGCTTGGGAGGCCGGCTCGCTGGCGCCCTTGTCGATCGGCTGCGGGTTTCGCAGACATTCGGCAATGGAATGCTCTATATACGCGTCGTATTCGGGGGAGCCCGGCTTGACCCGCTCGGGCTGGTCAAACCGGGTGATGACGAAGATGAGCGCCAAGGAGCCGACGATCGCGGCCAAGGTCAGCCCGTCGCGTAATTTCATGACGCGTCCCGTGCCGCCCCCGGGTGAGCACGCCGTTTGCTCGGCGACGACCTCATGCCAAAAAGCCCATCGGGACGAAAGCCGAAAGATTGGCCCGTGCCTGCGATTTGGGCGAACTCACCTGCGCGCCGCGCGCCTCCGTCGGCGCAGTGCGATCTCACCTCATCGCAAGCGTCCCGTTCGAAACCCGGGAGGTTGACATGCCGTTCCCCCGCCGCTTGACGACGGCCGTGACCCTGGCGCTCGTTGTGCTGTCTTGCCTGGCGGCTGCGGGCAGCCGGGCGCAGGACTTTCCCTCCCGCGTCATCCGCATGGTCGTCGCCTTCCCGGCCGGCGGACCGACCGACTTCGTCGCGCGCATCCTCGCCGACAGGCTCAAGCCGCTGCTCGGGCAGAACGTCATCGTCGAGAACCGGCCGGGTGCGAATGGCGCGATCGGGGCTGAATACGTCGCAAAAGGCGAGGCCGACGGGCATCTGCTGTTTCTCACCACGGTCGGCGCAGTCGCGGTCACGCCGCATCTGAGCAAGCCGAACTA
>Ga0318546_10001500_pt1 | contig 10037 bp, 7 predicted proteins | sample GRESIP169b2f19_FD_203514 | JGI IMG/M metagenome (GOLD analysis project Ga0318546, IMG submission 203514) | Tropical soil microbial communities from Luquillo Experimental Forest, Puerto Rico - GRE.SIPMG.169b2f19 | ecosystem: Environmental > Terrestrial > Soil > Tropical forest > Bulk soil...
TCGCTGCTGCCGGCCGTCGACCGACATGCGCCGCGCGCGCCACGCGCCGCTGGGCCGCTGCATGTATTGCCTCGCGGCCGGCAGCAGCGACGTGCGGCTGACCGAGGAACACCTGATCCCGCGCGCCCTCGGCGGCCGCCTGACGCTGCGCGACGCCGTCTGCGAGCCCTGCCGCCGAGTCACCGGGCGCCTGGAGCAACTGACGCTCGATCGCGAGTTCGCGGTGCCCAAGACCCTGCTCGCGCTCAAGCGCCGCCGCGCCCGCGCCAAGGGCCCGGGCCGGCTGCCGGCGATCGTCCTCGAAGGCTGCGGCGACGAACCGGCGGAACTCGCGCCCGAGGCGTTCCCGCGCGGCTTCTCGCTGCCGGTGTTCGAGCCCGCCGGACTGCTGGCCGGCGCCGATCGCGGCACTGCCCCGTCGCGCGTCGACTTCGTCGCCTGCACGCTGAATCTGGGCGCGCCCGCCCGCCATGCCGTCGCGGCCGCGCCGCCGCTGCACGACCCGCACGCCTACGCCCACTCGATCGCCAAGTGGGCCTACGCGCTGGCCGTCGCCGAGCGCGGGCTGGATGCCTGCGACATGCAAGCCATACGCGACCTGATGCTGGGACGGCGCGGCAACGCCTTCGCGTTCGTCGGAACGCCGTCCGCACGCGCACCCGCATCGCGCGAATGGCTGCACGACGTCACGTTGAGTGAACAGGACGGCTGGCTGGTGGCGACGCTGGCGCTGTTCGCCTCGGCGGGGATGACGCCTTACGAGGTCGTGATCGGCCGCGTGGGCGCGGCGCACTGCTGAGACGCGCGCGCCGACATCGACGACAGCTTCTCCCAGGCGAACGTGCCGCTCGCGTGGTACCCCGGGCCGGACTCGAACCGGCATGCCCGTGAGGGCGCGGGATTTTAAGTCCCGAGTGTCTGACCAATTTCACCACCGGGGCGACTGCGCATTGTCGCAGCAGCGCGCGCCACACCCGGGCACGACGATTGCCCACGCCTGCCGACGATTGCCCCGAGGAGCCGGCAATGGACTGGCATTGCATCCGATTCGACCACCGCGGCGCGCACGAGGCCGAGGCGGCGGAGCTCGTGCTGGCGCTCGGGGACGCCTATGGCAGCGCCGGCGAGCCGGCGGCGGCGGAGGTGTTCATGGCGCACGGGCACGTCGGGGACTACGCGTTCTACCTGTCGCCGGAGGCCGCCCGGATGGCGCCGGCCGTGCTGCAACGTTTTCATGCGGTGCTGTGCGAAGCGCCCGTGGACCTGCACGCCTGCACGCCGATGATCCTCTGACGCGCGTCGGGTCGCGATAATCGCGCCCCATGCCGCACGCCCGCTCCGCATCGCCCGACGAGATCTTCCTGGCCTGGATCCGCGGCTGGGCCCGCACCCGCGAGGTGGCGCCGCCGCCGGGCTACGCGCTGCACGTCGACGACGAAGGCGCGCGCAGTGGCCGCGCCCACGTCCGCGTGCTCACGCCGGGCGGCGACCTGGCGGCATCGGGCCATGTCGCGCTCGACGAGACGTTCGCGATCTACGACCGCATCGTCACCGAACCCGCGCACCAGCGGCGCGGCCTCGGGCGCGCGGTGATGCACACGCTGCAGGCGCTGGCGCGCACGCACGGGCGCCACGTCGGTGCGCTCGTGGCCACCGACCAGGGACGGCGGCTGTACGAGTCGCTCGGCTGGCGGCTGCACGCGCCGTGGGCGACCGCGGTGATCCCGGGGCCGGACGCCGCACCCTGAGGCCGGCACGGGATCGCGGCGTCAGGCCGTGGCCGGATCGCTCACGCGCGGGCGGCCGTTCTCGACCCGGCCCGCCATGCGGCGCAGGAAGGCCGCGCTGGCGTCGCAGGTCACGGACAGGTCGTACCAGCCGTGGCTGTCCGCCACCGACCAGCGATCCTCGACCGAGGCGCCCGGCGCGAGCCGGTACCGGCGCGCCGGCGAGCGCGAGTAGGCGTTGGCCGCCACCGTCAGCGTGACCGGCGTCGCGCCCTCGTTGGTCAGCAGCAGGCGCACGCTGTCGTCGCCGAGGCCGCCGTGCTCGACGCGCGCCTCCGGCGCGATGCGCGAGCCGGTCGCCGCGGCGACGGCGTCGCCGGCGAACTCGCGGTGGAACGCGCCCGGGCCGGTGACGACGAAGCCGTAGCGGCCGTTGGACGGCACCGTCGTCCAGCCGTCGTGCAGGCGCTTGCCCGGCTCGACGGTGTAGGTGCGCGGCGCGTCGGCGCTCCCGGCCACGCTCACGCGGAACACCGCGCCCGCGTCGCCCTGGTTGACGAAGTCGATCTGGTACGTGCGATGCGTCGAGTCGATGCGGCCGTGCGCGGCGAGCCTGTAGGGCAGCGCGCGCGACCATTTGAGGCCGGACTCCTGGCTGGGCATCGCCTGCACGGCCGGCGGCGTCGGCACGTAGCTCGGATGGCGCAGGCTGTCCGCCGGCAGGTAGCCGGTGGTGCTCGGCAGCGCCGGCACGACGTCGTTGGGGCTCGCGAAGTTGAACGCCGACACCAGGTCGCCGCAGACCGCGCGGCGCCACGGCGTGATGTTGGACTCGCGCAGCCCCCCGTTGCCGGCGCCGAAGCGCTGCTCGATGAAGCGGATCAGCGAGGTGTGGTCGAACACCTCCGAGCAGACCCAGCCGCCGCGCGTCCACGGCGAGACCACGATCATCGGCACGCGCTGGCCCAGGCCGTACGGGCCGGCCGGGTAGTTCGCGTTGCCCGCGAAGAAGTCGTTGGCCACCGACACCGTCGACTGGCCCTGCGCCGGCGTCTGCGCGGGCGTGGGCGGCACCACGTGGTCGAAGAAGCCGTCGTTCTCGTCGTAGGTGATGAACAGCGCCGTCTGGCTCCACAGCTCCTCGTTGGAGGTCAGGATCTGCAGCACCTGCGACGTGTACCAGGCGCCGAAGTTGGGCGCCCAGTTCGGGTGCTCGCTGAACGCCTCGGGCGCGACGATCCACGACACCTGCGGCAGCGTGCCCTTGGCGACGTCGGCCTTGAGGATGTCGAAGAAGGTCTGCGTCGGATCGCCCAGGACGTTGGTGCCGGTGAGCGCGCCTTCGTACAGCGGCGAGCCGGGCTGCGCGTTCTGGTACTGGTGGAAGTACAGCAACGAGTTGTCGCCGTAGTTGCCGATGTACGGGTTGGCGGTCCAGCCCCAGTAGCCGTCGGCGGTCAGGCCGGTGCCGACGTCCTGGTAGACCTTCCAGCTGATGCCGGCGGCCTGCAGGCGCTCCGGGTAGGTCGACCAGCCGTAGCCGGCCTCGGCGTTGTCGACGACGGGGCCGCCGCCGGAGCCGTCGTTGCCGACCCAGCCCGTCCACATGTGGTACCGGTTCGGGTCGGTCGGGCCCAGCAGCGCGCAGTGGTAGGCGTCGCACACCGTGAACGCGTCGGCCAGCGCGTAGTGGAACGGGATGTCCTGGCGCGTGAAGTAGGCCATCGTGTTGGTGCCCTTGGCCGCGATCCACTGGTCGTAGCGGCCGCCGTTCCACGCCGCGTGCGTGGTCGTCCAGTCGTGCGGCGTGCCTTCGAGGAACTGCAGGCCGAGGTTGGGCGCGTCGGGGTGGAACGGCAGCAGCTCGCCGCCGTTGTTCGGCTGGTGCCACACCGTCTTGCCGCTGGGCAGCGTGGCCGGGCGCGGGTCGCCGAAGCCGCGCACGCCCTTCATCGCGCCGAAGTAGTGGTCGAACGAGCGGTTCTCCTGCATCAGGATGACGATGTGCTTGACGTCCTTGATCGTGCCGGACTCGCGGCGCGCGGGAATGGCCAGCGCCTTCTGGATCAGGCCGGGCACGGCGTTGGCGCCGACGGCGCCGGCCGTGGCGGCGAGACGAAGGAAGTTGCGGCGATTCGAATGGGTCATCGGGAGCTCCTGGTGCGTGGCGGGGGACTGCTGCGGAAGCGGGTTCCACGCACGCTAGGAAGCGGCAATGTCAGTGCGGTGACACGCCGACCACCCCCCTAGCCTGTGCTTGCGCGAAGCTGTCCGCCGCGTGACTCGACCGTCGGGCGACACGGATCCGTCATACGTGCTGAACAACATCGGGGATCGCCCGACGGCAGCGCATTCCCACGAACCGTCCGGCCCACAACCACAAGTCCAGCAGGAGCCAGACAGCCATGAAGAAACTCGCACTCGCCGCTTGCATCGCGGCGTCGTTCGTCGCCGGCGGCGCCCAGGCCGCCCAGGGCCGCGTGCCCGAGGGCATCCCGTCGCTCGACCACGTGTTCGTGATCATGATGGAGAACCACGCGTACGCGCAGGTCGCGGGCAACCCGCAGGCGCCGTTCATCAACGCGATGATGGCCAAGGCCAACGTCGCGAAGAACTACTACGCGATCGCGCACCCCAGCCTCACGAACTACCTCGAGGTCGTCGGCGGCTCGAACTTCAACAACCTGTCCGACCAGTACCCCGACTGGCACAACGCGGCCTGCGTCCCGAGCATCGCCACGGGCAGCGTGACCAACACCGACAACCCGAGCACGGGCGCGATCTGCCCGATCGCCGGCCACCACGGCATCGATGCCGCCACCCCGGCGCTCGACCTGACGCAGAACGAGACCTCCGCCCCGCCGCTGACCAACATCAACGGCACGGCCGCCATCGCCGCCGGCACCGACATCGACGGCATCACCATCGCCGACCAGCTGGTGCGCGCCGGCAAGTCGTGGAAGAGCTACCAGGAAGGCCTGCCCGACATCGGCGCCGACGGCGTCAACGTCAGCGACGGCTTCTACAGCATCGGCGGCAAGAACGCGAAGGGCAAGAGCGTGACCTCCGACTTCGCGGCGCTGTCGACCGCGGGCAACCCGGTGTCGGCGTCCAACGTCGTCTACCTGTACGCCGTCAAGCACAACCCGTTCGCCTACTTCGCCGCGGTGCAGGAAGGCGCCAACCCCGAGCTGAGCCTGAGCCGCGTCGTCGGCTTCGACGGCGAGCGCGGCCTGTACGCCGACCTCAAGGCCGGCCGCGTGCCCAACCTCGCCTTCATCGCGCCGAACCAGTGCGAGGACATGCACGGCCGCGGCAACGGCACCGCGTTCTGCAACTACGACGCCGACGACAACGGCACGCAGACCGGCCTGAACCCGTCGCTGATCCTTCAGGGCGACATGGCGGTGCAGCGCATCGTCACCGCGATCAAGGCCTCGCGCACCTGGGCCGAGCACCGCAGCGCCATCGTCATCCTGTGGGACGAGAACGACTACAGCACCAGCACGTCGAACCAGGTCGTGACCATCGTCGACACGAACTACGGCCGGCACCAGGTCGCCAGCACCAGGTTCTACGACCACTACTCGCTGACGAAGACGCTGGACGCCGCGTTCGACCTGCCTTGCCTGAACCACGCCTGCGACAGCGGCGTGGAGGTGATGTCGGACCTGTTCCGCCCGTGACGCGATCGTCCTGCGCACGATGAGCCGCGCGACGCGCGCGCTCGCCTCGCTGCTGCTCGCCGCATCCGCCTCCGCGGGCGCGGCGGGCAGCGCTGTTTCCGCCGCCGCGAGCGCGCCGGCGGCGGCGCCCGCCTTCGATCCGCGCAGCACCGACGCGGCCCCCTGCGGCACCGGCACGCCGCCGCCCGGCCACGCGATGCCCGAGCTGCGCCCGCCGCCCGGCGGCGCCACGCTGGTCGTGCGCCAGGACGGCGCGCGCCTGTGCTACGTCGCGGACGGCGTCGCCGACGCACCCGTCATCCGCGCGCGGCCCGGCGCCGAGCTGGCGCTGACGCTGCGCAACGAGATCGCCGACCCGTCGCGGATCGAGGCGGCGATGGCGCCCGGCAAGCTGCGCATCGCCAACGAGCCGGTGCCCGCAGGCGCCGGCTTCTACCAGGTCGTGCCCGGCATGCATCACGCGGCCACCGGCGCGACCAACCTGCACGTGCACGGCTTCGCGGTGCCGCCGGTCGCGCCGCAGGACGACGTGCTCACCGTCTGCACCGACCCCGCCGTCGGCCCCGCCGCCTGCGGCCGGCGCGAGTTCACTTACCGCTACCGGATCCCCGCCGGCATGCCCGAGGGGCTGTACTGGTACCACCCGCACATGCACGGGGAAGTGCAGGCGCAGATGCTGATGGGCCTGACCGGCGCCATCGTGATCGAGGGCCCCGAGCACGACGCGCGCCGCGCGGCGGGCGTCGTCGAGCGCGTGCTGGTCGTGCGCCAGACGCAGGACCAGGACGCCGGCAAGACGCCCGCGCAATCCATGACCGCCGCCCTGCCCGCGCCGGCACGCGCGCCCGGCGCGCACGCCGCGCCGGGCAACGCGATCGACACCGCGCACGAGCTGCTGTGCACCTCGAACTCGGGCATCGACCAGATCAGCCTGAACGGCACGCCGGTGCCCGTCGGCGACGCGCCCGACGAGGCGCTAGCGCATCTCGAGATCGACGCCGGCACGCGCCAGTTCTGGCAGCTGCTGAACGCGGCCACCGACGCGTTCCTGAGCCTGTCGCTGGAGGACGAGCAGGGCCGCGCGCTGCCGCTGCAGGTCGTCGCGCGCGACGGCAGCCCGCTGACCGACGACGCCGGCCGTCGCCTGCAGCCGCCGCCGTCCACCGACGCGCAGTCCGTGCCGCCGGGCGGTCGCCTCGAGTTCTGGGTCGCCGCGCCGCCGCCGGGCGTCAAGGCCACCCTGGTCACGCACGCGATCGACACCGGCTGCGCGGGCGACCGCCTGCCCGAGCGGCGGCTGGCGGTGGTCGTCGCGCGCGGCGGCGCGGACGCGTCCGCCACGCCCGCGCCCGCACGCGCGGCCGACGTGCACGACGCGTTCACCGGCCTGCTGGCGCGCAAAGTGGACCGCCGCCGCGTCATCGCGCTGGCGGAATATCCGCGCCCCGGCACCGACGACCAGACCGACTTCTACATCGTCGAGCGCAAGCCCGGGGCGGTGCTGCGGCCGTACAGGATGGGCGACGCGCCGACCATCACCGTCCAGGCCGGCACGACCGAGGAGTGGGTGATCGAGAACTGGACCAACGAGCTGCACACCTTCCACATCCACCAGCTGCACTTCCGCGTGCTGGAGGTCGACGGCCGGGCCGTCGCGGCGCCGCCGCTGCTCGACGTCGTCGAGGTGCCGTACGCGACCGCCACCGGCTTCCGGAGCAAGGAAGGGCCGGTGCGTCCGGGTCGCGTCCGCATCCGCATGACGTTCCCGGCAGCATTGGCGGGCGATATCCCCTTCCATTGCCACCTGGTCGATCACGAGGACAACGGCATGATGGCCGTGCTGAGGATCGCGAAGCCGGGCGCGGCGCCCCGGCCCGGACACCCGGCGCCCATGGGCGCCATGGCGCACATGCAACAGATGGAACCGACGGCGTCGCACCCCTGACATCGATGCCGTGCACGCTCGCGGCATCCCGCCTCCAGGAAGCCGCCATGATCCGTCGCCCGCCTCGCGCGCTGCTCGCGCTCGCCATCGCCCTGTTCACGACCGCCGCCGCAGCGTGGGGGCCCGACGGGCACCACACCGTCGGCGCGCTGGCCGACCGGCTGATCGCCGGCACGCACGCCCAGGCGCAGGTGCGCGCGCTGCTGGGCGATCTCACGCTGGAGCAGGCCGCGGTCTGGGCCGATTGCGCCAAGGGCGTCGACCCTGCGAAGAACTACGCGTACGTCTCGGCCGGCAAGTATCCGGAGTGCGCGATCTTCGAGACGCCGGACGGCGAGGCCGAAATGGTCGATTTCGTGAAGCGCAACGACACCAACTGCCCGCGCGCGCCGACCGATTCGCCGTGCCACGCGCAGTACCACTACACGGACGAGGCCATCCAGCGCCGGCGCTACCACCTCGGCGACGTCGGCACGCGCGACTTCGACGTGGTCGCGGCGATCGCCGCGACGATCCGCGTGCTCCAGGGCCAGCCGGCGCCCGCGCCGTTCGACATCAAGGACAGGCGCGAGGCGCTGCTGCTGCTGTCGCACTACGTCGGAGACGTCGCGCAGCCGCTGCACGTCGGCGCGGTCTACCTCGGGCCGGACGGCCAGGTCGTCGATCCGCAGGCCGGCACGTTCGACCCCACGACGGACACGCAGGGCGGCAACAAGGTCGTGACGATCCGCGTCGCCACCAACCACCGCAGCGAGAACCTGCACGCGACCTGGGACGACATCCCCGAAGCGCTGCACTCGAACCACGTCGACGCCGCGTGGCTGGCGCTGGCGCGCGCCGAGCCGGCCACGCGCGGCGACATCCAGGGCTGGCCGGCGCAATGGGCCGGCGCCACGCTCACGCAGGCGCGGCTCGCGCTGCAGGACCTGCGCTTCGGCCCGGAGCAGGCCAACCAGTGGACGGTGCCGCTGACCGGCCGCTACGACGACGCGATGGCGCCGGTCAAGAAGCGCCAGCTGACCCTGGCCGGCGCGCGGCTGGCGCGCACGCTGATGGCCGTCTGGCCCTGAGCCGCGGGTCAGTTGACCAGCTGGCCCATCATCTTGGCGCCCAGCATCTCGCCGCTGCCGCTCACGACGCGCGAGATCTCGCGGTAGGCGCTCGCCTGCACGCGCTCGGGCAGCGGCACGAACTTGGCCTGGCGCGCCAGCGCATCGCCGTTCAGGTAGGCCCAGGTCAGGAAGCGCAGCGTGCGCTCGGCGCGATCCGCGGCAGACGCGACGCGCGGCACGGCGATGTAGGTGCCCATCGTGATGGGCCAGCTCTCGGCGCCGGGCAGGTTGTTCAGCTCGGTCGAGAAGTCGCCCGAGCTGTACCAGGTGCTGTGCATCACCGCCTGGCGGAAGCCTTCGACGCTGGCCGCCACCCACTGGCCGTCGGCGTTCTTCACGGACACGCCGGTCAGGTTGTCGTCGAGGACGTAGTTGAAGTCGATGTAGCCGATCGAGTCTTCCGTCGCCTGGACGGTCTTGGCGACCTCGCCGCTGCCCTTGACGGCCAGCGTGCCCGCGGGCCAGTCGAAGTGGCTGGCGACGCCGTACTTCGCCTTCCAGGCCGGGCTGGTGCGCGAGAGGTAGTCCGAGAAGTGGTAGCTGGTGCCCGAGCCGTCGGCGCGCGCCACGACGCGGATGGCGTGGTTCGGCAACTTGAGGCCGGGGTTCAGCGCCTTGATCTCGGGCGCGTCCCACTGGGTGAGCTGGCCCGCGAAGATGCGGCCCAGCAGCTCGCCGGTCAGGTGCAGCTGGTACGAACCGATCTTGCCGAGGTTGACGATGGGCACGACGCCGGTGATGACCGTGGGGAACATCACGAGGTCGTTCTTCTTCAGGTCGGCCGGGCTGGCGATGAAGTCGGAGGCGCCGAAGTCGACCTCGCGCTTGTTGATCTTGGCCATGCCCGCGCCCGAGCCGACGGGCGCGTAGTCGAGCGCCGTGCCCTTGGCCTTCGCGTATTCGGCGCCCCAGATCTTGTAGACGGGCGCGGCGGCGGACGAACCGGCGCCGGTGATGGACTGGGAATCGGCCGCGTGCGCGCAGGTGGCGACGAGGCAGGCGCCGACGAGCGCCGCGGAAAGGGTGAAGCGGAGGTTCGACATGGGAGGTGGACGGGCCAACGATTGTTCTGGGAGCAACTTGGCATTTTCCCTGATCGCGATGACAAGCTCACTGGCAGGCGCGTGAAAGGCACCACGGCAGTGCCTCCGGAAACCTGTCGCGAGGTGCCGGGGCCGGAATCGGGCCCGCGTCGTCGCCGGCGCGGAATGCCGCCAAACTAGGGGGAGGTGCGCGATCGCTCGCCCGCAAGGCCCCGGCTGGCACCGATCCGCCTCGAATCCGTCACCGCGCGGTCACGGCGCTCTCCGACAGTCGCGGCTCCCGCGCCCCTCACGCAGGCCGCGCACCACGAACGACAACGGAGCCAGCGCCATGAACAAGCCCCTGATCGCCGCCGTCACGACATCCGCCCTGCCCGCCCTCGGCCGCACGCTGCTGGTCGCGGCGCTCGCCGCGGCCTTCGCCGCCCCGGCGTCCGCGCACGACACCGTCAGGCCGATCGACGTCAAGATCGTCGGCTTCAACGACTTCCACGGCAACCTGATGTCGCCGGGCACGTTCAGCC
>Ga0318546_10001503_pt1 | contig 10035 bp, 8 predicted proteins | sample GRESIP169b2f19_FD_203514 | JGI IMG/M metagenome (GOLD analysis project Ga0318546, IMG submission 203514) | Tropical soil microbial communities from Luquillo Experimental Forest, Puerto Rico - GRE.SIPMG.169b2f19 | ecosystem: Environmental > Terrestrial > Soil > Tropical forest > Bulk soil...
TTGATCGCCCGCCCGCGGCGGACCTGCTGATCAACGCGGGCCTGGCCGCGGGCGGCGCGAACCTACTCAACCTCTTCGACCTCCGCCCCGGGCGGGCGATCAAGGTGGCGCTGGCTGCGGGCGCCGCGCTCGGCGTCGCCTCGCCCGAGGGAGCGCTGGCCGCCGCGGCGCCGGGGGGCGCCGCGCTCGCGATGCTGCCGGAGGACCTCGGCGAGCGGGCGATGCTCGGTGACGCGGGAGCCAACGCGCTGGGTGGCATGCTCGGCGCGGCGGCCGCCGGGACGCTGCCGCGGAAGGCGCGGATCGCCGTCCTAGCGGCGATCACCGGGCTAACCGCCGCCAGCGAGGTGGTCAGCTTCACCCGGGTCATCGACCGGACCCCGCCGCTGCGGTGGCTGGACATGCTCGGCCGCCGGCCCGCGGCCGCCGGCGCTGCACCCGGTGCCGTGCCAAGCACGGGCGGTACGGACGGGGCTGGTGAGGTGAATGTGCCCGGCCGGGCGGGCGGGATGAGCCAGGCGCCGACCGCGGCGCCCGGGCCTGCGGCTTCGTCGCCGGCCGCCGCCCCGCAGTGAGCCTTTTCATCCTCCCCCCGACCACCACGCACGTACTCTGAGCGGAAATCGACGGATGCGAAAGGTTCAGTGACCAGGCCTGCTCTCCCGGTGACCGACCGGAGCCCGGAATCGAGCCGTCCGCGCCAGCTGACCAAGGCCATCGGCCGGGCCGCCGTCCTCATCGCGGCGCTGACCGCGGCGGGCCGGGTCATCGGCTTCGGGCGCCAGCTGGTGTTCGCGCACACGGTGGCCAACTCCTGCCTCGGATCCGCCTACACCACCGCGAACCTGGTGCCGAACATCATCTACGACGTCGTGCTGGGCGGGGCGCTGGCCAGCATCATGGTCCCGGTGCTGGCGGGCCCGGCCGAGCGGTCCGCCGCGGACCCGCAGGCGGCTCGCGACACCCGCCGGATCTCTTCCGCCCTGCTGACCTGGACGGTTCTGCTGCTGGCCCCGGTGAGCGTGCTCCTGGCCCTGGCCGCCAACCCGGTGATCTCGGTCCTGATCCCGCACCTGCGAGGGTGCGCGAAGGCGGAGGCCGTCACCGTCGGCTCGAGCATGCTCGAGGTGTTCGCCCTGCAGATCCTGCTGTACGGCCTGGCCGTGGTGCTCTACGGGATCTTGCAGGCGCACCGCAAGTTCACCGCTCCCGCGCTGGCCCCGGTGCTGTCCAGCGTCGTGGTCATCGCCGCCTACCTGGTGTTCGTGCCGCTCGGCGGGACGCACACCACCCGCCTGGCCGGCCTGTCGAGCGCGGCCGAGCTGACGCTGTCGGTGGGCACCACGGCGGGCGTGGCCGCGCTCGTGCTGACCGCGGTGATACCGGCGCTGCGGCTGCGGCTGCGGCTGCGGCCGATGCTCAGGTTCCCGGACGGCGTCGCCCGGCGGGCGGGCAGCCTGGCCACGGTCGGGATCGCGGCCCTGATCGCCCAGGACGCATCGCTCATCGTGGTGACACGGCTGGCCAACGGCCACGGCGGGAGCGGCGCGGTGGTCTTGTACAACTACGGCTGGCAGATGTCCTTCGCGGTGTACGCGGTCCTCGCCGTCCCGATCGCGGTCAGCGCCTTCCCCGTGCTGTCAGCCCGGGCCGGCGCTGAACTCGAGAGGGAGGAATTCGACGCGACGGCGGCCTTCTCGACGCGGGCGGTGCTGCTCGTGTCCTGCCTGGGCGCGGCCCTGCTCGCCGGGGCCGCCGTCCCCGCCGCCCACCTGTTCGCCTCGCACCCGGCCCAGGCCAGGCAGCTCGCCCTGGCGCTGGCCGCGTTCGCGCCGGGGGTGATCGGGTACGGCCTGATCGCGTGCCTGTCCCGGGTGCTGCTGGCCGACGGGCAGAACCGGGCGGCCGCGGTCGCCATGGCCGGCGGCTGGCTGATCGTGATCATGGTCGACGTCGTCGCGGTCAAGATGGTCACCGCCCACTGGGTGGTGCCGGTCCTGGGCCTGGGCAACACCGTGGGCCTGGTGGTGTCGGGAATAGCGCTGCTCGCCGCGGTCCGCCGGGCCAGGGGCGGCGCCGCGCTGCACGGCACCACGCGCGCCGCGGCGGCCGGGCTAGCGGGCGCCGTGGCCGGCGCGGCCACCGGCGCGGGGGTGTCCGCGGCCCTGCCGGTTGCCGGGTTCTTCCCCAACGCCGCGGTCGCCCTGCTGGCCTGCTGCGGCGCGGTGATCGCGTTCGGGGCGACGGCGTACGCGCTGGACGGCGGCGACCTGCGCGCGGTGGTGGCCCGGACCAAGCGCAAGGTCATGCCGTGACCGCGGCCCGGATCGCTTACGTCATCGGCACGACGGCGGGGGGAACCGGCCATCACGTGGCGATGCTGGCCGACGGCTGCGCCGCGCGGGGGCTGGCCGTCGAGGTGTTCGGCCCGGCGGCGGCGCGGGGCCTGTTCCCGGCGGTCGCGTTCGGGCCGGTGGAGATCGGCCACCGGGTCCGCGGGGCGCACGACGGGCAGGCGACGCTGCGGCTGCGCAGGCTGCTGTCCCGGGCCAGACCCGATGTCGTGCACGCGCACGGCCTGCGCGCGGGCGCGGCCGCCGCGCTCGCCCTGGCCGGGCCGCACGGCCGCCGACGCGGGCCCGCGTTGCTGGTCACCGTGCACAACGCGGCCCCGGACGGAGCCGTGTCCAGGGCTGTCTACCTGGCCCTGGAGCGGCTGACCGCGCGGCGGGCGGACGCGGTGCTCTGCGTCAGCCCGGACCTGGCCGACCGGATACGCCGGGCCGGCGCGCGTGACGTCACGCTGACCCCGGTCCCGGCGCCGGCCGCCGAGCCGCCGTCGGCCGAGGCGGCCCGGAAGGCGCGGGCGGACATCGGCGCCTGCGGGCGTCCCGTGGTGCTCGCGGCCGGCCGGTGCGCCCGGCAGAAGGGCTTCGACACCCTGCTGGCCGCCGCGGCCAGCCTGCAGCACCGTGACCCAGCGCCGCTGGTGGTGATCGCGGGGGACGGCCCGCTGGCCGGCCGGCTGGCCGCGCAGTCCCGGGCGGCGGGCACCGAGGTGAGGTTCCTCGGCCAGCGCGACGACGTCCCGGCGCTGCTCGCGGTGGCGGACGTCGTCGTGGTACCGAGCCGCTGGGAGGGGCAGCCGCTCATCGTGCAGGAAGCACTCCGGGCCGGCCGGCCGCTCGTCGCGTCCCGCGTGGGCGGGATTCCCGCGCTGACCGGCGAGGCCGGGGCGCTGCTCGTCCCGCCGGACGACCCGGGCCGGCTCGCGTCGGCGGTAGCCTCGGTACTCGATGACCCGGTACTGTCCGGACACCTGGCGACGGCCGCGTCGGCGCGTGCCGCGGCGCTGCCGTCACCGTCCGTCGCGGTCGACGCCGCGGTGGCCGTCTATGCCCGGCTGGCCAGGCACGACCCTCCTCGCCCGGATAGCGCGGCGTAATCGCCGACGGCCCGCCGTTCTCGTGCCTCTGCCCGGGCTGCTAGTCTGCCCAACGGCCGCTCCCGGTTTCCCCGGTCACGGCTGGATGGTTACTGAGCGCATATTGCAAACGGCAATTCGCAACGCTCGCGAGATTAAGGTAAAAATCCAGCATTTTTGCTGAGGCAATGACCGCTGATGTGCTCAACTGTCTAACTGGGGAGGTACGAGCCTGCCCTGGGGGGACGAGCGTATGGACGGAATGTCCAGATTCTGCCGTCTGCGAGGCAAATGCCCAGCGGCCGGGCTGCGCGCGCGTCCGGTTTGTTACCGGACAGTACTGTCCCAAGCGGTCCCTCATCTGCGGACTTTGCGCAGGCCAGCGCCATGACGAACGGCCAGGCGCCCCCGCCCAACCCGCTGCCCCGGCGCGTCCCCGGCAGCAGCCGTCTGATGCCAGGCAGGCGGCCCGAGGTTCCGCGCCCGAGACTCCTAGACGGGCCAGCCGGCGTGCGGGCCCCGGGGGAACAGCCGGCCAGGCCCGAACTCCGGCCCGTGCCGCCGCAGGCGGCCGGAACCGATGTGCGGTCCCCGGAGGGTCAGGCGGCCGGCCCTGAGGTACGGCCCGCCGGCGAGCAGCCGGCCGGCGCCGAGGCCCGGCTCCCCGGCGGGCAGCAGGCCGACGCCGGCGTCCAGCCTCCGCCCGGGCCGGAGCCGGACAAGCCGCGGCCGGAGGTCCCGGACGGGCGCGCCGCCGCAGACCCGGTCCCGCCACCGGACGAACCGGTGACCGGGCCCGTGGTCCTGCGGCGGGATGCCGAGATCGAGCGGCAGGCCGCTGAGGCCCTCGCTCCGAGGGCAGCCGCCGAGGCCACCCCGTCCTGGCCCCAGGTCGTCGGCACCACGGCGCGGCTGTGGGTAGCGCGGCGCCGGACGTGGTGGCGCGTGCTGGCCGCGCTCATCGTGGTGCTGATCGTCTTCGCCGCGGGCGGGTTGACCGTCGCGCTGCTGCGCGGCACCCGGTCCGGGAGCCCGCCCGGCGGGCACCGCGCGGCGCCCGGCACGCCGGGCCTGGCCCAAGTGCAGGCGGCGGCCGCCGCCCGGCAGCAGGCCGTCACCTGGGTCACGGCGCAGGTCAGCCACAGCGCCGTGGTGTCGTGCGATCCGGCCATGTGCGCCGGCCTGGAGGCGCGGGGCTTTCCCGCCGGGGACCTCATGACGCTAGATTCCGGGGCCAGCGATCCGCTGGGCTCGGCCGTCATCGTGGCCACGGCCGCGGTGCGCAGCGCATTCGGCAGCCGCCTGACCAGCGTCTACGCGCCCATCGTGATCGCCAGCTTCGGTTCCGGATCGGCGCGGATCGACGTCCGCGTCTACGCCCCCGGGGGCGCGGCCGCGTACCTGGCCGCGCTCCGGGCGGACCAGGCCGTACGGCAGAACCTCGGCCGCGTGCTGCTGCGCAATACCCGGATCGCCGCCGCGCCGGCCGCGCGGGCGCAGCTGGCTGCGGGCCAGGTCGACACGCGACTGCTGGCCATCCTGGCCACGCTCACCCACCAGGGCACGGTGAGCATCGCCGCGTTCGGTGACTCCGGGCCCGGGGCCGGCCCGGGAGTACCGCTGCGTACCGTCGAGCTGGCCAGCCCGCCCGGAGCGAAGAGCGGGTACCTGACCTCCGTGCTCGCGCTGGCGCGCGCGCAGCAGGCGCCGTACCTCCCGAACAGCGCCACACTGGCGCGGCTGGCCGGAGGCCAGGAGATCGCGCGGATCGAGTTCGCCGCGCCGAGCCCCCTGGGCCTGCTGAGCGGCTAGGCGCGCATTCCACCCAGTATCAAAGTGAAGGGGAGCACTTATGAAGCTGTCACGGAAAGGAGCCTGGGTCACCAGGCTGATCACCTGCTGCGCTCTGGCGCTCGGCCTGGCCGGGGCGCTCGCGGCCGGCGCCTCGGCCGCGTCCGCGGCGACCGGCACAGGTTACATCCGGCTGGCGCACCTGTCGCCGAACACGCCGCCCGTGGACGTCTACCTGTACTCATTCGGTAATCCCAGCGCCATGGTCGTGCTGCACCACGTCGCCTACGGCGAGGTATCGCCGTACGAGGCGGTGAGCAGCGGCGAGTACACCGTGGCCATGCGGGCCGCCGGCGCCGCGGCGTCCGCCAAGCCGGTCCTGTCCACGACGGTCGACGTGGTCAGCGGTCACGCGTACACCGTGGCGGGCATGGGACCGCTGGCCGGGATCCGGCTGCAGGTGATCGACGACAGCCTGGCCATGACGCAGAACGCGGCGCTGGCGCGGGTCATCCAGGCGTCGATGCACCAGACCGACGTCACCGTGACTGCGGGGAGCAAGATTCTCGGCCGGCACCTCAACTTCACGACCGTGACGCGTTACAGGTCGGTGCACGCGGGAACGGTGACGGTCCACGCGGTGGGGACCACCGAGCACGGCAGCGCCCAGTTCAGGCTGGCCCCCGACACCATCTACACGTTCGTCGTCCTGGACAACTCGGGCGAGCTCAAGGTCGACGCCCTCGTGGACTCGGCGGGCAGCAAGATCGTGGCGACCGGCGCCGCGGCCACCGGATTCGGCGGCACCGCGGCGCGGCCCGGCGCGCCGCTGCTGCCGTGGATCGGCGCCGCCGCGGCGGGACTGCTGATCGCCGCGGGCGGGACCATCGGGCTGCGGCGCCGCCGCCGCCCGGCCATGCACGCGCGGTGACCCCGTGACGCGGTCCGGCCGGCACATCTCGCCGCTGCGCGCGGTGCGCCGGCCGGCCGCTGCGGCGGCGCTGGCGGGCGGCATCCTGCTGGCCGGCGCCGGAGTGACCGGGCTGGCGGTCGCTAGCCAGACCGGCCGCCCGGCCGTGCCGGCGGGCAAGCCGGCACTGGTCCCGGTGCCCATCGGCCGCGTGGCGGCCGCTCCGCAGCCGACCCCGCAGAAGGTGGCCAGGCCGGTCAGCCTGACCATCCCCTCCATCGGCGTCCGCACCGGGCTGGTCCACCTCGGGCTCACCTTGTCCGGCGCGCTGCAGGTCCCCTCGACCACCACGGTGGCCGGCTGGTACACCGGCAGCGCGCGGCCCGGCGCCACCGGCGCCGCCGTGATCGTGGGCCACATCGACTCGCTAACCGGGCCGGGGGTCTTCTTCCGGCTGCGCCTGCTGCATCCGGGTAGCCGGGTGTACATCCTCGTACCCGAAGGCCCGGTTCCCCACGGCGGCGGTGTACGGGCCGGTACCCGACGCCGAGCTGCGCCTGATCACCTGCGGCGGCGCGTTCGACTACGCGACCGGCCACTACCTCAGCAACGTGATCGTGTCCGCGACCCTGGTTCAGTGAGCGCCCGTGCCGAGCCGGCCGAGCGAGAAACGACGGGCCTGCGGGCCGGCGTCGCCCCCGGTGGCGAGGTCCGCTAGCCACTCGCCGAGCAGCGGCCCGAACTTGAAGCCGTGCCCGGACGTCCCGCTGCCGATCACCACGCGGCCGGCCCGGTCCACGATGAAGTCCTCGTCCGGGCTGTTGTCGTAGACGCAGCGCTCGGTCCGGGCCAGATCCGGGCCGAAGCCGGGCAGGTACCGGGGCACCAGCCCGCGCAGCCGCTCCGTGAGGCCCGGGTCGGGACCTTGCTCCTGGCGGTCCGGGTCCGTCGGCGGCCCGCTGTGATGGAACCCGATCTTGTATAGCGGCGAGCCCGGCACGGGCAGGCCGTAGAATTCGCCAGCGCCGTGGCAGATCAAGATCGGCATCGCGGGGCCGGGCTCCGCGGTCGGCGCCACGTAGCCGACCTGCTCCATCGTGGCCACCGACGGCACCGAGATCCCGGCGGCGGCGAGCAGCCCGGCCGTCCACGGCCCGGCGCACACGATGGCCGCGGCCGCGGTGACCGGGCCGGCGGCGGTACGGACGGTGACCTGGCGGCCGTCATCCTCGATGCCGGTGGCCGCGGTGCCGGCGCGGATATCGGGTACCGCCGCGGCGAGGGCCCGCAGGGCAGCGTCGGCGCTGATCACGCAGGAGCCCTGCTCCAGCAGGGCCGGTCCGGCCACCGAGACCTGCGGGAACCGGGCAGCCACCTCGGCGGCCGACAGGAACTCGTGCGGCGCGCCCGCGCTGTCCATGGCCTGGCGGACGGCGTTCAGCTCGGGCCCGAAGGTCAGGTGCGGCGTCGGCTGCAGGAGCCGTCCGCCGAACTCGTCCTCGAGCTCGGACCACGGCCCGCGGGCACGCATGGCCAGGCCGACCCACCAGGCGTCGCCGTAGCCCAGCCGGAAAATGCGGCAGCTGCCCTTGGACCCGCAGCCGTCATGGCCGACCTCAGCCTGCTCCAGCACGATGACCTCGCGGCCGCGGCCGACCAGCGCCCGCGCGGCGGCCAGGCCCAGCAGCCCTGCCCCGACGACGACGACATCGCACCGGGCTTCCACGGCGCCGGCCGCTACCAGCCCCGGGCCCGCCATTCGGGCACGTGCGGGCGCTCGGTGCCGAGCGTGGTGTCCTTGCCGTGGCCCGGGTACACCCAGGTGCCGTCCGGCAGCTGGCCGAACACCCGCTCCTCGAGGTCGTCCATGAGCTGGCCGAACCGCTTCGGATCGTGCTCGGTGTTGCCCGGTCCGCCGGGGAACAGGGAGTCCCCGGTGAACAGGTGCGGCTCACCGCCCGCGTCGTAGACGAGCGCGATGCTGCCTGGGGTGTGGCCGCGCAGGTGGATGACGGACAGCTCGCAGTCCCCGACGCTGATCGTGTCGCCGTTCCGGACCAGGTCGGTCGGGGTCACCGGCAGCGGGCCCGCGTCCTCGGGATGGGCGGTCGTTTTCGCGCCGGTAGCCTGCTGCACCTCCGGCAGCGCCTGCCAGTGGTCCCAGTGCTGGTGCGTGGTGACGATCCGGGCCAGCGGGGTGTCGCCGATCAGGGCCAGCAACGTGCCGGCGTCGTTCGCGGCGTCAATGAGCAGCAGTTCTCCGGTACCGCTGCACCGCAGCAGGTAGGCGTTGTTGTCCATCGGGCCCACGGCCACCTTGGTGATGGTGAGGCCGGGAAGCTCCCTGGTGTCAGCCGGCCCGCCGACGCTGACGTCGCCCGTGTAGGTCATGCTCTCTCCGTCTCCGTTGTGTCTCCTGCTCGCCTCCGGGGCGCTGTGGACCCGCGCCCTCCGGCTCGCTCAGCCCCACGTGGGCAGCTTAGGCGGGAGGCCGCCGTGGCCGGCGGCCGGCTCCCGGCCGGGGACGGCCGGCCTGGGGCTGACCGTCAGCGCCGTCCCGTCATCCCGGCCGGTGAGCCAGGCCAGCAGCCAGCAGCCCGGGCCGGCCACGGTCACCGCGTCGGCGACCCGGACCGCGGAGGCGGGCCCGATCGCGAACCGCTGCCCGGTGCCGGCTACCTCGATCACGCACGCCGGGACGTCGTCTCGCTCGGCGAACTGCCAGGCCGCCCGTTCCATCTGGTCGGCGACGAACGGCGCCGGCCAGTCCGGCGGCGCGTACCCCGCGCCGAGGTCCACGTGATGGATCTCCACCTCGCCCAGCCGGCGGACCAGCGTGAACCAGGCCGGGTGCTCCGGCCCGTTCCTGCCGCGCACCGGTGCCTCCCACGCCGCGGGCGGCAGGGTCGCGGCCTCGGCGGCAAAGGCGGCCGCGGACTGCTCCACGTCCCCGGCCAGCACCGCGGCGCGCCGGCCGGCGCCGGCCTCGATCCCGGCCTCCCGGGCTTCCCAGCTGGGGTACTGCGGCGTCTCCACCCCGGTCCGGGCCCAGATCAGCAGGTTGCGGAGCCCGTCGGCGTTGCGGGCCAGGTGCGTCAGCACGTGTCCGCGGCTCCAGCCGGGCAGCCGCGAGGGCTCCCGGGCCTGGGCGTCGGTGAGCCCGGCCGCGGCCGCCGCCAGGCGGCCAGTGGCCGCGTCGATCCGCGCACGCAGCCGGCCGGTGTCGCTGTCCACCGCGTTCCTCCTCGGTCGTGCCGTTCCGCCCCGGCCATCCTCGCATCCGCGGGAATGCGGCGGCCGGGCAGAACGTTGCCCTCCGGGTGGCCCGCCGCAACCTGCCGCGTCCCGCGGCGATACCCGCGGCCACGCCGGCGGCCGTCCCGCCGCCCCGGAAGCGCCTCGTTTTGTCAGACCCCCCGGATACCATGGCGACGCGCCTCCTAAACCCTGAAGACCGACGTCAACGACGGGAGAGCTGAGCAGACCGTGGCTGATCGTCTCGTCGTCCGCGGCGCGCGCGAGCACAACCTCAAGGACGTCTCGCTCGACTTGCCGCGCGATTCCCTGATCGTCTTCACCGGGCTGTCCGGGTCCGGGAAGTCGAGCCTGGCCTTTGACACGATCTTCGCTGAGGGCCAGCGGCGGTACGTCGAGTCGCTTTCCGCCTACGCCCGGCAGTTCCTCGGGCAGATGGACAAGCCGGACGTTGACTTCATCGACGGGCTGTCGCCCGCGGTCTCCATCGACCAGAAGGCCGCGGGGCGCAACCCGCGCTCCACGGTCGGCACGATCACCGAGGTCTACGACTACCTGCGACTGCTGTACGCCAGGGTGGGCAAGCCGCACTGCCCGGTCTGCGGCCGGCCGATCGCGCGGCAGACCCCGCAGCAGATCGTCGACCGGGTGCTGG
>Ga0318546_10001511_pt1 | contig 10017 bp, 12 predicted proteins | sample GRESIP169b2f19_FD_203514 | JGI IMG/M metagenome (GOLD analysis project Ga0318546, IMG submission 203514) | Tropical soil microbial communities from Luquillo Experimental Forest, Puerto Rico - GRE.SIPMG.169b2f19 | ecosystem: Environmental > Terrestrial > Soil > Tropical forest > Bulk soil...
GTAGTAGGTCGTTCAGTTGATGCACGTGGACATGAAGAACTTTGCGGTCTTCCGGGCCGCCGGCGGGATCGTCCTCCCAAACCAACGTACGCAGGGTCTCGGCATCGATGCCTGGTCGCTGACGAACGAGCTCGAAGATCCGCGCCTTGATCGGCGGCAGAATCAGATCACTCGAAACGACCGGCTGGCCGCATGTCGGGCAGGTCTCAAACACGGTGTTTTTCACCCTTCAAGAACGCTCGCAGGCCCACGAACTTGCGTGGTAGGCTTGACCGGATCGCAGCACCCGCGGCCGTGCCTTTGCGACCGGCACGCCTTGGACTGCGAAGGTTACGGGCTGCTGCCATAAGTCAGTGCCCATGTGACTGTCCTCTTTAATATTAGAAAGTTAGAGACAGGCTCCGCCGTCCGGCCGATCGAGCGCGCACAGGACGCGATCGGCACCGATCTCGACGAGCTGGTCGATCACCTCGTCACTCAGTCGCACGTCACTGGCTGGAACCGCCAAGCCCACCAAAATTGGTAGCGGTGAATAGGGCGCTTGCCCGATGGGTGCGGTTAGACTAGAGATGTTGGCCATATTGTCCTCACTTCTGAGACGGCCCCGAGCGGTGACACGTGTGGGGCCGTTTCTTTGTCGCCTGTGCAGTCCAGCTCCGCCCCTGGCACCGATGACGGCGCACCGGGAGAGGCCGTTCCTATGCGGCGTCAGGTTTCGACGCACTGATGTTGATGTGGGCGTCAGGCAGCTCGGCGATGATGTCGGCGAGCCTGTTCAGATCCACGATCGTCGCCGAGCCGGCCTTCTTGAAGAGACCCTTGTGCTTGGTGGCGAGACCATAGAGCGCGCTGCGCGAGAGGCCGCTTTCCGCCGTCGCGACGGGGATGCGGCCGAACCTTCGCTGAGCTCGTGTCGGGGGCTTTTGGGACACTGGAGGACGCTCCTATGTTCAGGAGCGTCTATGAATGCACCATCGCCGCTGCAGATGCCGAACGGGTTCTGCAGCTTTATTTTGCGGGCTTGCTGATCCGCTGGCGGACGTAATTGCATTTTTTGGGCGCAATGCGCCTAGCGACGGCGGTCGGCGAGAGCTTGGGGTGCTTTAGCCAAACCGCATCGGCCTCTGCCTGCCACTTCGCGACCTGTTTGCGTGCTTGCTCCGTCTGCGCGGCGTTGTATCTCCTTGACCACCGCGCTTTGCCGACCAGGTTCTCGCCGATCAGCGCGATGACTTCGATCGGAATCGGGACATTGCAGGCGCCCTGATATTCGTGAGGCAGGCGGCCGAAGGCCTCGTAATAGGATTTGACGATGGCAAGAAACCCGGCAAGAGTTGCCTGCGTCACCTTCCGCGCCTTGAGCAATTGGGCCACCGTGGGACCCAAGGGGCGGATGTCCGGGCAGCCTATTTGCTCCGGCATGCCTAGTTGCGCCACTTCTTCCCACTTTACCGTCCTGTTCGCAGTGGGTTCTTCCGGGCTGCCCGTCATAGTTCACCTAACACGCGTAAACCGCTTGACTTGGAGAGGCGCGTGGGGCTGCGAGCCGCGCGCCCCATTCTTTTTTAGATCACGGACGCTCTCTGCTTGCCTGCCATGCATGATCGGCTGCGATCGTGATGCCGATCCGCTTCGCCGATAGGCCGGTTGAGCGCGCACCATTCGAGGAAGGTCAAAACCTGATTGCCGAGCAGCATCGAGAGCAGCCGGTCAAGTGCCGACTGGCGCTGGCACTTCTTCTGTTTGTGGTGCTTACGCTTGCGCTGGAGTGCTTGGCGTGCAAGCGCCGCATAGTGCGAGGGCGCGATCTCAGTTTCACGGGGAGACATACCACACCTCACAAACTGAAAGCGAAGACCTCGCCACCGCTAAGCGCGGGGCAAGCATGTTACTTTTCAGTCTTGTGTGGTGCTCTCGACCGGTCGAACCGGTAAACTTGATGCTAGCACCGACGTGCGATGGCCTCAAGTGACAGTTGCCGCCTCCGACGGAAAAACTGGCACCTTGCGTTCGCTACCCTCGTGCAGGGCGATCCGGCGATTCATTCTTGCGCCCCTTTTTCATCACTGATAAAAGTAGTGAGGAAAAGATGCGTGACATGCCACAATTAGCCTATCGAAAACGCCGGCGTCGGACCGCGCGCTGCCCCATATGCAAGGAAAAATTCAAAATTAATTCCCGTGGACGTCCGCCGACCTTCTGCAGCCGGTCGTGCTGCCAGCGCGCCTACGAGCAACGAAAATGGTCGCGTCCGCATCCGGTAGAACTGCTGGCCCGGGATATTGATACGGCCAGGGTCCGCGATTTCATCCGGCAGGAATTGCGCGAAGGTCTGCTTGCATTTGGTATTATTCCCCCGCCTCCAGCACCAAAGCCGAAGCGACGCGGTCCCCCCCTGCGTCTCATCGACAGTGAGCATCCCTGCCCACCTTTGCAGGCGGGCGATAGTGGCCAGTCGACGCCGTAGGCGCGAGCGATCAGCGACTGGCTTCACTGGCTTCAGGCTGGGCGAGGGCCCCGCGTTTCTGGAAGGCGTCGAGTTTATACGGCCGCCCGAGCCTAACGCTCGATCGTGTCGATGTGCTATCGCTTGGGGATATGAAACCGACCTCGTTTTGGCCGAAGCGCTCATCGCGCAATGATCGTGGCAGACCGGTTGACCACGACGTTCTCGCCCGGTTGCCACCTCCTTCACATTCGCTGAAGGGCGGTCCGGTCGCCATTTCGCGCCGCTCTTCTCGCTATAAATCCACTTGCAGCGGCAGCCTATTGCTCCGAACGCATGCCTAGTTGCGCCAGTTCCTCCGGCGTTACCGGCTTGTTCTGAATGAGTCCCTTCGGACTGCACGACATCATAGTTCACCTCAACACGCTTAAACCGCTCGACTTGACCATGCCAAAGCGCGGCGCACCAGCACGGATGGCATCTGCGATATAGCTGGGCGCTAAATGCCCATAGTGCTTTTCAACCATGCGCGTGTCGGCATGGCCCAGATTCTTCGCCACCACGAGCAGCGGCACGCCGTTCATCACGGCATGGCTTGCCCACGTGTGCCGGAGCCCGTGGAAACTGATCGGCGGGTCGATCCTAGCGTTGATGCACGCTTGCGCCATCGGGCGGAGTTGGTGCGACGCCCGCCAGGCTTCGCCATTCGCCTTGCGCAACATGATTTCGCTATCGGCACGGCCGACGGTGAGCTGCCGGAAAAAGAGCACGCCCTCATCGCTGAGCACCACGTGGCGCGCCTTGCCCGACTTAGACCGACGGATCGCAAGCGTTCCGCTGTCGGGATTGAAGTCCGCGACCTCCAGCCGCGCCAGTTCGCTGTAACGGCATCCGGTCTGCAGTGCCGCTTGCGCGAGCGGACGAAACTCGGAATCGCTAGCGTTGAGGAACCGCCGCGCTTGCTCGACAGTCAAATATCTGACCCGCGCAGCGTCGACGTCTTTGAAAGACTTCACCTTGCGCCAAGCGGCATCCGACACGACGAGCTCATCGCGAAAGGCGTGGTTGAGTGCAGCCCGGAGAATCGTCCAAGTACGATTTGCGGATGACTTGCGGCGGCGGATGGCTTCGTCGGATCCGTCGAACGCGCGGTGCTGCTGCAGCTTGCCAGGCTTGGTGCGCGCCCGTGGGAGCGCTCTGGCAAGATTGGCAAGCCATTTGCGCAGCATGGTCGGCGTCAGTGATGATACCTCAAGATCGCCGAGTTTCGGGCAGATATGCGCATTGGCGCGGTGGCGCGCATCCACAGCGCTCTTGCCGTGGGCTTCGAGGAATTCGAGATAGCCTTCGACGGCAGCTCGCACCGTGAGCGGACCTGCGATGCCGTCGGCAGACTGCGCACGGAGCACCATGCGCGTGCGAGCCTTGTCTTGCGCCTGCGCGAAACTGAGGATGATCGTCCCGTCGGAATCACTAAAGTCGTCAGCGACGCCGATCTTCTCAACTACGTAGCTCCGGCCGCCGACGTAGTGGCGTGCGACCCATGTCCCTGCGACAGCGGGCCTTCCCTTGCGGCCTTTCAGCCTGCGGTAGCCGATATGCAAGCCAGGCTCGAGCAGCCGGTAATGTGGCTTGCCCCGGCTGGCGAGACGGCTTCGGCTCTCTCGGCTCTCGAGCCGTGCGTCGGGGGTTCTGCGCGCCATCGTTCGTGTCCAACAAATGTCCAATATACGGGTGAGAATATCGAAAAACAAGCGTGCACAGATTATGACCATTTAATCAACGCGCTCAAGGCCTTTCCGAAACACACCGGGACACCTATGGACACTTCTGCGTCTCTCTCACGGCGAAAACAGGGGTTCGAGCCCCCTAGGGAGCGCCAAAATATATCAATATAAACATCATGGTTACCTTGAAGAGCTTTCTGAGAGGAGAGCCTGACCTAAAACTGACCTAATATCTTTCCCATTTTAGTCGGATTTTGATTCCGCCATTCGGAGGTTCGAGTCCTCCCGCCCCGGCCAGCCAGTCCGGTCTTTGGGAGCCATGTCCCCCTCGCGTGAGTTTGCTCGACATTCCCGCGGCTTACGGAGACGGTGGCGGGTCTGTGTGGCGGATTTTTCTTGATTTAAGGTGGCGTTCGTCGAAATTCGTGCGCTAGTCCTCTGGTCGCGAATTTTTAATTTCCGTGTTCTGATCTCAGAGACTTAGTTCGAATTCGCCAGAGACTGGTTCGATGCGATCCAGCACCCGGTCAGCGGACGGCTTAGCTTAAGGTCCACTTCACTCAACACACGGCCTGTGGTTCGCACTCGTCCCCTATCCACCGAGAAAGATCCGTCGCACCTCCGGGCTGTTGATTAGGGTGGGTGCGTCTCCCTCGATCGCGAGGCGCCCGCTTTCTAGAATATAACCGCGGCCCGCGATCGAAAGCGCAAGCCGGACGTTTTGTTCGATGAACAAGATCGCGATCCCTTCTCCCTGAAGCCCTTGGAACACCGACTTCATCTGCTCCACGACGCGCGGCGCGAGCCCCAGGAACGGCTCATCGACCATGAGCAGCCGCGGAAGCGCCATAAGGCCTCGGCCAAGAGCAAGCATCTGCTGCTCGCCGCCTGAAAGTGTACGTGCAAGCTGGCTCTTGCACTCCGACAGACGTGGAAACAGCGTGAATACTCGTTCCAAAGTTCTCGCGCGCGCGGCCTTCGCTGCCGAATGCCACGCCCCCAAGGTCAAATTCTGCAGCACGGTCAGGTGCGGAAAAACACGGCGGCGTTCAAGGACGTGAGCGATGCCGAGGCTTGCCCGCACGTGCGTCGGCCGGGCCTTGAGACTCGCGCCGTCGAAGCGAATTTCGCCTGCCTTGGCCGCGAGCAGACCGCTGATAGTATTTACGACGGTGCTCTTGCCGGAACCGTTGGGACCGAGCAGGGCCACACTTTCTCCGGCGGCAACCGAGAGCGACACGCCCCAAAGCACCTGATAGTCGCCGTAGGCGACTTCGAGATCGCGGACCTCAAGCAGCATCGTCGACGGTCCCGAGGTAGGCGTCGACGACAGCGGGCTCGCTGCGCACCTGCTCCGGCGCGCCGAAGGCGATGGGTCGCCCCGCGTGCAGCGCCAGGATGCGATCGGCCAAACGCATGATCACCTGCATGTTATGCTCGATCATCACGATTGTGAGCCCTCGCTGCTTGAGTTCGAGCACGAGCGCGATGAGCCCGGCGATGGAGCGCTGGTCGACGCCGCCGGTCACTTCGTCCATGAGGATAAGCCGCGGGCTCATGGCGAGCCCGCGCGCGAGTTCGAGCCGCTTGCGTTGTCCGGTGGAGAGTTCGCGCCCGAAGTGATTGCGCTTCTCCAGCAGGTTCACGAAGGCGAGCGACTCCAGCGCCCGGTCGCGCGCGGTTTTTATGTCCGACGTGCGGGCAAGCGCCCCGACGATGACGTTTTCCGTGACCGTCAGATCGAGGAAGGGTTTCAGCTTTTGGAACGTGCGGGCAACGCCCAGGCGGCTGATGCGATCGGGCCGCAGGCCGGTAATGTCATGGCCGTCCAGGAGGACGCGACCGGCGCTGGGTGGCTGGAAGCCGGTGATCAGATCGAATAGCGTCGATTTGCCGGCGCCGTTCGGACCAATGAAGCCGACGATCTCGCCCTCGTTCACATCGAAGACAATATCAGCGTTGGCGGTCAGCCCGCCGTAGCGCTTCGTCAGACCCCTGACATCGAGCAGCGGCGTCATGGCACTCCCGCGCGGCGACGAATGCGCTCTTCCAACAGGCTGAGAATACCGCTCGGGCGCCACATGCACACAAGCAGGATCAAGATGCCGTACAGGATGAGATCGATTGTCCGACCGGTGCCGCCGAACCAGATCCGGCTGTATTCCGATAACGGCACCAGGATCGCTGCTCCCAACGCTGGGCCCCATAATGTGCCGCTCCCGCCAAGCACGGTCATGAGCAGAACAATGATCGAAATCTCCGCCGAGAACAGTCGCTCCGGGTCCAGGACTAGCACATATTGCGCATAAAATGTGCCCGCGACCGACATCATCGCGGCGGAGATCATGAACGCCAGCACCTTGTGGCGTGCGATCGCGATGCCGAGGCTTGCGGCTGCATCCGGTTCATCCCGCAATGCCTGCAGGCGGAAGCCGAGGCGGCTGCGACGCAGCTTCCACACTGCCAGATAACCGCAGGCCGCCGCACCCAGTGCGAGGTAATAGTACGGCACCTTGCTCGTGTGGAATTGCAGATAAAACCAAGGCGAGGCGCGTTCGATCGGCACGTAAAGCCCGGACGCTGCGCCCACCCAGTCCCATCGCTGAAAGACGATTTGCACGCTGGAGCCGATGAGCAGCGTGGCGATCGCGAAGTAGTGCCCACGCAGGCGCAACGTCGGCACCCCGATGACAACGGCGGCGAGCGCCGAGAGCAGCATACCGACCATCAATCCCGCCCAGGGCGTAACGCCGTATTTCGCGAAGAGAACGGTCGAGGAGTACGCGCCGATTCCGAAAAAAATCGCCTGCCCGAGACTGATCTGGCCGGACAGTCCCGCGACCACGTTCCAGGACTGGGCCATGAGGGCGTACAACAAAATGAGAATCATCAGATGCTGGGAAAACGACGTCGTGAAGATGAAAGGATAGGCGATCAAAAGCGCGAGCGCCGTCGCGCCGAGCGCGGACACCCAGAGTGGCGGTCGTGGCCAAAGCGGTTCGGCCCGCGCCGTTTTCAGCATGTCCGTGCGACTGCCCGACATTGCTAGAACCGACCGAACAGGCCGTGCGGCCTGAAAATGACGACTGCAAGATAGAGTACGAACACGATCAGCGTCTTGTACGACGGATCGAGCAAGAGCCCACCGAGCGACTCGACAAGTCCGATCAATACACCGGCGAGAAGGCTGCCGGCGATGCTGCCGAACCCGCCGAGCGCCACGGCAACGAATGCCAGCAGAGCAAAGTTCGTGCCCACCTCGGGAAAAATGTAATAGAAGGTCGAGAGCATCGTGCCGGCGATCCCGACGCAGCCGAGTCCGATGCCCCACCCCAACGCGAACATGCGCTCGGTCGGAATCCCCATCACGGCTGCCGCCTGGCGATCCTGCGAGGTCGCCTGCAGGCCCAGACCCGTTTCGGTACGCGTGACGAACCACCAGAGTGCGGCGAAAGACAACAGGCAAATGCCTCCAGTGATCAGCTGCGGTTGGCCGATGAAGATCGGGCCGATTTGCACACGCCCGGCAGTGAGCGGATTGGCGACGGTGCGAAAGTCGGGCGTCCAGAGGAATTGCGCGCCGGCGCGCAGCGTGACACCAAGGCCGAACGTGCCGCAGACCTGGGCGAGCATGGGCGCCTTCAACAGCCGTCGGATGATGCCGAAGTGCGCCAATATGCCGGCAAGGGCGAGGATAATTACCACGAACGGCAGCGACAGCACCGGATCGAGGCCGGCAAGAGCCCAGAACCAGAACGCCGTGAACATGGCGAGCATGAGAAACTCACCATGCGCGAAATTGACGATTTCCATCAGCCCGAAAATCAGCGTCAGGCCGACCGCCACAAGCGCATAGATCAGTCCCATCAGCAGCCCGCTGATGACAGCTTGTAGGATGAGCTCTCTAGACATCAGCGCGCGCGCACCTCCAGGCAGCTAAATCGATTGACGAGCACATGCAAAAAGCCTCCAATCCGGCGCCAGTATCGGAAATTTGCGAGTGTTTGTCGCACTTGCGATGCGGAGCTTTGGAAGCAAACGCACTCAGCAACTCTATCACTGTCGTGCGGTTTTGCATTTGAACCCTACCCCGAGTTCGCCGCCCCGATGATGCGAACTTCAACCTCGCCGTAGGAATACGAGCGCGAACGGAGCACCGCCCATGAAATTCAGAATCGTTGTTCTCGCGTGCGTCACAATGTTGACTGGCGTAGCATCAGCGCAGGCGCAGCAAGAGGTCAAGATTGGCGTCCTCGATCCGCTGTCGGGACCTACCGCGCAGATCGGCATCGATGCCGTAGCCGCGATTAAGACGGCCGCAGAGATCGTCAACGAGGGCGCTGACCTCCCGCTGGCGCTCGCCAAGAATAAGGGCTTGCCAGGCCTCGGCGGCGCCAAGGTCGTCCTCGTCGTCGTCGACCATCAGGGCAAGCCGGAGGTGGGCCAAAGCGAAACCGAGCGTCTCATTACGCAGGAGAAGGTCCAGGCCCTCGTTGGCGCCTACTTCTCCTCGGTGACCGCCGCGGCGAGCCAAGCCGCCGAGCGCGCAGGAGTCCCCTTCATCAATGGAGATTCTACCCAGCCGGCGCTCACGCAGCGGGGGCTCAAGTATTTCTTCCGGACCACCCCGACCGACGAGAACTTCAGCGAGCTGATGTTCGACTTCTTGAAAGATTTCGCAGCCCAGTCCGGCAGGAAATTCCAATCCGTTTCTCTCTTCCACGAGGATACCGCCTACGGCACCGACAGCGCAAAAGTTCAGGAACGGCTTGCCAGGGAGCGCGGTTTTCGTGTCCTCGAAAACATCGCCTACAAGGCCCAGACGACGTCACTAACCGCGGAGGTGCAGCGGCTCAAGGCCGCCGACGCCGATGTTCTGATGCCGTCGTCCTATACGTCAGATACCTTCCTGCTGCTCCGTACCGCCAGGGATCTAGACTACAATCCAAAGCTCATCGTGGCGCAGAACGCGGGATTTACCGATCCGACATTCATCAGCACGATGGGCAAGGACGCCGAGGGCGCGATCACCCGCTCTCCGTACAATGCCGACCTCGAAAGTCGCATCCCGCTTCTTCCCAAGATCAATGCCATCTTCAAGAAGCATTCGAATGGACGTGATCTTTCGGACGTTCCAGCTCGCAACTTCACCGCCATCATGACCCTGCTCGATGCGATCAACCGGGCCGGCTCCACGGAGCCCGAGAAGATTCGCGCCGCGCTCGCGGCAACCAATATCCCGGCCGACCAACTGATCGTTCCTTACCGCGGAGTTAGGTTCGCCACGACCGGGCAGAACGAGCTGGTGCGCGGGATCTTGATGCAGGTGCAGAAGGGCAAGTACTGCACGATTTATCCATTCGAACTTGGGTCTTGTCAGGTGCTCTATCCAAACCCGACCTGGGCCGAAAAAGCGAAGTTATAAGCGGCGCTGAAGCAGTGCTGTCGACAATCGACACGCGGCCGGCGCTTGCCGCGATTGATGCGCGGCGTGTCCTCGATCTCGAGCAGCGGTCGATCCGGCTGCCGAGCTCGACTTTCGAGGAGGGCAACATCGCAGACCTCTATGCCGACTACATGTCCGACATGGGCCTGGAGGTCGAGATGCAGGAGGTGCCGCATCCATTCGATGCGAAGCGCAAGAGCCGCCAGCCGATCGGCCGGCTGAAAGGCACCGGCGGGGGACCAACGCTTCTCATCAACGGTCATATGGATCCCGGCGTAGAGATGAGCGGGTGGACCGTCGATCCCTACGCCGCAAAGTTCGAGGACGGCTGGATCTGGGGAATGGGCGCGCACGACGATAAGGGCGGCTGCGTGGCCGCAATTTGTGCGCTGGAGGGC
>Ga0318546_10001512_pt1 | contig 10015 bp, 8 predicted proteins | sample GRESIP169b2f19_FD_203514 | JGI IMG/M metagenome (GOLD analysis project Ga0318546, IMG submission 203514) | Tropical soil microbial communities from Luquillo Experimental Forest, Puerto Rico - GRE.SIPMG.169b2f19 | ecosystem: Environmental > Terrestrial > Soil > Tropical forest > Bulk soil...
GCTGCCGAAGTACACGAGGGGGTCGGTGCCCTCGCGCCGCGGCTGCTGCGGCACGGATTCGAGTGCCAGCCGCGCGCGGGCGCCGGCTGCCTCCGCCTCGCGTGCCGTGACCGCCGCATCCACGGGATGCGCGAGCAGGAACCCCTGCACACCGATCGGACCGCAGCGCGAGAGAAACTCCAGCTGTGCGGGACGCTCGACGCCTTCGGCGACCACCTGCAGGCCGAGTCCGTGGCACAGTGTGACGATCGAGCGCACGATGGCGCCCGAGCGGGCGTTCGTATCGACCCCCGCGATCAGCAGCCGGTCGAGCTTCACGCGGCTGATCGGCAGCTGCTCGAGCGAGGTAAGCGAGGAATAGCCGATACCGAAATCATCGAGCGCAATGGCGACGCCGAGGGCACGTAGCCGGCGCAGCGACTCGATGGTGGTGGGGCCGGTTTGGAACACCGTTTCGGTGATCTCCAGCTCGAGCGCACTCGCCGGGAGTCCGGTGGCTTCGAGCGTGCGGGCGACGTGCTCGACGAAGTCCCTCTCGAAGAACTGCGGCGCGGAGACGTTGATGGCGACGCAGGCGCGCTGCCAGCCCTGGGCGCGCCAGCCGGCGGCCGCCGCCGCGGCATTGTGCAGGATCCAGTCCGTGAGGTCGTGAATGAGCCCGGTCCTCTCGGCGACGTGGATGAACTCCTGCGCGTTGGCGATGCGTCCGTCGGGTCGGCGCCAGCGTAGCAGCGCCTCGACTTCGGTCGACTCGAAGGTGTGCAGCGACACCTGCGGTTGATACATCAGCAGGAGCTCCCCACCTTCGACCGCGCGCCGCAGGGACTGCTCGAGTCGGAAACGCTGCGCGGCGGCGTCGTAGAGTGCCGGGCTGTACACCGCGTAGCGGTTGCGCCCGAGCTCCTTGGCGCGGAACAACGCGACGTCCGCGGCACGCAGCAGCCCTTCGGCGTTCCCGGCGTGATCCGGGTAGAGGCTCGCCCCGACGCTCGCGCTCGTGGTGAGCACCCGGCCATCGACAACCAGCGGCTGCTGCAGCGTAGCGACGAGCTGCGCGGCATGGTTTGCCACCTGCTCGGGGGATTTGACGTCCTCGAGCAGCACCGTGAACTCATCGCCCCCGAGCCGCGCCAGGAGCCCGGTGCTACGCGTTGCGGCATGCAGACGCTGGGCGATGTGCTGCAGCACGCGGTCACCGAAGCTGTGCCCGAGGGTGTCGTTGATCGACTTGAAGTTGTCCACGTCGACGAACAGCAGCGCCAGGCGCTGACGCGATCCGGCACGCGTCAGCGCGGCCTCGAGGTGCGCGGAGAGCTTGCGGCGGTTGGGGAGCTGCGTGAGCGGGTCGTGATGCGCGAGATGGTGCAGCTGGCGAGTGCGCTCGGCGACGTGACGCTCGAGCTCCGCCTGGTGCGCCCGCAGCTCGGACTCCGCGGAGGCGATGCGGTCCGCCATGGTGTTGAAGGACTCGGCGAGCTCGTCGATCTCGGCGGATCCCCCGCGGCGCGCGCGCGCCGCGCGGTCGCCGCCCGCGAATTGTCGTGTGGCCGCGGTCAGCCGACGCACCGGCAGGCTGATGCTGCCCACCAGTAGCACCGATACCAGCGCGAGCAGCGCGAGCACCACCGCGCCGGTGTCGCGCAGGGTGTGCTCCGCGACCTCCGCGGCGGTCGCGGCATGCTGGGCTGCGTACAGCAGCCCCGCTCGTGCCGGCCGTTGCAGCTGATCCTGCACCCCTTCGGTTAGCGACGCGCTGTCCTCGAGGAGGCTGTGCCACTCGGCACCGCTTTGCTCGTCGTACCGCTCGATTTGCAGGCGCAATCGCGCCGCGGCCTGAAAGTCGTGGCGGACGAGGCTCAGCCAGGCGTGTCCGGGGGAGTTCTCGAATTCGGCCTCATGCGCGTCCAGCACCGCCATGAAATCCCGCTCGCGTCGCGCAATGACCGCCGAGGTAGCGAAATTGCCGCGCACCGCATTGATGGCAGACTCGAGCTCTGAAAGTGACCGGCGCGCGACCACCTGCGTGCCATTGATGGCGAGTCCCGATCCGCCGGCCGCTGCGATGCGCTCGTAGACGCTAGTCAGGTCGGACTGGCGCTCATCGACCCATTGCAGGCGCTGCGCCGCACGGCCTGCAAGCTGGCGCGCAACCATGATGTGGCGGGTGAGCTGTGCGCGCAACCCAGCGGCGGCGGATGGAACAGAAGCCGCCGGTGCGCTGCGAAAATAGGCCGCGACGGCGCCTTCGAGGGCGGCGCCGGCGACGTTGATGCTGCTGAAATCGGCCGCGCTGCGCGCCTGCACATACTCGCCGACCGCGCGGTCGTAGGCGACCAGCTTCTCGAGCACGAGGTTGGCCGCGCTGGCGACCGGCTCGTGTTCGTTCTGCATGCTGCGGACCGCGTCAAGTGCCTCGCGGGTGGTGCGCGTTGCCAGCACCTCCCCGGCAATGAGCACCGCGGCGACTGCGGTGAGACCCAGGATCAGCCGCCAGCCGATGCCTAAGCGGGGCGCACGCAGCCGCCAGGATCGCTGCGCCGCAAGCGCGGCAGCAGCGCCGGGAGGCGCACTAGGCGTATCAGTCGTGGCTTCGGGCATGCGACATAAGCCAAATCGGGGGGCCTGGACGGATGCGTGTGAGATGATCACCGGTCGCATGTCGCCCTTCCGAGGTGGGCATCGCATATCGGCCAGTCGCCCTGCGCAGAAGCAGGCCCGGCCCGAGGCAGGGCCGCGGTCGGGGCAGCTGTTGCCGGTTCCCGTCGCTGGCTCGCCCGGTGCAGCGGCTCAAGCACCCGGCGGAATTCCGCCCGCCGTGGTCGATGAGCGCTTTGGCCTATACTAGTGGGCAACGATGAGGGGCGGCCGAAGGCATGAGCGAGCTGGCGGATACGTTTGATGCGGCATTTTCCAAGGCTGTCGATCTGGGTAACCGGATCGCAGACAAGGACAAGGACGCCGACCTGTGGGACATTGCCGATGGGCTGCTCGCCGGGGCAATCCAGTACTGGTTGTACTCGCGGCAGCCGTGCGGCGATCCGCGCTGTCAGGACTGCATGCCGATCAGCACCGCACAGGGTCGCATGGCGGAGCTCAACCGTCTGATCGGGCAGCTCGCTTCCGAGAGCGAGTATTTCCACACGCCGACCGACGCCAACGCCGGTAGAGCCTAAAGGACACCCCAAGAAATCGCGCTTGCCACGATCGGCGAGCGCTCACCGTACAGCAAGACGCGCGATTTCTCGGGGACCCCGCGCCCACCCCAAGAAATTGCGCTTGTCACGAGCGGCGAGCTTTCGCCGTCGAGCAAGATGCGCAATTTCTCGGGGACCCCGCGCCCACCCCAAGAAATTGCGCTTGTCACGAGCGGCGAGCTTTCGCCGTCGAGCAAGATGCGCAATTTCTCGGGGACCCCGGGTCGGCACAAGAAGCGTGATTTCTTGGGTGGTGTTTAGCCCGTCGCCTTCACCTTCACGCCGCCGCCCGCGACTTCCTCCAGCGCCAGCTCGAACAGCCGGAAGCCTTCCTTCAGCAAAGCGTCCGGGATTGTGAGCGGGGCGAGGAAGCGGATGACGTTCGAGTAGATACCGCACGAGAGGATGATCAGCCCGTGTCGTCCCGCGGCCTGCACGAGCGCCCGCGTCAGCTCCGCGTCCGGCACATCCGCTCGCCCATTCTTCACCAGCTCGACCGCCACCATCGCCCCGAGCGCCCGCACCTCGCCGATGCAGGGGAAGCGCACCGCGAGCCCCTTGAGGCGCGAGCTCATGAAGCGCCCGATGTCCTGTGCGCGCGTCAGCAGCTGCTCCTCGCGCATCACTTCGAGCACCGCGAGCCCCGCCGCGCAGGCGAGCGGCGAGCCCGCGAACGTGCCACCGAGGCCGCCGGGCCCTGGCGCGTCCATGACGTCCGCCTTGCCGATGACCGCCGACAGCGGCACCCCGCCCGCCACGCTCTTGGCGATGGTGATCAGATCGGGCTCGACGCCGCTATGCTCGATGGCGAACATGCGTCCGGTACGCCCAAAACCAGACTGGATTTCATCCACGATCAGTACGATGCCATGGGCGTCGCACACGCTGCGCAAGCGCCGTAGCAGCTCGGGCGGTGCGGCGTAAAAACCGCCTTCGCCGAGCACCGGCTCGATGATGATGGCGGCAACGCGCGCAGGGTCCACGTCCGCCTTGAACAGCTGCTCGAGCGACTCGAGCGCGTGCTCGACCGTAATGCCGTGATAGGGCATCGGGTAGGGCAGGTGGTAGATCTCCGGCAGCATGGGTCCGAAGCCTGTCTTGTAGGGTTGTACCTTGCCGGTCAGGCTGATGCAGGCGAGCGTGCGCCCGTGGAATCCGCCGGCGAATGCGATGACCGCCGAGCGGCGCGTGTGGAAGCGGGCGATCTTGAGCGCATTCTCCACCGCCTCCGCACCGGTGGTGAGGAAGATGGTCTTTTTGGCGCCCGCGCCGGGGGCGAGGGCGTTGAGTGCTTCGGCGAGCGCGATGTAACTCTCGTAGGGCGTCACCTGGAAGCAGGTGTGGGTCAGCTTCTCCAGCTGCCGCGCGATTGCAGCCCGCACCTTCGGGTGCACGTGACCGGTGTTGAGCACGGAGATGCCGCTGGCGAAATCGATGTAGCGGCGGCCCTCGACATCCCACAGCTCGGCGTTGGTGGCGCGCTCGGCGTACACCGCCAAGGAGTTAGTGACCCCGCGTGGTACGGCTTGCTGACGACGGGTGTGCAGTTCGGTGTTAGAGGTCACGGTGAGCGTCCTTTATGTCGTGGCACGAGCAGTGAGTGTCAGCTGCCGGCCTTGAGGGCGGCAGCGCGGTGAATGGCGGCACGGATGCGCTGGTAGGTGCCGCAGCGGCAGATGTTGCCACCCATGGCGGCATCGATCTCGGCGTCGCTGGGTTGCGCGGTTTGTGCGAGCAGTGCGGCCGCCGACATGATCTGCCCCGACTGGCAATAGCCGCACTGCGGAACATCGAGCTCGATCCAGGCGCGCTGCACCGGGTGGCTGTTATCGGGCGAGAGGCCCTCGATGGTGGTGACGCGCTTGCCGCTCGCAGCGCTCACCGGCGTCACGCAGGCGCGCACCGGCGCGCCGTCCAGGTGCACGGTGCAGGCACCGCAAAGTGCCATGCCACATCCGTACTTGGTCCCGGTCAGCCCGAGTACATCGCGCAGCACCCACAGCAGCGGCATGTCGGTATCGACATCGACTGCAACGTTCCTGCCGTTGAGGTTGAGATCGATCATGGATTTCCGGTCGCGGGATGGTGCTCCTACTATAAAGCGACGCGTGCGACCACCCCAAAAAATCGCGCTGGCCGCGTGCGGCGAATATCCGTGTACACCCGGGCCGGTTTGCGCGAGCGCCGCTAGCTTGGACCCACTACAATGCACCTCCGCTGAATACAGCCTGCGAAAGTCACCCCTTGAACGAAACCGCTCCCGCCACACGCGCCGCTGCGCCGATCACGACCGAAACCGTCATCATTGGGGCCGGACCCTGCGGGCTGTTCCAGGTTTTCGAGCTGGGGTTGCTCGGCATCGGCGCCCATGTCGTCGACTCGCTCCGACACCCGGGCGGGCAATGTGCCGAGCTGTATCCCGACAAGCCCATTTACGATATCCCGGCGCTACCGGTGTGCGGGGCGCAGGAGCTGGTCGATCGGCTACTACAGCAGATAAAGCCCTTCAAGGCGCAGCTGCACCTCGGACACGAGGTCACGGAGTTCGCGCGGCGCGAGGATGGGCGCTTTCACGTGGCGACCGCGGGCGGCGTGCGCTTCGATGCCGGCGCCGTGGTGATTGCCGCGGGACTCGGCTCCTTTCAACCACGCCGCATCGGCATCGAAGGTGCGGAAGCCTTCGAGGGCAGTGCCATCCAGTACCGGGTGCGCAACGCCGCCGAGCTCGCCGGCCGGCATCTCGTCCTATTCGGCGGTGGCGATTCGGCGCTCGATTGGACGCTCGAGCTCCTCACCAGGGCGGCCAGCCTGACACTGGTGCACCGCCGTCACGAGTTCCGTGCGGCGCCGGCGTCCGTCGCGCGCATGCACGAGGCGGTGGCGGCCGGCCGCATGCGCTGCTTCGAGGCGCTGCCGCATTCGCTCATCGTCGAGGGTGGAGTACTGCGCGGCGTCAACATCCGCGCCAGCGACGGGACGGTCACGCCGCTCGCAGCCGAGCAGCTGCTGGTGTTCTTCGGCCTGCACCCGAAACTCGGACCGATCGCCGAGTGGGGGCTGGCGCTGGAGAAGAAGGCGCTGAAGGTCGACACCGAGAAGTTCCAGACGAGCATTCCAGGTGTATTCGCCGTCGGCGACATCAATACCTACCCCGGCAAGAAGAAGCTGATCCTGTCGGGCTTTCACGAGGCGGCGCTGGCCGCCTTCGCCATCCAGCACCACCTGTATCCGCAGAAGAAGCAGTTCCTGCAATACACCACGACCAGCCCCGTCATGCATCAGCGTCTGGGTGTACCGGATTGACTGACCCGCACCACCGGAAGGAAGCCAACATGACACGTGTCCGCAACGCCGCCGCCGTGCTGCTGCTCGGCGTGCTCGGCCTGGCGCGCCTCGCGCATGCCGATCCCTGTCAGCTCGAGATTAGCGGCAACGACCAGATGCAGTACGACAAGCAGACCCTGACCGTGCCCTCGAGCTGCAAAGAGGTCACCCTCACGCTCCGCCACGCCGGCAAGCTGCCGCGCGAAGCAATGGGGCACAACTGGGTACTGGTGAACGCCGCGGACTTAAACACCGTGGCCAACGCCGGTATGGGTGCTGGTCTTGCCAACGATTACGTCGCGCCCGGCGACAAGCACGTGCTGGCACATACCAAAACCATCGGCGGCGGCGAGACGACCAGCGTCACTTTCCCAACCTCCGTGCTCAAGCCAGGGGGCGACTACCGCTACCTGTGCACGTTTCCGGGTCACAACGCACTGATGCGCGGCACGTTCAAGTTCGGCTGAGCGGTGCAGCGATGGATCGGCGTCTCGCGGACCTGCTGCAGTTGCTCGAGCTCGAGCGGCTCGAGCTCAATCTGTTTCGCGGCGAGAGTCGCGACATCGGCAGTCCGCAGGTCTTCGGCGGACAGGTGCTGGGCCAGGCGCTCTCGGCTGCGGCCGCCACGGTCGAGCAGCGCGTGGTGCACTCGCTGCACGCCTATTTCCTGCGACGTGGCGATTACAACGCGCCGATCGTCTACGAGGTCGATCGCAGCCTCGATGGCCACAGCTTCTCCAACCGCCGTGTCGTCGCCATCCAGCACGGCCAGCAGATCTTCACCATGGCTGCTTCCTTCCAGGCAGCCGAGAGCGGTTTCGACCACCAGATCGCTAGACCCTCGGTCCCGGAGCCGGAGAGCCTACCCTCTACCGACAGCCCTCCGGCCCAGGTGCTCGCGCAGCTGCCCGAGCGCGTGCGGCGCTTCTTCCTCCAGCCACGGCCGTTCGAGTTCCGCATGGTGCGGCCGATCGAGTATCTGCGGCCGCGGCGCGAGGCGCCGGCCCGCGAGATCTGGTTTCGCGCCGTAGGTCCCCTGCCCGACGATGAGATGCTGCATCGGCGGCTGCTCGCGTATGTCTCGGACTTCTTCCTGCTCGATACCGCGACGCTCCCGCACGGCACCTCGCTCCTGCGGCCGACGCTCATCATGGCGAGCATCGACCACGCCATGTGGTTTCACCGCCCGCTGCGCGTGGACGACTGGCTGCTGTACGCCATGGACAGTCCCAGCGCTTCGGGCGCACGCGGCTTCGCGCGCGCCAGCGTATTCGCGCGCGACGGCCGCCTGGTCGCGAGCGCCGCGCAGGAAGGGCTGGTACGCAGCAAGGAGCCCTGAAGAAGGCTCACGCAGCCCGCAGCGCCAGATGCTTGCCTTCCTTGCAGCGTGGCTCGCGGGCGCCGGCACGGCCGATGCGAGCGATGTGGTGGCGCTCGAGCGCACGTGGTCCGGGGTACGTGACTCCAGCGAGCAGGTGGTGATGAGCCTCGACCGCGGCGCGGCGCGGTGGCACGAGGCGACCGAGCAGCGCGTGCGCACCATCGTCGCACCGGTAAGCATCCCCTGGCTCGGCGCGCACGTCCTCTACCTGGAGGAGTTCATCGAGGACGATCCGCAGGAGCCGCGGCGGCAACTGCTGCTGCAGCTCGAGCCGGTCGTCGGAGAACGGCATACCGTGCGCGCCCAGCTCTACACCCTCGCAAGTCCCGCGCGCTGGCGGCACCTCAACCACCGGCCGCCGCTGGTGGCCTTGCTCACCCGCGGCGATATCGAGTCATCCGCCGGGTGCGACCTGGTACTGACCCGTGCCGGTGATCAGTTCCGCGGTGGCACGCGGGGGCGCCATTGCCTGGACACAAGCGGGGGCAGTGCCCGCTACCTCGACTACCAGCTCGTGATCGGCGAGGAGCTGTACTGGTACCGTCGCCGGGCGTTGCGCCAGAGCGATGGGGAGCTGCAGGAGGAGGTGATCGGCTTCAACCGCTTCGAGCCGAGTGAAGCGCAGCTATACGCCTGTCGCATCGCCTGGTCGGCGAGTGGCATTGCCCGCGACCTGCGGCCGCTGCTCACCCTCGATCTGTATGAGGCGGGCGGTCACGCTGGCTTCGCGACTCCCGATGGCCGTGCCTTTGAGCTGACTCTGCACGGGCCTGACTGGCCGTTCGCCATGGACCGCGACGCCCTGCTGCTGCTGCTGCAGGAGCAGGGGGGCGACAGCCCGCTCGCCACCGCCTGGGCGCAGAAGGATGCGCAGCAGATCGGGCTCGAGCTCGGGTGGCTTCAGGTGCGTTGCGGCTCGATAGCTCCCGACTCCGATGAGCTCGCTCAGTGAGCGGCGCGCTGCGTGATGGCCTGAATGTCCTGCAACAGCAGCGGGTTGAAACGCGCCGGGGCTTCCAGCATGAGGAAGTGACCGGTGTGATCCAGCACGTCGAGATGGAAATCCGGTAGCGAGCGGCGGATGCGCGCGGCATCGGTCGGCAGCAGGTCGGAGTTGATCGCGTACACGGGCACGTGTATGGCGGGCAACAGCCCCGCCAGATCCATCTGCAGCAGCGCGCGCATGCTGGGCACCGCCACCGCGGGCGAGCGGAGCGACATGTTGTAGGCTACTTTCTGCACCAGTGCCGGGTCGGCGCCAGGTTCGAACAACGATGTGGTGACGAAATTGCGCGTGGTACCGACGAAGTCGGCGCTGAAAGGCGCCACACGGCGGTCGATGTCGCGCAGGGTGAGAGGCGGCTCACCGACCGAGCGCAGCGCCTCGACCGCAACGACGCCGATGACCCGATCCCCGATGAGCGGGGTCGCGGCGAGTGTCACCGCCGCGCCCATCGAGTGGCCAACGAGCACCAGCTGCGGATTGGGTAGCTCATGCGCGACGGCCGCCACATCCTGCGCGTAGTTAGCCATCGACCAGTCGGAGCGGTTGCCACCGGAGGCCCCGTGCCCGGCGAGGTTGAGCGTCACCACGGTGTAGTGCGCTTTGAGGGCATCGAGCTGCGCATGCCAGTAGTTCTCATCGCACGCCCAGCCATGCACCAGCAGTACCGCCGGATCGCCGTGCCCGTAGACGCGGTACTCGATATGCACGTTGTCCGGGGAGAGCGTGATGCGGGGACCTTCCCCCAGCGCGGCATTAGCAGCGGCCGCGCCTGCCGCACTGCCAGTGGCCGGGGCAGTCGGCGCGCTGTTCCCGCTTCCGCCGCCATGTGCGCCGCAACCGGCCGCGAGCAGCACCACGGCGAGGAGGGGGGACCGGTACACCATGCATGACTCCTTCATTCTTCGCGTAGGACCTTGCCGGGATTCATGATGCCGTGCGGATCGAAGGCATGCTTCACGGCGCGCATCAGCTCGAGCTCCACCGGTGAGGCGTAGCGCTCGAGCTCGCCGACCTTGGTACGGCCGACACCGTGCTCGGCACTGAAGCTGCCGCCGAACTCACGCACCAGGTCGTGGATCGCGCGCCGCTGAGATCCGGCGCGCGCAAGGA
>Ga0318546_10001518_pt1 | contig 9989 bp, 8 predicted proteins | sample GRESIP169b2f19_FD_203514 | JGI IMG/M metagenome (GOLD analysis project Ga0318546, IMG submission 203514) | Tropical soil microbial communities from Luquillo Experimental Forest, Puerto Rico - GRE.SIPMG.169b2f19 | ecosystem: Environmental > Terrestrial > Soil > Tropical forest > Bulk soil | place...
CCTGCGGGCGGACCCCGCTGTCCGCCGTCGGCCTGTCCAAGTCGTACGGGTCGACCGAGGTGTTCAGCGGGGTCGACGTGGCGGTCGACCGGGGCAGCCGGGTGGTGGTCCTGGGGCTCAACGGTGCGGGGAAGACGACGCTGCTCCGGCTGCTGGCCGGACTGGAGACGCCGGACACCGGAAAAGTCACGCCAGGACACGGCCTTCGCCTCGGATATTATGCCCAAGAGCATGAAACGCTGGAAACCGATCGAACGGTTCTCTCGCACATGCGGTCGGTGGCTCCGGACCTTACCGAATCACAGCAGCGTAAGGTGCTCGGCTCATTCCTGTTCTCAGGTGATGATGTCGAAAAACCCGCGGGCGTGCTTTCGGGCGGAGAAAAGACGAGGCTAGCCCTCGCCCTGCTGGTTGTATCGGGCGCGAACGTCCTGCTGCTCGACGAGCCGACAAACAACCTCGATCCGGCCAGCCGGGAAGAGGTTCTGGGAGCGCTGCGAAGCTTTCGTGGCGCGATAGTGCTTGTGTCGCACTTGCATAAGCACTTGCATTAGTTTGTTGCAAGTTTGCCTCTTCGGGCCTATGTCTGACGATTCAGTCATAGCCGGCACAAAAATATAGTGATCATTTACCGTCATCTGGGTGGCCAATCCCGCGGTCATGCCTGATCATTACCAGTGGGGAACGCATAACTCATTGGTGACCGCATCGAACGGGAGGTACGTGTGGCCGAGACCCTCAAGAAAGGCACGCGGGTGACCGGGGTGGATCGCAGCAAGCTGGCGACGAGCCTCGGCAAACGGTATGACTCAGGCGAGAGCATCCGTTCACTAGCTGCCTCGACAGGAAGGTCCTACGGCTTCGTCCACCGGATCCTGACCGAGACCGGAGTGACGTTGCGCGGGCGCGGTGGCGCGACCCGTAAGAGCAGGACCAAGGTGAAGCGCTAGTCCTCACCCAGGTGGCACCGGCCCGGCGACGTCAGGTTTCCCCAGATTTGCCGGGACCCCGCCCGGATGGCCCCTGGAGTTCGCTGCTAGCTGATAGCAATCCCGTTCGGCACGGAACTAATCGTCGCCCCCTTGGGTTTCCCTGATCATGTACGGGCGGCCGAATATGGTCATGATGCGCGGGTTCCGGATGGATCCCTCCATCACCAAGCAGAAGCTCAAGCCGGGAACCATCCGCAGGATCGCCGGCTACGCGCGGCCGTATCGGGTGCACCTGACCGTATTCCTCCTCGCCACCGCGGTCGACGCGGTGCTCACCGTCGTCAACCCGCTGCTGCTGCGGGACATCATCGACCACGGCATCCTGGGCCGCGACGAGCAGCTGGTGATCCTGCTCGCCTGCACGGTCGCCGTCGTCGCGATCGTCGACGCGGGGCTCGGCTTCGTGATCCGGTGGTTCTCCGCCCGGATCGGCGAGGGCCTCATCTACGACCTGCGTACCCAGGTATTCGACCACGTGCAGCGCCAGCCGATCGCCTTCTTCACCCGGGCGCAGACGGGGTCGCTGGTCAGCAGGCTCGACGGCGACGTGGTCGGCGCCCAGCAGGCCATCACCTCCACGCTGTCCGGCGTTCTCTCCAACCTGCTGAGCCTGGTCGTCATCCTGATCACGCTGTTCTACCTGTCCTGGCTGGTCACCGTCATCGCCCTGGTCATGATCCCGCTGTTCATCCTGCCCGCCCGGCTGGTCGGCCGCCGCATGCAGCGGCTGACCCGGGAGAGCATGCAGCTCAACGCCGAGATGGGCTCGACGATGACCGAGCGGTTCAACGTCGCCGGCGCGATGCTGGTGAAGCTGTTCGGGCGGCCCGCCGAGGAATCCGGCGCGTTCGCCTCCCGCGCGGCCAAGGTCCGCGACATCGGCGTGGTCACCGCCATGTACGGCCAGGTGCTCTTCATCGCGCTCACGCTGCTGGCCTCGATGGTGACCGCTCTCGTCTACGGCCTGGGCGGCACCCTGGCCATCAACGGCACCTTCCAGATCGGCACGCTGGTGGCCCTGACCACCCTGCTCGCCCGGGTCTACGGTCCGATCACCTCGCTGTCCAGCGTGCAGGTCAACGTCATGACGGCCCTGGTCAGCTTCGACCGGGTCTTCGAGGTGCTGGACCTCAAGCCGCTCGTCGCGGAGAAGCCAGGCGCGGTGGCGCTGCCCCGCACCGAGAGCGGGCCCGGCGCCCTCGCCCCGGAGATCGAGTTCGACGACGTGTCGTTCCGCTACCCGACGGCGAGTGAGGTATCGCTCGCCTCGCTGGAGTCGATCGCGCTGCCATCGCCGGAGCGAAAGGACGCCGGGGCCGGGGTGCTGCACGAGGTGAGCTTCCGCGCGCCGTCGGGCAAGCTGACCGCGCTCGTCGGCCCCTCGGGGGCGGGCAAGACCACCATCACGGCGCTGGCCGCGCGGCTGTATGACCCCAACCAGGGGGCCGTGCGGATCGGCGGTTACGACATCACGGACGTGACCCAGGAGTCACTGCACGACGTGGTGGGCGTGGTCACCCAGGACGCGCACCTGTTCCACGACACGATCCGGGCCAACCTGACCTACGCGCGACCCGAGGCCACCGAGCTCGAGCTCATCCAGGCGTGCGAGGCCGCCCAGATCTGGGACCTGATCTCCGGCCTGCCCGACGGCCTGGACACCGTGGTGGGGGACCGGGGCTACCGGCTTTCCGGCGGCGAGAAGCAGCGCGTCGCCGTGGCCAGGCTGCTGCTGAAAGCTCCGTCGGTGGTGGTGCTCGACGAGGCCACCGCGCACCTGGACTCCGAGTCGGAGGTCGCCGTGCAGCGGGCGCTGAAGACCGCGCTGGCCGGCCGCACCTCACTGGTGATCGCGCACCGCCTGTCCACCATCAGGGAAGCCGACCAGATCCTGGTCGTCGACGCCGGCCAGATCACCGAGCGCGGCACCCACGAGGAGCTCCTCGCCGAGGGTGGCCTGTACGCCGACCTGTACCACACCCAGTTCGCCGGCCAGGCGGCCTAGACCGAGGGCAGCGGGCCGAGGTGACGTGCGGCCTAGGGGGCGTAGCCGAGGCGCCGGAGTTCGTCACCGGCGATCTTCTCGATCTCGGTGATGTCCTCGGTGATGAGGCTCGCCTCGTAGGCGGGGCCGCGCCGGTTGCGGCCGCGCGCTCGGGCGGTGCGGGCCTCGTTGCGGATCTCGGCCGCCTGCACCGAGGTGCCGGCGAAGCGGGACAGGTCGGCCAGGGCGTCCTCCGGCTTGCTCAGCAAGTGCTCGTAGCGGATCGTCTTCAGCTGACCGGACGGCAGGCTGTGGTGCAGCCGGGCGGCCAGCCGCACGGACCAGCGCCAGCGCAGCGCGCAGCGGGCGGCGGGGGACAGCCGGGGCCACAGATCGAGGTCTTCCGCCGTCTCGATGCCGAAGAAGGGGTTCGGGAACTCGGTATCCACGTTCACGAAGCTGGGCCGGTACCAGGACATCACCACCGGGTCGGCGAGCATGCTGGCCACCGCGTCCCGGCCGTCCCTGATGACCTGGACGATCCGGGCGTCGGGAAAGGCGTAGGTGAGCGCCTCCGCGCAGTAGATGAGATCCGGGCTCGCATCGCCGAACGTCTCCAGCCTCCGGAGCTCCACGCACGGCCCCACGGCGTCAGCGGCCAGGCCCGCGGCGGCCCGGCATTCGCGGGTGCATTGCAGGCAGCTGCTCGGGGTGACCTGCCAGCCCTGAGCGAAGGCATCCCTGATGACCGTGGCGGCGGCCTGCGTCCGGCCCTGGTGCATGGACGGCCGCCGGGCGAAGGCGTACACCGTGCGGAGCACGCTGGGCTGACCGATCGTGACGTGAAAGCCCGCGGACGCCTTGAGGGCGCGGCCGATCAGGTCCGCGCCTGAGTGCGGTGCGCCGACCACGAAGACGGGCTGGTGCACGCTGCGGGAGTTAACGATGAGGATGTGACGAGCGGTGGGCATCATCGCCTTGCCGTCTGGGGTGTCATGGCCGGGCCCGTGCGCGAAGCCCTGCCGCTACCGTACTAGGCGCCGTTACCTCATAGGCTGGCATCATGCGGGTACTACCCGGTGTAGTGGGTGCACGACGGCGCCGCCGGATGACCACGGCGGGCACGGCCGTGGCCGCCGTCGCGCTGGCCGCACTGGCGGGCTGCTCGCAGTTCGACGCGGCGCTCGGGCAGCGGCAAGCCGTCGTCAGCTTCCGCCCGGGCACGCCGCTCTCGCAGCGGCTGGCCGTGCGTTCGGCCTGCGCTAAGGTCCCGGCCGTCAAGGCTCAGCCGCTGCCGTCTGACCTCAATTCCCCGTACGCGCTCCAGCAGGTGATCTACCGGGTCGACCACGCCACCAACGCGGACATCGCCCGGCTGGAGACGTGCCTGGACAAGTTCCCCTCAGTGGCCGGCATCACGCTGCAGGACTCGACCGACATGGGCGGCTGAGAGCGTCGGCGTAACAGCGGTAAAACCCGGGCCACCATGACCAGGCTCATCCCGGTCTGGCCTGGTCACAGCCAATTCCCTACATTGCCGACTTCATGTATAGTCAATTCGAGTTGTTTCCGATAAAAGCGATAGAAAATGGGTACTAGATGCGACGTGTCACGACCGCCGCGATGATCGGCGCCGCCCTGCTGCTCGCAGGCTGCTCTTCGTCTTCGTCTTCGTCCCCGGCTTCTGACTCGACGACCAACGCGAATGCCGCCGGAGCCTCGCCGGTCACGGTCAGGCTCGGCTTCCTCAGCAACATCACGCATGCTCCGGCGCTGGTCGCCCTGAAGGAGGGCTTCTTCACCAAGGCGCTCGGCTCGGCCGGCTCGCTGAAGGCCACCGCGTTCAGCGCGGGCACCGAGGAGACCACCGCGATCCTGTCCGGCCAGCTCGACGCCGCCTACGTCGGGCCGAACCCGGCCATCAACGCCTGGCAGAAGTCCGGCGGCAAGGCCATCAAGATCGTCTCAGGTGCCGCTACCGGCGGCGCGTCCATCGTGGTCAAGAAGGGCATCACCTCGGCCGCCCAGCTCAAGGGCAAGTCGCTGGCCACCCCGTCGCTCGGCAACACCCAGGACGTGGCGCTGCGCTACTGGCTCAAGCAGAACGGCGTGGCGACCACCGCGACCGGCGGCGGTGACGCCTTCATCAAGCCGACCAAGCCGAACTCGGCCGCGGTCCTGCAGTTCAAGTCCGGGCAGATCGCCGGCGGCTCCGAGCCGGCTCCCTACGACGTCCAGATGGTCAACGACGGCGGCACGGTGCTGCTCAAGGAGCCCGGCGTCACCACCCTGCTCGTCGTGACGCAGAGCTTCCTTTCCGCTCACCCGGCCATCGTGGCCGACCTGGTCAAGGCCCAGGTCCAGGCGAACGCCTTCATCAAGTCCAACCCGGCCCAGGCGCAGGCGGACGCGAACGCCGAGCTGGCGTCGTACACCAGCAAGCCGCTCAAGCCGGACATCGTCGCGGCGTCGTTCAAGGAGATCACGTTCACCAACGACCCGGACGCGGCCTCGCTGAAGACGGACGCCGACCAGGCGGTGTCGCTCGGGCTGCTCAAGCCGGTGAACCTGAGCGGGATCTACGAGCTCGGGCCGCTCAACCAGGCGCTGGCCGCGGCCGGCGAAGCGCAGGTCGCGGGGTAGCCATGGTGAGGCAGGTGAATTCCGTGACGGTCACTGACCGCCGTGTGGCACCCCCGGCCGGGGGTCTGAGGGGTCGAAGGGACGCCGTCCGGCTGACCGGCGTGTCCAAGGTGTTCGGACGGGGCGGCTCGGCCGTGCGCGCGCTCGACCAGGTGTCACTCGAGGTGCCGCCGGGGGAGTTCACCTGCCTCATCGGCGCGTCGGGCTGCGGCAAGTCCACGCTGCTCTCCCTGGTGGCCGGCCTGGAGCAGCCCACGTCCGGTGAGGTCTGGGCGGGCGGGGGCAAGGTCGCGTTCATGTTCCAGGAGCCCGCGCTGTTCCCCTGGCTCACCGCGGCGGGCAACGTCGAGCTGGCGCTGCGCGCCCGCGGCATCGGCAAGGCCGAGCGCCGTCAGCGGACCGCGGAGCTGCTGGAGACCGTGCGCCTGACCGGGTTCGGCGGCAAGCGGCCGCACGAGCTGTCCGGCGGCATGCGGCAGCGGGTCGCGCTGGCCCGGGCGCTGGCCCAGGACGCGGACGTGCTGCTGATGGACGAGCCGTTCGGCGCGCTGGACGCGATGACCAGGGACGTGCTGCACGACGAGCTGGACCGGATCTGCGCCGGCCGGGCGCTCACCGTCCTGTTCGTGACCCACAACGTCCGGGAGGCGGTCCGGCTCGGCGACCGGGTGATCGTGCTGAGCAGCCGGCCCGGCCGGGTCATCGCCGAGTTCGACGTGCCGATCGAGCGTCCCCGCCGGATCGACTCGGCGCCGGTGGCGGAGCTGGCCGCTCAGGTCACCGACCGGCTGCGTGAGGAGATGAGCCGCGATGCCAGCTAACGTTCCGCCGCCCGTCGAGAAGAACGTGCCGGGCTACGTGGAGAAGCTGACCTATCTGGAATCTCTCGAGGCGCCGCCGGATCAGCGCAGCCGCCGGCTGGCCGCGCGCGTCTGGGGCGGGCTGTGGCCGGTGGCGCTGGCCATCCTCATCGTGCTCGCGGTGTGGCAGCTGATCCACGTCAGCGGCTGGAAGAAGGCCATCTTCCCCGGGCCGGGCGCGACCTTGTTCAACCTCTGGCAGCAGCTGCAGACCGGGCTGCTGTGGCACGCCATCGCCACCACCGCGACGCGCGCGGTCCTCGGGTTCGGCCTCGCCGTGCTGATCGGCGCGGTCATCGGCGCCCTGGTGTCGAGGATCAGGCCGCTGCGGGCGGCGGTCGGGTCGCTGATCACCGGGCTGCAGACGCTGCCGTCGATCGCGTGGTTCCCGTTCGCGATCATCCTGTTCGGGATCAGCACCCAGGCCATCATGTTCGTCATCATCCTCGGTGCCGCCCCGTCGGTGGCCAACGGACTGATCGCGGGGGTGGACTACACCCCGCCGCTGCTGCTCAAGGCGGGCAAGATGATGGGGCTGCGCAGGCTGTCGCTGTACCGGTACCTGATCCTGCCGGCCTCGCTGCCCGCGTTCGTGGCCGGGCTCAAGCAGGGCTGGGCGTTCGCCTGGCGCAGCCTGATGGCGGGCGAGCTGCTGGTCATCATCGCGAACCAGCCGTCGCTGGGCGTGCTGCTGTCCACCGACCAGGATCAGTCCGACATGGCGAGCGCCACCGCGATCATCATCGTCATCCTGATCCTCGGCATCCTCGTGCACAGCCTGTTCAGCCTGGCCGACGGCGCCATCCGCCGCCGCTGGGGCCTGGCCGGCCAGGACGGCTAGCCGAGCAGGCGCCGGGCCGCGTCGACGATGTGGGCGGCGTCGATGCCGGCCGCGGCGAGCAGTTCCGGCGTCGACCCTGACCCGGGCATCTCACGGACGGCGAGATGCGCCATGGCCAGCTCGGTGCGCCCGGCGCCGGTCAGGGCGTCAACGACGGCGGATCCGAGGCCGCCCTCCGGGTGGTGGTCCTCGGCCACGACCAGCCGCCCGCCGGTGGCCTCCGCGGCCGCGGCCAAGGTCGCGGTGTCGATCGGCTTGACCGAGTACAGGTCGATCACCCGGGCGCCGATGCCCTCGTCCCGCAGCCGGTCGGCCGCCTCCAGGCAGGCGTGCAGGGTGATCCCGGCGCCGATCAGCGTCACCTGGTCGTCCTCGGCCGAGCGAAGCACCTTGGACCCGCCCACCGGGAACGTCTCCCCGGCCTCGTAGAGGACCGGGTAGGCGCCCCGGGTGGTCCGGATATAGGAGATGCCGTCCAGGTCGGCCATGGCCTCGACCAGGGCGGCGGCGCTGGTGGCGTCGCTCGGGTAGAGCACGGTGGAGCCGTGCACCGCGCGCATCATGGCCAGGTCTTCCAGCGCCATCTGGGACGGGCCGTCCGCGCCGATCTCCACCCCGGCGTGCGAGCCGGACAGGCAGATGCTGGCCCGGGAGACGGCGGCCATCCGGATGAAGTCGTAGGCCCGGGTGAGGAAGGCGGCGAAGGTGGAGGCGAACGGCCGGTAGCCGCGCACGCTCATGCCCACCGCCGCGGCGACCATCTGCTGCTCGGCGATGTACATCTCGAAGAACCGGCCAGGGTGCGCCTGAGCGAACAGGTCGGCGAAGGTGGAGTTGCTGACCTCGCCGTCCATGGCCACGACCTCGGGGCGGGCGCCGAGCGCGACCAGCGCCTCGCCGTAGGCCTTGCGGGTGGCCACCTTCTGGCCGCGGTCATAGACCGGCAGCTTGACCTCGGCGGCCTGTTCGGCGCGAAGGCGCGGCTGCCCGTCGGCGGGCGCCGGCCCCCGGACGAGCAGGTGGCGCTCGCCGCCGAGCTCGGTGATGGCCCGTTCGGCCATCTCGGGCGGGAGCGGCTTGCCGTGCCAGTTCTCCCGGTCCTCCACCTCGGAGGCGCCGCGGCCCTTGAGGGTACGGGCCAGGATGACGGACGCCCGTTCTCCGCTGAGGTCACCCGCCTCGGCCATGGCCTGGTCGATCGCGGCGACGTCGTGGCCGTCGACCTCGAACACCCGGGCGCCGAACGCCTCGGCCCGGCGGCGGTAGGCCTCCAGGTCCCAGCCGAGGTCGGTGGGGCCCCGCTGGCCGAGCCGGTTGATGTCGACGATCGCGATCAGGTTGGCCAGCTTGTAGTGCGACGCCTTGTCGAAGGCCTCCCACATCGACCCCTCGGCCATCTCGCTGTCCCCGCACAGCACCCAGACCCGGTACGGCAGCTCGTCCAGGTACTTGCCGGCCAGCGCCACGCCGACGCCGTCCGGCAAGCCCTGCCCGAGCGATCCGGTCGCCACGTCCACCCAGGGCAGGACGGGGGTGGGGTGCCCTTCCAGCCGCGAGCCGAAGCGGCGGTAACCGGTCATCAGCTCCTCGTCGGAGACCACCCCGACCGCCTTGTAGATCGCGTACAGCAGGGGTGAGGCGTGTCCCTTGGAGAAGATCAGGTGATCGTTGCCCGGGTGCTCCGGGTTGTCCCAGTCGTAGCGGAAGTGCCGGCTCACCAGCACCGCCATCAGGTCGGCGGCGGACATGCTCGAGGTCGGGTGCCCGGATCCGGCCGAGGTGCTCGACCGGACGGAGTCCACCCGCAGCTGCTGGCCGAGTTCGGCGGCGGTCGCGAGGTCGATGTCGGTGGATGGCGTGGGCACGAGCACCTCCTGGAAGTCCGGCACGATAGGCGCGGATGAGCGGGAGAGCCGCCCCTACCCGCGCCAGCCCACTCCACACAGTAACCCGGCCCCGATCCGGCCGCGAGGCCGCACCCGGCCCTGGCCCCGGGCCGTTCAGCGCCAGGGAATACCCAGTTCGTTCAGGATCAATTTGAGCGACTGGGCGGCCAGGGTGAAGCCCTCGGGTCCGCTGAACCCGCCGTAGCGGCCCGCCCGGGCCAGGTGCGGTTCCAGCGACATGAAGCCGTCGAACCCGGAGTCCCGCAGGGCGGTCAGGGTTTCCCGGACCTGGCCGTCACCCCGGCCCGCGGGCACGACCTCACCCGTCGCGGCGAGGGCGTCCTTGACCTGGAGGTAGACCAGGTGCGGCCGGAGCAGGCGGTAAGCCTCGGTGAAGGGCCTGACGCCGCACTGGACGAAGTTCGCCGCGTCGAACGTCGCCCGCAGGGCGGGGGAGTTCACGGAGGTGATCAGGTCGGCACAGCGGTCCGGAGTGTCCCCGAAGATCTCCTTTTCGTTCTCGTGGGCCAGCACCAGGCCCTGCCCGCCGGCGATCTCGGCCAGCGCGGCCATCCGGTCGATGACCTGCGCCCGGTGCCGCGCCGGCGGTTCTCCGGGCGGGATGAAGAACGAGAACACGCGGACGATCGCGGTGCCGAGCTCGCGGGCCGTGCCCGCGATGCGGCGCATCCGGTCCAGTTCCGGACCGAGCGGCGCGTCCACCGGGATCTTCCCGATGGGCGAGCCGATCGCGGAGACCCGGACGCCGGCGTCGTCCAGCAC
>Ga0318546_10001519_pt1 | contig 9987 bp, 18 predicted proteins | sample GRESIP169b2f19_FD_203514 | JGI IMG/M metagenome (GOLD analysis project Ga0318546, IMG submission 203514) | Tropical soil microbial communities from Luquillo Experimental Forest, Puerto Rico - GRE.SIPMG.169b2f19 | ecosystem: Environmental > Terrestrial > Soil > Tropical forest > Bulk soil...
CCCTTCCACGGTTTCGTAGACGTAGAGGGGTGTAAGGACGGCGAGGCCGGCGACGAAAGCCATGACCTGAAAGGCAACGAGCTCCATTTCTTTGGGCACGAACCGGATCAGAATCGTTTGCGCGGCCCACATGCACACCGCGGCTAGTATCCACAAATCTCCGATATTCAGCACAAAGTGTCCCAGGACACCGAAATCACCCCGCACGACGATGATGGCAGCCCCGATGATCGAGATGGCGACCCCAGTAAGCTGTCGCCCCGTAATCGGTTGAGTGAGAAAGACCCGAGCCGCCAAAAGGACGAGGATCGGAAGGACAGCGGAAATTAGGGTGCCCTGAACGACGGTCGTGTACTGTAGCCCGATATAATACGCCGAATTGAATCCGGCGACCGTGACGATGCCGAATACGGTCCACAGACGCCAGTGGAGTGCGCCCTAAACAGATCATGTTGCGCGGCCAGTTTGGGAATTGCAAACGGAGCTAAAACGAAAAGCGCGATCGTCCACCGCCAAAAATTCAGTGCTAAAGGCGGCACATTCACGTCAGTTGCAACTCGCCCGATGACGGCATTTCCTGCCCACAGGAGCAAGGCCAGGACCACGAATACGTATCCCAAGCCAGTGTTCATCAGTCCATTATGCCTGGCCAGTGAACGCCCTCATATGGCACGTCTGAGACATCACGACGTGATCCGGTGAAGTCCGCTTATGAGGTCGAAGCGGTCGTACGGCGGACATAGTCAGACGACCGAATCTGACCCCATGCGGACGTTAGTGGACCGCATCCGAGAGGCTCGGCTCGTCACACGCATTTCGCGGCGAGACCCTCTTGTGCACTTAATTCGAATTGCCTAACGGCGCCACCGTGACCCCGCGGGTACCGCCGCGGTCGATGAATTGCTGCACGGCGCCTGAGGCTTTGGCCTCCTCGACGAATTCGTTGACGTAGGTGCGCCAATCCGTCTTGCCTTTCGGCACGACCATGCGGTTGATGTTCGTGCCGTAGTGATCCGCAAGCACGCGCGCGCCGGCTAGCTTCGCCGAGAAGTTGAGCAGAACGAGGCGGGTCGAGGCCATGACGTCCGCTTTTCCGTCGCGCATTAGGGCGAACGTTTGCTCCGGCGTTTCGGCGTACACGAACTCGGCTTGTTTCACTTGTCGCACCAGGTCGTTGGTCGAGGCGTGATTGCGCACGGCCGCAATCCGAACTCCGGGCCGGTCGGCGTCGGCGACCTTCACAATCGAGGAGTCCGCGGCCACCATCAAGGTGTAGTCGAATTGGAAAATCGGATTTGAGAAATCTCCGATCTCGGCGGCGCGCGCGTCGAGCGGCAGAAACAACTGGTCGCACGCGCCAGCCTTGAGGCAGGCGATGGCTTCCAGCGGCGTTACATGCTCCACGATAACGAGCGGAACGCCGACACGCGCCGCGTAGGCGCGCGCGGTCTCGACAAACACGGTCGTCTTTAGGCCATCCGGGCCCTTGCCGTATTGCGGAAGAAACAGCCCCACGCGCAGCTTGCCGGCGTGCACAAGGTCCGCAACGCGCGGATCAGTCGTTTGCGCTTCGGCGATCGCCACCCCCCATGGAACGAACGCAAGCAAAATACCGGCGATGCATGTCGTCGCCACCACAGTCCTATGCAGTTTCATGAACGCCCTCCAGCCAGCCGATGGATTGTCCAACCGTGCTACCATCATCTTGCGGTACGGCTGGGAGAACTTCCAGCGGTCGAGCGCGGCAAATGACCGCGTCTGGCACTCCGCGACATAGCGAGATTACGGATCGACTTCCGCTTTCGGTGGAAGAGCGGTGGTGCAGCGGACATCACTCCAATGGCTGAGGTTGGACCCATAGCCGACATAGATTTGTCCAGCTCACTGGGCTTGAAGAGCTATCTAAGCTAGAATAGCGAGCCTGCGGCACCCTACACGAGGCTTCGCATAATTCATCCAGTTTCGGGAGAATAGGATGACTGCTGAATTAAAACGGCGCGACTTCCTAAAGGCTTCGGCAGCAATGGCAGCGGCTTCGGCTGCTGGCGGCTTCGGCTGTGTCGAGATCGCGAGCGCGGCGCCGATTGTTCCGCCGGTCGTCGACAAGGTTTCGGTGCGCGTCTTGGTCGACGGCGCCTACAATCTGTTCCTGCGCCCAAGCCAAGTGAAAGACGTCAAGGTCGAGCCCGCCCCGCGCCCGAGCGATTATCGCCGCGCGCTGCATAACCAATGGGGGCTGTCGCTCTATATAGAATCGCAGCGCGCCAGCGAGCAGCACACTGTGATGGTCGACTTCGGCTACACCCCAGAAGCGCTCAACAACAACGTCGATTATGTCGGTGCCGACCCGAAGAAGATCGAGGCGTTGATCGTGAGCCACGGCCATTTCGACCATTACGGTGGGCTCATCGGCTTTCTCGATAAGCACCGCGCGGTGCTGCCGAAGGACCTCACGCTCTATGCCGGCGGCGAGGACAATTTCTGCATGCGCTACCAGGGACCGCCCGGCCAGCTTGCCGAATTTGGCGCGCTCGACCGGCGCGAGATTGCGTCGCGCAACGTTAAGACCGTGCTGTGCGAGACACCCGTGGTGATCGGGCACGCTTTCACCACCGGCAAGATCAAGCGCAACTCGACCGAAAAAGTGCTGCCAAACACGCTGGTCGAGTTCGCCATGAAGGACGGTCTCGGCTGCAATGCTAGCCACTATCTGCCCGCCGAACTGCTGGGCAAGATCGTGCCGGACGAACATATCCACGAGCACGCGACCTGCTTCAACGTGAAGGATCGCGGTCTGGTGGTGATCAGCTCCTGCGGCCACGTTGGCATCGTCAACTCGGCGCGCCAAGCCATGGAAGTGTCGGGCGTTAACAAAATCCACGCGCTGGTCGGAGGCTTCCACCTCGGCCCGGCCGCGCCCGAGTATATCAATCAGGTCATGACCGAGATCAAGGCGCTCGATCCGGACGTCATCATCCCGATGCACTGCAGCGGCGACAACTTCATCCAGGCGGTGCGCGCGCAGACGCCAGACAAGCTGGTGCTGGCGACAACCGGCGCCCGCGTCACGTTTGGCGCCTGAGGGCGCGGTGAAGGGGCTTCTGCTGGCTGGTGCCTTTGCCGGCGGCATCGCTGTCGCCGCCGCCGGCTGGGCGCTATGGCCGCAAGCGCCGACGGAACGTTCGGCGACGGAGTTGATGGAAGCACTGATGTGGGGCCGCGAGCCGGTCGGCGGGCCGTTCGCGCTGATCGACCACAACGGCCAGCCCCGCACTGACGCGGACTACCGCGGCAAGCTGCTGTTGATCTACTTTGGCTTTACGTTCTGCTCCGACGTGTGCCCAACCGAATTGCAGGCGATGGCGTCGGCGATCGACCAGCTTGGTCCGGCCGGCGACGCGATCCAGCCATTGTTCATCACAGTCGATCCGGAAAGGACACGCCTGAGCAGCTCAAGGGTTACGTCACGCTATTTCATCCCCGGCTCATCGGCCTGACTGGCGACCCACGCGTCATCAAGAAAGTCGCGCTGGCCTACAAGGCCTATTACGCCAAATCCGATCCGACGCGGAATGCCGGGACCGAAGTCGACCACAGCAGCTTCATTTTCCTGGTCGGCCCGGACGGCAAGTACCTGGGCTTCGCGCCGCCTGGAACGTCGCCGGGACGCTTGGCCGAAATCATTTCGCATGCTCTGGCGCACAAAGCGATCGAATAAGGCGTGAACCAGCATCAAGCGAGATGCGTCGCAGTCCATCCCACGGCCCTAGGCCCTCGGTTTCCGAACCGCGGCGGGAGCTTCTCCTCGCTGTACGGTCCTTCGTGTGGGCGGCATGTACTTGTCCGGGCGTTCTGCGTATTGCCCTCATGGGCTCGCTGGTGACAAGCAAGGCGATTCCGAAGGACGCCGATATCCTCGTCACGATCAACGGTACGATGGATTTGGGCGAACTTGCGCGCGCTGGTCGACGCCTTAAGGGATCTGCTCAAGCCATCAACCTCGGCGCCGACATCTTCCTCGCCGATGTGACTGGTCGTTATCTTGGTCGCATCTGCCATTATCGCGAGTGCCATCCTCGTGTGGCATGTCGCGCTCAGCATTGCGGGCGCCGCGAGCACCTCAATGACGACCTTCATGTCATCACGCTATCGAAGCAGCTGATTGCTGCGCCGCCGCTTGACCTTTGGCCAAGTGTTATCCGCCGACTCACGGTGTCGGCTGATGTAGAGGCATTATTGCTGACTGAGCTCGAACGAGTTCAATAGTACGGCGCATTCGAATGCCCTGAACGGATCGTTCGCGACGATCACGGTTTTGCTGACGGGAAGGAGATGCAGTTCGATCACTTGAGACGCCGCGAGTTCGTCACGCTGCTCGCCGGCGGGGCGGCGTGGCCGCCGGCTGCGCAAGCGCAGTCCTGCCCTGCGACGGCAGCCTGCATCTCCCGGGACGCGTTGAAGGTCCAATAAATGACAACTCCCTCTTTCACCCGCCGGACAGCAATCGTCGATGCGCACGCTCATCTCTACGACGGCGGAGCCAACCGCTACGGTATTTTTGCAAGGAAAGATCCGGGATTTGAAGCTTTTGTCGGGGATTACTCCGCGCTGCCAAGGACTTACCTTCTCGATGACTATCTCCGAGCAACCAGCTCTCGGAAGGTTGACGGCCTCATCTGGCACGAATTCATCTCCGAGGATCCCATCAAGGAGGTGACGTGGGCGCAGCAACTGGCTGCGGCTTCGGAAGTCCCAATTGCGCTTGTTGGCCTGGTTGACTTCCGCGATATGAGTTTGTCCGGTTATGACCCAAAGCGGACATAAAGCGAGTGAAATCCCGCAGTGCAGCAGTCTCCTGCCTATCGAGGCGTGCTATCTTTCCCATCGGAAGGCATGGCAAGGAGCTGGCGGCGCCCCCGCCCCGATTCCGATCCAGATCTCTGCCTCATACACGAGGAGCGAGTTGCACGCGCGGGATGGCGTAGATCGTAGCAGCGAACTCCCTCACCCCGAATGACCGCAATTTGCTAGCTCGGATTTGGATGATCGCTCATGAACCGGAAAACGTTTTGTATGTTGGCCGGAATAATCTTCACCCTGGTGGCGTTGTTTCACCTGGTGCGGATTTATATGGACTGGCCGGATGATCGCGGACTGGTCAGTTCCGAAATGGGTTAGCTGGCTCGGCCTGATCGTCGCGGGTGGTCTCGCTATTTTCGGATTTAGGTTCACAGCGAATGAAGGTACGGGCACCTGACCGTGCCGGATAGGCTGCTCGTGCGCGCCGACGAGGTTATCGAGTGAAAAGGGCCGAAGAGGGAATGGCGATAGTGAAACTTCCCCATCGAAGACAATTCTTACAGCTAGTCGCGAGCGCTGCAGCGCTACCGGCTGTACCGCACATCGCGAGGGCGCAGGGCTATCCGTCGCACCCGGTGCGCATTGTCGTACCCTATGCGCCCGGAGGATCTACCGACACGGTCGCCCGCATTACGGCCGACAGGCTGTCGCGGATCTGGGGGCAGCAGGTGGTGATTGAGAACAAACCGGGCGGCGGTACCAACATTGCCGCTGCGGCGGTCGCCGGCTCCGATCCCGACGGCTACACGATATTTATCGGCAGTTCGTCGCTTGCGACGAGCCGCCTCCTCTACCGGTCACTCCCTTACGCACTGAGCGATCTTGCGCCGGTCACGCTGGTATGCACGTTTCCTCTCTTGCTGCTGGTGCCCAACTCATCGCCCGCGAGATCGGTTGCAGAATTCATCGCATTCGCCAAAGAGAAAACGGGCAAGGTGACATTCGCGTCGCCCGGGGTGGGGACCACGCCTCATCTGACGGGTGAGCTGTTCAAGCAGCTCGCGGGTATCGAAATGACGCACGTGCCGTATCGGGGCGATGCTCCGGCGCTCACGGATACGATCGCGGGGCGGATCGACCTGCAGATCGGTGGAAGCGCGATGATCGAGCAGATCAGAAGCGGGCAGGTTCGTGGACTTGCGGTGACCACCGCCAAGCGCAGCCAATTGGCACCGGAGCTGCCAAGCGTTGCAGAGGCGGCCGTGCCCGGTTTCGACGTGATGGGATGGTTCGCGTTTTTCGTTCCGAGGAGGACCTCGCGGGCGATCATTGACAAAGTTCACATCGATACGGTCACCGCCCTCCGCGATCCGGCCGTCAAGGCACACTTCGATAACATCGGCATGGTGGCTTTCGGTTCGACGCCAGAAGAGCTAGCCGCTTTGCTCACAGCCGAAATGGAAAAATGGCAGCCCGTTATCAAGCAGGCTCACATCGCACTCGACTGATTGGTTGGAATATCCTTTCGCTGCACCGCATGCGCTAATGGCACTAAGCGGACATGCCCGTCGTGTCGGTCGACGTCCGCTTTCGGGGGCAAAGCGGACATTGTGGGTCGCTCTCACCTATCGCGATTTTATGAGTACACGCCGTAGCCTGCCGCCGGAGAAATCCTAATTTTTCGGCCCGAGCCATTTGTCGATCGCGGCCCTGCACGCCGCAATGGCCATTTCCCGCGTTCCGTCTATGGTGCCGCTTTTCGCGAGTCCTAGCCCCATCTTCGGATAGTAAGTCCAACGCCACTGGCCTCGCCCTTTATCGAACACGCCAAACTCAACGCCCCGATAAGGCAGCGTGTCGCCTAGTCGCTGTGCCATCGCAAAGCCCCTCACAATGGCCGCCCGCAGGCGGTTAATTGAAAATCTGAGCGGAGTGCCTCAGTTTGAATTTTCCGGCCGTAGTCGAATGGACCGGATTGGAGCATAGTCGGCGGCCTAGAGAGGTCTGCTCCTATGGTGTGGTCTGAACGCATTCAGACTTGCATCCTCATCGGGGTGGCCTTTGTGTTCATTTTAATGGCCAGCGGTTTGGGAATTAACTGGCTAACTGGACACGAGCCACCGCGAGCCGAATTTCTTGTGGTTCTAGGCGGAATTGGCCTCGTCGCTTCTCTTCTATGGATTCGATATGCCCAAAGGCCCCCGAAATGAGAAGCGCCCCGCCGACGTGATCGGCGCAGCCGTCATGGTCGCGCGAATCGCCACGGGCGAGGTCGAGGACCCAAAGGTCGAGAAAAACCCAAATGCGGTGGCCCTAGGCAAGCTGGTCGAGGCCAGCGAGCCGAAGCCGGGTAGAGTCGTCGAAGAGGAATGGCCAGAGCAGCCGCCTTAGGAAGGTCCGAAGGGTGATGGCCGTGGAAGCGACGTGGCATGTGAAACTGACGCGCCAAGATCACTCACGGACTGCATTCACGGACTATCTTAATCGCGTCCCAAAACGCGGAGCGATCATAACCCTGCACATCGACGGTGAGCGGGTGAAGCTCAGAATTGATGTCGTGCACGAGCAGCCACGCGGCCAGCGCGCGGCTAGCCTCGGCGTTTTCGATGTGCTCGCTACGGAAGTAGACTAGCTCATGCCCAAAAAGCGCCGCGTCTACATATCCCGCGTCGTCGGCAACCAAGTCATGACATCGGCGGACCTAGAGCGGCTACACAAGTACATGCTCGAAATCGAGGGCATCGATCACATTTCCGATGAAATGCGAGCCGTGGTCGAAGACCTATGGCCCGAGCTTGCGCACAAGTTGCCGCCAAAGGCACAGCATTAACTTGAAACTCGCTCAATGTCCGCTTTCAGAGGCAAAGCGGACATGGCCTAAGAATGGGTCATGTCCGCTTATGACCCAAAGCGGACATTAGCCTTGGGGCACCACAAAGAGCGCAACCGACGCACGCCTATGCTGAGAGACGCGAAACGGTGATGGCGGCATTCGCAAAGAGCTGGCGGCGGGAATGACCGCGTGGCCCCGCCTTCGGCTATCGCGCGGCGGTGACGCCGCGTTTACCGGTCGAAGCCCCACCGGAATTGTCGTCGACGATGATTCGAGGCAAGCACGGGGCCGGAACGAAGCGGAAGTGCATGGACGTGCGGGCTTAACCGACGTTCGCCTTGGCCAACCGAAGCGGTTGTAGCGGTTACACCTTATGGCCTTTTCGCATGGAGCGCGGCCACGAGCGGTCCCGGCAAGGCCCGTTCGGCCAATGCTGTAAGCCGATCTTCGTAACGTCGGATCAAGTAGCCGCATCCAAAAAAGCCGACCAACGCGAGTGCGAACACGATGGGCGCCAGCGCGTGGTGAAGTTGAAGCAGCGCTTTACCAAAGATGAAGCCGCCAAGACCGAACACCGCGGCCCAGATGACGCCGCCAGTGGCATTGGCCGTCAGAAATGCGCGCCACGGCATGCGATTCAGTCCGGCGAGGAATGCCGCCAATATACGCAGTAACGCAACGAAGCGGCCAAGGAACACAACCTTAGCTCCGTGCCTCAAGAACAGGTACTGTCCGAGCTTGATACGGGGTTCAAATATGCCAATACGCTCGCCGTATCGCAGTAGAAGTGCATAGCCGTATCTTGATCCGAGCCAATAGCCGATGTTATCGCCGATGATCGCGCCAAATGCGGCGACGGCAATTACCACCCAAATGTTGAAGCTGGGCTCTGTCGCAGCATAGATGGCTGCAAGGACGAGCATCGTCTCACCGGGCAGAGGCAATCCCAGGCTTTCCAATCCTACGATCAGACCTATCACCCAATACCCATGCAGACTCACGAGCTGCTGCAGTTCTCCGAGGAAAGTCGTGGTTACTGGCATGGCAGGTGCTGTCGCCTGACTTGACGGGCACAAGAACTTTCTACCGCTCAAATAGCTATTCGTCGCGCCCTTACCAACTGCACAGTCTCGCGCAGATGCGATCTGCACTGTAAGGCTGACGTAAGCAGAAATGACTAGATTCCTGCAATGGTGCTGAGGAGTAACAGTCGACGACAAGTTCAGGAGGAATAGATGCCGGACCAGAATGAACGAAACAATGAAAAATCCGAAATGCGTGTGATGTGGATCATGACCGCTGTGATTGTGCTCATCATACTTGGACTGATGGGCTGGAACATGCTGACGCACCCCGATTGGATGCATGGAGCGTAACGCCGAACTAGCGATGGACGAAACACGGAGGTCAGCTATCGGCAGGAGTCTGGAAAACAGTCGCGTCTCGGTTTGATCGTGGCGTTGAAGGTTGGGCGACGTGACGCTTTTTCCGGATTTCGCGCGAGCCGGAGGGTTGTTGGCTTACGGGCCAAATCTGCTCAGCCTGCTTCGGCTGAGCGGTGTCGTGGCTGGCAAAGTCCTGCGTGGCGCCAATCCGGCTGAATTGCCGATCGAGCGGCCAACGAAATTCGAAACGGTGCTCAACATGCGAACCGCGCACGCTCTGGGCCTATCGATTGCTACATCGCTTTTGTTGCGTGCTGACCAGGTGATCGAGTAAGCGTGGGTCTTGCTGCATCTGCTCAGCGCCGGTTTTGGCACTAAGCGGACGTACCGAGAGCGTCTGCTATTTGTCCGCTCTCGGGGCAAGGCGGACATGCTGCCTCCGCGGATGGCGCATCAGCCGGTCGCTAATGACCCAAAGCGGACATGGACCGGATCGAGTTCCCGCAGTGCAGCGGACCTGCTTGGCGCATCGGTGTGTGCTACCGTTGGGGATGGCGGCACGGGCGTCCCCATGTTCGCCGAACTCCACGTGCCGATGACTGGTCAAGCTGATCGAGACGATGGCTGTGGTACGTCGGGCCGAAGCGAGCCCGAGCCGAGTCGATCACGCCTTGAAGCTGTCCGGCAGGCAGTAGGCGAAATCCCTCGATGGGGAGTCTCAACTGAGAAAGCCTCGAAGCGATCGAAAAAGATGGATTTTATTTAACGACTGGACAGATTCGCCTCGAAGAAAGGGAGGGCTGATGCCCCGAGGCCCCCGAGGTGATTCCCGGCGCCTTTGGGTCGGTATCGCGCCCTTTGAGCCCTCGCTCAAGCTCATTCTCACCCAGCCCAAGAACGCGCTGGTGAAACAGTACCAGCGGCTGTTCGAGATGGAGTCGATCGATCTCACGCTGGCGGAGGAGGCGC
>Ga0318546_10001528_pt1 | contig 9968 bp, 9 predicted proteins | sample GRESIP169b2f19_FD_203514 | JGI IMG/M metagenome (GOLD analysis project Ga0318546, IMG submission 203514) | Tropical soil microbial communities from Luquillo Experimental Forest, Puerto Rico - GRE.SIPMG.169b2f19 | ecosystem: Environmental > Terrestrial > Soil > Tropical forest > Bulk soil | place...
GCGGGCTGCTGCCGAGGCGCTCGCCGGCGAGCACAGCGAGGGTCTTCGCGCCGCCTTGGAGCGGCTCGCCGACAGCGACCGCGACGGCCGCTTCGCCGTGGCGATACGCGCTTACGGCCATGTTTTGCTTCCGAAAGGGCTGTCTTTTGTCGACACGCTGGGCGAGGAGCCCGCTTGGCTCTCCCAATCAACCTATGTGCGGTTTGAGAAGAGCCCACTAATGCCGGTTTTCCCGTTTCGCTCCACATCGGCGGTTCTGCCGATCGAGACCCTGGCGGTGGTGGCCGCTGGGCTCGCCCATGCCACGATCACTTATGATCGTGATGGCGCGCCGCGCTACGATTACGCCGCACTGCCGTTCGAAGGTGACTTTCTGCCCTCGCTCTCGATAGGCGGCCGCTTATCTTGGCGTCGCCTGGCCGGAGGTCGCGCTTGCGCTCGGCGTCGGCCTCCGCATCGGCGATCTTACGGTGCTGACCGATAGGGCGATGCGGCTGCTGATCAATTATCGCGGACCGCGCGACACCTTTTCGAGCTTCTCCTTCGCTGATCTTCTGGCCGGGCGGGTGACGGCCGACCAGCTCGCCGGCCGTATCGTCCTAATCGGCGCCTCGTCCACCGGCAGTAGCGACAGTTTCGCTCAGCCCTTCGGCAGTAGCCAGGCGTCGAGCACATGGCCAACATCATCGACACAATCATCAATCGCCATTTCATCCGTGAGCCGTCGAAAAATTGGAATATCGTCGTAACGGCGGCGATGGGCTCGTGGCGGCGGCACTGGCGTCCCGAACCCGGTACACACGCACTGGCCGAGCAATGTTCTTGATCTGCTGCTCGCCCATATCGTTGAAAATGAAATCGAGCTTGTCTCAGACCTGGTCGCGCACGACCCGACTGACACAGACCCCACCTGGCTCGCCGAGCGCTTCCTGCCGCGCCGCTACGTTAACACCATCGCCGAGATGTCGTTTTGCTCGGCAATCACGTCACCGAGGTTGATGCCCAGCCGGAAGGTGATGCGCTTGTCCTCAGGTGTATCCGCATTTCGGTCGGCCATCCCGCGCTGGACTTCCACGGCGCAGCGCACCGCATCCACAACACGCGCAAACTCCGTTAAGAAGCCATCGCCGGTGTTCTTTACCGTGCGGCCTCTGTGCTCCTTGATCTTTGGATCAACCAGTTCTCGGAGATGCCTTTGGGGCGTTCGTGTGTGCCTTCCTCATCCGCCCCCATCAGCCGCGAATACCCCGCCACATCGTCGGCGAGGATCGCAGCGAGACGGCGGGTCGCGACGACCCGCGGCATCAGGCCATGCGACGGATCGAAGACGCGCCGGTCCTCGATCGCCGCGTGGGTGATGCAGGCGCCGAGGGTTACTGCATCGCCATGATCCTCGACGACGAGAAGCTCCGGCAGACGTGCGATGTCGATCAGCAGCCCTGGCGAAGCAATGCGCAAGTTCATCATCGCGAGCAGCGACTGCCCGCCGGCGATCACGCGCGCCTCGACCGAGGCATGCGCCAGGAGATCGACTGCCTCTGTAAGAGTGCGCGGCCGCACATAATCAACAGCTGGAGCTTTCATCGGGGCCTTATTTTCCGCAACGATTGACGGACTGCACCACCCGTCGGCAGAGCTGTCAATCGGTAAGCCGCGGTTCACGCCGGATCAGTTGCCGCCGTAAAAGGGACTCTTGCCTATGGGCGGACGCGCCTCCTCGGGGCGGATCAGCCATACATAAAAAGTGTCACAGCCGCTCCAGAGGATACAGTTGTCATCGTCGAGCCAGCTTCGCAGTGAAACGACTTTGGCGTAAGCCTCCTGGCCTGCTGCAAGTTCGGCGTCGGCAACCTGGTTGAAGTCGCGGCCAGCGCTGTCGACCCTGATAGAGTAGTGAGCTGGTGCTACGTCGCGGTAGAAGGCCCCGCCCGGTTCCGATATCCGACGATTTGCTCGTTCAACCGGACATAGGGCCGGGCCAAGGTTTCGTACGGCTCATAATCCCGGTAGAACCAGACCCGTGCCGCCCCGGTCGGGATCGGCGGGATCATCACGGAACTTGTTGGCGGCAGCTGGGCGCAGCCAGCCGCCGCCAACAATATGGCCGTCGCGACGCGTGGTCCCTCATTGGCTGAAAGCTTCCTCGTCATTCGATCAGCTGCTGCCATAAAAAGGAATACCGGAGATTTCCGGCCGGGCGGCATCGGCGGGGATGAGCCAGGCGTAGAAAATGGCGCGCAAGCCGAAGCCGCTATCACCGCCGCCGCCCACTCTTTCGCGCATCGATACGACGTTGATAAAGGCCTCCTGTCCAGGATAAAGGCCTCCTGTCCAGCGCCGGGGTCGAGTTGCGCAAACTGATTCGGATAGGGGACGCCATAGCTGTCCACGGAAACCGTTAGTGTCCGGGCGGCAGATCGCGATAGAAGGCGCCGTTTGGCTCGGATATTCCCGCTATTTGGCCATTGAGCCTGAGATAGGGGCGATCCTTGCTCTCGTAGAGCCCTTCATTCCGGTAAATCCAGATCCGAGCGCCGCCAGCCGGTACAGGTGGGATCACGACCGAACTTGTCGGCGGCACCTGGCTGCAGCTCGTCAGAAGCAGAAGGAGGCCCGTGGCGCACCAGTGCAACCGACGCGGTGAGACGCGAGGGTTCTTGGACATTTGCCCGTCTCCTCCGGTGATCCTTGTGGGACAGCTGGGAGCCGATAATTATTCCCAACCATCATGAAGCGAAAAATCTCGAGTTTGCACCCACTTCGGCGTATCCGCCCTCGCCTCGCCTCGCTTATCGGACTGATGCTGGCCGTCGCGCAAGGGTACCCGTCATTCGGCGCGGACCTGCGAAAGACCGAGGATGGCGCGGAGACACAAGCGAACTCTAAGTGCGACAAAGCGCCGACTGCGATCGACCGGCTGATTTGCTCGCAGCCGTCGCTCGCTGCCTTAGAGGCCGCGATCGGCCCCGCTCTCCAGGACTACATGGACCGGGCGGCGCGGCCCTCCGACCGCGACGCGCGAACCGCCGACCAGCGTCTTTGGCGCGACGGGCGCGCGATGGCGTGCCCGGCGGCGGCGCAGCCGCAACCAGACGCCACACCCGAGGGCGCCGGGAATGAGGGCGCGGTTGCGTGCCTGTCGCGCATCTACGAGCACCGGGTGGCGGTGCTGCGGTACGAGCGCAACGCGGCAGCTTGGCCGCGCGTCCGGTTCCGCCCAACCACCGTCGAAGGCGCCGGCAATAAGCTGTGCCAGGATCTCGAACGCGACCTTGCGGCGAGCTTTCTCGGACGCGGGCTATTCGTTAACCCGCTCGGCGAGCGTGAGATCGGCTTTGTGCCGGTCCCTGGGCTCGGCAGCGACCCAATGGTGCGACGGGCCGATATCGACGCCTACAATCTCGGCAAATCCTTCCCGGTCCTGCAGTGGATTACGGACAATGGTGGTGAGCGTCCGGCCACCATTGAATACCGTGGCTTTGATTCGCCGAAGGAACTGCTGAACGCGATCGGTCGCGGCGTCGAACCGCTGGCGCACAGCGTGCACGAAGCCGCCCATCCCGTCATCGATATCAATCGGCTGCCGCATCCGGACCCGACGAAGCCGCAAACCCAGCCGCGCGCAGCCTTTGCCGGGTCCTCGCTCCTGTCGATCGACGAGATGCCCCGGTTCTTCCGGTACGAGGATCACGTCTACCTTGCGGGCCCTATGCAGCCGATGCCCGGCAAATCCGGAGATCTCGGAATCTACCGACTCTACGGACCGGCGCAGCTGCACCGCGTTTGCCTGTTCGATGCGCATATGCCGATGGCTCATTTGCCCGACCACGCGCTGTCGCTCCGCGAGATCGAGACACTCGAGCGCACGGCCGGACCGCTGCTGCCCACAGGCAGGCTGTGCGCGGACATCGGTGACGAGGCGCGCACGCTCAGCGATCACGCGGCATGGCGGCCCTGGGCTCTCGACCGGCGCCGGCCGATGCCGGGCGGTTTCAGCGCCGAGCACCTCGCTCTCTACATGAGCAATCGCGCTCTGACCGGGCCGGAAAGAGCGCGCCAATATCGTGCCTATCTCGCGGCGCGAGCCGCCGCAATCGGGGCGCTGGTGGCGTTTTATCGCGACGAGTTCGGCCGCACGCCGGCGGAAGCCAAGCGATTTGCTGGGCTCTACCTCGATCGCAAGATTTCCGACGGTTTCGAGCTGGACCCCGACGACGACGCAGCCGCGGCTCTCTTTGCTGCAGACTACGCCGAGAAGCATGCCGCACAACAGGCCGCACTAAGCGGCGACACCGCAGCCTTGCGCGACGCGCTCGGCCCCGAGCCGAGGGCGGTTGCCAAGGGAGTAAAAGGCGATCTGGACGAGCCCTTGGTCAGCGACGCACTCGAGCATCCCGAGACATTGCGCACCTTGCTCGAACTCGGTCTCGATCCGAACGAGGCCGGCGCTTCTGGGCACACGCCGTTGATGGTGGCAGCGCGGCTCGATGTGGTCGAGGCCGCCCACCTTCTGCTCGCGCACGGCGCAACTCTCGACACCAAGGCAAAAGACGCCGTCGCACAGACCGACAGCACCGGGGACCCATCGTGCATGACCGCGGACATGGCCGGCGGCGACACCCCGGGACGGACCGCGTTATCCTATGCCGCCGAGCTGGGATCGCCCGAGATGGTGCGCCTGTTGCTCGATCATGGCGCCGATCAGGCCAGCCTCGACAGCGCAGGCCGCCGCCCGGCGGATTATGTCAAGAACCGTGCCGGCGACGCAGCCCAATCTGTCGATATCGCCCAGATGCTGAAATAACGAATCGCGCGTTGAAAAGGGGCGGTGCTCGTTCAGGAGTAATCAGCAATGTTCGGTGCGGTCTAGCGTAATGTCCCCCTCTGTCACACCGGCGAATGCCGGGGCCCATCGTGGCTATCGGTCCCGGCCTTCGTCGGGATGACAAGCAAATGCCACCGGCGGAGCGGTCTGGCATTCGAAGCCCCGCATAAAGGTGGCAACGGCTGCTTCCACGGCGGCGCTGATTCCGCGCTGGTCGGCATTCGCTTCGAGGCGCAGCAGGTGGCGAACGTGTATGTCGCTGCGCACCAGCGAGACGAATTGCTCAGCGGCAAGCCTGGTATCGCCCAGGGCCAAGGTGCCCGTTGCGATCGCGCTCTTCAGGTAGAACTCGATCTGGAGACGCTGGCGTTCCGGTCCGGCGCTCCAGAACACCTCGCCGAGCCCAGGGAATCGGGTGACTTCGCCCAGAATGATCCGGTACAAGGCGATCCCGTCGGGAGACAGTAGGAGTTCGAGAAAGCGGCGGCCCAACACCGTCAACGAAGCGCGAACGTCGCGCGGGTCGAGTTCGCCTTCCGAGAATTGCGCGAAATAGCGTTCGCACTCGCGTCCGATTACCGCGCCAAAGAGTTCTTCCTTGCCGGCGAAGTGGGCGTAGACGGTCGCTTTCGACACTCCGGCCTCGCGCGCGATAGTGTCCATGCTGACCGCCCCGAAGCCGGCAGCCAGAAACGCCCGCTTTGCCCCGGTGAGAATGCTTTCGGCCTTGCTGTTCAGCGGCGCTTCTTTGCGGAGGGTGTTTTCCATTGCGCCCTTTTAGTCTCCAGACCGCTCCGCTCCCCAGCGGACGAGGACAGACTTGACAGCTTTTAGTGGAGCTTCCATCTTGGCGCAAGGGTGAACTGAACGGTTCAGTTCACCCTACTGGGTGGAAACGCTTGCGCAAGCTGCTGTTCATAATACTGCCCGTCGTGGTGCTCGCCCTGGGCGCGAGCGGCGGCTGGTACTGGTGGAATGTCCTGCGATTTCTGCAGTCGACCGATGACGCCTATGTCCAGAGCGACATCTCGCTGATCAGTCCGAAGGTCGAGGGTTACCTCAAGGAGGTGCGGGTCGCCGACAATCAGGAGGTCGCCGAGGGCGACGTGCTGTTTGTCATCGACGATCGCGACTTCGCCGCCAAGGTCGCTCAGGCCGAGGCGGCAGTCACGACCGAGGAAGCGATGGTCGTGACCTATGGGAGCCGGCTCGACTTGCAGCGGGCGATGATCGAGGAGGCGCAGGCGACGCTGAACTCCGCCGAGGCCGATCTGTCCCGGGCGCAGCGGGACTACACGCGCTACAGTGCGCTGATGTCGACCGATTTCGCCAGCCGCCAGCGTTTCGAGCAGGCCGAAGCCGATTCCCGCAAGGCCGACGCGGCGGTCGCCAGGAGCCGGGCCGGGCTAGCCGCCGCGCAGAATCAACTCGCCGTGCTCCGCTCGCAGCGACACGAGGAAGAGAGCCGGCGGGAGCAAGCCCGCGCCACTCTGCAGCTTGCCCGCAACGATCTCGACAACACGGTAATCCGTGCGCCGATTTCTGGGGTGGCCGGTAATCGTTCAGGTCAGGTCGGCCAGTACGTCAAAGCCGGAACGCAACTGTTATCGCTGGTGCCCTTCTCGCGCGTTTACGTCACGGCGAACTTCAAGGAAACCCAGCTGACCCATATGCGGCCAGGGCAGGTCGCGGAGGTCTCGGTAGACGCCTATCCGGATCGGACCCTCGAAGGCCGCATCGAGAGTTTTGCTCCGGCGAGCGGCGCACAGTTCAGCCTGTTGCCGCCGGACAACGCGACCGGCAATTTCACCAAGATCGTTCAGCGCGTCCCGGTGCGCATCGCGCTCCCGGCGAGCGGCACGCTGGCCGGACTGCTGCGCCCCGGTCTCTCGGTCACCGTGACGATCGATACCAAGGGTGCGGCGGAGGGGGACGGACTCGTCGGCGCGGCTCAGGCCAAGTCACCGAACGCGGCCGCAGCGCAATGACCTGGACATTGGCCGCGCCGCTGCGGCGAGCGCGAATTGCGCGGCGCGCTGTGGTCGCCGCGCCCCCTAAACCGGCAGCCCTCCCGGCGCCGACCCCGAACGCCGCCGCGACACAAGCACCGTTGCCGACCCTGCGCGACTGGCTCGGCGTTCTGGCGATGGTCGTTGGCTTGTTTATGGCGATCATGGATGTCCAGATTGTGACCAGCTCGCTGACTCAGATCCAAGGCGGGCTGTCGGCGAGCCCCGATGAGATCAGCTGGGTGCAGACCTCTTATCTGATCGCCGACGTCGTTATGGTGCCGTTGTCCGGTACCCTGTCGAGGCTGTTGTCGACCCGCGTTTTATTCGTTACCGCCGCCCTCGGCTTTACAGGTGCGAGTGCGTTGTGCGCCACCGCAACGAGCCTCGGCCAAATGATCGTCTATCGGGCAATGCAGGGGTTCAGCGGCGGCGCGATGATGCCCTTGGTCTTTCCGGTCATCTATACCAAGTTCCGTATGCCGCAGCTGGCGACGGTCATGGTGCTGATCTCGCTGATCCTGAACTTGTCGTCGACCCTGGGGCCGACGATCGGCGGCTTCTTGACCGATACTTGGTCCTGGCACTGGCTGTTCCTGGTCAACCTCGCGCCCGGCATCCTCGTCGCCGTCACCGTGTGGCTCCTGATCGACATCGACAAACCCGAGTTGTCGCTGCTGCGCCATTTCGATCTGACCGGGCTGGTGCTGATGGCGCTGTTTCTCGGCTGCCTCCAATACGCGCTCCAGGAAGGCCCGCGCTGGGATTGGCTCTCTGACAACACGATCCTTGTCGCCGTTATCGTGTCGAGTATCGCTTCGGCCTTTTTCTTTTGGCGCGTGCTGACCTACCACCAGCCGATCGTCGATCTCCGCGCCTTTACTAATCGAAATTTCGCGCTCGGCTCGTTCTACACATTCGTGGTCGGCACCGGTATGTACGGTATGACCTATCTGATCCCGCTTTTCCTGGCGCAGGTCCGGGGCTTCAGCAGCCTGCAGATCGGCCTGACGGTCGTCGTCACCGGGCTCGCACAACTGGCGATGTCGCCGATCTCTCCCCTCCTGGCACGCAAAATGGACCTCAGGCTGATGCTGAGCATCGGCATCGGGCTCTTTGCGGTGGCAATGTACCTGACCGCGGGCCTCACCAATCAGGCGGGCTTTGTCGAGCTGTTGGTGCCACAGGTTTTGCGCGGAATGGCACTGATGATGTGTTATATCCCAGCAAATATTATCGCGCTCAGCAGCGTGCCGCAGGACAAACTGAAAAATGCTGCGGGGCTCTACAATTTGACACGCGATCTCGGCGGCGCCATCGTACTAGCAACGATCGGCACGGTGATGAACAACCGGCTTCATTTCCACTGGAACCGGCTGATCGAGGACATCAACCCGGCGCGCCCGGCGGTGCAGCATTACCTCGACATGCAGACTAACCATCTCGATCCGCTCGTCCGCGGCGACACCGGCCGCGCGGCGGTCAAACTGCTGGCCAATATGGTGCAACGCGAGGCGTTGGTGCTGACCTACAACGACGCGATCATGCTGGTCGGCGGGCTTTTCGTCGCCGCCCTCTTTATGATGCCGCTCGTCCGCCGTCCCCGCGCGACCCCAGTGTCGCCGGGGCATTGATCGCCGTTTCATCAGAGATCAAGGCTGAGCCGGGAACTTGACATGGTTACCAGCGGCGCCCCAAGCTTGGGTATGGTAAGGTAAGAGCCCTGAACGTTTAGGTACCAGCTCGATGTGCTATATTGGGCCGCCTTTCGAGCACGACGTCTTCGCGAGCTACGCGCATGCGGAGGAGGAGACCGGGTCGGCGCTGCTGTTGAAGTGGAGCCACCATGTCATCGATCGGATTACCAACCTCCTTAAGACCAGGTTTAATCCCCTCCAAGGCCCGGGCTCACACATTGACGTGTTTATCGACAAAAATGTGCTCCAGTCCGGCGAAAAATTATCCGAAGAGCTTAAGAAGGCTGTCGAAACCTCGGCCTTTCTTTTGGTGTTGATGAGTCCTTCCTACTCCGGGAGCGGTTGGTGCAAGGAGGAGCTGGAGCGTCATTTCGCCAACGCGGAGAGCGAGGGCCGTACCGGGCACTGTGTCGTCGTGCGCGCCCAGCATCTTCCGGACAATGCCTGGCCTGATCGCCTGAAGGATGACCGGGGCGGCCCGGTATTGTACAGAGACTTGGTCGACCCAAAAACGCAGTTGCCCCTTGGTTTGGACGATTTCGAAGACTCCAGTTTAAGAGATGGGGTCAAACAAGTCTTCATCGAGCTCAGTCAGAAACTTGAGGAGTACCGTAAATACCTCGCAGACCGCAGAATTTACGACAATCCGATACAGGCGCCGCCGGAGAAACCAGTAATCTATCTCTACGGCCGGCCTCAGGATCTCCAGGCTTGGGAGCACACACGCCAAAAGCTGAGAATGAAGGCGATTGTCAGCCCCGCTAACTTGACGGCTGCAGCTGAGGACGTATTCAGCGCGGAGAAGCGGAAGCAAAAGCTGCTGGAATATTCTCTTTGCGACGGTCTGGCCTTGCTTCGGGCTAGTGACAATGACATCCGACTCGATGTCATGACCATATACCGAGACAGGCAGCGCTTGTACCAGGAGCACCACATCAATATCCCGTGGGCGATCATCGATCAAGTCGGCGGCGAGTTGCGAGTGGTAGCGGACTACCAGGTCCCAAGGGTATTGGTGTCCGATCCGGACTGGCCGGACCGACTGTTGAAGACGCTGAGCTTGCGATGAGCGGTGAGCGGGCGGAGAGCGCTGTCTCTCACCCGATCCTGGATCTGGCGCCGTTGCCGCCGGAGCCGTATCCAGGGTTGCGCTGGTTTGAACCCAATGAGTGGGCGATTTTCTTCGGCCGCGAGCCGATGATCAACGAAGTGATAACGCGGCTACTAGACAGACAGATGGTGGTCGTGCACGGGTCATCGGGCTGCGGGAAGTCCTCGCTGATCCGTGCCGGAGTGCTGCCCTGGCTCCAGATGGAGCATGCGCGTGCCAACGTCGGCTGGAAGACGGCTGCGATGCGGCCAGCAGATAGGCCGTTGCGCAACCTTGCCCGGGCGCTGACCGAGAGCCTCGGACCACCCTCGGGGACAGATTGGGAG
>Ga0318546_10001538_pt1 | contig 9941 bp, 9 predicted proteins | sample GRESIP169b2f19_FD_203514 | JGI IMG/M metagenome (GOLD analysis project Ga0318546, IMG submission 203514) | Tropical soil microbial communities from Luquillo Experimental Forest, Puerto Rico - GRE.SIPMG.169b2f19 | ecosystem: Environmental > Terrestrial > Soil > Tropical forest > Bulk soil | place...
GGGCCGCCGCGCGAGGCGGCGATTTCAACTCACGTTTCGCCCGACCAAACGGCCTTGGGTTTTTTGTGGCGTCACTGTTTCCCTACCTCGATCTTGACCAGAAAGACCCGGCGACCGGCGGGACAGACGGCATCGAGACAAAACTAACGCCAGAGCAACGCCCGAAAATCTTCTATACCAACTCATCGGGTGAATACTGGGGCGGCGGGCGCGCGGCGGCCCTTACCCACACGACGCTCGACGGCAGCGACGATGCCAAGGTCCCTGACAATGTCCGCATCTACCTGTTTGCTGGGACACAGCACGTTCCCGGCGGCTATCTGCCGTCGCAAGGTGCAGGCGCGCAAAAGCCCAATGGAAACCAATACGGGTTTGCGCAGCGTGCGCTCCTTGTTGCGCTCGATCGCTGGGTCCGCGACAACGTTGAGCCGCCGCCAAGCGCCCATCCTCAGCTAGCGGACAAGACCTTGGTGCCGCGCGACCAGATCGCATTCCCTGCGATTCCGGGTGTCCACTCGCCGCTCACCATCCCGGCCGGCTACCGGGCCGATCTCGCCGAGCCACAAACCCATGCCTTGCCGCTCCTGGTGCCGCAGGTTGACGCCGACGGCAACGAGCTGTCAGGCATCCGCCTGCCCAACGTCGCTGTGCCGCTCGCGACATACACCGGCTGGAATTTTCGCAGCCCCGCGATCGGTCAGCCCGGCGAACTACTTCCCCTGACCGGCTCCTTCATTCCATTCCCGGTGACCAAGGCCGCACAAGAGGTGGCGCACGACCCACGACCATCCATCGAGGAGCGTTACGGAAGCCGCGAACATTATCAGGTCCTGGTCACGGACGCCGCGGCGAAGCTGGTGCAGCAACGATATCTTTTAAACCAGGATGTCCCGCCGGTGATCGAGCGCGCGCTCGCTACCTGGGACGAAATTACTGGCGGGGCGCTATCGGCCGGGAAGTGACCGGAAGGCGGCCTGATATCCAGTGAGATTGCATCGGAGGTCTTCCGATCCTGATGGGATCATGCCGGGTGCAATCACCGAAATATACCACGCCCCAATCGGCAGGTCTGTGACCGACTTCACGGTGCTCTGACGCTGGAAAAGGCTTGCTATTTTTCCGCGGTGCAAAATGTCGCTTATTGGCACAAAGCGGACATCCAACTGTCGCCTGGCAATGTCCGCGTTTGGGGGTAAAGCGGACATCGGACTGACGAGCCTCAATGTCCGCTTTTGACCCAAAGAGGACATGAGCGGCTCGGGATTGGTGCCGTGCAAACTGACCCCCGAAACCCGTTTCGCCAGCCGTAGAAGACTGATGTAATCAGGCCATCGCCATCGTGGGCGAGTTCTAAGCCCTGGGCAGGCAAATGCGACGGCGCGATTTCATCAAAGGCATTGTTGGTGCGGCAACGGCTTGGCCGTTCGCCACTCACGCGCAACAGGCCGCAGAAATGCGGCGCGTAGCCTATTTGAGCGCGTCCGCCGAGTTGTGCTGATCCTGCTACTGGCGTCCGGTGCCGCGCTACTGTTTCGGTAGACGCGAACTGCGGCCAATGTGACTGCGAATGACGAGCGGCAACAATAATGTCACCGTGTTGCAAACATGCCGTCGGACTTTCCCTGCCCTACCATTTCCTGGCAGTACCCAATACAAGGAAGTCGGCGATCGAGAGTATGCACGTCAACTCGCTCTATCCAGGGTGGACCGTCCGCAGCGGGACGCCGAGCGGGCATTCGGCCCAAAGCCGAAACAGCAGCAGCCGCCTCCTCCGCTCTGATTGTTCGGCGCGATTGTTGGAACCCTACGAGTAGCGGCTGGAGCGAGCGCCGATGCTTGCAACCAAAAATCTGTCCCGCGCTGTCGACGGCAAGTTTTTGGTCGACGATATTAGTGTTCAGGTCGAAGCCGGAGAGATTCTCGCCGTTGTTGGTCCAAGCGGAGCAGGTAAGTCGTCGTTTCTGCGCTTGCTCAATCGCTTAGACGAGCCGACGGGTGGTACCGTGCTGCTTGACGGACTTGACTACAAAGATATCCCGCCGCGCGAATTGCGCCGACGCGTCGGCATGGTGATGCAGATGGCTTACCTGTTCCCCGGCACGGTAGCCGCAAATATTGGCTTCGGACCGCGCCAACGCGGCGAAACGTTGGCAACCGAACAAATCGCTGCCTTGCTCGAACGTGTTGGCCTGTCCGGGTACCAATATCGCGACGTGAACGACCTGTCAGGTGGTGAGGCCCAACGGGTGTCGGTGGCGCGCACGCTGGCAAACGCCCCCGAGGCGATGCTGCTCGATGAACCAACCTCAGCGCTGGATGAAGCCTCGGCGCGCGAGATAGAGGAACTTGTGCAGGGCATCGTCCGCGAGCGGCGGGTGGCATGCGTAATCGTCACTCATAACAGGCCTCAGGCCGAGCGCATTGCCGATCGCGTGATGATCCTGAAGGCCAGCAAGCTTGTGACTATAGGACCGACCTCAGAGGTGCTGAATGGTTGCTGACCTGCAGAACATCTTGAGCGGCGATGTCATGATGGGCTTGGCTCAAGCCGCCGGCGCCATTGTGCTCTGCCTGACCGTTGTGGCGCTGTGCCGCCGGTTTGCCGTGCATGTCGAACGCGAAGCCGTAATATCCATCGGCAGAGGCTTGGTGCAGATGGTCTTCGTCGGCGTTGTGCTGGCTCTGCTGTTGCACGGAAGCTTGCTTATCGGTGCGGTCATTCTTCTGTTGATGACGATCGCTGCGGCAGCAACCGCCTCGCGCCGGCTCAAGGGGATAGGAAGTCCGCTGTTGCTTTCTTTCTGGGCCATCTTTGCCGGCTCCGGAGTGGTGATCGCTGCTATGCTCGCGACCAAAGCGCTCAAGCCAGATATCGTTATGCTCGTTCCGGTCGGCAGCATGATCATTGCCAATGCGATGAACGCCTGTGCACAAGCCGCCGAACGCTTCCGCGCGGACGTCACGGCGCATGTGGGTCAGGTCGAGGCAGGTCTGGCGCTTGGCGCGGAGCCTGCCGCCACCGTTGCGCCTTACGTTCAAAGCGCCGTGTACGCCAGCCTTCTGCCGCGCCTCGATATGCTGAAGTCGCTCGGGCTCGTGTGGATACCCGGCGTGATGGCCGGCATGGTGGTGTCGGGGGCGAGCCCCGTCTATGCCGGCATCTATCAATTCATCATCGTCGCCATGATCCTCGCCGCTTCCGGCATCACCGGGCTGCTCGCGATTCTACTCATGCGTCGAGGTGCCTTCTCTCCGTCGGCGCAATTGATCCTCCGTCGCGAGACGCCATCGCAAACCGTTTCCGCAAAAACCTAGATGCACGTTGCATTCCTGCTGCGGTGCATAAGTCCGTAAAGGCACTGAACGGACCCCTCGCGATGTCTGCTATGAGTCCGCAATCGGAGGCTTAACGGACGTGAGATGGACAGGGGCCGTTGACCGTACTACTCGCGGCGCCGGTTTCAACCATCGCTGGCCTCCTCTCGGACCATTCAGAGCGTCGACCGCAGCCGATCGGCAACTCGGCGCGCGATCTCTGCTGGAGCCTCCTCGGGCATCGGGAATACCGAACTGACGTTGATCTCGCCGAGCACGTAGCTGTCGGTCTCGTCAGCGCCGGGCGGGCCGAGCATGAAGTCCGCGTCCCAGATCATCGGCAGGTCGCGCCGCGGGATGTCGAGCAAGGAGATTAGCTGCGGCGTCCACTCGTCTTCAATCAACCGGCGCAGGCGCTCGAAGCGCGGGTCGGCATTGGAGGTGTAGAGCCGCGGTCCAGCCTCAGCGCGCGCGGCCAGTGCGTCGACCAGAGCCTTAACCTTCTGATGGCCGAAGCCGGCGCAGCGATCGCCTGCCATGTAGCAGCGCACCACACCTTCGCTCAGGCGCGCCTGGAACGGCTGATCGATCACGCAACCGTCTTCGAAATAAGCGATGCACCGCTCGAAAAACTCGTCCAGCGCGAGTTCCTCCGATGCGTCGCCGGCGGCATCCAACACGCGTACCATCGGTCGGCTGCTTAGACTCGCCAGCGTCTCGACCTTCCAGACGCCCTGGCCCCCGTTGCCGCGGTTGCGCTTGATCACGCGCGGGCCAGCGGCGAGCCGCGCCGGCAATTCAACGCGCATTGCCTCAGCCGTTCGATACAGGGCCGTGTCGCTGCCCCAGCTCATCGTGCGGGTTCGATAGAGCACCTCCTTGGTGCCCATTTTGAGGATCACGTCAGGATGGGCGCTCACCCAGACGCCGCGCGCCGCGACGTCGCGAAGCAGGGCGTCGAGATTGGCACGGTTGCGCCCCTCGTGAATCGGGTTGACCCAGACGAGCACGCCATCGAGTGTGGCAAGCTGTGCGCGCACGGCGTCGAGAACATCGTCTTCGTAGACTACCGGTTCCGCATCGACGCCGACATCGGCGAGCGCCGCGAAGACGGCCTTGAACCGGCTGGTGTCTGGGGTGGCGCTGCGGCGCGCCGCTTCATCGCCCCGCCATAGTATAGCGATGCGGCCAAGGCGAGCTGTGGACTCAGACATGAAAAACGGCTCCGCATTCATGATCGGGACCTAACTTTATGATGTTCCCTCGTACGTTGATGTATCGAGCGGGACGGTCGCCCCGCCAATGGCGTGCCAAGCGGTGATCCCGCCGACGAGAGCCCTAGCGTCATAGCCCCGCCGTCGGAGTTCAGTAACCGCCGTGCCGCTGACCTGAAATCCGCAAATGCAATAAACCGCGATCGGCCGGTCTCGCGGCAGCTCCTCAACCCAACGCGATAAGGCCGCAGGAGCATGCATGGTGGCACCAGCCAACATATCGTTTCGTCGGGGCAGATCCCTCGGTAAACAGAGATCTAGGAGTACTGGTCGGCGAGTATTGTCGCCCTCAAGCGTGGCCTTCAGTTCCTCAGCCGAAATCCGCGCCTCTTCTTGCGCAGGCGCACCGTAGGGGAGGAAGAACTTGTCTTCGTCCGCGCCTTCGCCAATTGCCAGGCGATAACGTGCGCCTATCCTTTCCCAATTCAGGTTGGCCATCACCTGGTCGACATAGACAGCTGCTTTCGCGCCAAAATCGATATGATAGGCATGCTCGTACATGTCGAGCGCGAGAATTGGCGTCGCCCCTGGCAGGTTGTGCGTGTGGTCGGCCGCCCAATGGTTGATCAAGCGGCCAAAGCGCTCAGACCAAGCGAGGATTGCCCAGCCTGAACCGCCCGCCAGCGCTTTTGCCATGCTGGTAAACTCAGTGCGCCAAGTTTTGACGCCGCCGAAATCGCGCTCGAGTGCCTGGGCGAGTCCGGCAGGCGGCTCTTCAGCTCCACTGGGCGGATTGTCACCGTGCCCACCGAGCGAATCGAAATAGATCTCGTGCAGGATCACTGAGCTCGCAGCAATCAGCTCTTCGCGCTTGAGGCCGTTGATCTCGAAGACCGGCGTCTGCGCCCGGTCGAGGGTCGCAAGGCGGGCCCTAATGGCATTCAACCGCCGCGCCGCGCCGCCGTAGTTGTTTTCGTAATGACTCACGAGCAGCCGCTCAGAGAGCCCGTTCATCCATTGCGGCTTGAGCAAGAGCGGCCGAACCTTCAGGGATTCGGGCTGAGCGAATTGCGCGGGAGATATGAATTGCGCAGGAGGTATAGAGAGCGGCTTTTCTACGTCCATGCGGCGCACTCCTCGCGTAGCAAGGGGCGCAGAGCTTGGACGCGTACGTCTAATGGGGTGTCTGCTTTTACCCCAACGTCGCGCATCTAGCGCGATCCGGATCGATCGTCAATCCATCCGCGCGTCCCGCACGGCCGGACCGATGAATCCCGTCCTTAAAAGGTTTTTGCCTGGCACCGCCGATTAGTTTCGACAAACACACGGCGTGATATTTTCAATTCGATATTGCGCCACCGCTTCATCTGGGGGCAGCCCGAGAAATGATGCTTTGCCGTGCGCCGGAAGAAGAAATAGTTCACTCGGCGTGCCATGGTCTGAGCTGCTCAGTTACTTTCTGAGCCGCTTTGGGTGCTCTTTATGTCTATTTTGGCGATCTCAAGCTGATCTTGCCCAAGGTCGACGCTGAGGCTACGGGAGCGAGCAGCAGCGATGGCAGTGCGGCGACCTGCAAAGCGTGCGGCGGCAATTGGAACGATCCTCGGAGCCTGCATTCTGCTGGGCTGCATTGCCATCGGCGATTGGCTCACAGCCCTTATCGGTTTGGTCTCGCTTGCGGTCTTATTCAAGTGGAAGGTCAACAATCCGCTGTTAATTCCAGCGACTGCAGTAGTCGGCCTGATCGCATATCCGCTGCTGCAGCCCGGCTGGGTAATGGTGAAATAGTTCGAACGATTTACCGGTCGAAATATCCCTACTTGCACATTGATCCAGCTTCACTAGATATTTAACATATTCAACAGGGGAACCGCAGGCTCCCCTTCAGACGCAATCCGTCCAAGCTCTGCGCAACGCTCGATTTCTTCGAGGAGATTGCGCATGGACGGAGAGGTCCTTTCAGTTTCACACCATAGAACGTGCGCCTCGGCAAGAGCCGCCACAGTCGTAGTTTACTTCTCGGAGTTTGGTGCGCGGCTTTACGCCCACGAGAGAGCCACGCTGTTCGATGTCGCAGCGATGATCGCCAAACTCAAGGGCTGTGAGGTCGCAGGTTCCTACGATTCTTCATACAGATATGCAGGTAAAATCTTCTTTGTCCCCGACGATGCGCTCGTGTCGGACGAGGCTTCTTCACTCGATATTTGCTCTGCAGATGATCTCTTTGGCGGTGTTGTCCCTTATCCAGTTGTGAAAACGAAAGCTATCACACACCGACTCGTCACGAGCAGTGCAGATCGGCCAGAAGGCTGGTCACCTGTGTTCGCGCGAAGGGTGCAGGATGCAGTGCTTCGCGGCTATACGGCTTTCACCGTTCAGGACGCCCATTTAGCGGCAACGCGCCTACTGAGGCACGGTGCAGTCAGAGTGAAGGAGGCGTTCCGGGACGGTGGTAAAAATCAGACAGTTATCACCACGATTGCTGAGCTGGATGAGTTACTGGAGACACTCTCACTTGAAGCAATTGCTACATTTGGACTGGTGCTCGAAGAAAATTTGCGTCGAGTGACCACGTTAAGTATCGGCCAAGTCGCGATCGACGGGCTAAAGATCGCTTATCAGGGGACGCAAAGAACCGTTGTGAACAATAAAGGAGAGGACGTCTATGGCGGTTCACGTCTCGTGTGTGTACGTGGCGGTTGGGAAGCTCTTGATCCCTTGCCAATGCCCCCTGCGGTCCGCCGCGGTGTGGCCCAAGCGCGGTCATATGATCTGGGCACCAGTGAGTTTCCGGGCTTTCTAGCGTCGCGACGAAACTACGACGTTGGACAAGGCTTAGATGGCGAGGGTCAATGGCGATCCGGGGTTTTTGAGCCATCGTGGCGTTCCGGCGGAGCCAGTACTGCGGAGCTGGCCGCATTGACAGCGTTTGCCGAAGACCCCTCATTGCATGTTTTCGAAGCATCGACGGTTAAAGACTTCGGCAGATCACGAGAAGCGCCGCGACACGCGCTAGTCCACTTTGAGGGCGATGATCCTGAAGAGGGTCCAATACTGCGTTACACCATGGTGATGCGAACGTTACGGCAGGCTGCCTGACTGGAAGAACCGAAGCCCCCGACTCTTGCGCTCCGATGGGCTCCGGCGTAGATAGCGAACTACGGGGATCGCAGTCCCCCCGTCAGACGATTTCCCGTCCAAGTACTGCGCATCACTCGATTCACTCGAGGAGATCGCGCATGGACGGACAGGCCCCCGCAAACTCACCACAACGGTTCTGTTCACCTTCATGGAATTGGTGCGTTGGGGTTACACTAACCGTAGCCGGCGTAGTCGCTTGCTATTTCTGGTTGGATCAGCCGCTTGCGTTCTTTGTACATCGAAACGTTGCTGATAAGACGATCTTTATTTGGTTGCAGCGGCCTGCTGTCGCGCTTCCCTTGCTGGCATCGCTCATCTTAGCGTGGTGCGGATTGTGGACGTTGATGAACCGTCCCTTCTCGCGCGTTCAGTCTATTGGATTGGCGTGCAGTATTAGTTTTGTTTTGACCAATTTCATAACTAACCAACTCAAGTACGCGTTTGGACGGACTTGGCCAGATACGTGGATCGAAAATAACCCCTCGATAATTCAAAACGGCGTTTTTGGTTTCAGTCCTTTCCACGGCGGCCCTCGCTTCACGTCGTTTCCATCGGAGCATGCAGCCGCTGTCTGTGCGGTGATGACGGTCCTGTGGTGGTCATATGCGAGTTTGCGTCCGATCTACGTTGCTTGTGTAACCGTTGTTGCGGTTGGCCTGATTGGCGCGAATTATCATTTTTTGAGCGACATTCTTAGTGCGATCTTTGTTGGTGTTTCCGTGGGTCACGTCACGACGAAAATATCACCTTCGACAAGAGATCTTTTACATGATCGCTGATCGCTGTAGCCCGCCACTTACTCAAGACGGTGCGGCACTGTTACAGGTTGCCGGCATAACCAAGTGGTACGGCGAGCAGCGCTCGCTCGCTGATGTTTCGTTTGACGTTCGGCGCGGTGAAATCCTGGGTCTGATCGGCCCGAATGGGTCGGGCAAGACCACGCTCTTGGAAACCGTCGCGGGACTGCTGCCAGTCGATGCAGGTGATGTTTTCTGGCAGCGTTCTTTGCTGCCCCAATACCGCCGGCGCGAGGTGGTCTTTTATCTGCCGGATAGTGTGCGGCCGTGGGATGGCCAGCATGTCATCAGTGTTCTGAAATTTTTCGCATCCGCATTTAGCCGGCAGCCAGCCGAACTTGACGAGGTAGCACGATCGGTCGGCCTCGATGAAGTTCTTGGCAAGTATGTGTCCGCATTGTCGAAGGGATACGCCCGTCGGTTGATGCTGGCATTAGCATTGCTGACCCCACATCCGGTGCTGCTGATGGACGAACCCTTTGACGGCTTCGACATTCGGCAGACACGAGAAATTATGGCCCTTATGCGCCGAGTCGGAGCGCAGGGCCGAACGTTCACCCTTGCTATTCATCAGCTCGCCGACGCCGAACGCGTCTGTGATCGGTTCATTCTGCTCGCGGATGGACGCGTATGCGGGGTCGGTTCGCTTGATGATCTTCGCAGGTCCATCAATCACCCGACGGCCAGATTGGAGGATGTATTTCTTGCGCTCACCTGACGTGATGACGATTCGTCAAGCTTCCCTGCATCCCCTTCTGATCAAAGAAGGGGGGGAGCTTCTGAGCGGCCGCGCGCTATGGACGATGCTACTCATACTTTGCCCGCTCGTAGGATTCAGCTTTTTCCAGGCGGTCGCGCTTTATGGAGAAGCGAGCGCTGCCGCTCGCGACCAGCCGCAATTGGCGACCAGCCTGTCACCACTCGACGGTATTCTCGTGCCGACTTTCGGCGGGTTTTACGTCGCGGTGACGCTTCTGTTTCCGTTTGTCGCGATCCGCGCACTTGGACGTGAGAAGGAGACCGGAGCGCTCAAGCTTCTCGTTCAAATGCCATATTCGATTCCAACGCTCGTTGCGGCAAAGCTTGCGGCCGTTACTGCTGCTTGGCTGATCGCCCTTATTCCCATTTCCGCCGCTCTCTTCCTTTGGCTTTCGTTCGGCGGACATCTAAGCGCGCCGGAAACCTCAAACTTACTTTTTGGCCATCTACTCTATGGACTTTTGATCGGAGCCATTGCGCTTTTTGCCTCCGCGATTTCGGATAATTCCGCGACCGCTGCCATTGTGACCCTGGCCTTTACGATTGGGTCGTGGGTGCTCGACTTCGCACTGGCTGGCCAACCGGGCACATTAGGCTGGATATCTCGCCTTTCTCTGACCCAAGCGTTGCACACTTTCGAGCAGGGACTTCTCTCAGCCGCGCTCTTCTTGGGCATGTGTACCGCTATAGTCGGCTTCGCTACACTGGCGGCAAT
>Ga0318546_10001550_pt1 | contig 9905 bp, 6 predicted proteins | sample GRESIP169b2f19_FD_203514 | JGI IMG/M metagenome (GOLD analysis project Ga0318546, IMG submission 203514) | Tropical soil microbial communities from Luquillo Experimental Forest, Puerto Rico - GRE.SIPMG.169b2f19 | ecosystem: Environmental > Terrestrial > Soil > Tropical forest > Bulk soil | place...
CTATGTTGCGTGAAGGCGTGCCCATCGGGGTGCTGGCATTGACGCGCTCCGAGGTGCGGCCATTCACCGAAAAGCAGATCGAGCTGGTATCGACTTTTGCCGACCAGGCGGCGATCGCGATCGAGAATGTGCGACTGTTCGATGAAATCCAGGACAAGAGCCGCCAGCTCGAGGAAGCCAGCAAGCACAAGTCGCAGTTCCTCGCCAGCATGAGCCACGAGCTGCGCACGCCGCTCAACGCCATCATCGGCGTTACCGAGATGCTCTTGGAGGACGCCCGCGAGTTCAAGCGCGAAGACGAGCTCGAGCCGCTCGATCGGGTGCTGCGCGCGGCCCGCCACCTGCTCGCCTTGATCAACGACATCCTCGACCTGTCCAAGATCGAGGCCGGGCGAATGGAGCTTCACCTCGAATCCTTCCCGCTCGTGCCCACGATCGAGGACGTGGCCAAGACGGTCGAGCCGATGGCGGCGAAGAACGCCAATCGCATGGTCATCGATTGCCCGCCGGATCTTGGCACGATCCACGCCGACCAGACGCGGTTCCGGCAGGCGCTGCTCAACCTCGCGAGCAATGCCAACAAGTTCACGGAAAACGGCACCGTCACCATCGCGGCGCGGCCGCAACAGGTCGATGGTCGCGAATGGATCACCATTGCCGTGACCGACACCGGGATCGGCATGACCGAGGAGCAGATGGGGCGCCTGTTCCGGGAATTTTCCCAGGCGGATGCCTCAACCAGCCGCAAATACGGCGGTAGCGGCCTCGGGCTTGCGATCAGCCGGCATTTCTGCCGCCTGATGGGCGGCGAGGTTACCGCCGAAAGCAAGCCGGGCGAGGGCTCGACCTTCACCATCCGCCTGCCGCGGATCGTGCAGAGTACCGAAACGCTCTCGACGCAAGGCGAGTGGGAAGCGCGTGCGGAGCCGGTTCATCCGATCGCCGAAGAAACGGAAGAGCCGCTGATCCTGGTCGTGGATGACGATGCGACGGTGCGCGAGCTCGTGGTGCGGCATCTGGAGCGCGCGGGCTTCGCGGCGGTGGCGGCGCGCGGCGGCCAGGAAGGGCTTCGCCTGGTGCGGGAGCTGCGGCCCGCGGCCGTGACGCTCGACATCATGATGCCCGATCTCGACGGCTGGACGGTGCTGGCCGCGATCAAGGGCGACCCTGAGCTGGCAGGCATTCCGGTGGTGCTGATGTCGATCGTCGACCAGAAGAACCGCGGTTACGCGCTCGGCGCGGCGGACTATCTGGTGAAGCCCGTCGATCGTGCCAAGCTGGTGGAGACGCTGAAGAATATCTGCGGCGCGACCGCGGGACGCGCCCTTCTGGTCGACGACGACGAGGTGGTCCGCCGCAGCGTACGCCAAGCGCTCGAGCCGCTGGGGTGGAAGGTGACCGAGGCGGAGAACGGCCGGGTGGCCGTCGACTCCCTCACCGCCGCACGGCCCGACGTGATCATTCTCGACCTGATGATGCCGACGATGGACGGGTTCGAGTTCATGGACCAACTGCGTGCACGGCCCGATTGGCAGGACATCCCGGTCGTGGTCATCACCGCAAAAGACCTGACGGAGGAGGATCGCGAGCGCCTCAATGGCGGCGTCGAGCGCATTATCCAAAAGAGCGATCGCGACCAAATGTTGCGTCAACTGAGTCGCGAGATCAGCAGGTGCGTCAAATTGCGGGCGGCCAGGGCCGGATGAAGATTCTCTACGTCGAGGACAACGAGGACAACGTCTATATGCTGAAGAACCGGCTGACGCGCGCCGGCTTCACGGTCATCGTGGCGACCGACGGGGCGGAGGGCGTTGCCATGACCGCATCAGAGCAGCCCGATCTCGTTCTGATGGACCTGAGCCTGCCCGGTATCGACGGCGAGGAGGCGACCCGGCGCATCAAAGCGGATGCGGCCACCAAGCGCATCCCGGTTATTGCGCTGACTGCGAATGCCATGCCGGGCGATCGGGAGAAGGCGCTCGCGGCAGGATGCGACGACTTCGATACCAAGCCGGTGGAGCTCGAGCGGCTGCTCGGCAAGATCCGGGCGCTGGCGCCGGCGGGACGCGGATCATGAGCGACACCGAAGCCGCGCTGCTCATCGTCGACGACATCGAGGACAATCGATTCGCGCTGAGCCGGCGGCTGGCACGCGAGGGCTATCTCAACGTCACCACCGCCGCCGACGGCCGGCAGGCCCTGGACCTGCTCAACTCCAGGCCGTTCGATCTCGTGCTGCTCGACATCATGATGCCGAACGTGAACGGCTACGAGGTGCTGGCGGAAATGAAGGCAGACGAGCGCCTGCGGCACATCCCCGTCATCATGATTTCCGCGGTCGACGAGATCGACAGCGTCATCCGCTGCATTGAGCTAGGTGCCGAGGACTATCTGCCCAAACCGTTCAATCCGACGCTGCTGCGCGCCCGCGTTGGGGCTTGCTTGGAGCGCAAACGACTGTACGACCAAGTGACGGCGCGCACGCGCGAGCTCACCGAGGCGCTGGAGCAGCAGACGGCGACATCCGAGGTACTTCAGGTCATCTCAAGATCGCCCGGTGAGTTGGAGTCGGTGTTCCAGACAATGTTGGAGAACGCCACGCGCATCTGCGAGGCAAAATTCGGCGTTATGTGGCTTTGCGAGGGCGAGGGGTTCCGGTCCGTAGCGCTGCATGGACCCGCAGCGCATGTTGAAGAGCGGCGTCGTGAACCGGTCATTTACCCCGGCCCGGAGCTTCCTCTCGGGCGTGTCGCTCGCACACGGCAGATTGTTCACATTGCCGACATCAGGACGGAGCCGGGCTACATCGAACGCTCCCCGACGTTCGTTGGGCTTGTCGACGCCGGTGGTGCCCGTACCTTTCTCGCTGTTCCGATGCTCAAAGAGAGCGAGCTGATTGGTGCGATCTCCATTTACCGGCAGGAAGTCCGGCCGTTCACGGACAAGGAGATCGAGCTGGTCCAAAATTTCGCCGCCCAAGCCGTCATCGCCATCGAGAACACACGGCTGCTCAACGAGCTGCGCGAATCGTTACAGCAGCAGACCGCCACCGCCGACGTGCTCAAGGTCATCAGCCGCTCGACCTTCGATCTGCAGACCGTGCTCGACACGCTGGTCGAATCGGCGGCACGGCTGTGCGAAGCCGAGCGTGCCAACATCTGGCGGCCGAGCCGAGACGTCTATAGGGTTGCCGCGACGTTCGCGCTCTCGGCCGAGCATGAACAGACGCTCAAGCGGCTCGCGATTCGGCCGGGCCGCGACACGATCACAGGTCGGACGCTGCTGGAAGGCAAGACGGTTCACATTCCGGATGTGCTGGCCGATCCGGAATACGATTCGCCAGTCCTGAGAATCGGAGCGAATCGCACCGTGCTCGGTGTGCCTCTGCTACGGGAAGGCGTTCCGATCGGCGTCCTCGTCGTCACTCGGTCCACGGTCCGGCCGTTCACCGAGAACCAGATTGAGCTAGTCGAGACCTTCGCCGACCAGGCGGTTATTGCGATCGAAAACGTGCGGCTGTTCGATCAGGTACAGGCGCGGACGCGCGAGCTTAGCGAGGCGCTGGAGCAGCAGACGGCGACATCCCAGGTCCTCGGTGTCATTAGCCGCTCACCCGGCGAACTGGAGCCGGTGTTCCAGGCGATGCTTGAGAACGCCACGCGCATATGCGACGCCAAGTTCGGCACGCTCATGCTCTGTGAACGCGATGCCTTCCGCATCATGGCAATACATGGCACGTTGCCGCCGGACTACGTCGAGGAACGCCGCCGCCGGCCGGTGATGCCCGCTACTCCCGGCACCGGCCTTGCACATCTGATCGCCGCGAAACGACCGATTCAAATCGCCGATATCCGGGAAGAACCGGCCTACCACAACGAGCCCGCACGCGCGCTCATCGACATCGCCGGCGCTCGGACCCTTGTCACGGTGCCAATGCTTAAAGAAGACGAGCTTATCGGGAGCATCAGCATTTACCGGCAGGAGGTCTGCCAATTCTCCGACAAGCAGATCGAGTTGTTAACGAACTTCGCCGCTCAGGCCGTTATCGCAATCGAGAACACCCGGCTGCTCAATGAGCTGCGCGAAGCGCTGCAGCGGCAGACCGCGACCGCTGACGTGCTCAAGGTCATCAGTCGCTCGACCTTCGATCTGCAGGCGGTGCTCGACACGCTAACCGAGTCGGCGGCACGCCTTTGCCGCGCGGATCGGGCTGCCATCCGGCTCGCCAAGGACGGCACCTACCATCACGTCGCGAGCTACGGCTTCACCGCGGAGCAAAAGGAGTACATGAAAGAGCATGCGCTCAGGCCGGATCGCGGTTCGGTCGCCGGCCGGGTCGTACTCGAAGGCAAGGCCGTTCATGTCGTGGACACCAAGGCCGATCCGGAAATGAGGCTAACCGTAGGATCCGGGTTCGCCAACGTGCGCACAGTCCTCGGCGTGCCGATGCTGCGCGAGGGCACTCCGACCGGCGTGCTGGTCTTGACGCGCAGCACCGTTGAGCCGTTCACCGAAAAGCAGATCGAACTGGTCACCACCTTCGCCGACCAGGCAGTGATTGCCATCGAGAACGTGCGGTTGTTCGATGAGGTGCAGGCGCGGACCGAGGAGCTGAGCGAATCGCTTCAGCAACAAACTGCGACCGCCGACGTGCTCAAGGTCATCAGTCGCTCGACCTTCGATCTCAAGTCGGTGCTGCAAACGCTCGTTGAATCGGCTGGCCGCCTTTGTGGCGCCGACTACGCCACGATAACTCGGCAGAAAGACGGGGTGCTCTTCTTCGCGGAGGCTTACGGTTACTCGTCGGAGTTCATCGAATATGTCAAGGCTATGCCCGTCGAGCGTGGACGCGGCACGGCGACTGGACGTGCCTTGCTGGAACGTCGGGTGATCCATATCGCCGATGTCTTGGCCGACCCGGACTACACCTGGGCAGAGGCCCAGAGGTTGGGCGGCTACCGCACGGTCCTCGGGGTTCCGATGTTGCGCGAAGGCGTTCCGATGGGCGTTCTGACATTGACGCGCTCCGAGGTGCGACCGTTCACGGACAAGCAGATCGAGCTCGTTCAAACCTTTGCCGACCAGGCGGCGATCGCGATCGAGAACGTGCGGTTGTTTGACGAGATCCAGGACAAGAGCCGGCAGCTGGCGGAGGCGAGCGAGCGCAAGTCGCAATTCCTCGCCAGCATGAGCCACGAGCTGCGCACACCGCTCAACGCCATCATCGGGCTGACGGAGATGATGGTCACGAACGCCGCGCGCTTCGGCACGGAAAAGGCACTGGAACCGCTGCGCCGCGTGAATGCCGCCGGGACCCACCTCCTGAGCCTCATCAACGAGGTGCTGGACCTCTCGAAGATCGAAGCCGGCAAGCTCGAGCTCAATCCCGAGCGAGTGAATTTGACCCGCCTTATCGACGAGGTCATCGGCACCGCGGGACAGCTCGCCGAGGAGAACCAGAACCGCCTCACCGTCGAAGCGCAAGAGAACCTGGGCTCGCTCACCGCAGACTCCCTGCGGCTCAAGCAGATTCTGCTCAATCTCTTGAGCAATGCCTGTAAGTTCACGAAAGCGGGCGAGGTCGCGCTGCGGGTGCGCAAGGTGGCGGATGGCCGTGGCTGGGTCGAGCTTGCCGTCGCGGACAGCGGCATCGGCATGACGGCGGAGCAGCAGGCAAAACTGTTCCAGGACTTCACCCAGGCCGATTCCCTCACCGCGCGGCGCTACGGCGGGACGGGGCTCGGCCTTGCCCTCTCGCGCAAGCTCGCGCGCATGATGGGTGGCGACGTGACGGTGGCGAGCGAGCCGGGCAAGGGTTCGGTGTTCACGGTGCGCCTGCCCTGCGGCACGACGCACTGACCCGCAGATCGCATCCGCCCTCTATTCGTGCTCAACCCCGTCCGCGCGACACGCGTTCGATCTCGGCGCGCACGAGGCGCTCGACCATTTCCGGCAGATTTTCGTCGAGCCAACTCTTGAGCATCGGCCGCAGCAATTCGCTGACCACTTCCTCGAGCGTGCGACCGCCGCGCGCCTGCGCCGTTCGCGCAAGCGTATCGAAAGCGGCGTCGACCGCGGCGGTGGTCGCGGCGGAGAGAAGGCCGCGCTCGTCGAGCGCGGGGCGCCGTGTTTCGAGCGCGGGTGCCGGCTCGGGCGCGGCCGGCGCTTCGGTCGGCCCCGACTCCCAACTCGCTGGTGGTGGTTGGCGCGATGTGCCCCGGAGGTGGGCCAGCATCGCATCGATCTCCTCGTCCGTCTTCGGCGGCGCGGGCGCTGCGGCGGCCGCGGGAGCGACGCGCGGCGGCGGGGTCATCGGCCGTGGTGCCGTCTCACGCGGCACAGCGCCGCCTTCGCGCGCGGCCGGAACGCTCTCGTGTCGGCGCTCCGTCGTGTCCTCTGTCGTATCTCTGGCCGGCTCTTCGTCGGCAATGATCCTGCGGATGGAGGCGAGAATCTCCTCCATCGAGGGCTCTTGACCCTTCGCAGGCTGCGTCATTGGCCGCGTCCCCCCTCAAAGCTGCCGAGGTCCAAGCCCCCGCTCTTGAATTTTAGAATCAGCGCCGTCCGCCGGAATGGAAAGACTATGGCATGCCGAGAAGCGAACGCAAATAAGCTCGTGCCGGGAGTGTCTCAATTTGCGCGGTAGGAGCACCGTCTTCCGTTCGTCCCCGCGAAAGCGGGGACCCAGGCCCTAGATTCCCGCTGGAGTTCACCCCCGCGAAAGCGGGGGCGGGAATGAGCGGAGTCTTGAGCGTCTCACTTAAACCGGGATGCTACCGCCCGTCGGGCACGCGCACCCCGCCCCAGGCGTCGCGCACCTGCTGGTAGTGCGTGACCGGATCGTAGACCTCGATCTTGAGCCCGAGGATTTGCGGCGACAGCGCGCCGGTCGCCGCCAGCACCGTGTACGACGCCACCACCCGGTCGCGTTGCGCGGTGACGAGCGCCACCCGCGCATTGACGAGGTCCTGCTGCGCGTTGAGCACGTCGAGCGTGGTGCGCTGGCCCACGCGGGCCTCCTCGCGCACGCCGTTGAGCGCAACCTCGGCGGCGGTGACCTGCGATTGGGTGGCGTCGATTTGCGCCTTGGCGGCATCGAGCTGGCCCCAGGCCTGGGTCACCGTGGCCTGCACCTGGTCGCGCGCGGTGTCGAGATCGAGGCGCCGCTGGCCGAGCGTCTCCTTGGCTTGCCGGATGGCGGAGTATTCGGCTCCGCCCTGATAGATCGGCACCGTGAGCTGGGCGGCGATCGAGGCCTGCAACGTCTCGAGCACCGCGAGCGACTGGGTCGAGCCGAAGTTCTTCTGCACGTTGCCGACCGCGGCCAAGGTGGGAGCGAGCGCGCCCTCGGCAATCTTGACCTGCTGGAGCGCGATGTCGACGTTGTACATCGCGGTCGTGATCAAAGGGTGCTCGGTGCGCCCGCGGGCGATCGCGCCATCGAGCGTGCGCGGCGACAGCCGATCGACTGGAGGCGCGGGGGCGAGCCGCGCCGGCGGCGGCACGCCGATCACTTGCAGGTACTGCGCTTGCGCCGTGACATAGTTCGATTCCGCCAGCGACAGCTGCGATCGGCCGCCGGAGAGCCGCGATTCCGCCTGCGCCACGTCGGTGCGCGTGACCTCGCCGGCGGTAAAGCGGTCGCGCGTCTGCCGCAGCGTCACCTCGAGCACGTTGACGTTGCTGCGCTGCAGCTCGAGGATGGCCGCGGTCTGCAACAGATTCATGTAGGCGGTGGCGGCGCTGAGCAAGACCGTCTGCTCGGTCGTGCGCAACTGTTCGCGGGCGGAGAACACTTGGCCCTCGGCCTGGCGGGTGCGGGTCGCCGTCTGCAAGCCGTTGTACAGCGTCTGCGTGGCGGTCAACCCATAGGACTGCACCGCGAAGGCGCCTTTGGCCTGGGTGTAAGTCGCGGGAATCCCCGCGGTCGTCCCCGTCGTCCGTGTCAGCTGATCGAGATACTGGTCGGTCAAGCTCGCGGTGCCGCTCACGCGCGGGCGATAGCCCGCGAGCGCGGTGGGCACGTTCTCGTCGATCGCGCGGGTGGCGGAGCGCTGGGAATTGAGCTGCGGATTGTTCTGGTAGGACTGGATCAGGGCCTCGTCCATGGTGCCGGCGCCCGCTCCGGTGCCCACCAGGCGTCCGTTGGCGGCAGGCTCGGCCGCGAGCGACGCGACCCAGAGGGCCGCCGCCGCGGATACGGCAAACGCCGCAATCCGCGCGCCCCGCGCGATCGCCGCTCGCCCCCGAGCCCCCCGCAACATGCGCAGACTCCGCCCCCCTGCCGTGCCGCCCTTCGCGGTCGTGCCCTCCGTCGACCGCTAATGGCTAATGTTAGCCATAATGGGGCTGGGGAACCGCTGCACCCCCAGCGAAAATGACAGTTTTGAGAAAAGACGGCGCTTGGTGCTTTCGCGCCACACGTTGGGGAAAGCTCGCGTAAACAGCGCCTAGAACACGAAGGCGGGGGGCGCGGCAAATCCCGGCAGCACGGGCGCGGCGGCATCGAAGATCGGCCAGGCGCTGACGTCGCCGCCAACCGAGCGGTAGAGCATCGCCTGGGCCGTGGGCGCGCGCCCCACGACGGCGACGAATCGGCCGCCGGCCTTGAGCTGGCGGCAGAGCGCATCTGGCGCGACCTCGGTCGCCCCGTTGAGGAAGATAACGTCGTACGGAGCGGTAGCCTGGCACCCTTGCGTGAGCGGGCCGGCCGCCACCGTGACATTATCCGCGCCGATGGCCTTGAGATTCTCGCGGGCGAGGCGGACCAGCGCCTCGTCCTCCTCGAGCGCGATCACCGAGCGCGCAAGGCGCGCCAGCAGCGCGGACGAATAGCCGCTCGCGCAGCCGACATCGAGCACGTGGTCGCTCGCTTGCAGCGCCGCGGCCTGAACCAATTTCGCCAGCACCATGGGCTTGAGCAGGCGCCGCGCCGGCTTGCCGTGCGCTGCCTCCGTGACGGGAGCGTCGAAATCGAGGTAGGCGAGATCCGCCTTGGTTTGCGGCACGAAGCGTTCGCGCGGAAGCTCGAGCATGGCCGCGATGATGCGCGGATCGGTCACGTCGCTGGTGCGGATCTGGCTATCCACCATCATGCGGCGCGCGGCGGCAAAGTCGGTCATTTTGAGGAGTCCACCCGCGTGTGAGCGACGTCTCTTAGCTGCAAGCGGCGGCAAAAGGCAAGGCGCCGGTGGAGGCCGGCCAATCCAACTCCGCTCATTCCCCCGAGAACCGCAAGCTCAATGAAGGCACCGACCATCAGCGCCGCTTCCGTCGTCTGTTCTCTGTGCTAAGCGACTGATATTCTTGCGTTGGGGCCGCGTGGCGGAGTGGTTGCGCAAGGCTCTGCAAAACCGGCTATTTCGCCTGAAGTCCCAATGCTGCATTCCGAAAAATGCGAGCTTCCGTGGAAGGCCGCATCAATGGTTGGCCAGTCATTTAAAATGACTCTCGAGGAATCGGCTTAAAGTAATTCCGCGAAACGCGTTCTGCTGCCTCACAGTCAAAGAGGAGCGAGGCCGATGGCGGACGTATTCATCAGCTATTCCAGGTCTCATAGGGAGTTCACGCGCACTCTCGCGAAGGAGCTCGAGGACAAAGGCATCACCGTCTGGTGGGATACGGATCTGATTGCGGGAGAATCGTTCCGTGAACGCATCATCCAGGAGCTCAAGGCTTGCAAGGCTGCCATCGTTATCTGGACGCCCGACTCCGTGCACTCAGACTACGTGCTGTCCGAGGCGGAGCGCGCGCGCACCGCGCACAAACTCATTCAGCTGCAGTTCCGACCTTGACGCCGGTGATTTGCCTCCGCCTTTTGACACGATGCACGCCGCGCTGATCGACGACCGCAACGCGATCTACGGAGCGTTGGCGAAGCTTGGCGTACTTCGAGACGAGAAATT
>Ga0318546_10001564_pt1 | contig 9872 bp, 8 predicted proteins | sample GRESIP169b2f19_FD_203514 | JGI IMG/M metagenome (GOLD analysis project Ga0318546, IMG submission 203514) | Tropical soil microbial communities from Luquillo Experimental Forest, Puerto Rico - GRE.SIPMG.169b2f19 | ecosystem: Environmental > Terrestrial > Soil > Tropical forest > Bulk soil | place...
AAGGAAGGCATGGATCTGGTCAGCCCGCCCGTTCAGGATGTTGTAGACCTCGTTCTGCACCACTTCGAGGTTCGGGATGCCGCCTCCGCGCAAGATGATGGCGAGACTGGCCAGCGTCTGCTCGGTGGTGGGGTACGCGGACGAATTTTTCAGCGGGATGGTGTCGCCGTCCTTCAGCAGCTCCGGGGACGGGTTGGGTGGCGCGGCCAGCTCGATGTGCTGGGAACCCAGGAGGCTGGTCAGCCCGATCTTGGCGGTGGCGTTTTTGGGTAACCTGACGCTCTTGCCCACACGTAGCGTCAGCGTGGCGACCCAGTTCTTCAGTTCGATCGCGCGCACCGTGCCGACAAAGACGTCGGCCACCCGTACCCGGCTGTTGGTGTTCAGCGCCAGTGTGTCGGCCATCTGCACGTAGATGGTGTAGGAGCCGGGCCCGCTGCCCGGGCCACCGGGCATCGGCACGTTCGCGATTCCGCGCCAGCTCGCGCACGACGTCAGCGCCACGGCAGCCCCCAGCAGAACCAGCCCCTGCCACGCCCGGTGTCGGACCCGAGAACCCAACGCGCGCATCACGATCCCGGTCCCGTCGACGCGGCCGCCTCCGCGGGTGGCGGCGGTCCAGCGGGCGTCGGTGCGACCGGTCCCGGGACCACGCCCGGTGCCGGTGGCGGCGGCGGGATCGGCACCTGCGGGGCCTGCACGCCGATGGGTGGCACGACCGGGAACTCGTCGTACGCATTCGGCGGTCCCGGCGGGGTCTGCAACCCGGGCGGCGGGGGTGCGCTGTCCGGGCCGCCCATCAGTTCGGCCAGGGATTCGGGGGTCAACAGGCCCGCCGTGATCGGGCCCACCTGTGTGCCCTGCATGCCCGGCGCGGCAACCCAGCCGGGCTGGGTGTTCCGGTGCGCCAGCGGGGTGTCGGGCACCCAGATTCCGGGCACGGTGGTGTCCTTGTATCCGTTCGGCGGCTGTAGCCGGGGCTCGGAGTAGGCGACTTCCTTGGGCAGCGTCTCGGCGGTGCTGAACAGGTTCAGCCCGAACGGCAAGTAGTTGAACTTGATGGCATCGAGAACCGGCCCCAGGTACTGCGCGCATAGTTCGGCGGATTCTTGATAGCCCAGCCGGCTGCCGGCCTGAATCATGCTGCAAATGAACTGCATTGGGTTCGCGAAGTTCGGGATCGCCGGAATCGACATTACCGCGCCATGCGACGGGTGATAAATCTGGCTAATGTTCGTCTCCAGTGTCGGCGCGATGTGCAGGGCGGTCTCCAACCCGTTCAGCGGCTCGGGTTGGACCAGCGTGGTGGTCAGGTTGGCGAGGTTGTCGATGTCATGCGCGAGCACCTCGCGGTTCTTGGCCAGGAACGGGCGCAGCGTGGAGAGCAGGCCGTCGAACTGCTGTATCGCATCAGCGAGTTCTCGGTCGGATCCGGTCAGCTTGTCGGTGAACTGGGCCAGGTTGTTGTTCAACGCGACGAACTGCTGGTCGTCCTTGTGCAGGGCGTTGACGAACAGCGCCAGGCTGCGCACCACCGCGAAGAAGTCGCCGCGGCCCTCGTTGAGGGCGGTCAACGCCCGCGACAGGCTGTTCAGGGTGGTGTTGATCTGCTGGCCCTTGCCGGCCAGCCCGTCGGCGAAAGCCTCGATGACATCACCGAAGGGCCCCCTGGGCTGCTCGGGCGTCGGGCCGAGTTTGTTGATGACGTTGGCGACGCTGTCGCGCAGTTGGTCCCACTCCGTCGGCACCTGCGTGCGCTCGATGGGGATCACCGCGTTATCGGCCATCACCGGACCGCCTTTGTAGGGCGGCTCCAACTGAATGCTGCGCGATGCCACCAGGGTTGGGTTCACGATCACCGCGGACGCGTTCGCGGGCACCTTGTACTTGCTGTCGTAGTGAAACGTCACCCTCATCTTGTCGCCGGCCGGCTCGATCTTGTCGACCGAACCCACGCGCACGCCCATGATCTGGACTCTGTCCCCGGAATAGAGCGCGTTCGCCTCGGGGAAGTAAGCGACCACGGTGTTGGTGGTCAGCTTCGCGTAGAGCCGCCAGCCGACGAACCCGGCGACGAGGGCCAGCGCCACCACCAGCACGCCGATGACCCTCCGGAGCCGCAGGTTGCGGATATTGAAGATGTTGCTCAATTCTGGCTCCCCCCTCCCGCTGCGCCGCTGCCTCCCGAGCCGCCCGGGTTGATGAACGGGGCAGGCAGCTGCGGCCCGGGGCCCGGAGGCGCGGGTGGCCCCGGCGGCAATCCGGGCGCGAACGTCGACGGTGGCGGCGTGGGGCCGGCCGGCCCCACAGGCTCGGTGCGCGCGCCCGGCGGTGCCTGCGTCGGCAACGGCACCGGTGTGCCCGGGGCGTCCGGAGGCGCGTCGCCCGGGCGCCCGGCGATCGGGATCCCCGGAGTCGGTGGCAGACCGTCCGGGTTCGGCGGCGACGTCGCGACGTCCACCGGTGCCGGGAAGCTCCCGCCGAACGGGCCGACGGTTACGCCCGCGCACGGCAACGGGTTCCACGGCCGCGGCGGCGCGTCGAGCGGCGGGGTGTACGAACACGGCGTTCCGGGCGGGACGGCCGGTCCCGGATGATCCGGAGTGCCTTCCAGCGCCGGAGGTGCGGGTGGCGGCGCGCCGTTGGGGAACCGGGTGCCGTTGGGGTCGGGCCAACGGAATTCGGGCAGGCCGGCGCTGCGCCAGAAGTCCTCCGGGTCGATACCGCGCTTCTTGAAGGCGGCGTCGACGAACGGCTGCAGGATCCAATACGGCAGCAGATTGGACAGGACGATCTTGAAGTACGGGCCCGACGCGATGGATTCCCCCAGCGATGCGGCGAATTGGCCAATATACGTGAGGGTTTGAGCCAGGTCGTCTTTACGCGCCACCAGCACGTCGCTGATGGCGCGCAACTGCTCCAGCACAGGATTGAGGCTCGGGTTGTCGTTGATGAAACCCTGCACCTGGGCCGAGAAGGCCGAAATGTTCTGCAGCAGGGCGTCGATGGCCCGTCCGCGTTCGTTGAATGCGGCCAGCAGCGTCTTCGCGTTGACCAGCAACCGGTCGATTTGTCCGCTGCGGTCACCGAGCACGCTGGCTACCTTGCTGGCCTGCGCGAGCAGGTGCTTGATCTGTTCGTCGCGCTTCCCGATGGTGTCGGAGAATTTGGCCAAACCGTCGAGCGTGGCACTCAGGTGCGGGTAGGTCTGATCGATGGTCTGCGACAAGACATTCAGCGACCGCTTGACGGTGTCGATGTCCCAACCGGCGGCCGCCTTGGTGACGTCGAATGTCGCGTCGTAGAGCTGATAGGGGGTGGTGCTTTGCCCCAGCGGCAACACGCCCCCGGGCCGTAACTTCTGGGTTCCCCGTGGCTCGATCTCGAGCACCTTCTTACCCAGGATGGTGTCGGTCTTGATCGCGAGCCGGCTCTCGGTGCCAATGGTGTTGCCGCCGATGGAGAACTTGATCAGGACGTGGTCGCCGTCGATCTGAAACCCCTGCACCGTGCCGACATTCACGCCGGTGATGCGTACCTTGTCGTTCTTGTTCAGTTGACCCGTGTCGGCGAACTGCCCGTAGTAGGTCGGACTGGCGAACATCATCGGGACACTGGTGAAGCTCTGGCCGACGGCGACGGCGAGCACGAGCACGGTGATGCCCATGAGCCCGACGCGGCCGCGGTTGAATTCCGTCAGAGTTCTCATTGCGGCATGCACCTACCCGTGGGCTGCTGCCAGAGTCTGACCGTGCGGACCGGGCCGCCGGCCTGCAGTCCGTTCCACTTGATCGTGAGGTCGCAGACGTAGAAGTTCACCCAGTCTCCGTAGAGGCCGATGCTGCGTCCGATCAGGTTGAGCGCGGTCGGCGTCTTGTGGATCAGATCGCCGAGCTGATCCCGTTGTTCGACGAGTGGCTGCTGAAGAGCCTGCAGGTAGTTGAGCTCCTTGTGCAGCAGAGCGCGGTTGTCCGCCAGCAGATCGGCCACCGTTCCGGCGGCGTCGCTGATGTGGGCGACGCCGGCGGCCAGCGGATCGGCGTGGTTGCTCAGCCCGGTGATCAACTTCTCGAAGTTGTCGACGGTCTGGTCGAACTCCTTGCGATGCCTAACCGTGGTGTCCAGCACGATGTTCAGGTTTTTGACCACCTCACCGATGGCCTGGTCGCGTTCGGCGATGTGCGCGGTCAGGTCAGCGGTCTGGTCGAGGATGTCGTTGATGGTGCCGCCCTGACCCTGAAACACGGTGATGATGGACGACGCGATGGCGTTGACCTTTTGCGGATCCAGCGCGCGGAACAGCGGCTTGAAACCACCGATCAGGGCGTCGAGATCCAGCGCCGGTGAAGTTCGGGACAGCGGGATAAATCCGCCCGGCGGCAGGACCCGGTCAGCGCCCTCACCCTCACCGCGGGTGAGCTCCACGTAGCGATCACCGAGCAGGTCGAGATAACGGATCTGCGCGGTCGTCGACTGGTAGAGCAGTATCGAGCGGTCGACGTTGAAATCCACCTGCGCCCGCGTGCCGCCCTCGATCAGCCGCACCTTTTCGACCTTGCCGATCTCCACGCCGGAGGCGCGGACGAATTGGCCGTTTTTCAGCCCGCTGGCATTGCTGAACTCCGCGGAATAGCTGTAGGTGTTGTTGAAGCGCATCTGCCCGAACACCACGACGATCGCGGCGGTGACCACCAGCAGCACCAGGGAGACGATGCCGAGTTTGATGGCAGAGCCGGTGATTTTCATGGGTTGATGGTGTTGTCGCCGACCTGGCGGCCCCACACGTACTCGATGGCGTACGGTGAGCCGGTTTCCACGTGGTTGTACGGCGCGAGACTGGCGCCGGTGTCCACCACCAGACTGGGCGCCGGCCACAGATCATGGGTGACGGCCTGCCAGCAACCCGGCGCACCCCCCGGCCCGCCGCGGGCGTTCACCCGCGGCAGATTGTCGGGATACACATAGGGATTCGGCGCGCCGCCCACCAGTCCGGCCAGCCCTAGGAGCCCCATTGTGGCCGCTGTGCCGGCCAACCCGGGGAGCGTCAGTATGCCTCCCAACCCCGACATCACCTCGGTCATGGTTTTCAGCCCATAGCCGTTGCCGCCGCCCACCGTGGCATAGGCCAAGGGTTCCTCGTCGTAGTAATTGCGGATGGTGCAGAACAACTCGGGACTGTAGGTGTCGAGCAGCTGGGCGGTGGGCAACAGGTCCGCAGTCCCCCGCTGCAGGTAGGGCCCGCCCCGCCGGAAGATGTCTTCGCCCGTCTTGCCCAACCCGGTCGCCGCCAACAACGCGGCATCCAGCTCGGCTTCCTGCCGGTGCAGTGTGCGCACGGTGATCACCGCGTTGTTAAGGGAGTCCAACAGGTCCGGTGCGGCGTTGGCGTAGGTGTCGCCCAGAGCCGCCAGCCCCTGTATGTCGTGTCGGATCTGCGGCATTCGCGGATTGATGTCGTCGAGGATGGTGTTGCCGTTGACGATCGACTGCCCGAACTTGTCGCCCAATCCGGTCAATGCCTCCGCGACCGCGGCCAGCGTCAGGTTCACCTTGACCGGATCCACCTTGTCCGCGATCGAGGTAAGCGTCTCGAACAACGTATTGAATTCCGTCGTCACCGACCTCGCATCAATCACCTGCTGCGGGTTGATGCGCTGGGGTGCAGGGTGTTTCGGCGAAGTCAGTGACACATATTTGTTGCCGAACACCGTGGTGGCCTTGATGTTGGCGTCCACGTTGGCCGGAATCAGGTTGATGTACTTCGGATTCACATCCAAGACGAACTTGGCCGCCGGCACGCCGTCACGCTGGATCTCTGAAATGCTGGCCACCCGGCCGATTTCCACACCGTTGTAGGTGACCTTCGACCCTCGATCCATCACCAATCCCGCCCGGGGAGCCACCATCGTCAAGGACGTCTTCGGCGTGAGCTGGCCGCGAAACTGCACCCACACGAACGCCAACACAGCCGCACAGACCACGAAGAACACCGCAGCCGCCGTCTTATATGGCGGGATGCGTGGCTTGTTCTCCTTCACCGGGGTCGTCATGGCGGCTACCCGGTGAGGTTGAAGTTCGGGTTGTTGCCGTAGATCGCCATCGCGGTCAGTACGACCACGACAACGATTGTGATCAGCGACAACCGCATCGACCGACCGACCGCCTCACCGACGCCGACCGGCCCGCCCTTGGCGGTGTAGCCGTAGTAGCAGTGGGTGGTCATCACGACCACCGCAACGAGGATCACCTCCGCGAATGACAAGCCCACGTCGTCGAGGCGCAGGAACGTGTGGAAGTAGTGGTTGTATGTGCCGGCGGACTGCCCATAGAACAAAATCGTGGTGACCTGCGCGGACAGGAAGGCCAGGGTGATCGCCAACCCGTAGAGCGGGATGATGACGACGAAACCCGCCACTATCCGGGTGGACGCCAGGTAGGCGATCGACCTGATACTCATCACTTCCAGCGCATCGATCTCCTCGCTGATGCGCATGGCGCCCAGTTCGGCGGTGGCGCCGGCGCCGACGGTGGCGGCCAGCGCCTGACCGGCGGCCACGGGCGCCACGAACCGCACGTTGACCATTGCGGCCAAAAATCCGGTGAATGCCTCGACACCGATGTTGCCCAACGACGCGAAGCCCTGGATGGCCACCAAAGAGCCCGCCGACAGCGTGATGAAACCGACGATGGCGGAGGTGCCACCGGCCACGGCCATCGCGCCGGTACCCATCCCCATCTGGGCAACCATCCGGAGCAGCTCTCTGTGGTAGCGGCGCACAGCGAACGGGATCAACCCGATCGCGGTCAGTGCGAACCAGACCATCTGCCCGACCTCGACCATTACCCGGGCCGGGGCGTCCCCGGATCGACTGAGGGCGGCGGTCACCCGCGGGAAGCGAACGTGCGGTGCCGCGGCCACTGTAGGCGCAGCCATGTCAGCGCCCCGTTCCGAACCGGACACCGATGGTGGTCAGCGCCGCGTTGACCGCGAACAGCGCGATGAAACACAGCACCACCGTCTCGTTGACGGCAGTGCCCAGACCCTTGGACCCGCCGCGGACGATCAGCCCGCGGTAACAGCCGACTAGGCCGGCGATCAACCCGAACGTCGCGGCCTTGATAAACGCGATGACCACCTCGGGCGTGCCGGTGAGCGCTGTCAGGGTGGAGAGGTAGGCACCGCTCGAGACGTTCTGCAGGTACACGCTGAACAGATAGCCGCCCCCCAGCCCGACGCCGATCACGAGGCTGTTCAGCAGCACCGCGACGATGGTCGAGGCGACGACGCGGGGCACCACCAGCCGGTGGATCGGGTCGATGCCAAGCACCTCGAGGGCATCGATCTCCTCGCGGATGGTTCGGGCGCCGAGGTCGGCGCAGATGGCGGTGCCCCCGGCACCGGCGACCACTAGCACCGTCACGATCGGGCCGAGCTGGGTCACCGCTCCGATCCCGGCACCGGCACCGGAGACGTCGGCGGCGCCGAACTCGCCCAACAGGACGTTGAGCGTGAAGATGAGCAGCACGGTTTCCGGGATGGATACCGCGATGGTGGGGAGCAGCGAGACCCGCATGAGGAACCAGCCATTGACGATGAACTCGCGCCATTCGAACGGCTGCGCCAGGGCCTTGGCGGTCAGCACGCACATTCGGAAGAAGCCGCCGACCACTTCCGTCCCTGGCCGGATGTGGTTGCCCAATCTGCCGGCAATCAAGGAAGTCATCGGCGCAGCTCCCGACATAACGGCAACGTCTCGTCTCGTTGCTCAAGCTCGCTCGCAAAATGCTGCTGCGAAAAGCATATTGCTAGAAAGCATTTCGGGCTTTGCATGAATGACGATGTCCGGCGGTGTAGCGCACGACCTCGTTCCCGACGCCGGCAGACCAATTGAACGTCCCGACCGGCAGTCTCGGTCCCAGACGTCCGGTTCGATGCCGCCCTCGAATGCGCCACGCAGTCACTATGGCATTAGACCGTACGTGCAGTCAACAAAAGCCCCCGCCTACCGGGTTTCGCGCTGAGCGCAGAAATAGCTTTTCCGCACTGCGCGAGGAGCCATACGATCATTACCAGGCCTTTTAGAATTTCCTTAGCCTGGCCGGCACGCTCCTGGGCCGCGGAGGCTAATGGGACGCAGCAGGCTCTTGGACGTCTAATCCGACTATACGTACAGTCATATCCTCGGGTTGGTCGCGCTGAGCGAAGTTCCCAGCCAAGTACGCTCCGGCACTTCAGCTAGGAATCGGTGACAGCCAACTGCCCACCCGCGCAACAGATTCTGTCGCTAGGCGATCAATCTGCCGCATTCGTTACCGCGGCAAGGCATTCACGCACCACCGAGACGACGTCCGTGGAAGGGTTTGCCCATTTGCTAAGCCCCAGGCGGTCCAGCAGCAGTCCGCCGAGGAACACGTCCACGAAAGCGGCCCCCACTTCTTCGGGTGCCCAGGAATCGGCGGGATCGAACCACACCCACATCCACTCCAGCGATCCCCACAGCTGCAGCGCCGCCAGCGCGACGTCCACGTCTCGGAACACACCGCTCTCCACCCCGCTGCGGATCTCGTCAATCGTGAGCGTTTGCAATTGATGTCGCAACTTGCGCACTTGCTGCATCGCCGGGTCATCGGACAACCGAACCACCTCGCGCTGGCTTGCCACCGTCGCATCACGCGCGATCACCTGTAGCAGTGCGGAGGCATAGATGATGGCGGCAATGCGTTCATGCGGCGCGGCCAGGCGATCCCATACCATCCGTAGCACATCGAGCTGGCGGGTCAGATGGGTTTCTTCAAGCTCCCGCAACATCTGCGCTTTGGTCCCGAAGTGATGAACGATGGTGCCCTTGGACATGCCGAGCTCGTCGGCGATGTCGCCGATATTCGTTCTGTCATAACCACGTTCGGCGACATAGCGGACAAACGCGTCGAGAATCTCACTACGTCTGCCAGGCGATCTGGGCATCTTCCAACCCCTCGGCGTAAACTAACCGTACGAACGGTCTATCATAAACTCCACGACGTGAATATCCCCTAACGGTGTTGCCACACCTCGGCGACAGATTCGGTCTTGCCGCCAACTCGCCGTACCCGCCCGCCGTTCACCACCCGTTGCGGGGATGGGACTGCGGACTATCGCCCCACTTCCCGGTTCGGCGAGCGGGCGGGAGAGCGCGACCAATTGCCGTGTGAGCTCCGTGCCCGCAGGCCGACCGCGAAGAGGTCGAGTGAGCGCATCAAACCTCGAGAGGTGTTTCCCACGAGACCGGAAAGTGGGGAACGCTCAGGTTGGAGCTTGCCTGGTTTCCGTTAGCTCACAGGGCCTGCAACGCCCTGCAGCCACTGGACCCATCCGGTGCAGTCACGACATACATGTTCGCACCAGGTACTGATCTGATTTCACCGGCCGTGTACACGGTCATGAGTTCTCTGCCATCGCTGTCGGCAACGCACACATAGGTGTCGGTCTCAGCGTCATAGTCGCAGCTGTCCCAAGCCAATACGAACGCCAAGCAGTTGCCGTTGCGGTCTGCGACGACGAGCTTGTGCGCACCTGACTCCTTTAACAACTCAGCATCCTGCGCGCGCTGCTGAGGGGCTCGACCTTTGTGGACCGTTACGCTGTTTAACATCTTGTGTACTCCCTTAGCGAGATTGTCTCCGCCTGGTCCGGGCGCTGAAATTTCCCGAACCTGTCAGAGAGTTTCCTCTCTCGATACCGCCCCGACCAGGGCATTGCGGCCCCTTTTTGACGACGTCGTAAGTCGCTTAGCAAAAAAGACGGTCATTCGACCCGACCTCGCGAACATCATCGGGTAGGCCGGTGGCGCGGCCACCGTCCGCCAAAGGGACCGTCGGGTAGTGCCTAAGGG
>Ga0318546_10001566_pt1 | contig 9871 bp, 8 predicted proteins | sample GRESIP169b2f19_FD_203514 | JGI IMG/M metagenome (GOLD analysis project Ga0318546, IMG submission 203514) | Tropical soil microbial communities from Luquillo Experimental Forest, Puerto Rico - GRE.SIPMG.169b2f19 | ecosystem: Environmental > Terrestrial > Soil > Tropical forest > Bulk soil | place...
CACCTTATTATGACCGCCAGATTTGGAGCGGGAGACGTGAAATGAGCATACCGAATTTCACAGCACAAGCTTCACTGTACAGGTCTAGCAGGCATTACCGGGGATCAGCCGCGACGCCTGGCGGTTCACGGCCAGGCGAGTCGGTTGTTCTTTCGTACCGCCCCCTCCCGGCAACCCAATTAGACTGTTACCAGTGCAACGGAGCGTGCGATGCAGATTCCGGTAACTGCAACAGTACAATTGAATTTCTTGACGGGCTCTGTAGCACCCTGGGCTGGTTTTATCCTTGGGTATGTACTGCCGCAGAGGCAGGACATGCGATATGCAGTGCTTCCTGGACCGTATGCCGTGCGAATTGCTTGTTTGGGCATTGTTGCCCCAAAGCGTGTGGCATTCCCGACCCGTTGCATCCCGGTGAGGGCTGTTGCGAGGTCGCGGAACATTGCGTTGACCCGAACGATCCCAACTCACGCGATGGCTGCTGTCCAAGCGACCAAAGCGTGTGCGGGGGCAGCTGCTGCGCCAAAGGACAATATTGCTGCGGCGATTCGTGTTGTCCATCGGGTACGCCATGTTTTGCTGGAGTTTGCGCGTATCCGCCCTTGATCCCTCCCAGTACACCGCCACCGCCGCCGCCCGGTCCGCCGCCCCCTGGCGGTTGCCCACCCGGTACATGGTACAACCCATTGTTTGGTTGCGCGCCTGTTATTCATTAGGCGTGAAAAACGGCTGAGCGCGGTGATCGGCGCGAGCGTGATCCTTCGGCGAGGACGGCGACGCGCTTTATCGCCATCCCTCGCGAGCCAATGCCGCAAGCGCGGTGTGGCTTTATAGCCGTAATGGGTCGAAGTTACGCGTTCGCGGCTTGTTTCATGAACGTCCGCTATTAGCGCTACTTTGCCGTTCGCCATAAGGTTCGCGAAGGTCGGCAATCCACCGAGGCCGTGTGAAAACGCTCATGAGCCAACAAGGCGGAGAATTGTTTTCTCTATTGCCCTTTTTCCGACCGCGGCCACAGCGCTATTCCTCTTTAGACTGACGAAATCAAGAAGGATTTTCTACGTGCAGATTGAATGCCTGTGTTTTCACACAGCCTCCACCCCAAGCCGACCCCTGGTATAGCTATCAACGTCAGATTTTATCGAAGATTCTAGGGAGCGGCGTGACAACATCCGTGGGCAGCGGTCAAGCCGACAAAATGCGGTTGAGCCGTCGCTTGCCGCGCGAACGAGGTGAAGAGGCCAAGGCTAGCCTACCGAGGTGAGATTTCTCAATTGGGCAAAGGCGGAAGCGATCAGCCGAGCATCAACGCCTGGGCGACGGCCTGGGCAATGTCATTTTTTTCCGACAGTTCGAAGAATGAAAATGCCGGGTTCGGATTGACCTCAAGGCAATAATACTTTCCCTCGGGTGTAGCAATAAGGTCAATCCCCGCGACCACGAGGCCAAGCTCACGGGCCAGTGTTATGCAACGGGCCGTGATCTCGTCGGGAAGATGCGCCGTCTCCAGGCTTGCCGGACCATACCGGTAGTCGATGGATGGTGACCGGACGAGGCAGCTAAACACTTTCTCGCCGATCACGTGGACACGGAGGTTGTCCCCGACGATACGCTGCTGAAACAACGCGGGTCCGATGTTTCCGAGGCTGTCCAACATGCAGGCGTGGAGTTCCTTCACGATGCTGCGCACGCTGCTCATCGACTTGTAAATCACACTGCCGTGGCGAGAGAGAAAGTAGCGAACCTCTGACAAGTCGTTGGTGATTATCGAATCCGGCACGAGGAAGCCGCATGCCCGCAGAAACCTCGCCTGATTGAGCTTGGAGTGGTTCGTCGCCTCGGCCGAGGGCCTGTTGATGATCACCGCGTCAGCGTGCTCGGCCCAGACGTGCATCAGCTGATGAACGATGTCGGCATGCGACGCGCTTTGCTGCGGCCCGCCCAGGCCGGCGAATTCGTCGTAGTGTCGGTGGTCGTAGGGCCGCAGATAGGCGGCCGATACAGTGTCGAGACGATAGGAATGCCGCTCGCAGCAGAGCTTGTAAGAAAGCTTTGGGCTGGACGACAAGCCAATGCGGGTCCGGCCGACTGCGGCATGGTTTACGAATGCGACATTGGCCCGCAACTCCCGCAGCCAGTCATAAACCGACCTGAAGGTGGGATCCTCGAGCAAGCCCCACAGCAATATCATGCTGCTCTGTGACCTCGCAGGTAATCGATCAGGGCTCGTCGGGTCACCCCGTCCCGCAGATCGGGAATGGCGCGTACTGCGGCAAGTTGGGGCCTTCCGGCCTCGTCTGCTGTGTAGAGGACAGTTAGGTAGTCGACTTTTGCTTGGCGGGACAACGCAATCGTATCTCGATCGGCAGTAGTTCCCGACGGCGCAATCACTCGATCGCCAAGACAGGTCACCGCGATGACGGGCTTATCACAGGAGGCGGCGAAGGGATTGACGAAATTCTCGGTGTCGAGGCGGATTGGTGAGACTGGAATTCCCGTGCGCTGCGCCAGATGATACCAGCCGATCGGATTTAAATAGGGGCCGCTCAGACTGCCTGCGGCCGGCCGGTTGACGACGGGACAGGGAAGGCCCGACAAAAAGAATGTCAGGAGTGCGTGAAATTCGGCCGCCTGGTATTCCCGCTCCTCCGGCGGAAAGAAGACGAGCTCTTCGGGAAAGACCGCTGGCAGCACATTGATGACGCCCTCTATCTCGCCAATCGCGATTTTCCGGCGGTCGACAGTCAATGTCGATGACGCGAAATCCGGATAGCGCAGTGCAGTATGGTTCTCCGCCAGGTCCCGGCAGGTCAGCACGGATATTGCGACGGCACCCCCGAATTCCTTGGCGAAAGCCACCGCATCCTGGTCGGCCAGGCTGGTCAGAACGAGGATCACCCCTTCGCTTCGCCCGAGCCTGATGCCTCGCCGGCGACATTTCGTTCTTTGGCAATCTGGTCGACGCCGGCTCTTTTGGCGATGTCCCGCCCCACTTCCGGCAGCTCTCGTGCCTGAATGAGCGAGTTGAGGCGGTTCACGCTGTTCTGCAAAAGCTTGACATCCATCCGCAATTGGTTGACCTCGGGATTGATGATCTGTTGTATCCAGTTGAACGGATCGCCTTCAGCGACCAGTTTCCCGAAGTATTCGAATTCGAGCTTGACACCGACATCGGTAAAACGCCGCTTTGTCGGACTCGGATAAGCAAAACTGTGCGAGTGGGACGGAATGCCGTTGGCAATGACCCGAAGGTCGTAGACGCCGTAAGGGATGGTAGGGGTAAACCGGCACGACTGCAGGGATGGGCCGGTCGCCACTCCCATCGTGCTGAAATCATGGGTGGGGCAGTAGAAGACCTGATGGGTCACTGTATTCCTGAGCTGGACGAGCGGATAGTTCGTTGCCGGATAGCAGTCGTCGCCGTAGATGTTCGCCTGCGACAAGCCATTCAGTTGCGTCCCTTGAACCTGGATGTAGTCCGTGAAAATTACGCCATGCGGGAGAACCGAGGATATTGTCGGCCGCCACGCATCCTGAGGGCCGCCATCCGGCGTGTAGACCTGCACGTTGCTGGAACTGGCACTGAACAGGACCTGGCCAGTTGGCAACAGCATCATCCGGCTCCAATAAATTCCCGCATTCGCAGCACCGGGATAAGGAAAACTGGCGTTGTTCGGGGGTGTCGGCGCCTGAGCAATCGTATTGCTTGACGGGTCGTATTCGAAAAACAGAACCGGCGAGCCCCAATTGTTGTTGAGGAATTGCGCGGCAGTAAAGAGCACCTTGCCGTTCGGCATCAGTGCGGCGGGACAGTCATTGCTGACCATGACCTGACCGCCAACGATCGGGATGTCGGGCCCGGCTACCCATGTCCCCTGGGCCGTCGGCGTAGCGGGCGGAGTGTAGAGGGCCGTCTTGCCGTGGCCGTTGCTGTTCGCGGCGCCGAAGAAGATGACCCTGCCGTTATACAGCAGCATGCCCGGGCCGATCTCGCTCATTACCGGGTCGACGAGCGTCACGTGCAGTTCTCCCTCGTCCTGCCACACGCCCGACGAGATGATGTATTTCTGGCTCCGGAACGGCGAAAAACATTGCGGCGCGACAATCGTGTTGTCGGGCAGCAATATCCATGTCTCTTCGTTGGTGCGGCAAGGCTGGGCGCCGGTCGTGCTCCACGAATCGGTGGCCGGGTCATAAATGATGCAGGCGCCTGACAGCAGAGCTCCGATCATGATGCGGCCATCGGGCAGCACGCAGCTCGCGCCATCTCCGACCTGCGTCCAAGGCGGCGAGGCTATATTGGTCCATGTGTCGAAACCGGGATCGTAGATTGCACCCTTGTTCGTGTCGCCGACATCGCCGCTCTGCTCGCCGCCACAGACAAAGACACGCCCGTCTTTCAGAACCCCGGAGGCGTAATAGCGCCGCCAGAAGCTCATATCCGCGAGTGTCGACCACTGCCCGTTTATGTAGGATCCGCTGCTATCAGGGGTGAGCGCGTGCCAGTGCGCGGTTCCCTCCTCCTGCACCATCACCCGACCATCTGTGAGCAGGATCATCGTGCTCGTGTTGAATGTCGGCTGGTTCGTCAGTGGCGCCCATGTCCCCGGCATTTGTCGTCTCCCCTGAGTTAAACGCGCCTTGTCAATGCGAAGCGGATTGCCCGAAAACTCGAACCGCCCGTGGCCTCACGAACGCGTGCGTTTACCATACTGGGGTGACCGCTCCAAGCCATAAGCGTGTAAAGGTGGGAACGCGTAAGTTGCGGTCGCGACGGTCCGCAGGCCGACTGCTGCGCCCGCGGCCGATCATCCTCGCGACGAAAGCCTATGCTCGGCGGATGCCCCAGAAGACCGGGAAGCAGCCTGGCAGCACATCGAGCAAATCCTTGCGAAAAGCGGTGGACTGCCAATATTCGCCCATCGGAACGTAGGGTACATCCTGCCACAACTGCAGCTGCAGCTCGGTGCAGATCCGCCGCTGGTCGTCGAGGTTGCCGGCGTCAAGCCAGGCAGCGCGCAGGGCTTCGATGCGCGGGCTCGTCGGCCAGCCGTCATAGGCGGCGAGCCCGTCGGCGCGAATCAAAATATTGCCATATGGGTTGGTATTCGGGACCGATCTATCGTTGAGTCCAAAATACGCGCTCCAGCCGCCCTTATCCGGGGCCGCCTGATTCTGCCGCCGGCGGAGAGCAGTGCCCAGATCCACCTCCTGATAGTCCACGTTCATACCGGCGCGGCGAAGCTGATCGGTTCCGACCAGCGACAGCGCATGAATCGGTGGGGCATCGGCCGGCGCGACGACGACGATCTTTTCGCCATTGTAGCCGGCGCGCACCAGCGCCTGTCGAACCGCCGCGTAATCGCGCGGCCCGCGCATGACTTCGATCCCGGCATCGTTGGCAAACGGGGTTCCGGCCGGGAAGAGACCGATGCCGTCATGCCAGAAATTGCGATCGGTGCCGGCGACCGCGGTCATTGCCTCGGCCTGATCGACCGCGCCGAGCAGTGCCTGCCGCACGGCCACATTATCGAAGGGCCGTTGCAAATGGTTGAAGCGCAGGATGCCCATGGCTGTTGCATACTGGGAAATGACAGTAATATCGCGATTGCCGGCGAGCGCCGCAGCCTGGTCGTTGGGAGGCGCCTCCCACCAGTCGATTTCGCCGCTGCGCAGGGCGGCCATCGCCGAGAAAGGATCCAGTATCAGCCACTCGACCCGATCGAAATGCGCAATCTTCGGTCCGGACGTGAAACCTACGGCTCCGTCAGTGCGCGGCTGATAGAGCGCAAAGCGCTCATAGGCGGCCCGGGCGCCGCTGATATGCTCTTCGGGGAGGAAGCGATAGGGGCCGCTGCCGACAATTTCGGCAGCCGGCTTGAACGGCGAGGTCGCCGCCAGCCGCTCCGGCATGATCGCAGGAACGTTGGCTCCAGGTCCCGCCAGGGCCTCCGGCAGATGCGGGAACGCCCGTTTGAGACGGAACCGCACGGTGCGATCGTCCGCCGCCGACAATTCCTCAGTCGCCGCCATCAATGCGTAGGCGAAGGGGATGCGCTCGGCAAAACGGCGGATGCTGGCGACGACGTCGCGCGCCAGTACCGGCTCCTTGTCGTGAAAGCGGAGTCCGTCGCGCAATGTCAGAGTCCAGGTCAGCCCATCCTCCTCGACCTGATGTCCCTCGACCATCTGAGGCCGGGCGGTCCAATTCGTATCGATGCCGTAGAGCGTATCGAAGACGAGGAAAGCGTGATTACGCGTCTGCCGCTGGCCGGTGACGACCGGGTCGAGCACGCTGAGGTCTACGTGGACACCAAAGACCAGCTTGTTGGGCCTCTCGGCCCGCCCGATCCGGGGCGCCGCGAGCGCCGCCGCGCCTGCGCCGGCGGCTTTGAGGAGATCTCGTCTACGCATAGGTGCTCCCTGCCCGGCGTTTGTTTTCGGTCGGCAGATAGGGGCTGGCTGCAGAGTGGCATAACAGTTTGTCAGAACATGCCGAGGTCCGCGAGGGTGCGTTGGCGCTCGTTCGCCCTGATGTCCATCAGATCCTCGACGCAGACAGTATGCTCGCGAGTCCCAAAGGGCATTCCGTGCTTTTCGCAGAAGGCGTGGCTCTCCTGCTCGACCGCGTCGCGCTCTTGCTGCTGGGCAGCGAGCCTTGCGTGCGGAAACGCGTAGGCGACAGCATAGAAGAAGAGGACCGTGCTCACGGCGACGGCGGCCCACGCGATCTGATTGCCGTAATCATAGATCCAGGCCAGAACGCCGGCCGGGACCTTCCGGCTTGACGATCCGACCCGCAGACAAGGCGCTTGACCCCGTCTACGGGCAGGAATGTCGCGCCGGACCAGCATGGCAAAGGCTCCCTGTCCTGCTGCTGCAGGAATTGCCGGGAAGAATAGCTCGGGACCGATTAGGACGGTGTGAACTGGTTCACACTTGGCGCAGATTTTCCGGTTCGGCTGGTTGCGTCCTCAGAGACACGTCGTCATTGCGACCCCCGGCGTGGAGCGCTTGCTGACGAAAGCCAGGGTCCACTTCTCAGCGGCACGAGCGAACCGTAAATGGTCCCGGCGTTCCCACGGAATTAGTCCGTGGGCTGAAGGCCCACGGGACAGCGGCGCGCGCGGTTTTACTCGGCGGGTCCGTCCACGCCGCCCGCTGGTCTAATCGGCATTACAGCCCGCTTGCTAAACCGGTCTTCCCCCTGCATGCGACGAGGTAACCGTAAAGTCATACCCGTCCGGCCCGGTAAGGTGGAACGAGTCGTGGATCCGGCCCCTGCTGATGTCGGAGGGTCCCAGCCCCTTTGCCGCATAATCTCGGCGAGCGGCTTCGATATCGTCCACCATCAGGTCAAAGGGCGCCGCGGAGCCGGGCTTGGGAGGCCGCTCCGTGTTCCTGACGACGACGTGCGTACCGCCGCGGAGTTCGAGGACCGCGAGGCCGGCGTCGGCGAAAATCGGGCGTAACCCGACGGTTTCGAGCCACCGCGCAGCGGCGGCGACATCGGTTGCCGGAAGGCGGACGTGGCCGACCGCTACCGGGGGTCTCTGATCGATAGTCTGAGACACGATTTCCTCATTTGTTCGAGTGCGATCGAAGGCCGGCTCAAGCCGTCAACACCTCTAAGAGATGGCCATTCGGGTCGCGGAAATAGAAGCCGCGGCCGCCATGGCGGTGATTGATCTGCATGTCCTCAGCCGAGCGCGGGCCGCTGCCATAGGTGATCCGCTCGGCGCGGACGCGGTCGAAGATCCCGTCAAACTCCGCTTCGCTGACCTTGAAGGCATAGTGGTGCCGCTCAAACGCGTCCCAATTGTCGAAATCGATGGTCAGCGTGTCGTTGATGCGGACGGGCGCGAAGTGCGAGACTGGGCCCTTGTATTCGAGACCGAAGATGCGCGCGAAGAAGCGGGCGGATACTTCCTTGTCGCGAGCGGGGACGATCGTGTGATCGAGGACGATGGTCATGAGCGCCTCCTGGTGATCGGGTAAAAGATGATCCCGATCGCCGCGATCGGCAACAACCGACACAACCAAGGATGAAAGGGCGCGGTCATGTACAAAGCGTCAGCCAGTGTCACCCTGCCGACATCGATCATCGGTTCGCTGCCGCGGCCGAGCTGGTACACCGCGGGTTTGGGTTCACAAAGCTTTCTCGAGGCGATGATGAACCTGCGCTACCGCGAGCAATACGAGGACGCAGTCTCGGTCTATCTGCGGGCGCAAGAGACCGCTGGTCTCGACATCTGCACCGATGGTGACGCCCATTTCGATGAGCAGATCAGCGGCATGAGCTGGCAGAGCTATCCGCTGACGCACATGTCGGGCTTCTCGACGACCGCCGAGCCGACGCCCTACCAGATGGGCGCCGGCGCGCCGCGCGGGCATATTCTGCACGACTTTCTCGAAGCGCGTGTCTTGCCCAAGATCACCGGGCCGGTCGGCCCAGGCAACCTGGAATACACAGCGATGTGGAAGGTGGCGCAGCGGCTGACCAGGAAACCGGTCAAGTTCGGCACCATCCTGCCCGAATTGCTCGCCGCCTCGGTAGCCGACGAATACTACAAGGACCCGGTGGAGCGCATTTGGGCGCTGAGCGAAGCGCTCAACAGCGAGCTCAACGACCTGGCCGACGCCGGCTGCCCGGTGATCCAGCTGGAGGAGCCGCAGATCCATATGGTGCCGGTCCGCGGCAAGCCGTTCGGCAAGCTCGACACCGGCGATCTCGTCAAAGTCTTCAACAACACTGTCAAGGGTCTGCGCGACAAGACCGAGGTGTGGTGCCACACCTGCTGGGGAAACCCGTCGCAGCAGCGGATCTTCCGCGATGTCCAGAGCTATCAGCCGACATTGGCGGCGCTCAACCAGGTCGATGCCGACGCCATCACCTTTGAGACCTGCTCGTCCGGCACGGGCGACCTCAAGGCGATCGGTGAAATTATCAAGGACAAGAAGATTGTGATCGGCGTCATCGACCACCACACATTGCAGGTCGAGCGGCCCGATCAGGTCGCCGCGTTGATCCGCGAGGCGCTCAAATACATTCCTGCCGAACGGCTGATGATCTCCTCCGACTGCGGCATGGGCCGCGAGGGCATGAGCCGCCGGCACGCCGCCTACAAGATGGTCGCGATGGTCCTCGGCACGAATATCGTCAGGAAGGAGCTCGGCCTTCCCGAAGCCGAATGCCTGGCCGCCGATCCGCGCTTTTCGCTGGCGGCGCGCGCCTTGTGAGTCATCCTGGGATGGGCCACCGGCCCCTTGTCACGCAGGCGAAGGGCTGGTCTCCGCACGCCGATCAGGGACGTAGGGCGGGTTAGCCGAAGACGTAACTCACCACCCCTCAAAAGTGACGGCGGATTACGCTGCCCCGCGGATCGAGCCCGGTGGCTAAAGGCTAATCCGCCCTACACTCCGTGTTGCTCCTCCGATATGTCGCGGTTGGTGAAGTCGGGCAAGAGCGCGGTCGCGACGACGCTGACGATCCCATAGAACAGGATATACGCCGCAATCGGCCAACCTGAATTGAACTTCGCGAGCAACGCGGTCGCGATCAGCGGCGCCGGTCCGCCCGCGGTGATCGAGGCGAGCTGGTAACCGATCGAGGTGCCGCTGTAGCGCAGCCGCGGGGTGAAGCATTCGGCGATCAGCGCCCCTTGCGGCCCGTAGACGAAGGCGTGAAACACAAAGGCCAACACCGTCGCCAGCACGATCAGGCTCGGCAGCGCGGTGTTCATCAGCGCGTAATAAGGAAAACCGTAGAGACCGGCCACGGCGGCGGCGATGATAAACGTGCGCTTGCGGCCGTAACGGTCCGAGATGTGGCCGGTAAGCGGGATCAGCAAAAAATCGATGCAGGAAGCAA
>Ga0318546_10001575_pt1 | contig 9855 bp, 6 predicted proteins | sample GRESIP169b2f19_FD_203514 | JGI IMG/M metagenome (GOLD analysis project Ga0318546, IMG submission 203514) | Tropical soil microbial communities from Luquillo Experimental Forest, Puerto Rico - GRE.SIPMG.169b2f19 | ecosystem: Environmental > Terrestrial > Soil > Tropical forest > Bulk soil | place...
GTTATGGGTTGTGGGTCGACCAGCGCGATGGCCGATCCGTTCGCTAACGAGCAGAAGTATTCGGGTGTCGCGGTCGGCGCCCGCGGCAAAAACGTGCCGGTCGGCTCGTATTACGGGTACCCAACCGGGATCCTCGGGCTGCGGCTCTTTCCCAACCCCGCCTTTAACGCAGAAGCGGCGAAGCAGTGGGACCCCAAGCGCTTTTACGATGACCCGAGCTATTACTTGTCAAAGGATCTGGTCCGGCCCTACCGGGTGGGGATGTCCTGCGGGTTTTGTCACGTCGGGCCGAACCCGGAAAAGCCGCCGGCGAACCCAGAAGCTCCGCTGTGGGAGAACATCAGTTCGACCGTCGGGGCGCAGTATTTCTGGGTCGATCGCATTCTGGCGTGGAACGCCGACCAATCGAATTTCTTATTCCAGGTTTTGCATACGGCGCGTCCGGGTTCGTTGGACACGTCGCTGGTCTCGACCGACAACATCAACAACCCGCGCACGATGAACGCCGTCTACAATCTCTGGCCGAGGCTGGAGGCAGCGAAGCTGTGGGGACGCGAGACCTTGGGGCCGGACAATCTGGCGAACAAGCAGTTCAACGATTTCGTCAGCCAAGGGCCGTTGACCCAGTTCTTCCAGCCGCCGAATACGGTGTGGACCCTGCATGTGCTGAAGGACGGCGCCGACTCGGTCGGCGCGCTCGGGGCGCTGAATCGTGTCTATGTGAATATCGGTCTGTTCAGCGAGGAGTGGCTGCGCCATTTCAACGCGGTCATCGGCGGCAAGACCGTCACTCCTTTTGCGATCACGACGGCGCGCAAGAACTCGTCCTATTGGCAGGCCACCGAGTTGCAGACTCCCGATATGGCGCTGTTTCTGGTCAAGGCTTCTTATCCCCACAAGCTGAGGAATGCGCCGGGCGGTTCGGCCTATCTGAACGACCCGCCGGAGACCCTCCAACGGGGAAAGCTGGTCTTTGCCGACAATTGTGCGGCCTGCCACTCCAGCAAGGCCCCGCCGCGGCCGGCCGACGCCGACCGGTCCGCCTGCATCGGTTCGAACTACCTCAACTGCTTCAACAAATATTGGGCATGGACGCACACCGACGCGTTCCGCCAGCGGATGGAGAAAATCGTCATGGCCGGCGATTTTCTCGACGGCAATTTCTTGTCGAACGACGGCCGGGTGCCGGTGACCCTGCTGCAAACCAACGCCTGCAGCCCGCTGGCCACGAACGCGATTGGCAATAACATCTGGGACAACTTTTCTTCTGCCTCGTACAAACAGCTACCGTCGGTTGGCGCGATAACGGTCTACGATCCGTTCACCGGCCAGCCGCGGCAATACCAGATGCCGGCGGGAGGGCGGGGCTACACGCGGGTGCCCTCGCTGGTCAGTCTGTGGTCCACCGCACCCTTCCTGTTGAATAACAGTGTCGGCCGGTTCGACCCGAGCCCGGCGGTCGAGGCGCGCATGGGGGTCTTCCAGGACTCGATTACCAAGATGCTGTGGCCGGATAGGCGGGATAAGGACGCTGTGTTCGGAGCGAAGATCCCGGGGGTGATCGACCGAACCACGACGACGAGCTGGCTGCGCATCCCAACCGGCTACCTCCCCGACGTGGTCAAGGCCTCGCGGACGGTGCTCAATTGGCTGGTTCCGGTGTTCGATCAGAAAGGTGTCGAGATCGGTCCGATCCCGGCCGGCACGCCGGTCGATCTGCTGGCGAATTTCGACCCGTTGCCGCCGTCCGGGGCGGGTCTGCGCGAACGGGTGGCGCACGACAAGGCTGTGATCAAAGTCGTGGTGCAGCTGCTGCATGATTTGAAGGCGTTGCCGCAAGGCGCCACTGACGAACAGGCGCGGCAGGTCTTTGCCAATGTTGGCGAGCAGCTCTTCGCGCTCAGCAAATGCCCGGATTACATCGTCAACCGCGGCCACTATTTTGGCTCCAATCTCAGCGATGAGGACAAGCAGGCCTTGATCGCCTTTTTGAAAACATTTTAACCATCGGTGCAATCACGTCTGTTGCCGTGATACCCGTGCCTCACGTAGAGCCGCCGAAAGAAATCGAGGCTCTGGAGATGCGAAATCAGGTGTTATTAAATTGACAAAACGATGCTTTCGTGATATTGCTATGGTTCGACGGATGATCGAGCGGACCAATGAGCGGATTTGTAGCGGCATGGGATTCCCGAGCTCGCTGTTTTCGGCAAAAAGAACAGCAAAAAACAGCGACAAAACAGCGGGCGCCCCGCTGTTATTTCTATTGTCCAAGCTGCAAAAGCCCAGGATTTCCGCTAAAAATGCGGAGCCGCTCGCTGTAAATTTCCCACCATAACAGCGAAAAACAGCGAAGGTAGATTGGCGGCACTGGCAACCTGCGTGGATGCCCGTCAAGCCGGCGCTTGACTCGGGCATCTGCGAAGCCGCCCAGAGTGCGGGCGGTCAAATGAATTGCCGGTTATGCCTAGAAATGACGAAGAGAAATAGGACGAGTGTGATGAATAGTGCTGACCAATTCGAATATATTGTCGTCGGTTCTGGCGCCGGCGGCGGAACCCTCGCGGCGCGGCTGGCCGAAGCCGGGCGCACCGTGCTGTTGCTGGAAGCCGGCGGCGATCCGCGTCAGCTGTCGGGCAGCAATGACGATCAACCCGCCGTCAACCGCTTGCCGGACGATTATGACGTGCCCGCGTTCCATGGCTTTGCCAGCGAGAACGACGCGATGCGATGGGACTTCTTCGTCCGGCACTATGCCTCGGACGAAATGCAGCAAAAGGATCCGAAATACCGACGCGATTATCACGGGATTCCGGTAAACGGGATTCTTTACCCGCGGGCGGGAACCCTGGGTGGCTGTACCGCCCACAATGCGATGATCCTGGTTTACCCGCAGAATGCGGATTGGGACGGGATCGCGCAGCTCACCGGGGACTCATCGTGGAATGCCGACGCGATGCGCCAATATTTCATGAGAGTGGAAAACTGCCAGCATCGGCCACTGGAGCGCGTACTGGCGCTGGCGGGCCCGAACCCGTCGCGCCATGGCTGGCACGGCTGGCTGCATGTTGAAAAAGCCGCCCCTGCGGCCGCGGTACGAGACTTCGGGCTGGTACAGGTGCTACTCGACTCGGCGTCCGAGGCGTTCAACGACATCGGGCAGCCGATCGATCGCCTGATCGATCTCGTCGAAGGCAAGGCCGATCCGAATGACTGGCGGCTCGTCACCGAGAATGCCGTCGGTGTCCGCTATACGCCGCTCGCGACGCGGAATCACGCTCGCACCGGCGCGCGCGAGAGGGTACTGGAGGCTGCGCAAAAATATCCGGATCGCTTGAGAGTCGAACTCGATGCGCTGGTGACCCGGGTGCTCTTTGACGACCAAAACCGGGCGACTGGCGTCGAATGCCTCAAAGGCGAACGTCTCTACCGCGCTCACGGTCGGCCTGCGACCACAACCGGTGAGCTGCGCCAGGCGCAGGCTGCGCGCGAGGTAATACTGTGCGGCGGCGCATTCAATACTCCGCAGTTGTTGATGCTGTCGGGAATCGGCCCCCGCGCGGTGCTGGAACCGCTCGGCATTCCCATCCGGGTCGAACTGCCGGGGGTCGGCAAGAATCTGCAGGACCGCTACGAGGTCGGCGTCGTCAACCGCATGAATTTCGAGCGCTGGAACATCCTCGAAGGCGTAACCTTCAGCCGCGACGACGCGGCCTACCGGCAATGGGCTGACAAGCGCGAGGGGCTCTACACCAGCAATGGCGCGGTGCTCGCGGCGATCCTCAAGTCCCGGCCCGAGCGTCCGCTCCCGGACCTCTTCTGTTTTGCGCTGGTCGGCCTCTTCGGCGGATATTTTCCCGGCTACTCGTCACTCGCTGTAACCAAGCCTAATTATCTGACCTGGGCGATCCTGAAGGCACACACCCAGAACCGCGCCGGTGAGGTCGTGCTGCGTTCGAATGACCCGCGAGACCCGCCGCTGATTGATTTCAACTATTTCGAGGAGGGTAACGATACTACGGGCGAGGACCTCGACTCGGTTGTCGCGGGCATCCGCTTTGCGCGGAAGCTGACGGCAAAGCTGAAAGCCGAGGGGCTCATAGCCGAGGAGGAACTGCCCGGCGACGCGCGACAAAGCGATGACGAGCTGAAGGATTACGTCCGGACGAACGCGTGGGGTCACCACGCCTCCTGCACTTGCCCTATCGGGCCACGCGAGAGTGGCGGAGTGGTCGACAGCCATTTCCGCGTGCATGGCACGGAAGGGCTCCGCGTGGTCGATGCGTCGGTCTTTCCGCGCATCCCAGGGTTTTTTATCGTCAGCGCCGTCTACATGGTCGCGGAGAAGGCAGCTGACGTGATTCTCGCCTCGTAGCATTCAGCTGCGGCGCGCAATACTTTGCGCCAGGACGGAGAGAAGCAAACCGAGTGTCGTGTACCCGAGAATGACCTCGCTGCTTACAATGATCTCTCCGACTAGGGTTGCGGGCTTCACATCTCCGAAGCCGAGCGTCGTGTAAGTGACAATCGAGAAATAGTACGGCGTGAACCAGGTTTTGGCGCTATCTTTGTAATCGAGGATATTGGGAAAAGTACGATAAACCGCCCCATAGGCGGCCGCCAGGCCGAACGAAATTGCCGCGACGCGGAGCAGGCTGCGGCCGTAATCGATCAGCCCCCACGCTCGGAACAGAACCATGCGGCGAGTTCCCTTCAAATGCGCCTCCAGCGTGTCGAGAAACTCCTGGTCAGCGGCAGCGCGCTTGAAGAGGGCGTTGCCAAAGCAAGAGTCGAGACCGCGGACGCCGAGGTAACAGCCGCGCATCCTACGAAGCTGCCAGCGCACGTCAGTCAGCTGCGCATTAGCCAAATTTGCGTGGCTGAAATTCGCCCGGTTCAGAGTTGCGCCGCTGAGGTCCGTTTCGCGGAAATCCGCACCGCTGAGGTTTGCACCGGTGAAGTCGGCGAGGCTGAGATTTGCGCGGTTGAGGTTGGCCCCCAATAAAATCGCCCCACTCAGGTCGCCACCGCGCAGGTTCGCGTCATTGAGCGCTGCGCCGCTCAGATAGGCTCTAGTGAGATCGGCCCCGCTGAGGTTTGCGTTGTCGAAACCTGCCTCGCTGAGATTGGCGCCCCTGAGGAGCGCTCCGCTGAGGCTCGCCCTGCTGAGATTGGCTCGCGCGAGACTGGCTCCAGTCAAGTTCGCCAAGCTGAGATTCGCATCGCTCAAATCGGTCGCGCCGAGATTAGCCTCGGTGAGGTTTGCCCGGCTCAGGTTTGCGTCGCTGAGAGTCGTTCCGGCGAGATTAGCACGGCTCAAGTTTGCGCCACTGAGATCGGCGACCCTGAGGTCAGCACCGTCGAGTGCGGCGTGACTGAGGTTGGCCCGGCTGAGGTTCGCGTTCGCAAGATCCGCACCCCGCAGTGATATCCCCGCGAGGTTCGAGCCATTTAGGTTCATCGCGCGGAGGACCGGGCGGATCATTGGATTCGCTTCCCGCCAGGAATTCCAGGCGTCGGCTCCTTGGCGAAGCAGCGTGATGAGATCCGGATCTGTCATGGCTCGCCCTCGGTCCATCAACAGCAAAAAAGATGGAATTCGGCTGCCTATCTGCGGGGACGGGGACACCGCAACCGTCAGGTAACCTACACAAATTTCACAAAACTGTCATCTGTGTTCCACTCGACATTTTCGTATATTGCAGGACCTCTGCGATGGAGGATTAAATGAAGCACTCTGTCTTGATCGGCCTTTCGCTGGTGGTACTGTCCGCGTGCACTGGCAACTCTCAGCAATGGCTGGGAGCAGATCCGAGCGCAGGACCAACCCATGTGGCTGGATCAGCCGAGAATACAACGAACGCGTTCGACGGAAAATATCGCGATATTTCGGTACAGAATAACAGTAAGAACAACACTCTGCCGATCATGGGCGGCAGCGCCACACTGAAATGTCAGAGTTATACAGGAAATGAATTTCCTCCTATGACCGTTACCGATGGTCTCGCCCAGTTCGAAGCAATGGGCGTACACTTCGCAGGATATGTGACGCCGCAAGGCCACGTGAAGATGAGCAGCGGCTACGGTGCAACGATAAGCGGGCAGATCAAAGAAGTACCGGTGGATGAAGATTTTGACGGCGATTTTGATTCGACAACTCATGTATTACATGGTCGAGTCACTGGAGCGTGCTCCTATAACGTCGCTTGGCAAAGAACCGCATAGGTCAAGTGGTTATTCAAAATCTCTCATCGCCAGCATAATAGCGAAGCGTCAGGAACATCTGCTGAGTAGGCAGTTGCCCGTTCAAGGATGCCGCGATCTGCTTTTCGGCGTCGGAAGCCACGCCTCGATCGGGTGTCTCTGTCATGAGGCGTTTTCGGTCCGGCAACGCTTCAGAAAGTAATACCGGATCGAATGCCGATGACCAATGCATTGGGGATCGGCTGTCCTATCGGAGCGGGCGGAGGCGCGGATGTATAACCGCCGGGACGGAAGACTAGCTGTAGATCCGGCTGCAGCAGGAACCATGGCGCAATTCGCGCTTCGTAGGTGATTTCGACCACCGCCTCGTAATCACGGACCGGGCGTTGGATGCCGGTAAACTGAACCTCGTCCTGGTCTAAGTGGCGGGCATAGCCGATCCGTCCAAAGCTTGTCCCAACGCCCAGAATATCGAGCTCGCGGCCCGGCAGGAGACCCTTGAAGGTAAGGCCGGCATCGATCTCGAGGCTGATCAAATTGCGGTCGGGCGGCGCGTAGCCGATGCGCAGAAAGGCTGCGAGACCTTGGCTCGCCGTATCGGGGCGACGCCACAACATCTTATCCAGCACAAAATACGCTCCGAAATTGCTGCCGTGCGTGGCGGCGAGACCGGTGCTGGAGGGGTCTGCGAGCGAGCGTCCCAGGGTATCACGACGCAGATCGGGAAAATCCGCCGTATGGTACCAAGCGCCAAGTTTGACATCGCTCAATCGGGTAGAAGAGATCGGCTCTTCATCAAAAGCGTAAGCAAGCTCGGCAATCGGCAGGAAGCCACCCTCACCGATCAGAAAGTTGACGCCGCCCGAGTTGCGGACCTGCGGATCACCCGGTCCCGGCGGCGCCGGATTGCCGTTGAAGGCCGCTGCAGATATGGTCAGACCGCTGATCGGCGCGACCCGAAATCGCGCCCCCGGTGTCGCGAATGGGTAACAGGGTCCCCCGCTCGGCAGGTCGGTCGACCAAATGTCCGGACAGCCGAATGTCGAGTTGACGAAGCCTGCCGAGTATTGGCTGATGTAAAATTCGTCATCGAGGGCGATCTGACCGACGCGCAGAGAAGCTTGGCGATCGAGGAACTCCTGCTGCAGCCATAAATCATGAAGACGCGTCGAGGGCAGTGCCTCGATACTGCTGACCGTCAGCAGGTTGCCGATCGCGTTCTTCGACAAGCCGCGCCCGCTGATCTGATACCCGTCGATGTAAAAACTCGCTCCGGGCCATTTAGCCAGCTTCTCGAGATCGAGAGTAAGAGATACGTCGAGCAGACCCTGGTAGATCGTCAGCTGCCTTACGCCACCAGTGAGGTTGGACAGCGTTTCCGCGGTGTCATTGATGCCGAAATCAATGCCCGCATCTTGCCACTGTTTGCGTGCCCCGCCCCAGTCGCCGGTGAGCCTATCTTGTTCGAAGAGACCTTCGTCTGCCGCCGCAGGTTCGCCGGCAGCTCCGAGCATAATCACGCCGGCGATCGTTAGTGCAGGAAGGCCAGTCCAAACGAACATCAGAGGCCAATAGAGATAGCAGGCGCACCTGAGCTATCGCGCTCGTGAAACAGGCGGCCTCCCAGTGTCTATTGCGCGATAAGCCCCTTTAGGGCCGAGCAGATTTTGCGTGGCACCCGCGATTGCAGTGGCGAGGTCAGCATCCTCAGGACCGCCTTGCACCATCGCTTGCTGTTCGACGAGCGTCTGATACTCGCCGTTCAAATAGAGCCGCGCCTCGATCGTGATTGGACGACGGACTCCCAGCCGTTGTTCATAAACCAAGGTGTGCACAAAATTGCGCACTTCCCCTCCGGCATAGGGATTCAATCTGAATGTCCATTCGACGCGATTGGGCGCCGCGCTATCCCCTTCTGCCGGCTCGAAACGCCAGTCGGCGAGCCCGGCATCGGTCATGTGCGTTGCAGCGAAGCGCGACAAGGCAGACTGGTGCAAGCCCGGCAGCCCAGCGAGCGCTTCCACCTTCAATGTGATGGGGGTCGCACCACTAACCGACGCGAATGGCCAGACGCACGCGAGGGGAGCGAGCGTCGCGACGAACGCAGCTCGGTCGAACCAGAGGCGAAGGGACGATCTCCTGTTGCTGAGCATGTTCGGGACAGCCGATTTAGAGCCGATCAATTCTCCGGAACAGATAATAAAGGATAACGCAAATCGTCATCATCAGCAATAACGCTGCAGGGATACCCGAGTGACCATTCCAGCTCAGGCATGTTCTTGAAATTCATCCCATTAGATACCAGCAATTCCCGCTGGGACGGCAAGGATTGCGCCCCAGCTGGCGAGCTTTTTCACGACCTCGTTCTGTCGCGCCGCGGAAAGCAGGAGGCTTGTCTTCATAGGTTTCCAGTTTCGCGCGCTGGTGTGCCCGATTTGCGTCCTCGACTATCGGCTCGCGAAGACCGAACTGCGTCTTGACGGTTGTGAGCAGCTGTTCGTCAAGCTCGTGCAACCCGAGCCAAACAACGCTGCCCGGTTGGCTGACGAATCCCCCCGTCTCATCGACGGCGACGTCGCGCACTCGCCGTCCATCGGTACAGGGCACAATCGACAACCCACGCTCGCCCAGGAGATCTGCGCGTTCGAGGCCGACGACGTCGAGAACCTCAGTCAAAGATACGCAAACGATGGTTATGCACGCCGTGTCCGTGCAGCGCGCTGCCACGGCCCGACAGGCTCGGATTGGTCATAAAATAGATGTGTGCGCTCTTCGGCTTCTCGCCTGGAATGAGACGCCGCCATGATCCGTTGGCCTGCAGGCTCCAGCTTTGGGCATCGTCGTGAAGATTGGCCTCGATGATCTGGTCAAGGATCTGCTGGTGCACAGTCGGGTTGTCAATCGGCACCAAAGCCTCTACTCGGCCGTCGAGGTTTCGCGGCATCCAATCAGCCGACGAGATGAACACGCTGGCCTCCGGCGACGGAAGCCCATGCCCAGCACCGAAGCAGACGATCCTGGCGTGCTCGAGAAACCGTCCGATAATGCTCTTCACCGTAATGTTTTCCGAGAGCCCCGCGACCCCCGGGCGCAGCGAGCACATGCCACGGATGATAAGCGAGATCGAGACCCCGGCCTGAGAAGCGCGATACAGCGCGTCAATCATGCCGACATCGACGAGCGCGTTGAGCTTAGCCCAGATCGTCGCTGGTCGACCCGCCTCGGCGTGTGCAATCTCGGCCTCGATCAGCTCCAGCAGTCGCGTCCTGATCCCGTACGGCGAGATCGACAGCTTTTCGAGGTTGGCCGGGTAAGCATAACCAGTGATGAAATTGAATACTCTTGCTGCATCACGGCACAACGTCGGATCAGCGGTGAAGTATGAGAGGTCGGTGTAGATCTTGGCGGTCACCGGGTGATAATTGCCGGTCCCAAAATGCACATAGGAACGTAGGATTTCGCCTTCCCGTCGCGCAACGAGCGAAATTTTGGCGTGGGTTTTCAAATCGACAAAGCCGAAGATGACTTGCGCGCCAGCTTGCTCCAGCCGCCGGGCCCAACGGATATTGCGCTCCTCGTCGAAGCGGGCCTTCAACTCGACCAAGGCGGTCACGGACTTGCCGGACTCTGCGGCGTCGACGAGGGCAGAGA